>Ga0194128_10003664_pt1 | contig 23303 bp, 18 predicted proteins | sample TA2KigCa65mmetaG_FD_148650 | JGI IMG/M metagenome (GOLD analysis project Ga0194128, IMG submission 148650) | Freshwater microbial communities from Lake Tanganyika, Tanzania - TA2015037 Kigoma Deep Cast 65m | ecosystem: Environmental > Aquatic > Freshwater > Lake | place: Tanzania: Lake... | reverse complement strand
CGCAAGAACGCGATGCCATCGATTTCTTCCAAAGGCTTTCCTTCCACGATCTCGACAAAGGAATGGTCCCCTTCGCCTTGAACCGCCACATCGAACTTGGTTTCCCGAAGAAGTTCTTCTGCCTTAATAGAGGGATGCGGCCCTCCGCAGACCACAGTGCAAGAGGGAAGATGTTGCTTAACAAGAGCCGCGTATGTGGCGGCGAGACGGACGAGCGGGGTCGTGAAGGTAACCCCCACTGTGCTCGGCCGGTAGTCAGCCAAAAAGTTTATGAAATGCGTGGCTGGGTCCTTGACCAAATTCAAATCAAGGATTTTCACTTCATGACCGCGGGCTCGCACAGCCGCCGCGAGGACCCCGACACTTAGGACCATGTACCCCTCTGAGACGGCGGCTCGGACCATCGAGTCGCCAAAAATCTGCCAGTAATACGGCAGCACAATCATCAGCACACGTTGTCTATTATATATGTTCATGACCGGTCCCCATTTCTCCAGTTAGGCGTGTTGACCTTGAGCCCACAGCCGCAACATAAGCAGCGCCCACAGACGGTAGCCGTGATCCTTCCGTCCTTCGATGTGCTCCTTCAGGAGCCCCCTGAGCTTGGGACGATCCAGGGGCACAAGGGTGTCATGGCTCAGGATAGCATCTTCGCAGAGGGTTCTGAGCCTTCCCCGTAGCCAGGGCCCCACTGGGGAATTAAATCCTGATTTTTTCCGGTAAACAATCTTCTTGGGGAGCAGAGGGAGCACAGTCTTCTTGAGAAGGTACTTTTTCTGCCACCCCCGGATCTTCAGGCGAGTCGGGAGAGAAAGGCCAAACTCAACGAGTTCATGATCCAACAGCGGCACACGCGTCTCGACTCCATGAGCCATGCTTGCACGGTCAACTTTGACGAGGATGTCGTCGGCCAGCCAAGTTTTTACATCCACGTACTGTGCCTGTGCCAGGGGATCTGCGTCCCTCACCTCACGGAAGTAGCGTTCAAATACTTGGAACGGCCGATAGTCGCCAGCTTCGTCTAGGAACTCCTGAGGAAGATACTCGCGTTGCTCTTGCTCAGAAAACAGTTCTCGCCAACTGTAGTGGGCCTGTTCAGAACTCATGTCACCGGCCGCAATGAACTGTCTGGCCTTATAATCGAAACTGACCTTTCGCAATGTGACTGGAAGCGCGCGAACGGCAGGCTCGATTAGCCACCGTTTGAGCAGTTTGGGAGTCCAATTATACACGCCGTGGAGACGATCTGCCAAGTAGGTATCATACCCCGCGAACGTTTCATCGCCGCCGTCACCTGAAAGCACGACTTTCACGTATTCCCGGGCCAGCCCTGCCACCAGATAGGTCGGCAAAAACGAAGAATCGCCAAAAGGCTCTCCTGCACTGGAAGCAAGCTGGGGGACGAGACTCTCCATATCCTGCCGGACGATCCGGTCGTTGTGTTCGGTGTTCAAGAACTCGGCCACCTCGCGCGCATAGATCAACTCGCTGTAACTCGGCTCTTCAAACCCGATGCTGAATGTGCGCACGGGCCCAGCACCCTGTGCAACCATGAAACCCGTTACGGCGCTTGAGTCCACCCCTCCGCTCAGAAAAGCGCCCACAGGAACATCACTCACCATTTGGCCCGAAACGGTCCGCTCTAATTTCTCGTAAAGCCGACACCGTAACTGATTCTCCGCCATCTCCCTGTTTGCCTGTGAACCTTCGATAATTCGCGATGCCAGATCCCAATAAGATTGAAGCTCGACATGTTGCCGCGCGCAGACCATGAGATGGCCTGGAGAGAGCTTCTGGACATCGCGGAAGATCGTCTTCGGCGCCAAGATGTATCCCAGGCTCAGGTAGTCGCTGACGGCCTGGGCATTAATGCGGCGAGGCACGTCGAGATCCTGCAACATGGCGCCCATCTCAGAGGCAAAGGTCACCCCTTGTGAGCTAACGTGAAAGTACAGCGGCTTGATCCCCAGTCGATCCCTGGCTAAGAGCAGGGCTTGTTCTTTGCGGTCCCAGAGTCCGAACGCAAACATGCCGTTCAAGCGCTCCACGCACTTTGATCCCCACTCGGCGTAGGCGTACAGTAGCACTTCGGTATCCGACTCTGTCTGGAACCGGTAGCCCTTCGCCCTAAGCTCTAGACGGAGTTCCCGAAAATTGTAAATCTCGCCGTTGTAAGTTACGGAGAACCGACCGTCCTGCGTGCTCATAGGTTGCGCGCCGCCGGCCACGTCAATGATGGCTAGGCGGCGATGCCCCAGCCCGGCATTTCGCTCACACAGGATTCCTTGCCCATCGGGCCCCCGATGCACCAGGGCAGCGCAGGCCCCATCCACGACTTTCCGCTCTACCGGTCGTGCCGGGTCAAAATAGATCTTTCCGAATATCCCACACATGTTCGTTAGTGATCGCTGAATCTACCAACTCTCCAGTCTTGCGTGAGATGATCTGACTCGAAGGATCGCCGCTCTAAAATGTAGTGGCGATGAATCTTTCTCTTGCACTCTCTCTGTACTGCACTATAATAGCGAAGCTTTTTCAACTTCTCTCCGGACAGAGATCGTCCTGTGAGCGTTTCGCGACGCCAACGGTCGGGGTGAACAATGTTCCCTAGGGAATTTGTTGCCGAAGTGTACAGGCGCATGCACCTACTGAACCCACCAGCGCCGGGCGACGAGAAACTGCTAAGTATTGACGAATACTGGGCGCGTAATCCCTATTTGTGGGCTCACGTAACCCTGAATTACCGTGATCGCCTGCCCCCTGAGCTCGACGCAGCCATTTTGGATGTCGGCTGTGGTTCGGGCCACTTCCTGGCCGCATGCGTCAAATGGGGGTACAAAAACCTGGCAGCGATGGACTATATCGTACACGTAGAGCAATTTAGGCATTGGGGCATTCAAGAGTACTATACGGTGACGAAGAACCTGCCCGCCTCCCTGGGTAAGCTGAAAGGACGATTCGACGTGATCCATGCCGCCCATCTAATCGAGCACATCCCCAAGCACGACCTGATCGAGAATGTCGATGCGATGTTCTATGCGCTGCGGCCCGGCGGACGCCTGATTATCGAGACCCCTAACATGCTGTCGCCGCCGGCTATGGCGTCCCTGTTCGTCACACTGGGGCATGAATACGGATTCAGCCAGCACAACTTATGCTCTCTCCTGAATCTCTGCGGTTTCCGAGATGAGCGAGCTGAAGCCGCTCGCTTGCCCGTTCTCAGTCTGAAGGCCATGACAGGCGAACTCTTCCGCAATCTAATCCTGCTGGCCACGTCCCTGAAGTACCGTCTGTTCGGATGGACCGGAGCGATCCTCACACAGAACATCATCGTGGCCGGCGTCCGTCCGGCGGTCGACCCTCTGCCCGACAGATCGATTGACACCGCCAACGTTGACTTTCATCAGCGCTGACGCCGGCGATCACTCGTGATACGCGATTTCACGCTTCCTCCTGACCGGCTTCGCCGGAATGCCCATGACGACTGTTCGGGGCGCCACGTCTTTGGTGACCAGGCTGCCAGCCGAAACGGTGGCTAGTTGACCGAGCTTGGCCTTGAGCACCACCGCTCCGATCCCGATGAACACATCCCGTTCTATCTCCGTATAGCCTGCCGTCGTGACCGACGGCCCAATGAATACGTTCTCTCCGATGCGATTGTCATGCTCGATGACTGAACCGGTCCAGATCACGCAAAAATCAGATACACTGGCTCCAGCGTGGATCGTGGCATTCGGGCCAACGTAGATTCCCGCCCCTAGGCTCGCGCTAGGCGAAACCCAGGCCGTCCGATGAATCACATTGACGGCCCGCAAGTTAGAAGCCCGAATCGCCTCGATTAATCGCAGGCGAACCTGCAGAAACTGATCCCCAACCGCCAGGACAACGCCCCGGATACCCCTGCTCCACACCTGCCCCAGCGACGACATTTTTCCTAAAATGGGCAGGCCGCAAAAACTCCCAGTAACATAATCATCCAGCAAGCCGATCACCCGATGCCCTTTGCTACTTTGCAACACATCGAGCATGACTTTGCACAAACCGCCTGCACCAAGCACGACGATCCTCACGAAAAGATCCCGACTCTGTTGCGGTAGTATTCGATGGTTTTGTGAATGCCTTCCTCTAAGGACACTTTGGGGCTCCACCGAATGAGAGACTTGAGTTTGGAAATGTCAGGGCTACGGCGCGGGATGTCTTCGTAGCTTGGCCCGAAGGCCTTCGCATGCGGCACGAAACGAATGGGTGAATCAAAACCGCCGATCTTCTTCATGAGTCCGGCGAGCGCGAGGATCGAAATCTCCTCGTCGGTACCAATGTTGAAAATCTGATTCTCTGCTTTCTTAAGTAGCGCCAGGCGCACGATCGCGTCCACTGCATCGGAGACATAGAGAAAACTGCGCGTTTGGGTTCCATCTCCATGGATCTCCACAGGGTCACCATAAAATAAGCTCTTCAGAAACATGGTCATGACCCGACCGTGACCGAGATCATCCAACTTGGGGCCATACACGTTAAAAAACCGGTAAATCACGAACGGTAATTGATCCTGCTGGTGATGCGCGAACAGATAGTGTTCGCACGCAGCTTTGGCCGTGCTGTAGCACCAGCGATTAATGTGCGTAGGACCAAGCACTCTCTGATCTTCCTCCTTCCAGGGAACGTTCGGATTCACGCCATAAATCTCGGACGTGGAGGAAAAAATCACCTTGGTTCGATAGAGGCTCGCCAAGCGGAAGATATCAAGTGATGCCCGCAGGTCAATTTGCAGAACTGACAGCGGGTTAGAGACGTACTGCTTAGGGTCAGCGATCGCGGCCAGATGAAAGATCATCTGAGCGTTTCGCATCTGCCGGTCTATGAGATCCAAGTCGGTGATGGAACCCTGGATGAAAAGAAATCGCCGATTATCGTAGAGATGCTCAACCTTGGCGCCCGAAGAGGTATCGATGGCGACGACTTCAAAACCACGTGCCAGCAGGCTCTCACAAACATAGGAACCGATGAACCCGGCTCCGCCTGTCACGATGATCTTGTCAACTTTGGAGGTCATATCACTCCTTTGAGCTTAGAATCTCCCTGATGCGAAATTTCGGACGCCCACGGACTTCCAAATAGATGCGGGAGATGTATTCACCGATCAGCCCCAACGCGAGCAGCAAAAGCCCCACGAATAAAAAGAGGATCGCCATGAGGGTAAATACTCCCTGGCTTGTGTCTGGGCCAATGACAAGACGCCTCACCAGCAGAAAGACACCGAACAGGAATCCGGCCAGCGACGTCAAGAACCCGAGAACACTCATAAGCTGGATGGGAATCGCCGAGTACCCCGTGATCAGGTCGAAATAGATCAGCATGAACCGGAACAAATTGTACTTCGACCTGCCCTCATGTCGGACTTCATGGGCAACCGGAATTTCGATGAACCGGTCGGCAAGGGAAGCGGTTAGCGTAGGGATGAAGACGGAGGCGTAGTTCAACTGTAGCATCTCATCCACCACTCTCTTCCTGTACGCGCGTAGCATGCAGCCGCAGTCCCGCATCTCCTTGCCCACAACCATCGAGGCCACCCGGTTGGTGATGAAAGAGATGAACCGCCGGACGAGCGGGTCTCTTCGCTCTTTGCGTATCCCGCCCACCACATCAAACCCTTCCTCGATCTTGGCGACCAATTTGGGGATCTCCTCTGGAGGATTCTGCAGATCCGCATCGAGCGTGACGACGATATCGCCCTCTGCTTGCTCAAAACCCGCGCAGACAGCAGTGTGCTGCCCGAAATTCCTCGACAGGATGATTCCCTTGACATGACGATCTTCTGAGACCAACTCCTTTAGAATCTGCGGGCTTGCGTCCAGACTTCCATCATCCACCAGAATGATCTCATAGTCCCGCTTCATCTCCGGCAAAACCTTAGTCAGCCGCTCATGCAGAAAACGCAGGTTGCCAGCCTCGTTGTAGACCGGAATGATGACCGAAATCGTGGGAAGGGCCATAGAGACTTCTCTTTCTGGAGTGAAAAGGGGTTCGGTTCGTCCGAGTCAGATACGCCGGCCAACCGCAGCCATCGGCCTATTTGAGGTTTCTGCGGAGGATGGCCTTCACCGCTTCCACCACGTCGGTCTGGTCCTGCTCAGTCATTTTGGGGAAGAGCGGGAGCGAAACGATCCTGGGCGACACGAAATCGGCATTGGGCAGCATACCATCCTCAATCCTCAATAATTGCCGATAGTATGGGTGGTGATGGATCGCCAGGTAATGAATGCCCGCTCCAATCCGATACTTCTTGAGCTCAGCGATGAATTCAGCGCGGTTCAGTCTAAGGCGGTCGAGATCGAGCAGAGGTGTGTACAAATGCCACGTGTGGCGGTGCGGGTAGCCAACCCGCCGGGGGAGAATCAGCCCCGGAGTCTCTGCAAACTCCTTCTCGTAGCGTTGCGCCAGGGCTTCCTTGGCCAAGGTAAACCGATCGAGTTTCTTCAACTGATGAATGCCGATGGCTGCCTGAAGGTCGAGCATGTTGAATTTAAAACCTGGCTCGAGGATTTCGTACTCCGCGACGCCTTTCTCAGAATAACGGTTCCAGGCTTCCTTGCTCAGCCCGTGAAAACGTAGCACGCGGATGCGGTCAGCGAGTTCGGCATCCGTCGTGCAGATCGCCCCACCTTCCCCCGTGGTGATGTTCTTGCTCGGATGAAAACTGAAGACGCTGAGCCGGCTGCCCACGCCGATCTTGCGTCCTTTGTATTCTGTTCCAAGTCCGTGTGCCGCATCTTCGATGACTTCCAAGCGATGCCCCCGGGCGATCTCGTAAATGACATCCAAATCACTGGGTTGGCCGGCAAAATGCACTGGGACGATTGCCTTCGTCCTGGGCGTGATGGCTTTTTCGATCCGCGACGGATCGATCTGGAGCGTCTTGCGGTCGATGTCCACGAGGACAGGGTGCGCGCCCGCAATCACGATCATGTTCACGGTAGCCGCAAATGTAATCGGGGTCGTGATAACTTCGTCGCTCGCACCGATGTCGAGCACGCGCAAACACAACAGCAGCCCTGACGTGCATGAATTCGTCGCAACGACGTGATCGGCCCCAATCAGTTTGCGGAGTTCCTCCTCGAACTTCTTGACCTTCGGGCCAGTCGTTAGCCATCCGCTTTTTAGGGAATCCACCACCTCGTCGATTTCGTCCTGCTCAATGGTCGGAAGAGAAAAAGGCAAGAATGTTGTGCGCATGCGATTAATCAGAGTCCCGCGTGGGTTGCGATAATATGGTTTGGTTCGGACGGCTACGGGCTATACCCGGAACCATCGGGCCTGCGGCCGCTGCCTTAGACTGCACTTTTCCTCTACAGCATGACAAGCTGCGTTGAAGGCCATGTTGGATGACACTCGAGAAGCGCTCACGTGCCCACAGCGCCCACGGAACGACGACGATAGACTTTGATGATGGGCCCCAGCTTCCAATTCTGATAATTTTGCAATGGCGCGGACCAGAGTCGCCAATAGTCTGGTCTGTCAAACCAGTCGAATCGGAGGTCCGGGATCGGCGAGATTGAAAAGAGCTGGATGAACTCTCTTTCAACCAGTCCCATGGCCGCTTCCCTGGACCGGATCCATGACTGGATATCCGGATCCTCGGGCTTCACGATTCGGATGCGTTCATCCGGCAACGAATGATGTTCGGATAACACAAGATAGTCCACTCCTTTTAAATCGGGCACGTCCTGAACAGCCTTCTCAAGCAAATCATAGCGGGGATGGCCACTCTTCGCTGCATGCACTGCCGCAGCCGCCACGATCTGGCCAGTTGTGCCAGCCGCGCGTACTTCAACAAGGCGAGCCTCAAACCAACCTTCAGTGGGTACCAGCGCTGGCGTGAATGTCGGCTCCCCGCTAACTGTACCTTCCAGCAGTACCCTGCTACCAGACGGCACTGCAGTCTCAATCCATGCTTGTGCCTGGTGCCGTGTATCGGGCCGAGAGAGGAGCGCAATAAACTTCAACGACAGGATGTTGGCTGGCCAGGTCAGGAGCAAAGCGAGACCAATGAGAGCGATCCCCTGACGGACAGGCAGTGCACGCCATCGGCAAATTTCTCCAGCGAACACAACACATGCCAAAGGTGCGAGCGTGATGACATACCGAGGCATTCCGCCCGTAGTCCACATAAAAATCGCCCCCATGACGGCGAGGTACGCAACGATGGCCTTCGGCCGCATATCCTCGCAGAACAGCGCTTTGGCCGCCGCGGCAAGGATGCCACACACCAATGGAACTCCTAGACCGAGCGGAAGATAATCCCCAAGAAAGCGCGGCGCAATCGCACGGATTGTGCCGCCGGCAAAATGATGGCCGCGTATCTTTTGAAACGCTTCGACCGCCCGTGGAAATTCGACGACGATGTAGGGTTCGACTGTAAGAAAGGTCGCGCCAGCGGCCATCATGAAGCGGACAAGCAGCCGCCCAGGCGACTCAGTCTTCACACAGAGCACTATAATCAACGGTACGATAACCAACGGTACAATCGTATATTTCGCGGCAACAGCCACCCCGTACAGGGCACCCGCCAAACTCCAGCGAGCCAGGAGGCGAAGCCCTATCGAGGCGTCACAGAGAAGAAGGACGGACAGGGTCGCCAGCATACTGGCAGGCAAGTCCTCTTTCAAGCACGTTCCCGTCAAAGGGAGCACTACTCCAAAACTTAACAAGGCGATTGCCAACAGGCCAGCATCCTTTCCATAAAGAACCTGCGCAAGCCGATAGACGGCGACGAGGAGAGATATCGAAAACATGACAACGATCAGTCGTCCCACGAGCAGAAAGATGTCCCTGTATTCGATGTACGATTCCAGGTAGGCGCTTGATTCCCACCCGTATCCGATCACACCGCGCAGAAAATACGTGACACCATGGAGCCCAGCCATCAGATCATAAAAAAGACTACCGTGGATGAAAGTCTGTGGATTCCCCCTCGTGCCGAGCATCCGGAGACCTATTTCAAGAAAATTGAGTTCATCGTGCCCCGGTGGATGCTGCCCGCGCAGAAGAGCGACAGCGACCAATAATATTCCTTCGAACGCGATCAGGGCGACGGCGAGTCTGTGCACGAGGTGTCCCTCGCTGGGCACGACCACCGCTACGCTTGACTCCAGAATGCCCGAGCCTTGGTTCCGGGACGTCTGCAGTAGCCTTCCTGTCATGGCGTCACCGACTCCGTGTCGCAAATCAGTGGACCTGAATTGGTCATAGCACTCTCTCGAGCCGCTGCTTTAGGCCCCAACACAGCGATGACGATAAAAAAATTATAAAAGACTGTGACCGGCAAGATGTATCGCATGATGTTCCCCGGGATAACACCTAAGGTAGCTGAGACCAGATGGAAATACGCTGTCGTTACCAAAACCAGCCAGTAGTCACCTAGCCGACCTTTGCAATAGAAGATCCCGCGTACAGTCAGAAACATGAAGAGAACCCCGGCCAGGATTAGCGACAACCTGACTGTTGGTAGCAGCCACGCAGCCTCGGCAGGGCTCTTGAGGGACAAGAATGCTCCGGGCAAAAGGTATTTCAGGGTCTGCAGTTCGACCAGAATCGAGAGGGCCGCGAACTTGAATGGATGCCGAATAAGATCGTGCAGCCCTTCACTCACAAGAAGGCTCTCAACTTCGCCTTCTCGATGCTGTTTTGCTAATCCAGTAACATACTCCCTTCGCATCAGCACTGTATATTCATACTCGCCCAGGTCATTGCCAATGACATGGGGGTACAGTCTTTGCGCAAGGGGCCCCCATAGGAGATACAAGCTGTAGGCCTTCCACTCATCGCTGGTAAAATTCGCGGCCCATGCCGCCTGATGTGAGAAAAGCGCACCTCCCCGGACTGAGATGGAAAATAAGCCCAGCTGCTCTTTATTCCTCCACATCCACGGCATCGTCACAAGAGAGAAGGACAGCAGGAAAAGAATCGCGCTCATGGCCATCTGCCGGTTCAGGCTTTTTCCGTGCTTCAAGATAAGAGCAGTCGGATACAGAACCGCCAGGGGGAGCAATATATTTTTAAAGAGCGAGGAGAGCCCCAGCAAAGCGCCGGCTAGTAGGAAACCGCAAGGACTGGCGGTATTCTCCACCTTCAAAAGCAGTAAGATAGCAGACAAAAAGAGCACCATGAAAAAGCTCTCAGGCATCACGGCAAAACTGATGTCCCCATAGATCGGGATCAGAGCCACAAGCAACGCCGAGAGCCGGGCCACTTTATCCTCGAAGAGTCGGTTGCCGATTAGATAGACAAGGATTGCGATCAGCGGATTGACAAGGATCTGAAGAAGGACCAAGCCATTAATATGATCACCGAAGACTGCCTTGAACAGAGCGATGACCAGAGGGTAGAGCGGTTCTTTAAACATCGTCGGCTGGTAGGGAGGCGCCGTTGAGAGGGACAATCCTACGCCTGCCAGGAGATTGTTCGCCATGGTTTCGTACATGAGCGAATCGGGGTAGTACCCTGGTCGCTGATGGCCGGGCAAGAGCATCGCGACTAGAAAGAAAAGGAGGAAACATTTGCCCCAACTGATCGCTGCAAGAAGGAGGAAAAACTTGTTCAGCCGCATACCCACAATACAAGCGCCAAAAGATTCCCGAAGACCCACCGATTGATCCTTGTCCATGGATTCAGCTCAAGCGGAAGACAGCAAGGGCCGGCCTGCTCAGACAGCTTGTCTTTCCAATACTAGTAATGCGCGAAGCGCCGCGGCAGAGCGCCACAATGGCAGTGTGCGGCGCTCAAATCCGGCGACCACTTCGTAAAGCGCTTCCGGCAACAAGTTGATACGCTTAAATCCGAAGCTCAACATGTATGCGAACAGACAAAAAGGCTCGATCGCCAAAGGCTTGAAACCCGGAACAAACTCAAGCGTCTTCGTTAGAGTTCTGGGGCCAAACAGAAGATAGGGGATGGCCTGATTTCCGTCGAACGCTTTCTTCACACTTGCGAATCGGATAGCTTTTCCTTCTAATGGACGTGCGCTCAGATCGCAATCCTCTTGGTGTAGATACCGATATATAAAGTAAGAGAAGGGGGTCACCCACGGTTCCACAAGAATCAAGCGCCCCTCCGTAGTCAGTATTCGCTTAGCCTCTGCCAAAAACGTCAAGGGCGTCTCAAAGTGATGCAGAACATCGAGTCCTACAAGATTCGTGACGCTCGCGGTCTTGAATGGTAAGCATTGCGCGTCAGCAACGACATCCAGCCAGGGGCACTGGACCACATCCGTTGAGATGAGATCCGGCAATATTTCCTTGAGAAATCCAGGCCCTGCTCCGACTTCAACCGAGACGCGCCCGCGTTGGCAAAACGATAGGAGGCGGGAAAAGAATTCCTCCTTATATATACGTCGCAACGCAGGCTTCTGTTCCCAGATACGACGATGCTCCGCTATGAGACGATGGGCTTCAGTATCCGTTCCCATGGTGCACAGCTCATGTCAGATCTCCGACACTGTTGACTTCGATTTCTCGCCAACCAGAAACTTGTTCCCGTTTTTGTATCCACGGAACAGTGTCGGGGAAACGGAGCATTCGCCATCCCTGCAAGCACGCGAACAAGAACAGCCACCCATCTACCATCACACGCATTTTTGACTTTCCAGCCCGCCGTTCCTGGTAATGGACGGGTATCTCCAATAGCCGCAACTTCAATCTGGCGGCCCCAAGGAGCAAATCAAAATCTCCCCAGCGCTCCTTTCCACCTAGCGGCATGCGTTCATAGTCACGCTTGAACATGGCCTTCGTCCCGCATAATGTGTCACTGACCCGTTGGCGCATGATGACGCTAGCCAAATAGCAGAACGCCTTGTTACCCAAGAAGTTGGTGACCTTCATAGCCCGGCCCTGCATGGGATAGACAAGCCTCGTGCCGTTGACGAAATCAGCCGTTCCATTTTGCAGCGGTTTCAAGAACTTGGGAAGCTCCTCAGGCATGACGGCCATGTCAGCATCCAAAATCATCAGCACGTCGCCTCGCGCAGTCTGAAAGCCAGACTGAACCGCGTTCGCCTTGCCTTGATTCCGATCAGTCGCAAGGAGGCGCACCCGCGAATCTTCGCGCATCACGTCCCCGACCCTATTCCGCGTCTCATCCTTCGAGCCGTCATCCACGACAATGATCTCTGTCCATGCGCCCATCGTCGGCACTCGGCGCACACACTCGACGATATTGTCTGCTTCATTGTGACACGGAATAATGACTGAGCACGAGAGGGGTGGCCTCGGTACGCGCAAGCGAGCTGCAATATACTGAAGAGAACACGCATAGCGCAGCCCCGGTAGCTCGGGTAGTACCGTGTTCAGGAGGTCACCTAGAAGAGGAACCCGTCGCGGAACAGGTAAGGCCAATCCCTCTTCCACCACATCATAGCCCTGGAGCTCTAAGACGCTGCTAATGTCTTTATTGGTGACGAAATTCCGCAGTGATTCAGGCGTCCGAAGTCCCATTTTGCTGCCCAGCTTCAAGATCGGAGCCCACAGCGGATTGTTCGTAATCATAATCAACAGGGTCCGGTCGCTGATCACCGGCCTCATATTCTCCAATACGTCCCATATATCGTAGACGTGATCGAGCATGTTGGGCATGACGCAATAGTCCGGTCGGAAATCGTCGGGCACCCGAATCTGGTCAACCTTGACCGTGTCGAATTCGAGGTCAGGATGCTTCCGCCGAGCTCGATCGGTTAACGCCTGTGCCACATTCAGCCCGACCCCCCTGCTGGGTTGCAAGCTGGCCAGGAGATCACCGGTCCCGCTACCCAACTCCAACACCGTCGAACCAGGTGGAACCATTCCCCTTATCAGCACGCGCATCCGTGCGTGGTAGTATCGATTTTTCTCGTGCCAGTAGTCCCAGGACTCAGCGATATGCCCATAAAACTCTTGGATGCGTTCCTTACTCAAGTTCGGTCTCCTTCGCCCTCCCTTCTTGGGAAGTCGAGGCTCACGTTCGAGCCCATTCCACCTTGACCATCTCTTTCAGGATGTCATCTATGGAGCGGGTGATGGACCACTCTGGGAAATGCGCCTCAATCTTCCGCAAGTCAGAGATGTAGCAGATGTGGTCCCCCCGGCGGTTTTGCTCTATGTACCGCCACTGAATCTTCCGTCCGGTCAATCCCTCAACGTTTGCAATGCATTCCAGGACTGACGCACTGTTCTGACGTCCGCCGCCGAGATTGTAGGGTTCCCCTTGCCTCGGATTTCTGGCGAAAGCCTCAAACAGCCGTATGACATCCACACTGTGGATCTGGTCGCGTACCTGTTTCCCCTTGTAGCCGTAGATAACGTAGGGTTCGCCTCGAACAGCCACCCTGACAAGATAGGAGAGAAACCCGTGCAACTCGACACCTGAATGAGAGGGGCCAGTCAAACAGCCACCGCGGAAGATTCCCACCTTCAGGCCAAAATACCGCCCATATTCCTGCGCCATGACGTCGGCCGCCACTTTCGACGCCCCGAATAACGAGTGCAACGACTGGTCGATCCGACAGCTTTCGCTGATGCCATGGTAGTCTTCCGGTCTCGCATAGTCATACCGCGTTGGGGATTCCGTGAGCGGCAATTCGTTGGGGGCATCGCCGTAGACCTTGTTCGTGCTCATGTGGATGAACACAACTTCAGGGCAATGCTGCCTGGTAGCCTCCAGCAGGTTTACAGTACCGACTGCGTTGACTTCGAAATCCAGGAGCGGAATGCTTGCAGCCTTGTCGTGGGAAGGTTGGGCTGCGCAGTGGATAATCATGTCGAATTGATGCGTTTTAAAGAGATCGAAGATCTTCTCCCGGTCCCGAATATCGAGAGCAACGTGCACGAAGCGGCGGGTTACCTCTTTCAGCCGTCGCACGTTCCACGTTGTGTCACCAAGAGGACCAAAGAACTGCTGCCGCATGTTGTTGTCGACCCCATACACCACATGGCCCTGTTTATCGAAGTGTTCCACAGCCTCGGAACCGATCAAACCGCTACTGCCTGTAACCAAAATTTTCATGTTGGTACGCCCTCAGTGGTGGACTCACCGCACTGAAATGGCCACAATGACGCCACTTAATGTTGAAGGTGAGAGGATACGTTTTTCGTCAAAGAGAACAACAGCGAAACAGATTCTCTCTTTCAACTCAATCAAAGACTAATGAATATCTTTGTCGCACGAGGGAATAACCAAAGAGCCAGCTCAGGGGCAAGAATCGAAGAGGGCGATTGTGAGTCCAGTTGACAAGGTTGTAGACAAGCATGAGCACATAAGAGTACGTCTTGTTGGTGGCATGGCTTCGGTCAGCGTTCAAGATTGACAAGGCCGTATTTGGCAGCCCCTAAGAGGCCGTAATTGTCGTCAGGAACCCCCATCCTGACAAGTCCTAAAAGACTAGCGTCATCCCATCCCCAAATACCGATCTCTACGAGATGGCGGTTCAGAGAAAGACATATATCTTCGCCAAGAGCGAAGGCTAAGCCACCAACCAGCACGTATCTATCGACTCCAAGGGTTCCGGAAACCGTTTGAATTATGCGCGCAAGCTTCGCCGTCGCAAAATTCAAGATTCTCCATGCGAAAGTATCCCTCCTATGAACAGCATGAGCAAATGCTTGGACCATGGCTTCCTCATCATCAGATGGATCGAGATTGAAACCTTGGCCTTCATCGGGGTATTTCTCCATCATGAATCGGATAAGTCGGACAATTCCTCTTCCTGAGAGATACGAAGACAAATGTCCCCTTTCCCCACAGTCGCACGGGAGGGCATCGTCTGTAAAATCTACTCTTACGTGACCGGCTTCACCGCCCCGCCCCAAAGAATCGGCGAGGAGACGACGCTGCCTCAGATCAACCGTCTTACACCCTACCCCAGTACTCAACGTAATGAGGGTAAGGAACTCGACACCAGCGGTGAACCTTTCCAATTCGCTATAAAGGAAGGCTGTTCCACAGAGGTCATTAAAAACAGAGACCCGAAGCCCGGTTCTGCTCTGAATAACGGTTTGCAAAGGAAAGGCCGCGACAAGATCTCCCCACAGAGGTGGCGCTGACAAAACAACCCCTTGCCGTGTCACTGGACCAGGCACAGCTATTGCCACAGCTTCCAACGAAGGATAGCGGCGGAGAACCTCCTCTACTATGGAACATATGACTCCAACCAGTTCAGAGGCTAATTCCTTTCCCGACTTATTGGGGAAACGAACAAAACTGGGGGAACGCTCTTTTCTGATGTCGGTGAGTTGCCCTGCCTGAACGACGGCAAAACGGAAATTGGTTCCCCCAATATCAAATGCAAGGATTGATTTCATCTAGCCCTCGTGACCACGCTGTGGATTCCAGCGAATCCGCGGTCGCCGCTCCAGAAGGAGAGAGCCCTGCGAAACTAGCAGAATAATTAAGTAGAGTGCCACGCGCCGAAGCGGGGGAGCTAACAGTAGGACTAACAGCCCCGTCAGCACGATCCCTCCACCGAGAACCCCATGCCAGACCACAAGCTCGGCCGCTGCCATTAAGCTCGCAACCAGTACCATCGGCGCCAAGATGAAGTAAAGCGCAAAGTCCAACGGGAAACAGACCAGTCCAAAGAGACCATATCGAGGATTGAATAAAACTCTCCGGTACTGCCAGAAGCTTCGCATTACGGCCTTGGCACGCCTTACCTTCTGCCAAAACACGCGACCGTCTTCCCGGGCAATCTCTTCGTAAAATGGCAGATCAGCTACGTAGCGCGCCCTGCTGTTCTGAAGCCGCACCTGAAAGGCGAAGTCCACGTCATCAGCCGGCAGTTCGTTGTGCGGAGCGATGTTCAGGCTAGCCCGCAGGAACATGGCCTGACCATGCAAGATCGGGAGCGAGTCAAGCCGAGACTGAAGCATCTTCAGCCGGCGGTTAAATGCTTCGTATCCGTCGGCATAGCGAGCCTCAATTGCTGGGTTACCCGATGCGATGCAGGGGGAGAGACACAAGGCCCCGATCCGCGCATCGGCCTCGAAGTAGGCGCGGGCGCGGGCGAGGACATCCTCACCCAGAGCGATATCGGCGTCCGTCACCAGATAGAGGCTTCCCTGGGCCTCCTCAAACGCGGTGGACAGGGCGCCGTTCTTCCCGGAAGCGTGGCGGTTGGTCAGAAGACGGACCGTGCGGCCTACCGGCAAGGGCTGGTGTGTGCCGAGGTACTCCGACACGATGACGACCGTCTCATCCGTGGAGTGATCGTCCACGATCAGGATTTCGACGGGGTCCGCCGAGGCCAGCGCCAGACAGTTGTCTAGCTTGCGGCGGATGGTCGCGGCCTCATTGTGACAGGCCACAATAATGGAAACACTGAGGCCGCCCATATCCTAGGCAGTGAGCCTCTTGGACTTGAGCTGAATCAAGCTCGCGGCAAGGCGTGGATAATACCTGGCATCCACGAGGGTATTGATGGACCAGGCGCATTCATACGTGCAGTGGCACTTGGTGCCAACGATAAACCGACGTGCTTGCAGCGCCGTCTGCGACCTCCAGACGGCACCCAGATCGTATTGGACGGCACGGACGTTGCCGATCACGTTCGGCAGCACCTCGCAGGGACGCACGTCGCCGTTGGCCTCGATCACCAGGGAGGTTTCCCCGGCATAGCAAGTGGACACGAACTCGCCGGTCTCAAACGCTTTCTCGATTTGATCGTGCATCACAAGATTCTTCGCGTTGACCAAATCCCCCAGGCCTGTCCCCTCGAAGCCTTGAATGCGCCCGGAGAAGAGGTCCCGCTTGATCCTCTGGTTCAGGTTCCTGTAGGCCCGAGATAGGCCCGCCTTGAGGGTTGGATCTATTCTGGTCACCCCCTCTTCACGAACGATGGTGGTCGTAAACGACCGGACTCCTTCCTTGTCGATGAGATAATTGTAGATCTCATTCATCTGCAGGTAATTCGCCGGAATCACGGTCAGATTCGCATTCGCGTAAATGCGCTGATCGCGGTAGCCATTCAACATGCGGAGAGTTTGCATAGCCCGTTCGAATAGGCCATTGACCTTCCGATTCTTGTCGTGGGCTTCCGGGTAGCCATCCACCGATACGCTGAAAAACAGCGTGTGGTCCCTTCCATAGCCGGCTGCGAGATACTGCTCGATGAAGCTCCTCATCCGATCGGTGAAATATCCGTTGGTGGTGATGTAGATGGAACGAATGCCCGTGTTGGCCAGGTAGCATCGAACGATCTCGAAAATATCCTTGCGCAGAAACGGTTCCCCCCCCGTCAGATTGACGTTGCGCAATTGCCACCCCATGGTCTTCGTCAGCTTATCGATCTCGTCGGTCGAGAGCTCGCCTTTGAAGGTCTCAGGGTCATCGAAGTCGATAAAGCAATGCGTACAGCGCGCATTGCAGTTCTTGGTGATGAAATGGACCAAGCTGATGGGACCGCTTAGAACGGCTCGTGGTATGAGTTTCATGCGAGGTGAAACCTTCTATATCGCATTCGAACGGACGGCGTTTGAGACATCCGGCCTAGTTCTTGTCGTTTTGAGCCACCGACTACCCAAAGAGGTTACGGTTGCGATCCACCCATTCATAGAGTCGATCTACCCCTTCTTCGACCGAAACGGCGGGCTGCCATCCGAACTCGCGGCTCGCCTTGTCGATCCCGCTCACGTAGAACGGTTGGTCGCCTGGCCTCGTGGCCTGATAGGTCAGCAAAAACTGATGCCCCGTCAACCGACCTAGTCGCTCTACCAATTCCAGCAGGGAGATGGTCCTTCCAGGACCGCCGCCAATGTTGTAAATCTGGCCCGCCGTTCGGTCAATCTTGGCTGCGGCCAGCTCGAACGCCCGCACCAAGTCGCTGACATACAGAATGTCACGCACCTGACGGCCGTCCCCATACACCGTGACGGGCCGGCGAAGGGCCGCCGCGATAGTAAAGTGAGCCACCCACCCCTGATCCTCGTTTCCAAATTGCCGGGTCCCATAAATGCACGACATCCTGAACACGACCGCCCGCAATCCATAGAGTCGCGCGTAGTCCCGAACATACTGATCGGCTGCTCCCTTTGAGCACCCATAGGGCGAGTGAAAATCCAGCGTCTGGCTCTCGGTAACTCCTGCCGGAAGGTTCGGCGCCGAGCAACGTTGGCCTTCCTGGACCACCTTGATATCTTCCAATGCGCCGTAGACTTTGTTGGTCGAGGTGTAGAAGACGACCGGCTTCCGCGCCGACCAGCGAGCCGCTTCCAGGACGTTGATCGTGCCGCCCACATTCACCTCAAAGTCGGTCCGCGGATCGGTCACCGAATGCGTGACAGCCACCTGGGCTGCCAAGTGACAGATCAGGTCGGCCCCGTCCACCGCCTTCTCGACCGCGGCCCGAGAGCGGATATCGTCCACAACTACATCGAGCGTCCCGCCGGGCTGCTTTTTCAGCCAGTCGAGATTCTTCGTCACCCCCGCCCGCGACAGGTTGTCGAGGACGCGCACGGTCCAGCCCTGTCCCAGGTAATGCGACGCGAGGTGGCTCCCGACAAATCCAGCCCCACCAGTAATCAGCACCGTTCCCGCCATTCAGAATCGCTCCTTTACCCCTTCCGCACGATCACCGGCCGCCGCATTTTTTCCCAGAGGATCCGCCACAAGAACCGAGTCCCGTGCCGGATCACCCGTGATTTGGGCTCCCCCCCATGGCGTTCCCGCTCGTGGCTGCTCACCTCGACTAGGCGATACCCCTTACGCAGAGCATTGACGAGCAATTCGATCTCGATTTCGAAAGAATTAGAGGTATATTGAAAATCAGTAAAGACATCGCGACGGAACGCCTTGTAACCGTTCAGGGCATCGGTCAGGTATCGCTCATGGCAGAGGCCAAATACAGCCGTCAGAAACAAGTTGCCGAGCGCTCGAACTCGCGTGAACTCGTCGCTTCCTCCCATGAGGCGCGAGCCAATCACCAACCCGCCAGCACCGCTAGCCAGAGGGGCCAGCATGGCCGGGAGATCCTCAGCCCGATGCGAATAGTCTGCGTCCATCATGACAATGACGTCGCCCGCGGCTGCTTCGAAGCCGGCACGCAGTGCCCGGCCTTTTCCGCTCGGTCCCAGATTGCGAACCACGCGGGCCCCAAAGGAGGCGGCGATTTCCGCCGTCCGGTCCGTCGAATGGTCATCCACACAGACCACTTCACAGACACAGTCTTCGAGCTGGGGAATAACCTTGAAGAGGTCGGCGCACACCAACCCGATGGAGTCCGCCTCGTTCCTGGCGGGAATGACAATGCTGACGCGTAGGAGACCTGATGCTGACGGCATAGTTCTCTGTCTTTAACTGAATCGCTCGCCCGCCGCCATCCGCTCGGCCTTTCAGCGACTGCCGGCCTTGCGAAGTTGTGCGATCCGAGCCAGATCAGTCCGCATTCCTCGTAGATACTTCCCAAGCTTGCTCTTGGATTGGGCTCGGAAGGGATCTATCAACACTTGAGCCAGACGCCAGGGCCGATAGAGGAAGGACATGCCGAAGAAGAGCACCATTCCGAACTTGACCATCAAGCTGAGCTGCCAATCCTTGAAATGGTCGTTGTAGGAGGTCTGCCACTGGCCATGGTCCTGGAAGGTGAACAAGCTGTAAAAATAGTCATCGTCCAGCACGATTTTCCCGCGCTTGACCAGTTCGTCATACAACTCGGTGTGGGGCTGCGGTGAGAAGGCGTTCACGTTGACGGTCGAGAAACCGAGGACTGCGCACTTGATGATCGCCTTGTAGGTTCGTAAGACGTTGCGCCAGCGCTCGCTCGGGAACCCGATGATAAAAAAGCACCCAACGTTGATTCCGGCAGCCATTGAATCCTGCGCCGACTGGTAGAGCTTGTCCAGATCGACCTTCTTCTTGATGATCTTGAGGGTTTCCGGACAGCCAGACTCAGGAGCGTAGCAAAACTCGTGGCAGCCCGCCGCTTTCATGAGGTGAGTCACCTCAGCGTTGATCGCTTCACTTCTGGTGCCGGATGGAAGCTGCCAGGTAATGCGGAGCTGTCGTTTCAATATCTCCTCGCAGAAACCCACCAGCCAGCTCTTGCGAACGATCGCGGTCAAGTCTTCAAACTGAAAGTCGGTGGCCCCATACCGCTGCATGTATGACTCAATCTCGTCCACTACTTTCTTTGGATCGCGCGCGATCCACCGCTGTGTCCACATCCCAGGACTGCTGCAGAAGGTGCATTCAAATGGACAACCGCGCGTGGCCAACATCGGCACGAAGCGGCCCTGCGATGCCCCGTGCGGCTGGTTAAAGCTCATATACCGTTCCATGTCCACGAGATGCCAGGCCGGCGGGGGGATTGCGTCGATATCTCGGATGCGCTTGCGGGGGCCGGTAGACACAGCTTGGCCATCCTTCCGAAACACGATTCCGGGGATGTCCTCCGGGGCTGTCTTACCGGAGAAGTAGTCCATCAGATGGACGACCGTTTCCTCACCCTCGCCCAAAACCACAACATCGAGTGGGGACTGAAACAAGGACAATTCCGGCAAGGCATTAGCATGTTCCCCTCCCATAACGACCGGCGTGTTCGGGAAGCGTCGCTTGATGTCGGCAATCAAAAGGCGGGTGGCCGGCCATTGACAGGAAAACATGCATCCCAGCCCAATGACATCGGTATTCGCCTGAATTCCAGCGACCGCCTCTTCATTGCTAGTCCCTCGTAGATAGACAGGCCCGAAAGGTGTCAAGCGGTCCAACCCCATCGCGAAAGCGTCCACAATCGTGACCTGGTGGCCGGCCTGCTCAAGGCTGGCAGCCACATAAGCCAGCCCGAGCGGAGGCATAGCGACAGTCGAGGCGTGATTCGTGCCCGACACATACTTCTGGGGCTCCATCAGAGTGACATGCATTGCCGGTCTTCCGGGATAGCGTACTGAAAATGCCTTACAAGCAGAGGGAACGAGGATAACACGGGGCCCTAATGATTACAAGCGCAAAACCTCTCAGGCAAGCGGTCCGATCTCAGCACAATCTAAAGGATACCGCCGTTGGAGCCGACACCGCTCCTTGGGAAATAAGCCGGGCGCTCGGCATCCCTGCTCCGCAAAGCTTCAGCTGGTTTTTGAGAAATCATTGGACGCCCAACCATCCAGTGACAGACACCGTAGAAGGCAAAGAGTATCATAAATGGCTCCATGACAAAGCGTGCCCGGTACTCGGCATAATAAATCAATGTCACTGCACACATACAAACTATAGGAGTTGCAAGCAACAGGGTTGCACGTGGTGTGAGGCCTGCCAAACTGTGGTAAAGGTGCAGGGCAAACCCTGGCACGAATAGTAAGAATATACAAGCGGTTATAATATTGACCTTGTTACCGTTTTCAAAGTTCGTCGGGTAAAATGTGATCGCTAATTTCCGCCACAGGAGCCAAAGAAGCCTGGATGCGTCTTTCTTCATCCAGTCGATGGCTTCCCCCCGCAAGATATGACTGGCTTGGGCTTCGTCGTACTGACTCATATCAATCAAGCCAGGGTATCTCTCGTTAAGGTCTTTTAAAGGAGGGTAGCGTTCTGGGTGGGCAAAGTCATTGACCATGAGGCCGTCGTAGGATCCCCGCGCGGACGCATTGTTGCCAAGCCACAAGTGCCTCCCTCCTTGAGAGCTGAGCGAAAACTCGTGAAACACGAGGTAGTTGCGAACCGGCCATGGTAGCAGCACGATCAATGACACAAGCGCTACGACTGAGAGTCTTTGCTTCAGTGCTGCCTGCCGAGATAAGAACGCGATCGCGAGGAAGAAGGCGGGCAACAAGACGAGATAGACTCTCGTCAGCATGCAGTAGCCCAACACAAGCCCGGCCATCACAGCTCCGAAACGCCGACTATTGGTCAGCACCACATAAAAGATCCAGATCAAGGGAGGTGTCACCAGGACATCCGCCGTGGTCCCGACGAAATAATGCGATAGAAAGACCAGATTAGACGGCCAAATGATGTACGCGAGCGCACCAAGAAAAGAGAACGTGGGTTGTCCGGTGAGCAGACGACCGAGCTTGTAGAAATAGACGGCGCCCAAGCATAAGAGCAACACGTTACAGACATACAAAAACCACCATAATTCCCGCTTGCATGATGACGCAATCTCATAGCCCGAATCATGACAAAAAAGAAACAAGGGAACCATGTAGAAGAGCGGCAAGCCAGGGCTACGCAGATAGGTCGGAAATCCCTTCCGCATAAATGTGTCATCAGACGGCGTCGTGTAGCCGTTCCCAGCGAGGAGGTTTTTCGCGAGCCCCCAATAGTGCCGATTGTCACCCGCGTCCACTACTTCATTGATCGTGAACTGGGAACGAAACGTCAGCGTCTTCCAGTCAAAGACAAAATTGGTTCCCTGAAAAACCAGCGCGAGCAGAACCAATGCCCTAACTGGCTTACTGAGAAAGAGGCCGGTGGCGATTCTGCTCGCCAAATGCCTCAGGTGACGCAGCATCGTCCCCTCAACCCCGGTGCGCATACTTCGAGCCTTTCCGGCATCGGATCAATCTCAGGTCTGATTCCTGAGACGATGATAGACACTGCGAGAATGGCGTCTCTCCATCCGAACAGGCGATTATCGACGTTCTCGAGTGGGTCCTGTTCGGGGAATTTGGGGAAATTGGCGGCCGCACCTGGCAGGACTACTGCGCACCGCCTCTCACGGCCGATCCGTATGGTATACTCCGTTCGCCCACGGCCGGGAGAATTCCCACGAACGCTTCAATCAGATGCACACAGTTGCCGCATGACATCTCGTATCCGTGTTCTCCACCTGATAGAGACGCTCGGACGCGGAGGAGCTGAGGGACTTCTCTACACGAACCTTTCCAAGCTCAATCGCGGCAGGTTCGACAGTATTGTCTGCCATCTCTATGATCGGGATTTGCACTGGCACCAGTCCATCCTGGAATTGGGATACCCCGTCTATTCCCTGGGCATGACCTCGCTTGCAGATGGAGTGGGGGGGATCCTCCGCCTCCGGTCACTGTTGACGCGAGAGCCTATGGACTTGATCCATACCCACCTCTACGGAGCAAACCTGCTTGGACGCACCGCGGGCGTCCTGATGGGTATCCCGGTCATCAGCTCTGTCCACAGTGTTGAATTTGTGCCGGTTCTTTCACGGGCGTATGCAGGGATTTCTTCAACCAAGTTGCGGATTCTCCACCTGCTCGACCGGTTCTCGCGTTGGGTAGCCGATCCGGAACTTTTGGCGGTATCACGGTACGCACAGGAGTCGGCCGTTCGGTATCTGGCCATCAGGCCTGACCGGGTCCACGTCGTCTATAATGCCA
>Ga0194128_10003663_pt1 | contig 23308 bp, 18 predicted proteins | sample TA2KigCa65mmetaG_FD_148650 | JGI IMG/M metagenome (GOLD analysis project Ga0194128, IMG submission 148650) | Freshwater microbial communities from Lake Tanganyika, Tanzania - TA2015037 Kigoma Deep Cast 65m | ecosystem: Environmental > Aquatic > Freshwater > Lake | place: Tanzania: Lake... | reverse complement strand
GCAGGAAGAGCTCGATTGGCTGACAAACTCTGTCTACGGCTGGGGATCGGGCTTCTTCTTTTTCGCGGGCTATTTGCTTCTGGAGATTCCGGGAGCGCTCCTGGTCGAACACTGGAGCGCCCGCAAGTGGTTTTGCCGAATCTTGCTGTCCTGGGGCGCTGTGTCGATGGCCATGGCGTTCGTGCAATCGCCGTGGCAATTTCACTTGGCCCGGTTTCTCCTTGGACTGGCGGAGGCGGGCTTCTTTCCGGGGGTGATCGTCTATCTTACGCACTGGTTCCCGCGCGCCGATCGAGGGCGGGCGCTTGCCGGACTGGTGTTCGGCGTTCCCTTCAGCCTGGCGCTCGGCTCGCAGATGTCCGATTGGATCATGGTGCACAACTGGCTCGGAGTTAGCGGCTGGCAGTGGGTTTTCCTTATCGAAGGCGCGCCGGCCGTGCTGTTCGGTATCCTTGTCCCGTTCATCATGACGGATCGTCCCGGAGATGCGACTTGGCTCACCGACGCCGAGCGCGAATGGCTCGAGCGAACGCTGCAAGCGGAACGCGACGAGGCGACGAAGTCCGGTAGCGCGACATTGGGGCAGGCTTTGCTGCAACCTTCGGTGTGGATTCTGTCGCTCGGCATCCTGGCGACAAACACCGGCGGTTATGCGATGGGCTTCTGGCTGCCGACCTTCATCGACAACATGCTCAAGCCGGCAATCGCGGAAGCGGGCGACAATCTCTCAAAGCCCACGGACGCACTGTTCTACCTCGGATTGTTCTACTTCAGCGGCATCGTCGGCGTGTTCGTCTCCGGGCAATCGTCGGATCGCACGGGCGAGCGCAAATGGCACTGCATCGCCGGGCAGGTCGGCACAGGTGTCTTCCTGGCGCTCGCAAGCCAAATCCCCGGCCAGTCGTTTGCCATGGTCATGGTTTGGCTCTGTCTGATGGGCTTCTGCGCGTACTTCTGGCCTCCGCCATTCTGGGTGTTGCCGACGATGTCGATGTCGGCCTCGGCCGCGGCGGTGTCGATCGGCTTTATCAACATCTGCGCAAACATCGCAGGGCTGATCGGGTCGACGGCGGTCGGCGAAATGAAAGCGGTAGGCTACAGCGACGCCAACTGCATGCTCTTCGGCGCCTGTTGTTACGCCGGCGGCGGCGTAATCATCGCCTTTTTGAATGCGACTCCGAAACCAGTAATCCACGAAGATCACCAAGATCACCAAGGAGATGCGCCGACGATCCGACGTGAGTGAACGATACTCAGCGTTTCGGCTCTTCAGATCAGTTTGTCGGGCTACTTCGCGTCCTTGGCGTCATTCGTGGATTATTCGAAATAAACGGACTCAGATTATCCAATCTCCGCAAACGTTCCAGTTTTGCAATTGACGCTCCCCGTGAAAAGGTTACCATTGAATAAGAAGAAATACGGAACCTTGTTCGCACATTCCCGCCTCATAACCCCAATCCAGCGCTGTTGAGGTTCCGCGGAATCGGCGAGGGGAAGTCTCCTCCAATGGCCACGGGAACCAGCCATCGCATCGACGATATTGCGCACGAACTCTTTCAGGTGGTTACGCAAATCTGCCTCTCCACCTTGCGCGGCCGACGCCGCACCGGCGATCTGAAAGAGGTCGAGTTTCTGACGCTCTCGCTCTTGCAAGAGCACGGGACGCTAATCGTTGGCGACATCCAGCGCGTTCTGGGCATCCTCCCGGCGCAAATGTCACGCGTGATCCGCGCGTTGGATAACCGCGAACGTCCGCTCATCCAGTGCAGCATCAACCCGCGCGACAAGCGCAAGATCGACGTCGAGCTGACGCCCAATGGCGAGAAAGCGCTATTGGAATACCAGGGCAAGCGCGTTGGCCGCATCGTCGAGCAACTCAGCAATCTATCGGATGAGGATCAGGAAGATCTGATTCGCGCTCTGAACAAGCTACACGGCTTGCTCGATTCGAAATAACACCTACCACCGCAAAGCAGCAAAGGCGAAGAGTGCCGTGAAGCTGGCGAACAGCACCGTCAGCGTGTGATAGCCCGCGTGCAGCCACCACGCGATCAAATGCTCCTTCACGTCGAGCACCGTCTGCAGCGACAGGCGGATTCCCCAAAAGATCGCGATGTAGCCGCAGACGCAGCGCGCCAGCGTCGAACCGTCCGCGAGCGCGTCGGCGTTGACGATGGCAATCAGGCCGTTCGCGACGATGCCGAGCACAACGTAGCCGCCGTAGGTCCAATAGAGTTGGCGGTGCAGGTGCGGCAAGTCCGCGAGCGAGTCGCGCCAGTTGAGCCGGAGCGGCACCAGGGCCGATGCGACGAGCACGCACAGCTGAGCGAAACCGGCTAGGAAAATCGCGAGTGCGAGAGGTTCCTTCATGAGATGCCTCCGAGAAAATCGACAAACGGGACGATGACGCCGCGGACGAATGGTGAATGAAAGAGCAGCCATAATGGGCCGAGCAACACGAGCATGGTAAACGCCCAGCCGATGACGCCGATGCCGAGGCCGATACGCCTGCCTAGCGAAGAGCGTTCGAGGAAGATTGCGCCGCCCTGCACGAAGAAAAACACCGTCGGCCCGCCCCATCCGGCGCCTGCGGGCAAGGAGATGACGAGATCATGCACCAGGCCGCTGAAAGCGAAGCCGACCAGGAGGGCAACCTTTGCCCCACAGTGAATCGTCAGCGGCCGGAACAGGAAGCGATGCGTCAGGTCGCGAAAGGCGGTATTCCAGCGCCGGCCCCAGAAGTCGGTGACGCTCGTTGCCAGGATCGGCCAGTTCATCACCGGCGTCGCGGCGATGCCGGCCGTTTGCCAGGCGAGGCCAAGCACGTCAAATAAACCGAAATGAAGCACGAAGACGATGCCGACCATGCCGACCCAGCCGCGCAGCAGGTCCTGGTTGCGTGCCAGCAAAGCAGCTGCACTCCAGAGTAGCGCGATGCCGACGGTGAGCTTGGCGAATGCGAACAACCAAGCAAATAGGTGCGGTCTGCAGGAGTTAGACTTGCGCAAGAACGCGTCAGCATCCAGTCCCGGCCAAAGGACGAGATAGGCGAGATGCCGTCGCCAATTAGCGTCGTGCGCGGACGCCACCCACCAGGTCAACCACTTGCAGCCGGCGTAGATCGTCCACGCAAAGAGCCACATGAACGCCCAGCGCGGCCACACCTCCGGCGTCAAGAGGACGGCGGCGCTCGGCAACGCCAGGAGAGGCAGTATGGCAATGACCCACTTCATGCCATGCCAACCGCAAACCGGCGTGCGTTTGCAACATCATATGCTCGATAAGGGAAACGCGGCCGGTCCTCGCCTGAATCACGAAGCCCAAAACGACAGGCGGGCCTGTCAAACCTTTAACATGCCAACTTTCTTGGCGTAGGCGAAAATCCCGCCGGCGTCGATGATCGGGGCCACTTCGCCGAGAGGTTTTAATTTCCAACTCTCCTTGGTCGTGACGTTCGTCAATGTCCCCGATTCGACATCGACCGTCAATTCATCACCGGTACAAATCTGCTCGCACAGGCGATCGGCCGTCTCGAATGGGATGATGTAGCCGCCGTTGACGGAGTTGCGGAAGAAGATGCGGGCATAGAACTCGGCGATGACGCATTTGATGCCGGCCGCATCGAGGGCGATTGGGGCGTGCTCGCGCGACGAACCGCAGCCGAAGTTTTTTCCCGCGACGATAATTTGATAATCGGAGACGAACTCGTCCTTGGTATGGAACAGCACGTGCCCCTTCGGCAACCCTGCTTGCGCCGGCGGCACGCTCGAAAGCGCGTACTTGCCGAACATCTTGTATTCCGCCGGGATGGCCGGGTTGTACGTCAGGTACTGAGCCGGGATAATCTGGTCGGTGTCGACGTTATCCCCGAGAACGTAGGCGCGGCCGGTGATGGTGGTTTGCATGGCATTGTGCTCGTCAAGAAAATGTAGGCCGTTTACGTTTAGCGCTCGCATGGCGCCATGCGAGCGCTAAACGTAAACAGCGAGTTCATTGCAAACAATCCCTCGGATCGCTGATGGCCCCGGTCAGCGCACTCGCCGCCACGGTCAGCGGACTGGCCAGGAACACCTTGGCTTCCTTGTGTCCCATGCGGCCGGGGAAGTTGCGGTTGGTGGTGCTGATGCAACTGATTGGCGCGTTGAGTCGGCCGAACGTGTCGCTTGGGCCGCCCAAGCAGGCGGCACACGATGGCTCGCCGATCTTGGCGCCGGCGCTCAAGAAAATTTGCTCCAAGGTCTGCCCGTTGATCGATTCGCATTTAAGCCCGGCTGCGATCTCGCTGGTTGCCGGCACGACGAACGTGTCGATCTTGACGCTGCGGCCTTTCAAGATGCGGGCAGCGGCGCGAAAGTCCGTCATCTTCCCGCCGGTGCAAGAGCCGATGTAGGCGCGGTCGAGCTTCGTTCCTTTCACTTCGCTCACCGTCGCCTTGTTGTCCGGGCTGTGCGGCTTGGCGATGATCGGCTCCAATTTGCGGACGTCGTAGACCTTCTCGAAGCAGAACTTGGCGCCGGCATCGGTGGTGACGACCTGATACGGCTTCTTGCTCTTGTTGCGAGCGTTGACGTAGTCGAGCGTGAGTTTGTCGGGGGCGATGACGCCGTTTTTGCCGCCAGCTTCGATGACCATGTTGCACAGGGTCATTCGTTCTTCGATGTTGAGGGCGAAGACGCCGTCGCCGTCGAATTCCATCGCTTTGTAGGTGGCGCCGTCGCAGCCGATGTCGCCGATGACTGCGAGGATGAGGTCCTTGGCCATGAGGTACGACGGCAACTCGCCGTGGAAGACGAAACGCATCGTCGGCGGGACCTTGACCCAGAGCTTGCCCGTGCCCATGACGAAGCCGGCGTCGGTGTTGCCGATGCCCGTCGCGAACTCGCCGAACGCGCCGGCCGTGCACGTGTGGCTGTCGGTGCCGAACAGGACTTCGCCGGGCCGCGTGTGGCCTTCCTCGGGCAGTGCAATATGGCACACGCCTTTGTACTTGTCCGTGCCGACATCGTAATAGTACGGCAGCTTCTGCTCGGCCACGAACTGGCGCAGCACATCGACGTTGCGGTTGGCCATCTTGTCTTGCGTGAAGATGTAGTGATCGGGAACGATGACGACTTTCTCGCGATCCCAAACCTTGGCGTCGTTGCCGAAATGTTGCTTGAAGACGCCGATGGTCCCGGGCCCGCACACGTCGTGGGTCATCAGGATATCCGCATCGACCCAGATGTTGTCGCCCGGTGTCACGCTCGCTTTGTCGGCGTGTTTGGCCAGGATTTTCTCCGTCATCGTCATCGCAGGCATACAGGAAATCTCGGCGTCAGAAGGATGGTGTCGTCACTCATTCAGTATAGTGGAAGTGCCGCGCTGTCCGAGCGGACTGTGCCCAGCGCGGCTACAGCCCGGATGAAATCGGCGACTTTTTTCCCGGCATCACGCTCGCCGACGTGTGTGCCGCTCTGACTTGTTTCTTGGACAAATGCCAAGAAATCGAGACATGTCAGTGGGAGGTTCATCAAATCCCGAGCCCGATGGCCACAGGCCTTTTCGACCCTGACGATGGGCCGAGCCTAGTACCTGTGGTTGGGAGGCCAGGCGTGCGTGTTATCCGGCGGAGCCCCGATTAGCTGGGGCGCGACGTCGCCCACCTGTGTGGATGATCCTGCGGCATCGACCGATACGATCCGATTTTACGGCAAACCTTTGCGCTGGCATCAGGGCGTTGCCCGGCTGGCGACGCCATTCTGGGCTGGTCGGGCGTTTCCGGTCCGATGAATCGGTAGTTTCCGAGTCAAAATGACGCGCAGGAGATTGCCAATGTTGACCGCAAGGATGCGCCGATTCATGGTGTGTGCTGCGTTCTTTTTCACTACCAGCGTGGGCTTTTCGCAATCCGTGCCTTCAGACCAAGTCACGCCACGCACCTTCCGCAACCTCGCATTGCCGCGCTTTCCCGAGGGAATAGACGTCAATCCGACGGGACCGATGTCGGTGCTTACAGGCGTAGATGCTGTCATTCCTGACCACGGCCAGCTTTTTGATCGCCTCAACGGCGGTGTCAGCGCCGGAATCGGTCTTGGCATTCCGCTCGGTCCCGTGCGTGAATCGCCTGCCGGTGGCATCATCAACTGGAGCGGCAGCGTGGGCTATCGCTATCTTTGGCTGGACGGCAAAAATGACGTGCAGCTCAATCAGCCCGGCGGCAAGGACTTCAACGTCAATCATGCCAACTTCCATCTCTGCGAATTTGGCGTCGAGCGCAGGGTCGTATTTCCCACCGCCGTGTTCTCGCCAATGCGTATGAGTCCAAACGCAGGCATTCTGGCTCGCCCTCAATCGACGTTGGCCGTTAGCTTCGGCTTTCGCGGCCTGTTGGGAGGCGCCAACGCCGATGTCAGTCAGGCCAAGTTCGATCCAGCCAAAACGCAGGTCATTATCCAAGGCGCCCCGCGCGATGAGGCTTTCGCCGGCGGCTATGAAGTGTACGGCAAGCTTGGCCTGCAGTTCCCCAGCGGCATCGAAATCAGCGTTCGCGCCGGTTATGGCCAGCTTTTCACCAGCCTTTTGCAAAACCAGAGCAGCGCGAACGGCTACGTGCCGATTGGCGTAACTCTTACAGTTCCGCTGGAGTTACGCGGGGAACAGGCGTTTAGGGGCCGTCTTGCCCCGGGTGCTCAGGGTTTTAACGTCCCGAGTTTGCTGGGGCCAAGATCACAACGTCCCTACTTTGACGACGGCCGGTTCCCCACTCTCGCAGACGTTTTGCGTTTTCGACGCTAGTTCCGGCGCCGACGAAAGTAAGCGACCGAAGGAAACCAGGCCAGCGCCTTGTTTTCTCCGGTCGTCTAAGACCTTCAAACCTGTCTTTTTCAAAGCTCGCCACGGAGTGCTTTGTTCGGCGGAATGGTGCATCCCGTTGTTTAACAAAGAACGAATGGAAATAGTCGGCGCGTGTGAACATTTCTGGCCTGCCATCTCTCCACTAAGATAATAGCCACCGATGAAACACGGATGAAACACGGATGAAACACGGATTGACCGGCTCGCCTAGTCCCAATCGGTGTTTCATCCGTGGCTACAAACCTTCGGCACGGAGTCAACGATCATGGCCGACAATGAACCCGCCCCTCCCCCCGGCAACGCAGGAGGCTCGCTCAACTTCATCCACCAGATCATCGAAGAGCACAACAAGACCGGCAGGTTTGCCGGCCGGGTTTGCACGCGCTTCCCCCCGGAGCCGAACGGCTATTTGCACATCGGGCATGCCAAGTCGATTTGCCTGAACTTCGGCACTGCCCGCAGGTACGGTGGCAGATGCAATCTTCGTTTTGACGACACGAACCCCGAGAAGGAAGAGCAAGAGTACGTCGATTCCATCATGGAAGATGTCCGCTGGGTCCTATCCGGAACGCTACCCGCAGGACGCACCGATCCCTGGGACGGCCTCTACTACGCCTCCGATTACTTCGATCAACTCTACGAATGGGCAATCGTCCTGATCAAGAAGGGCAAGGCGTTCATTTGCGATCAAACTCCCGATCAGGTTCGCGAAACCCGCGGCACGCCGAACAAGCCCGGCACGAATAGCCCCTTCCGCGATCGCTCCGTCGAGGAGAATCTCAAGCTCTTCGAAGGCATGAAAAACGGCGAGTTTCCCGATGGCTCGCGAACCTTGCGTGCCAAGATCGATATGGCTCATGCCAACATCAACCTGCGCGACCCCGTCCTGTACCGCATCATGCGGGCGACCCATCACCGCACCGGCGACAAATGGTGCATCTATGCCATGTACGACTACGCCCATGGCCAAAGCGATTCGATCGAAAAAATCACCCACTCGATCTGCACTCTCGAGTTCGAGCACCACCGCCCCCTCTACGACTGGTTCATCAACGAACTCGGCATCTATCACCCGCAGCAGATCGAGTTCTCACGCCTCAACCTGACGTACACCGTCATGAGCAAACGTAAGCTGCTGTTGCTCGTCAAGGACAAGCATGTGCGCGGCTGGGACGACCCGCGCATGCCGACGATCTCCGGTCTGCGCCGCCGCGGCTACACGCCGGAGGCGATCCGCGCCTTCTGCGAGCGCATCGGCGTATCGAAATACGAAGGCACCATCGAAATGGCCTGGCTCGAAGACGCCCTGCGCGACGACCTCAACAAGAAGGCCCAGCGCCGCATGGCTGTTCTGCGTCCGCTCAAGGTCGTGATTGAGAATTATCCAGAAAGCCAAACCGAGGAACTCGACGCCGTCAACAATCCGGAAGACCCGTCGGCCGGCTCGCGCAAAGTTCCGTTCGGCCGGGAGCTGTACATTGAACGCACCGACTTCATGGAGGATCCGCCCAAGGGCTATTTCCGACTCTCGCCCGGCAAAGAGGTGCGCCTGCGCTGGGCGTATTTCCTCAAGTGCAACGGCGTCATCAAAGATGCGGCAGGCAATGTCACCGAACTTCGCTGCACCTACGACCCAGCGACGAAAGGCGGCAACGCGCCCGATGGCCGCAAGGTCAAGGGAACCATCCACTGGGTGAGCGCCGCCCACGCGGTCCCCGCCGAGGTGAGGCTCTATGACCACCTCTGCAAGGTCCCGTTCCCCGAAGACGTGCCGGAGGGGCAGGATTTTCTCGTCAACCTCAACCCGAACTCGCTGGAAGTTGTGACGGCGATGGTGGAGCCGAGCCTACATTTCTCCCCTCTCCCCCCGGGAGAGGGGTCCGGGGTGAGGGTGGGTGACAAGTTTCAATTCGAACGCCTCGGCTACTTCAGCGTCGACAAGGATTCGACGCCCGGCAAATTGGTGTTCAATCGCGCGGTGACGCTGGCCGATACCTGGGCAAAGATGGAAAAGAAGGGGAATCGCCAGTAGCACTCTTAATCGGGATCGGAACCAACCCGCACAATTCAGACGCGTGTGTATCTGCGACGACCACAGTTTCACACAATATTGACATGCCCATTCGCGTCAATCATCGTGAGAAATCGGACTTAGCGGTTCATTCACGTGGGCGTATCACCAGCCCTGCCTATCCAGGCGTCATTAAGAAACTTGACGCGAACTCGGCGGTGAGTGGGTCCGGGGAAAAGATGCAACGGATTCAACTGGCCATGCGGGCCGGGCTTGAACGAAATGAGCGCACGGGGCCCTTTTGAATCGTCGTGCTTACCTGAGCGGATCAACGAGGCGCGGCGTCGGCGGCAGCGGCCGGCCGTGGCGAGGACGATTCGCCAATGCTTGATACCCCTTTTCCGTTTGAAGCGACGCGTAGCACATCGGATTGTCGGCACACTCGCTAACGTCACAGCCCGCATCCACGGCGCGTTCGAGATAACTGATTGCCATCGGGGCCCAACGGCGCTCGACGCGACTGGCCAAAGCGCACACGCGAGCCCCGTCTCGCAACAATTCGGGGTTCGGCGCTCCACAACCGAGAGCACGCTGAATGTCCGTGGCGCCGGCTTGCAGGTCTGCATAGATCGGGCTCTTCACATTGCCCGGCTTCAACTCGTCCGTCTTACGCATGGCGCGAAGATATGCACCGACGGCGCGATTGTGATATGCCGCCTGCAGTCCGCGATCCGCTCGCAGGGCGAGTTCGAAGCTATCGCTTGCCTCCGCGAATCGCTTCAGCTTGAGATAGCTGAAGCCGAGGTTGTTGTGCACAGCAGCGTTGGCGTGGCCGGCATTAACGGCGCCCTGATAATGCGTGACGGCGACCTCCGTTGACGCGTCGAGCCGATTCAGGCAATAGCCCGCTCCCGCCTTGCAGCGTCCGTCCGCTTGTCGCGCATCTGCCGCCAGGAAGTCCTGCAGTGCGAGCTGATAATACTTGGACTCAGCGCCTCCGAGCCTTCGAAACGCCTGGGCACGCGTGAATAGCAACGCATGGTTCCTCGGGTCCGCTTCGATCATGGCGTTCAGCGGCACAACGGCGTCGGCGTCGCGGCCCTCGCGGATTGCCCGCGCGGCGGTCTCTTCCGGCGGCTCGCGATCGGCGGGCCGCGTTGGCATGGCGACGAACGCAGCAATCCCCAGCGACAGCGCGGCCAAGGCAATCGCTGCCCCAGAGATCCACGCCGCCAGCCCCCACGCTTGCCGCGGCGCCGGTCGAAGCGCGCGCAAGACCTCGGCCGCGCTTGCCGGTCGGTCGGCGGGATTCGGCGCCAGGCAACGTTGAATGAGGTTGCTGAATGCTTCATCCACGTCCGGATTGACGCAATGCGCCGCCGGCGCTCCACGAGCCTGACGTTCGAGAAAAAGCTCATGCACTTCCGTGCTTGATTGCTTGTGTGATATCGGACCAAACGGGTGCTGGCCGGTCGCCAACTCGTAAAGAATCACGCCCAGCGAGAAGAGATCGGATCGTGCGTCCAAGGAGCGTTCGGCTTCGACTGCGGATGGCGCCGCCATGGCCCGTAGCTGCTCGGGCGACATGTACAACAGCGTTCCTCCCAACGGCGACGACGTCTCGCGCGCATCCGCGCAGAGATTGAAGTCCAGCAGCATCGGGTCGCCATTGGGGGCCAGCAGCACATTCGACGGTTTTAGATCGCGATGGCAAATGCCGCGGTCGTGCATATGCGCCAACGCGTCGGCCAACTTCGTGCCGATCCAGCGGATTCCCTCGATGTAGGTTCCCGATTGCAACAGCGCATCCGGCTCGCCCTGATATCCTTCGACGGGGTAGGGCAGATCCAGAGCGGCATCCAGAATCACGCGCGCCGCCGTCGGCCTAAGATCCTTCGAAAAAGCGCGATCATGCACATCACAGAGCGTGGCGGCGCCAAGGTACGGCATGCACACCGCCGTGAACCCTGTTGCCGAATCTTCCTGCACGGAATGGATCGGCACAATGTTCGGATGCTGAATGCGCCCCAGAATGTCCGCTTCGCGCGTCCCGCGCATCGCGATCTTGACGGCCACCAAGCGATCGCCTACCATCGGTTCTCGGGCCAGGAACACCCGAGCGAATGCGCCATGCCCCAACGACATCTTGAGATCGAAGCCGGCGAACGATTGCCCGATTTCCGGCCACGCGTCGAGGTCCCCAGGAATTACGTGTTGATACTCTTCAACAAAGCGGTCGGCTTGCACCAGCTTGATGAGCGTACTCTGCACGAGGGGATACTGAGCGCAAAACGCGTCGGGATCAACTTCCTCGCCACGGTCCACGCGGGCCCGGAATTCTTTGTAGGCCAGATCGATCGTGGCAAATTTCTCCGATCGCCGGTTCGCGTTCCAGGCGCATCGGCATGGGCGTGGTGTCCAGTTTGACGCCGTCTGCGCTTTCGCCGATCTCGTCGGTCTCACGTTTCGTCGTCGTCACGCTCATGACATCCCTCCAGGCAAGCGGGAGTCAATGATCCGCGCGACCGTTTTGATACTGATGTTAAGTTTCCCGGCGATCTCTTCGTGGGTCTTCCCTTCGCGCAGAAGCAGGAATACGCACCGATACACCGGCGGCTGCTTACGAAGGAACACGGTCCACTCCTCGTCGGTCATTAGAATCTGACTCGGCGTTTGCTGATTGCCGTGCAGGCCGTGTTTGTCGAAGCGGGTCGAGTCATCCAGCGATTGCTCACGCCCGCCATCGCGTCTTTGGGCGTTGCGCCGCCGATAGGCATCGATGACCATGTTGCGAGCCAGTGTGGTGAGGTAGGAAAAAAGCTCCTCGGCACTGTGAAACGAGACTTTGCCGGGAAACCGCGTGTAGAACGAAGCCCAGACGTCCTGTGCGAAGTCGAGCGAATCGAATTTGGAGCGGATGCTCTTGCTGAGGTGACGCCGAATCGCGTGCAGGAGGTACGGTTCATATTCACGAAACAGCTCCTCCGCCGCTTCTTCCGAACCGGACAATACGCGTTCCATTAACGCCTGGAATTCTTGACTGGTCTTGGCCATCACCGAGTCCCGCGGCCGAGCTGACTGCATACTAGAATCGTTGCTCTAATCCTACTGGGAACAGTGCCTACAACCTCGGTAAGTACACTTATTAAATCACGAGGTGTCGATAAGCAATCAGAAATTCTCTAATAAATCGGGATCTATCGATACATTTGTCCATTACTCAGTATTCGACTGCAGGTTGCTACGAAAATAAACTCGAAACGAAACAGGAATCGACCGTCGAATCTAGCACATACACAGTCGCCCATCACGGCGGCTCGATGCAGGCCGAGCCGTGGTTTTTGACGCTATTTACGTACGACCCCACCGCACGGCACAGCATCTGGTCCGCAGGAAATGGCCGAAGCAACGGTTGCAATGCGAAGGCATCAGTGATTTCGGGATCGATCCAGGCGGTCGCATCGGCGCCGCGCAGGATCACCGGCATGCGATCGTGAATGACGTGAGCGAGTTCGTTGGCGTCCGTCGTTATGATGGCGCACGACTCGATCGGCTGTGCGTCACTCTCGTCCTTGTTGGTCCAACTGTCCCAGATGCCGGCGAGCGCAATCGGTTGATCGTCCTTCATCGAGTAGTAGTAGGGTTGCTTCTTTTTGCCTTCCGCTTTCCATTCGTAATAGCCATCGGCAAGGATCAAGCAGCGTCGCTTCTTGAACGCGGCCCGAAACGCCGGCTTGCTCGCCACGGTGTCGCCACGGGCATTGATGTAGCTTGTCTTTTTGTCCTTGGCCCAAAACGGGATCATGCCCCAGCGCAGCGACACGCAGACCTTGTGGTCCTCTTGCATGCGGATGACGGCGATCATCTGCGTCGGGGCGATGTTAAAACTCGGTATATCTGGAACGCTGTCGACGCCGAACAGCTGCCCGTAAAGCTCTGGGGCCCTGGCGCGAACGAAGCGACCGCACATTTCTCTACTCCCCGCCCTTTGGAAGCGCAGTCCGACCGCAAAGCCGCAAGCGGGGAAATTCCGCTTGCCAAACCTTGCGAATTGCGGAAAATGACGATAGTATTCGAAGGTTGACTCTCCTGCCTTGTATCCTACCGCAATCGCCGAGAAAATCTCGGTTTCCGCCGTCTTGGTGCCACGATGCAACATCGGATTTTCGCTGCCGTCATGGTGATCGGATTCTGCGCGAGCGCGAGCCTCGCCAACGACCCTGACAAGATTGCGTTCTTCGAAGCGAAGATTCGGCCCGTGTTGGTCGAGCACTGCCAGAAGTGCCACGGCGAGACCAAGGCCAACGGCAAGCTCCGGCTCGACAGCAAGGCCAGCGTGCTCAAGGGCGGCGTGAGCGGTCCGGCCATCGTGCCGGGGAAAGCGGGCGACAGCTTGTTGCTCAAAGCGATTCGCCACGAGGACCCCGATCTGAAGATGCCGCCCAAGGAAAAGAAGCTTCCCGATCACGTCATCGCCGACTTCGAAAAGTGGATCAACATGGGCGCTCCCGATCCTCGCGACGGCAAACAGCCGGCGTCAACCGACGGCATCGACTGGAAAAAAGCCCGCGAGCATTGGGCGTTTCAGTCGCCGAAGATGCCGCCCTTGCCAAAGGTTCTGAACGAAAAATGGGTCAAGACGCCGATCGACCGCTTCATCCTCGCCAAGCTTGAAGCGGAGAAATTGACGCCGGTGCGTCCCGCAAACAAGCGCGAGTTGATCCGCCGCGCGACGTTCGATCTTACCGGGTTGCCACCGACGCCCGCGGACGTCGAAGCGTTCCTGAAGGACGACTCGGCGGACGCCTTTGCCAAAGTGGTGGATCGATTACTGGCTTCGCCGCATTATGGCGAACGCTGGGGCCGTTATTGGCTCGATGTCGCGCGCTTTGCCGAGGACCAGGCTCACACGTTTGCGGTCATTCCGAACACCAATGCCTGGCGCTACCGTGACTGGGTGATCGCCGCTCTGAACGAAGACATGCCCTACGACCGCTTCGTCAAGCTGCAGATCGCCGCCGACTTGATCGAGAAAGACGCTCCGTCGCGTGTGAAGAACCTGCCGGCCCTCGGCTTCTTCGGCCTCGGCCCGCAGTACTATCGCGACAATGCCTGCGGCGCTCGCGCGGATGCTGACGAGTTGGACGACCGCGTCGATACGCTGTCGCGTGGGTTCCTCGCCTTGACCGTTTCATGCGCACGCTGCCACGATCACAAGTTCGACCCGATCCCGCAAGTCGATTACTATTCGCTCGCTGGCGTTTTCAAAAGCTGCAAGCTGACGAACGTCCCATTGGCCGACAAGGAAAAAATCAAGCGGATGGAGACGACGCAAGCGCAGATCAAAAAGCTCGACGCAGAGGTCAAAGGTTTCTTGCAGAAAGAGAAATCGCAACGAGCCGAGGCGAAGATCGACGAATTGCCCCGCTACCTGGTCGCGGCATGGAAATACCAGTCGGCCAAGGCGAAGGATCCCAAGGCTTCGGTGGCGGTCATCGCCAAGGAAGCCATGCTCGATCCGGCCACGCTCAATCGCTGTGTCAAATTTGTCGAGAAAGCCCCGACAGGCTTCGAAATGATGCGGAAGACGACCGCTCTGGAAAAAGAAGTCGCCAGCGCCGCCGTCGCCATGCAAAAGCAGGTTCGCGGCACGATCGCCCAAAAGGGCAAGCTGGACAAGATGAAGCAGCAACTTCTCAACGAGTTGTTTTACAACGACAATTCCGTCTTCCAGCTTTCGGATAGTCAGGTCAAAGCCATGCTGCCTGCGGAGAAGAAAAAACAGTTTGAAGACATGGCGGTCCTGCTCGGCAAGCTGCAAAAGAGCGACGACGCCAAGCCGTTGCCGATCACGCATGGCATCACCGACGTCACCGGCGCCGACATGCCCGTTTACCTTCGCGGCAATCCGACGAAGTTCGGCGAAATCGTGCCACGGCGATTCTTAAAGATTCTCGCCGGCGATGATCCGAAGCGATTCACCCAAGGCAGCGGCCGACTCGAACTCGCCGACGCCATTGCCTCCAAGAGCAACCCGTTGACTGCCCGCGTTATCGTCAACCGCGTTTGGCAGTACCACTTCGGCAAAGCCCTCGTCGGTACGCCGAGCAACTTCGGCACCCTCGGCGATCGCCCGACCCATCCGGAGTTACTCGATTACTTGGCGGTCACGTTTTCCTCCCCTCTCCCTCCGGGAGAGGGGCTGGGGGTGAGGGGGTTCGCCTGGTCCTTCAAGAAACTTCACCGCGAGATCCTGTTGTCGGCGGTGTACCAGCTCTCCAGCGAAACGAACGAAAAGAACTTCACTAGCGACGGCGACAACCGCTGGCTCTGGCGCATGAATCGCCGCCGGCTTGATGTCGAAAGCTGGCGCGATTCGATGCTCGCCGTCAGCAGCAAGCTCGACGCCAAGATGGGCGGCCCGACCACGAACCTGGCCGCGGTTGATAACGTTCGCCGCACGCTCTACGCCAAGATCAGCCGGCACGATCTCAACTACGTGCTGCGTTTGTTCGACTTCCCGGATGCCAACATCACCAGCGAGCGGCGCGTCGAGACGACGGTGCCGCAACAGCAGTTGTACGTGCTGAACAGCCCGTTCGTGATCGAGACGGCAAAGGCGTTCGCCGCTCGCCTGCAGAAAGAAGCCGGCAGCGATACCGAACGCATCCAGCTAGCGTTCCGTTTGGCGTTCGCGCGTCCGGCCAGCGCGGACGAAGAGCAGCTCTTCGTCGCGTTCCTGAATGCCAAGGACACCGAACCGATGGCGAATCGCCTGTCGCGCTGGGAACGGGTGGCTCAGATTTTGATCGGGAGTAATGAATTCATGTATGTGGACTAGCAGCCGCGGAGGGGCGAACGCCGATAGCCGGACTTCCGAGGCTGTGGTAAGATGACATTCGTTGGTCATGACGAATTCCGATTCCAGCGGGAAGGTCCATGGCGACTTCGCACTCTCCGGATACCCGCTCCGATGGCGGATGCGGCTCGACGCTCCTGGGTTGTGCGGCGTTCGAGGCTGTGATCGGGCTCGTTGGCATTGGGATCGGCTACCTGTACCAACGCGAGGGAGGAAAGCTATTCGATAACCCGCTGGTCGAGCCGCCGCCTTTGAGGCTGGAGGGCGACAAGATTACGGTCAAGGTCAACTCCGGGATATTCACGCATGATGTGATTGTGATCAATAACAGCGATCACATCCTGACCGAAGCCACCATCACGGCAACCCTGATCAATCGCGACGGGACGAAGCTGGATGCGAAGGCTTATCTGGAGAAGTGGATACCGGGCGGATCCACCAAGATCAACGTGACCGCCGAGGGAACCCGCACTGCCGGTTTCGCCATCGCCATCACCGGGACGGCGATGACGAAAACCAAAGACGGAAGATCGCAGAAAGTCGTCATCATCAGCGCCTGGGACATGAAACGCCGATGGGAGTAGGCGGCGTAGCGGAGATCCGATGATCGACACCAAACGCGATATCATGGAGATGCTGCGGGCCGCGAAATCGCTCTTGGAACTGCCCGGCAATGACTTCACGACCTCGCCGTGGAAAACCAGCGGCGAGGCGGTGCGGGAAATCGACGAATTGATTGCCTCGCTGAAGGCTGGCCGGATCGACCGCGAGAAACTGAGTGATCTGTTCGCGAACGCCGGCCCGCTTCAGGAAGTGAGCCTGACCAGCGACTGGGGCGACGCGTTCATAGGCTTGTCGCGACGATTGGACGCGGCGCTGACGAGCCTTGACGTGAATTGATACATGCTCGGAGGAGATGCTGTGAACCGGGCAACCACTCGCTATCGCCGAGTTCTCCGCGACCAGATGCCTTTGCTGGCGTCACGGTATCACGTCAAAGCTTTGGGCCTATTCGGCTCCTACGTGCGCGGAACCGAGCGTGCCGACAGCGATCTGGATATCCTGGTTACGTTTGATGAAAACCCGAGTCTTTTGGGCCTGATCGAGTTGGAGAACTACTTGAGCGACTGCTTGGGAGTCAAAGTGGACCTAGCAATACGAGAATCGTTGAAGCCGCAAATTGGCAAACGCGTGTTGCGCGAGGTCGTGCCGGTATGACGGCGAGGGAGTATCTTGACTTCCTGGAGGACATTCGCACGGCTGCCGTCAAGGCGCAAGAGTTCACGGCAGGGATGACCTTCGAAGCGTTCGCGAAGGATGAGAAGACGGCGTTTGCGGTCGTGCGGGCCTTGGAGATCATCGGCGAGGCGACGAAACGGATTCCGCAGGAGGTTCGTGACAAAGGTCCAGAAATCCCCTGGCGTTCGATGGCGGGCATTCGCGACAAGCTGATACATGACTACATCAGCGTCAACTTGGAGATCGTCTGGAAGACCGTGACCGATGATTTGCCCGGGCTTGTGCCGCAGATTGAACGAGTAATTGAGGAATTGACGAAGAAACCAAAGGCAGAGGGAAAGAAAAAGCGGCGAAAAAAATGAAGCGGCAACTCGGCGAACGCGTCGAGCGCCCGATGGACGATACGGCGTGATTTGCTGAGGTGCTTTATGCCACGCGTGGAGTACTTTGAACCAGGGTATGCCCGTGTGCGGGATTCCGATAACGTTTACAGCTATGAAATTGGTGGCAACTGCCCCGTTCAAGGATATGGCGACGTTCGCGGCCGTGAACTGTACTTCCGGGCTCGTTGGGTCTCGTGGTCTTTTGAAATCGCCGACAGCAATGGCATTCTTCCATCAAATGATGGCGACAGCGCCGACGGATTCTATCGCAAAGGTGATCATCCGGCCGCTGGTTGGATGCTAATTGAAGAAGCTGCAGCAATAGTTGAACGTTGCCTAGCCGAGTTCCTTGGAAATAAGAAGTTATCCTGCCAAACCAGAGAAAACCAATTATGCTAACCCGTCGTGATCTTCTGCAACGTATCGGAACCGGCTTCGGCGTCATTGGCCTTGCGTCGTTGATGAACGAGCAGAACCTGCTTGCCACGCCGCAAGCGGGCAATCCGCTCGCGCCGCGGGCGGGGCATTTCCCGGCTCGGGCCAAGCGCATCATCCACGTCTTCATGAACGGCGGGCCGTCACAGGTCGATACGTTCGATCCGAAGCCGGAGTTGACGCGCAACCATGGCCGGCTGCCGGGCGGGACCATCGCCGGCGAGCGCGGCGGGACGCGTACGCTGATGGCGTCGCCGTTTCGCTTCAGCCAGCACGGTCAGTCGGGCCTGCCCGTCAGCGAGATCTTCCCGAAGGTCGCCGAATGCGCCGACGATCTGTGCGTCATCCGCTCAATGTACACCAACGTGCCGAACCACGAGCCGTCGCTGCTCATGATGACCTGCGGCGACCAGCAACCCGTTCGTCCGAGCATGGGGTCGTGGCTCGTCTATGGCCTGGGGACCGAGAACCAGAATCTGCCCGGTTTCATCACCATGTGCCCCGGCAATCCGGTCGTCGGGCCGGCTCTCTGGTCGAACAGTTTCCTGCCCGGCATCTTCCAAGGCGCGCACATCAACAACTCGAACATGGACCCGCGCCGCGTGTTGCAGAATCTCTCCAACACCTACCTGAGCCCGGCCGCCCAACGTGAGCAGATGGACCTGATGCGCCGTCTGAACCAAATGCACCTGGAACGCCGGGGCGGTTCGGACAATCCACTCGAAGCTCGCATCCAGTCGATGGAGATGGCCTTCCGCATGCAGTTCGAAGCCCAGGAGGTGTTCGACCTCAACCGGGAGACAGCGGCGACGCGCGATCTCTATGGCCGCGGGCAGTTCAACGACGCGTGCCTGGTGGCCCGCCGTCTCGTCGAGCGCGGCGTGCGGGCCGTGCAGATCTTCACCGGCGCCGGTCAACCGTGGGACGATCACGGCAACATCATGAACCATCGCAATAACGCCCGCACCGTCGATCAGCCCATCGCCGCGCTGCTCAAAGACCTGAAGTCGCGCGGGTTGCTCGAAGATACGCTCGTACTTTGGGGCGGCGAGTTCGGCCGCACATCGACTTCCGAAGGCGCCAATGGCCGCGACCACAACAGTTCCGGCTTCAGCGTTTGGCTGGCGGGGGGCGGCGTCAAGGGAGGCTACGCCTGGGGCGCGACCGATCCGTTCGGCTTCTCCGCCGCCGAGGGCCGCATGCACGTCCACGACCTACACGCCACCATCCTGCACCTGATGGGCATCGACCACACTCGGCTAACCTACCGTTACTCTGGCCGCGACTTCCGCCTGACCGACGTAAGCGGCACGGTGAATCATAACTTGTTCGCGTAATCATCTTCGTTTAGCGCCCGCACGGCGCCGTGCGAGCGCTAAACGCTACCTCGGAAGCTCTTCCTTGAGTGCATCCCCCCTCTCGCCGGTCGTCGGTCAACGCCTTGATGCACTGGCATCGCGCGTGCGATGGAAACGCTGGCTCGTCAGGCTGCACTACACGGTTTGCGGGTTTGCCCTGGCATTTCTTCTTTGCTTCGCGGCCGACTGGCTGTTCGGCTTCACCGTAGGCACGCTACGGATTCTTAGTGCAATGCTTGCGGCTTCCGCTGGCGCCTGGCTTGTTGTCGACTGGTGCCTCGTCTGGCTGCCGCGAGTCGATCAGGTCGGGCTGGCGCATCTCTTGGAAAAACGCTTTCCCGACCTAGCGGAGCGCCTGGTAACATTGGTGCAACTGCAAGCCGATGAAGCATCGCCGGAATTCGCGCGGATATTGGAATCGGAAGTCGAGCTGCAACTTTCCGAGATCGATCCCCAGGAAGCGTGCCCGTTGGCGGCCGAACGGACACTTTGGCTTCGAACCCTCGGCGCATTTGTTGCCGTGCTTGTGGTGTTGGGCCTGACGACGCCGCTGGCGTCGTTCGCTCAGCGATTCTCCATGGCGTGGGCGACGCCGTTGACGCCGTTCCGCATCGTCCTGACACCGCAGGCCGATGTTGCATTGCGTGGCATTCCATTCTCGATACGAGCGTCCATCGAAATGATCGACGAAGCCGCGACGATGCCGGCGGAGTGCGAGTTGGTCATCACGGATCTCGGCGGAGCATCGAAGAGCGTTTCCATGACCATGGGTGCGGACGGCGCCTTTCTCTATCTCGACACCGTCCAGCATCCGGCCTTGTACCATGCTCGCATCGGAACCATTGTTAGCAAACCGATTAGCGTCGATGTGGCCGACCCATTCACGATCGCGCTCATTGAGGGAAGCGGATACGCCCTGCGCGGCGACTCGCACCGGATCGTAGCATCCCTCAAACCGCGAGATGCACGGGCCACGTTGCCGAAGGAATGCACGTTGCTCACCGAGGATGAATCGGGCCGATCGAATCGGCTGGCGATGAAGTCGTCAGGCAGTGGCCGATATGCGGTCGAGTTGAAAGACCTTCGCCGAGCGTTGACATTCCGTGTTAAGGCGGGCGAAGTGGTGAGCGAGAGATTCACGGTCCGATTGATCGACGTGCCGGCATTCACGAGGGCGCCGGCGCTTCGCATTGATCCGCCGCCGTATGTCAAATGCGCGCCGGATCCTGTCGCGTTGGATCCCGACTCCAAGTCGCCGACCCCAGTCGTTCGGTTCAGTCGAATTCGCCAGGTGTTGCAGCTGGATCGAGCACCGGTCAAGGCCGTCGTCCGGATTGAATCACGACCAACGTCCAGCACGAAGGATGCAACGGTACGGCTAGTTCCGTTGATGCTGAACAAGGACCTAACGGGCGAAATCGCAGAAATACTCGCTGCCGACGTCGAACACTTTTCCGCCGCGCTGCTGCTCGACCTTGGCCACGGCCTTTCCAAGACGCTGCCGCTGGGCCGCTGGCAGGTGCAGGACGACCAGGCGCCGCGGTTTACGCAGCCGTTACGATTTCAAGACGGCTCGGCGCTGCTTGCCAACCTTGATTATCGGGTATCGGCCAAAGAGGCGCTGAAGCTCCGGGCCATCGTCGAGGACGACGCCGGTCTGGACGTGATCTTCTTCGAGTACCGCGTCAATGACGGCCCGGTGCAGAAGATTCGCTGGATCGACGCCAAATCGCAACGCATGATCGTCATCGACCACTGGCTGCCGCTGCCGACGAGCGTGAAAGACACCGATCGCGTGCAGTTTCGCCTGCTCGCGATTGACAATCGCAATTTGAAACGCGGCGACATCCGCAACGCAGCCGGCGTCGTTCTACCTGCGACCGACTTGCAGCCGCACGTGACAATCGCTCCGGATCAATCGTCCGGCGATCCCGCGTGGATCACGCTGCGGATCGATTCGTCAGCGGACGACTATCTCAAGGTGCAGGCCAAGGCTCAGAGCGACGACGTTTTCGACACGATAATAAAGATCAAGCAAAAGGTCCAAAGCGAACTCGATCAGGTCCAGCAGCTCCAGGGTCCGATCCATCGCCAGGCAGCCCTGACGCTCGCGCAGCTCAAGCAGGCGGACGACCTTCGGACGCTGAACAACGAAATCTCCGGTGATCTGCTCGCAGCCGCCAAAAAGTTCTCCGGGAATCCCGACCTAGCCAAGCTGTCCGAGCATTTTCTCGATATCGCGGAAATCGAGATGACCAAGAGCGCCGAGGCGCTCAAGCGATTCAGCGAGAAGGACCGAGCGCTCCTCGACGCTGAGAAGGATTTGCAGGCATCGCAGCAAGAGCTGATTTCCGCACGGGCGAAGCTCGACCGCATGCTGGCGCTGAACAAGCTTATCACGCAGGATCGTCTCGACCAGTTTCAGCTCGATCGACTCGCCAGACGGCAGGAGGCGCTCGCCCAGCGGCTGGAGAAGTTGCTCGCCGACGAGAAGATGATGAACAATCCGGATGCCGCCAAGGAGGTCGAAGCGATTCGGAATGAACAAGCGAAGTTGACCGAGGAGGCGGCCAAGATCGAGGAGCAGAGCCCGCTGGTCAAGGAATCGATGCAGTCGCTGCAGGTGATGCGAGCCGAGCAGCTTGCCAAGGAGACCGAACAGTTGGCTGCCGAGCAGCGGAAGATGCGCGATGCCGGCCCGGACGAGTTGCCCAAGGAGATAAAGGAACGTATCGCCGAGTTGGCCAGGCGGCAGACGGATCTGGCGGACCGGGCTAAGGCGGTCGAATCGAAAGACTCAGCGCTGGCTGCCGACGCGGCCGAGGCGCTCAAAAAATCCGCGATCTCCCAGGCCATCGGCAAGCAGCGCGAGCACGAGAAGCAACTGAAAAATCGGCTCGATAAGCTGCTGCCCGGCACTCCCGCACTGGCCTTGCGGGACCAGATTCTTCAACTCGCCAAGAAGCAACAGGCAATCCACGTTGACCTGAAGCAACTGGCGCGCGATGTGGATAACCTTGAGTTCTCCGTTTTTGAGAAGGCCTATCGCGACCTCGGCGCTCGGCAACAAGAAATGGCGCCTGCGATCACGAAGTTGCCCATCGATGCGAAGAATGAAACGCTATGGTCCGTGCAGCAACGAGCTCACGTCCAGGCGAAGAACGCGGCCGACCAGATGGGGCGCGAGAACGCGGCCGGCGCCAAGCCGGCGTACGATCTCATGCATAACGTTCAGCACGAGCTTGAAAAGCTAGCCAGCCTCATCCCCGCGACCCTGCCGACCGATCCGAGCAAGATCGATGATCCGAAAGTGCGCGCCACGGTTGAGAAGGTGCAAAAGCTCGCCAAGGACCAACAACATCTACGCGAAGAGACGCAGAAGCTTCTGGGCGACGCGGCGAAGGCGTCGGCCGGCAAGGGCAAGGGCGTCGGCGAGAAACTCGAAAAGCTCGCTGCCGACTTGAAGGAGCTTTCACAGAGCCAGGCGCCGCCGGAAACCAAGGCGATGGCCAAGGAGTCGGCCGAGGCGATCGATGCCGCCAAAAAAGCGCTGGAGGCGAGCCAAGAGATGAAGGCGAAGGGAAATGCCGACGACGCCACCAAATTGGAGGCCGATGCGGAGAAGCAACTGGAGTTCGCGGCGAAAAAGCTCGCAAAGCTATCGCAGGATCAACCGAAGGGCGACGCCAAGATGAGCGAGAACGCCAAGACGGCCGAGGCGCTGAAAGACGGCCTATCGCAGATGCGCAAGGCGCAAGATAAGTTGCCCACCGGTCCCAAGGACGCGCAGGCCGCGATGAACGCCGCGGCCAAGAATTTGCAGCAGGCGGCCCAAAGCGCCGCCAAGCTCTCATCGAACAAGGTTCCGCAGCCCGCCCGCAATCCCGCCACGCAGATGGCGGCTGGCCAGGGACCGCGTAGCCCTGGTTCGCTCGCAAAGGATCTCAAATTCGAGTCCCTGTCGGCGGAGGCGTGGGGCCAACTTCCCGGCGAACTCAAGACACGCATGTTGCAAGACGCACGAACACGTTTCGGCGCCGAATATGCCGAGACGATTCGCCAGTACTTCGAAAGCCTCGCGGACGCGCCGGCGCCCAGAGAAAAAAACCGCAAATGAGTTGGTTAGCGAGACGCGAAACGACGGGTGAACGAGTTTCGTCGCTTACGCGTCCGGCTAACAATGTGAAAG
>Ga0194128_10003661_pt1 | contig 23320 bp, 22 predicted proteins | sample TA2KigCa65mmetaG_FD_148650 | JGI IMG/M metagenome (GOLD analysis project Ga0194128, IMG submission 148650) | Freshwater microbial communities from Lake Tanganyika, Tanzania - TA2015037 Kigoma Deep Cast 65m | ecosystem: Environmental > Aquatic > Freshwater > Lake | place: Tanzania: Lake... | reverse complement strand
ACTGACTCCCGGGTGGATCTTCCTAAGAGTGAAGAAAATTGAAATCGGTCACTACCAAAAACTCCCGTTACTGAACTGACATGAACAACTTGCAGACACTGTAGGCTCGAACAGCTGGACACTAGTGAGCCACTCTCACGGATTCATGATCGTTGCATTGTCGGCATATCTGATCTGGTCCAGACGACAAAGACTCAAGTGCCTGCACGCCCAGCCTCACATCGGCGGATTGGCACTTTTGCTGGCTGGATTAGCGCTTTTCTCGTTGGGTGCTCTGGGCGGCGAGGAGCTGGCCGAACGTGCATCGCTGCCAGTGACGCTGCTGGGGCTTCTGTTCTATCTTGGCGGTTTGGATCTGGCACGAGTCGCCGCTTTCCCGGTGCTATACCTCCTGCTCATGATTCCCCTGCCTTACACCTTGTTCCGCGACATCACGTTTTCTTTACGGTTATTTGATGCCAAGGTCGTCGCGTTAGCAGCCTCCTCTCTGGGCATTCCAGTTTTCCTTGAAAGGTTCACGCTCCATCTACCTGAGATCTCCCTGGAAGTAGCCGACGGTTGCAGCGGTGCGTTTTCGAGTGTGGCCCTGATTGCCCTTGGAGTCTTCTATATCCACGAAATGGAGCGCCCAAACAAGCTCCTGCTTTGGGCATTGCTCATTCCGATTGCTGTTCTCGCCAATGTCGTGCGTATCTTCGTCATAACCGTGGGCACTTATCTCTTTGGTGAGTGGATGCTGAGATCATGGGTCCACCAGTTTTCGGGTGTCTTCAACTTCTTGTTGGGGTTCGGCGCGCTCGTTTCCCTGAGAGGGTGTTTAGAAAGGCCTGGTTCAAGGAGTCAGCTACGTTTGTAGTCCCGGCTTTAGCCGGAACCACAGCATTTCCTTCCGCCTAAAGGCGGGACTACGAACCAAAGGGCGCCTTTTTAAACACTCTCTGAGTGTTCTGAGCCAGCACTTCTTCCCGAAGCGTGCTCCATCATGATCCCGCAGCGCCATCCGGTCGCGTGGTGGATTGCAGCCTTGCTCCTCGGTACAACCGTCCTCTACACGCGAGTCGGTGCTGTGCCGCCCGTTCGACCCATCGATCCCAGCCTCCAATTCTTTCCTGTCAATCTCGGCGAGTGGTCCTGTATACCTTTGGAGAGCGAAGCAGCCTTGGCTCGCGACTCCTCCGGCAATCACTCGTGGGTCGGGAGGTGCTCGAGAGCTGCCGGCAGCATTGCACTGGATGTCCAGGTTGGTTACGCTTCGGGCGCCAGTTTAAGATCCAGAAACCTGTCGCCCCGATTAAGCCACCCCGGGATCGGCGTTGATGATCGTTGGAGCTTCATCCCTCGAGATCACTCGAACTCTCCAGAAACCTTACCGTGGCACCGGGTTCTTCTCCAGCATCCTTCTGGCCGGAAACTGGCGGTGTTGTATTGGTATCAGATCGGGGATTCAACCTATCGGGACGACTACAGCTATCGCCTGGCGCTTTTGGTTCAGCGCCTCCTACGAAGGCCCGCCGCCAGCCAGCTCATTCGGATGTCAGTAGAGGTGAAGGCCGAGGATGAGGGAAAGATGTTTGAGGACCTTGAGGAGATCGCTAGGCTCTTTGGCCCTGTCGCAAGATCGCGTTTCAGCCAACAGTAGCGGAGCAGTAGAAAATCCCAATCAAACAGTGGCCAGGAACGATGAGACCGCGTTTTGGAAGTGAGTTGGTTGCTCGAGGTTGATCAAATGACCGCATTCCGGGACCACGACCAGCTGAGAACTGGGGATTCGTCGTCGCATCGTCTCGGCTTGGGCCAGGGGGATCAGGGCATCTTCGGCGCCCGCAATGATCAGAGTCGGGATCCTGATGTCGGAAAGGAATTCTATAGAGTCTCGTCGAGCAGCCAAACCGTGGCAGGCTCGTGCAATCGTCTCCGGCGAGTTCGAACGAATCAACCCGCGGACCTGTTCTGCGATTTCTGGCTTGGTGGCTAAGGTCGTTCTGCCCAAAAGACGAGGGATGAGCTTTTCGGCCAATGCTCGGGAACCTTCACGACGAACGAAGTCGGCAGTGTCGAATCGGGCCTGACGTGCACTGTCAGAGTCGGCCAGTGGGTGGGTTGCCACGAGGATCACGCCGCGCAGCATGTCTTGATGCTCTCTGAGGAACTCGAAGCAAACATACCCGCCCATCGACAAACCTAGCAGCACTCCATCTCTGTGAACTCCCAGTGACACCAGCAAGCCATGGATGTCCTGGGCACAGCCCGCCATCGAAAATTCCCCGGAAGCCATCGGGGAATTCCCGAACCCCTTGAAGTCTGGAGCGATGACTCGGAAGTTCGCACTCCAGGCTTCTACCTCTTGATCCCACATCGTTCGGCTCAGCGGAAATGCATGCAGCAAAATGAGCGGAGACCCGCTGCCCCGTTCAGTATAGGCAAGCCGCGTGAAGTTCATCAGGATCGCAGCGGTGTGAACCGACCGTCGCTGCCTCCAAGTTGAGATTCGCCACCCATCAGCTACTTCGTCGTCTTCACGGCGGCAGGTGGTGAATCTTCGAACCGGCCCGAGTATCGGGAGTCCACGTAGTCCTCCAGAATTCGAATGAATTCTGAAACCAGCGAGGGACCTTTAAGGGTTGTCAGTAGTCGCCCATCGACATACACCGGCGCCTTTGGCTCTTCACCGGTCCCGGGTAGCGAAATACCAATGTTCGAATGCTTCGATTCGCCGGGGCCGTTGACGACACATCCCATCACGGCGACTTTCAGTTCCTCGATACCACGGTAGCGCGTTTTCCAAGAGGGCATCCGTTCTCGCAAGTAAGTTTGAATCTGATCTGCCATATCCTGAAAAAAAGTGCTGGTGGTACGCCCGCAGCCGGGGCAAGCCGTCACCTGCGGAACGAAGCTGCGTATGCCGAGGGACTGCAGGATTTGCTGTGAGACCCGCACTTCTTCCGCCCGATCGCCGTTAGGAAGTGGTGTAAGGGAAACGCGGATCGTATCACCGATTCCTTCCTGCAGCAGCACAGACAGTCCGGCTGTGCTGGCGACGATGCCTTTGGCGCCCATCCCTGCTTCTGTCAAGCCCAAGTGCAGAGGGTAGTCGCAACGGCCCGCCAGATCACGATAGACATCGATGAGATCTTGTACACCGGAAACCTTGGCACTGATAATGATCTGGTCGTGGCCCAACCCGTAGCGCTCAGCCATGGCAGCCGATTCCAAAGCACTCGACACAATCGCTTCCAGCATCACCCCGCGAGCATCGCGCGGTTCACTCCGCGCGGCGTTCTCGTCCATCAGCCGTGAGAGTAACCCTTGGTCAAGGGAGCCCCAGTTCACGCCGATTCTCACCGGCTTGCCATTCCGTACAGCCACTTCGATCATGCGACGGAAGTTCTCGTCGTGTCGTTTCCCGACCCCTACGTTTCCTGGATTAATTCGATACTTGGCCAGAGCCTTCGCACATTCCGGGTACTGCTCCAGCAGCAGGTGGCCGTTGTAATGGAAATCGCCGATGATCGGAACGTTCGCTCCATCGGCTCTCAACCGCCTCACAATCTCGGGTACAGCCTCGGCCGCCCTGCCAGTATTGACAGTGACGCGCACTAGTTCAGATCCAGCCAGTGCTAGGGCAGCCGCCTGGGCGACCGTTGCGGCAACGTCTTCCGTGTCGGTGTTCGTCATCGACTGGACGGCGATGGGATGGCCCGCGCCGATGCTAACGTTTCCCACCTGTGAGACCACAGTCGATCGTCTCTTGATGACCGCCATCTTTCATTCCCTCAAGCGCTAGATTGGGTACCACGAATCGCCGCGACGCCAGTCAAGCCGCGCCGATTGTAGAGCACCGGCCGAGCCCCATAACTCGTTGCGCCTGCGCGGAACCGTTGCAAACGCACGGGCTACCGTCCTTCCCATACACAGCAATGGTATTCTGCTAAAGGAACCGCGCAGGCTCAGCACCGATTCCTGGTCTTCCATTCTGCCTTCATGGCTCTTCCGCCTTTCGAAAGTAGAAAGGAATGCTGACTTCCATCTGAATGTCCACCGGCACGCCATCCTTCTGACTGGGCCTGAATTTCCAGTTCAGCAAAGCTTCACTTGCACTCTGGTCCACCCGAGGGTCAAGCTTGCGAATGACCCGAACGCTTTCGGCATCGATGGTTCCCTCTTTCCGGAGGACTGCATATAGGATAACAACCCCTTCCAGTTTCTCTCGAACGACCTCTGGAGCATATTTTGGGTCGACTTTGACTACAGCCGAAGGTGCAGTCAATGACGGCGCCTGCGAAACCGATGAAGGCGCGGGCTCTGCGTTCGAGAGTTCGGCGAAGCGAAAAATCCAGCTTCCCCGCTTGCTCGTGAAGTTCGGGGCATTGATAGCGGCCGTGAAAACGAGTCCCCCTTGACTTTCATAATCTCGGAGCGGCGATTCCGTCGGGACGATCGCCCTGTTCGCTAGCAGCGGCCTGCTCGACGGAACTCGAGAAGGAAGGAAATCCAGCAATGGCGAGCGGGTGAGCTGGGAGGGCTTCGGTGCTGGTGTCGGTGGAGGCCCGGGCAAGGGAGCCTGCACGACCGTGGTGGGGGCCTCTACAAAGCCGGGTGCCCCACCGTTGACAATCGAAATCGAGGGAATCACGACCGCTGCATCGCTCAGCTCAGCTGCGCCTGGCGGCAAGGAAGATTGCCGGTTTGGCTTCGGGGAGCCTGTGAATCCACCTTGTACACTCACTTTGGGCACAGCAACCTCTCCCTTAGGAATCTCCGGAGTGGCGGAGAAAACCAATAAGTCCTGGCCACGGGCGGGCATTGTTTCGATCTGGAAACCGGCGGTGGATTCCTCGATCACAGGCGGGGCAGCGTAGGGCAGCGCGGCTCCCCGTTGCTGAAGCCCGGACCAATTTCCTCCAAGTTCGCGCACGGGCAGGGCCGGACTGGCGGGCTCTGCTGGCTCGGCCAGCTGTGGAAGCGGCAATGCGGGCTGCGCCGCTAGCGGTTGTGCTGATGCCTGCTGGGCTAGGTTCCCGAGCGATTGTGGTTGACGGACCTCATTAGCTAGGTGTCTAAGAACATCCGCCGACATGACAAGAGGAGCCCGACCAGGGTCCATTTTGGAAGTCTGCAGTAGGATGTTTGGCAGCGGTAGTTTGGGCAGAGTGGCCACCTGGGGAACGTTGGGTTGTTCGATCACGCTCACGGTTCGTCTCAGGTTTTCAGGTCGAACTCGAACCTCTTCGTCCGTTCGAGAATCAGCCTCCTGCGGATCCGATTCCAATGGCCGACGAAGTGAGTGTCCGCCAGGCGCAGGCGCAACATTCGGAAAAAGCTCCGCCACCTTATAGTAAGTGATCGTCTCTGTTTCGAAGTCGATCGTTTTGTTTCTAAGCACAGGCAAACGGATCGTCAGCAGGAGAAGTGCGGCCAGGCCATGTGCCAGTACAGACAAGCCAAGCGACCTCCAAAAGAAAGGCTGATTCAATAGAATGGCAATCTCGATCGCCGCTTGGCCGATTGCGGACTCGTTCCCAGTGTCGGCAGCGTTCTCCTGAGGCTTGATCTGCACTCGACCTGTGGCGATGGCCACAAGTCGGTCGATTGCCTCCTGGCGAGAGATTGTCTCATCGCCGAAGTAGCGTTGACGAAAACGGAGCTCAAAAACCTCGTCGGTAAGCTCGCGCCAGAGATCGATGTTCGTCTTCAGGAGCTGCGGTTCTTCGATCAGCAGATCCGTCCGCCGCGCTTGCGACTCAGTTGTACAAATCGGACTCGGGGTCATGGAAGCGGATTTGTTCAGCACTTCACCTTCGCACTTGGCTTGTTTGGCCAGCAGGCCTATACTTTCCCCAGGGCCTGGGATCTTGCCGGGCCACTCTCCCCTACACCGTATCGCCAGCAGAACGCCAGGAATCGATTTCAGCTGACCGAAGTTCACGAGAGAGAGACGATCTCTCGGCTTTTGTGGCTACGAGGCATCTCTCACGTGGCTTTCTGATATCTCATTGTTGGCTGGCCAAAGGAGTGCCCTTGACGCACGCGAATCTAAGCTGGTTTCCGCCGAAGAGCACCCGACTTCGGACGGGATTCCTTTCATCTGGCTCGGTCCTCGCCCTCATCGGTTGCCTCTGTGTGTCGCTGGTCGCAGGATACAAGAGCATCAAAGTGAGGATTGAACCGGCCAAGAGCTACCCATTCCACCAGCAACAGGGCGCCATCACCATCGCGGCAAATCCTTACGAAACCAAGGAAAAAATCAAGACTGCGTTCGAACTGAAAGAGCTTGAGCAGAAGGGAATCGTGCCCATTCACATCATTATAAGTAATGAAGGCGAAGATCCCATCGCTATTTCGGGCGAGACCATCAGCTTGCTTGACTCCAATAACCGCTCGTTCGAGCCGCTTACGGTCGATGAAGTCGTGCGTTCGGTCCTCTACAAGCCGGGCCAACACTCTTCGCGGACGCCATCCCCGCTTCCGTTCCCGAGGGGACGGGGTCGGCAGGGGGATGCATTCGAAATAGAGACCGATCTTACAAACAAGTCCCTTCGGGAGACGCGCGTCGCTCCCAGGGCCAATGCTGGCGGATTTGTTTTCTTCAAGCTGCCAAACAACCGCATGAGGCTCGGAGGTTACAAAGTGTATATTCCCGAGATTCACAATGTGAAAACTCGGCGGAGCCTGCTCTTTTTCGAGATTGAGTTGAAGTGACTTCGTCGGGAGGATATATGAAGTATACTGCTAAATCAAGATATTTAGTTGTGTATATTCTTGTAGGCCTGCTGGGGCCGCTCCAGGTTATAGCTCAGTCTTCGGAAAAGCTAACGATTCCTGTTGGGACGAGGTTCAAAGCGCGACTTGAAACGCCGATCAGCTCGAAGCTCTCGGAAGTGGGAGACACCCTCATCGTCACTTTGCTTGAGCCGATGCCGATCGATGCGGTGCACTTCCTTCCTCGGGGAACCGAAATGACAGGCAAGGTAACGTTCGTCAAGCGGGCTGGCCGAGTCAAGGGACGGGCCGAAGTGTATGCCCTGATCAACGAGCTGACCACAAGCTACGGGTCAGAACCGATACAGGTATCGATCGATGCGGCCGACGATATGGCGAACGACGAGAAGATCCGGACGGACGAGGAAGGCAAACTTAAGTCTAACAAGAACATAGGAGGCGACGTGGAGGACGCGGGGCGCGGCGCGGCCTTGGGCTCGCTCGGATCGACTCCGGTTGCCATTGCTACTGGCAGTGCAGGAGCGGCGATTGCTGGTCCTGCCGCAGGGGCGCTGGCTGGACTGCTGCTGTCGCGGGGCAAAGAGGTTCGACTGCCCGTAGGAACAGTCTTCCGTATGAAGTTCGACAAGGAACTGACACTGCCCGCCTCCATGGGTCAGGTTCGGCCGACGGCGCTGAAGCAGCAGAAGTAGGCTGTGTCGAGGCGATTCGCGGTTGGGAGCCCGCTCTGCTCAGGCGAGCCCGCGGCTTTGGCTCACGAGCCTTTCGAACAGCCGTTGCAGCTCTTCCTCGGAGTAGAATTCGATCTCGATTCTCCCCTTCTTTCCCCTACTCACAATCCGAACGCGAGTTCCTAGCGATTGCTGGAGTTTTTCTGTTGCCGCCCGAACGTTGGGATCGATTCGTTTTTCGGTTCTCGGTTGATCCGTTGTCTTGGTGGCAGCAATTGCCTTCTCCACCTGCCTTACAGACCAGCCATGGTCGATCGCCTTTTTCGCCAGCGCCCTTTGTTCGCTTGCCCCCTCCAGCGCGACCAAGGCTCTGCCGTGGCCCATCGAAAGCCGGTCTTCCAGCACCAGCTCCTGGATCTCCATAGGCAGTTTTAGTAAACGCAGTAGATTCGTGACGGTCGTGCGATCTTTACCGGTACGCTGCGCCACCTGTTCTTGGGTCAGGCCGAATTCACTGGAAAGGCGCTGGTAGGCCTTGGCCTCTTCAATCGGGTTCAGGTTTTCGCGCTGAATGTTCTCGATGAGGGAGATTTCGAGGAGATTCTCATCGGAAATGGACTTGACCGCTACAGGAACACGGGTCAGCCCAAGTCTCAGTGCCGCGCGCCAGCGTCTTTCGCCGGCAATGATCTGGTATCGTTCCCCGGACGGGCGGACAACGATGGGCTGCACGAATCCATGCGTGCTAATCGATCGAGCGAGCTCATCGAGTCGGGCCTCTGAAAACAGCTGTCGAGGCTGAAAGCGATTCGGGTCGAGCAGGTCGACATCGACTTCACGCAAATCGGTGTCTCGCGGCGCTTCCCGGTCTCTAAGCAGTGCGCTCAACCCTTTTCCCAGAGCTTGTCGGGTCATTTCTCATGATCTCCTTGGCAAGTTCGAGATAGCTCTCGGCCCCTCGCGACTTGATGTCATAGATGAGAATGGGCTTGCCATGGCTTGGGGCTTCAGCCAGGCGAACGTTGCGGGGTATAACCGTCTTAAACACTTGACTCCCAAAGTACTCGCGAAGATCCTGCGCTACCTGATGGGTGAGATTCGTCCGGTCATCGAACATGGTGAGCAGGATGCCCTCGATCTCAAGCTTTGGATTGAGGTTGCGGCGGATTCGAAGGCGCGTGTCCAGAAGCTCAGACACGCCTTCCAGCGCGAAATACTCGCATTGGATGGGAATCAGGAGAGTCTCGGCAGCCGTAAGCGCATTGACCGTCAGAATATCAAGCGACGGCGGGCAGTCGAGCAGAATGAAGTTGTAGCGCCCAACAAGCGGCTCAAGACCTTCCCTGAGGCAGAACTCGCGCCTGTCGCTTGATAGAAGCTCAAGCGCCGTTCCCACCAGATTTCTATCGGACGGCAAAACCTCGAAACCCGGTAACTCGGTCGGCTGGATCAGCTCAGCCAGCGGAGCCTGTTCGGCGAAGGCGTGATAGAGACTGCGCCTCCGGGGATCGCGGCGCAGCCCCAGGCCACTGGAGGCGTTGGCCTGCGGATCACAGTCGACGAGCAGGGTCTTCATCTCGGCGGCTGCCAGTGAAGCGCCGAGGTTGATGGCGGTCGTGGTTTTTCCCACGCCACCCTTCTGATTGGCAATAGCAATGACCCGGCTCAAGAGCTTTCGAGGAATTCGGCGACTTTCGGAACGCGATGCGGGTCCCTTCTAGCAGATTGTGGTTGGGAACTCAAATCCAATCTGCCCACTGCGTAGTGGACTGTTCCACGTGGAACACGTCGCTCGACCTGACGCCCCCTCCGCTGGCCACCCGCAATAAATACCGTTTCACGTGGAACAGTCAGATTTCTCCGACCAAAACCACATGCGCAGGGTTCCAGGGAACGGCGATCGGCCTCTGCCAACGAACAACGGGCACTTTCTCCATCGTCCCCTTTGCGGCCTGAGCACTGGAGAAAAGGACAATGCGGCCGGCGCCTCCCAGGAGCCGAAAGGCGGGTACCACCACCCGCCGACTCAAGCCAACAGCACGCATCGTCAGTACGCCCGGCAGCACGGGGAAGTCGCTCGGCGAGCACTCTTCGACACGACGACTCCAGACCGTGACGTTCGGCAGTCCAAGCTTCCGCCGCATCGCTGTAAGAAAAGCAGCTCTTCTTTGTCTCGGTTCCAGCAGGATCACATCCAGTTCCGAGCGATAGGCCGCTATCGCCAATCCCGGAAACCCAGCCCCAGATCCAATGTCGAGTACTGGGCCTGCAGGGTTCCCAGCGAACTGAGCGCCAAAGAAAGATTCCGCAAGGAGGACTTCCACGACTCCGAGCGGGTCTCGCATGGCGGTGAGATTGATGCGTGCGTTCCACTTCTCAAGAAACACCAGATAAGCTTCAGCTCGCTCCAACAGCAGTGGATTCCAGGTCAACCCACATCGCGTCAGGACCTCGCCAATCTCCTCCTGCGAGAGAACCCGGGTGGTAGACAAATGGCTGTCTCCTGAGACAAGGCTCCAACCAACGCCGATGCGGCTAAGCCGTCTCTTTGCGGTTCGAACTCGCTTCCAGATGGATGTGCAGGATGCACAGAGCAGCCGGTGTTACGCCCGGGATACGGCTTGCTTGGCCAATGGTTGTGGGCCGGATGCGAGAAAGCTTTTCGATCATTTCTCGAGACAGCCCCGGAATGGCATGGTATTCGATGTCAACCGGGATGCGGCGCGATTCAGCCTTTCGAAGTTTCTCAACTTCAGCCGTCTGCTGCTTTAGATACCCCTCGTACTTGATGGAGGTCTCTACGGATTTCATCTCTTCCCAGCTCATCTGCTCTCGAAGCTCACTCGGTACAGAGTCAAGGCAGGACTCAATCCGCACCTCAGGCCTTTTGAGTGCCTGGTCTGCCGCTATTCTGCCACTGTCGACCTCCACTTTGGCCAACCTCAAGTGGGCCGCCAGACGCTCCATTCGTCCCTGTTTGGCTCTGAATCGAGCGAACGCCGCTTCTGACACGAGTCCGATCCGATGTGCCAGCGGCGTCAGCCGCTGGTCGGCGTTGTCGATCCGCAGATGCAGCCGAAATTCAGCTCTTGACGTGAACATGCGATACGGTTCGTTGGTTCCCTTGGTCACCAGATCGTCAATCAGAATACCGATGTAAGCCTGGCTCCTTTCCAGCACCAGCGACGAATTGCCTTGCACCTTCAGGGCAGCGTTGATGCCAGCCATCAATCCCTGGCAGGCAGCTTCTTCGTACCCGGTGGTCCCGTTGATCTGGCCCGCGTGATAGAGGCCTTCCACCTTCTTCGTTTCCAGGGTTGGAAGCAATTCCGTCGGCTGGACGAAATCGTACTCGATTGCATAGCCGGGCCGGATGATCTCCGCGTTCTCCAACCCCGGGATGGCCCGAACCAGCATCATTTGCACGTCTGAAGGCATACTGGTTGAGAGACCATTGACGTAGGTCTCATTTGTGTTCAACCCCTCCGGCTCTAGGAAGAGCTGGTGTCGCAACTTGTCTGGAAACTTCACCACCTTGTCTTCGACCGAAGGGCAATAGCGAGGACCAATGCTTTGGATCTGCCCGCTGTAGAGCGGCGACCGGCTCATGTTGTCGCGAATGATCTGGTGAACCCGATCATTCGTATAGGTGATGAAGCAGGAGACCTGAGGCTGCGTAATCGCACCGGTTTCAAAGGAAAACGGTGTTGGGCGAGAATCGCCCTTTTGCTCTTCCAGGACACTGAAGTTGATGGTCCGGCTGTCGAGTCGGGGTGGGGTCCCTGTCTTCATCCGTCCCCACTCGAACCCGATCGACTTTATGGAGTCCGCCAGAGGAATCGAAGGCGTCTCCCCACTTCTCCCCGCGGAGTACCGATGGTCGCCAATATGGATCAATCCGTTTAGAAAAGTGCCGGTCGTCAGAATCACCGCCTGGGCTTGAACCTTCCGACCATCCCGGAGCTCCAAGCCAGTAGCCCTTCCCCCGTCCCGCAGAATCGCAACTGCCTCCGCCTGCTTGATTCGTAGCCTCTCCTGCTGTTCAAGCACACGCCTCATCTCGACGCGATAGCTCTGCTTGTCCGCTTGCGCGCGTGGCGACCAGACCGCAGGGCCGCGGCTGCTATTCAGCAAGCGAAACTGAATGCCGACCCTGTCGATCACGCGCCCCATCACGCCGCCCAGCGCGTCGATCTCGCGGACGATGTGGCCTTTAGCGATTCCACCAATGGCGGGATTGCACGACATCTGTGCAATCAGATCCACGTTCATGGTGTACAGAGCGGTATTCATCCCCATGCGCGCAGCTGCCATCGCGGCTTCACACCCGGCGTGCCCCCCGCCAATCACCACAACATCGTAGGCCTCATCGAAGGCCCCCGCCATTTGCTCCTCCTATTTCCCAATGCAGAAGGTCGAGAATATCGTGCCCAGAACGTCCTCCACGGTGGTTTCGCCGGTGAGCGCACTGAGCCCCTTGAGCGCGGAATGAAGATCAAGAAGAATAACTTCGTGTGGCATACTTGATTTGAGCGAGTTTCGGCTCATTTCTAGGGCGTTCAATGCCTGCTGAATCAGTCGCTCATGGCGGACGTTCGTCACGAGACCCTCGTAACCCTCCAGCTGGCCATACTCCATGAAGAGCGCTCTCCGAAGATACTCGATGCCTTCTCCAGTTCTTGCTGAGACACGGCACACTGCCTTGGACCGAATGTCCAGACTCTTTTCGTCCAGTTGCTGCTCCAAGTCGATCTTGTTGATTACGAAAAGATGAGTTCGCCCTTCGAGCCGTGTCTGAACTTCTGCGTCCAGCCTCGTCCAGGGCTGAGAGCCGTCGACTACGAACAACACCTGATCGGCGTCCGCCAATGCCTCTACAGAGCGGTCGACGCCGAGCTGCTCGACTGGGTCGCGAGCTGCCCGAATTCCAGCGGTGTCCACGAGGCGGACCGGAATCCCTTCGACCTGGGTTGTCTCCGCCACGAGGTCGCGAGTGGTGCCTGGAAACTCGGTGACGATCGCCCGCTCCTCGCGAAGCAGCCGGTTAAACACGCTGGACTTGCCGACGTTCGGCCTGCCAACAAGCGCGATCGTCAGCCCGGCATTGACAATCTTACCGAATGCAAAAGTCGATTGAAGGGGCAACAAACCCGCCTCGACAGAGTTGATCCGGGTACGGATCTCCGCCTCGGACAACACCGAAACATCGTCGTCAGCGAAGTCGATTCCTGCCTCCAACAAGGCAATCAGCTCGACCAGCGTCTGCTTAGCTGGCGTTACTTTGCGCGAGAGCGAGCCGCTCAGCTGCTGCTGGGCGACTTTTGCCTGGTATAGGGTCTGCGCTTCGATCAGGTCTCGAATCGCCTCGGCTTGCACTAGGTCGATTCGGCCGCGCAGGAACGCGCGCAGCGTAAACTCACCAGGCGATGCCAGTCGTGCGCCCGCAGCAAGCGCCAAGCCGAGAGCGGTCTTCAAGATCACCGGACTGCCGTGACAGCTGATCTCGACCACATCTTCACGGGTAAAGGAGCGGGGCGCCTCAAAGCAGGTCACCACGGCTTGATCGAGAACGTCTCTGGTGCTCGGCTCAACCAGGTTTCCCAGCACAGGCACACGATCCGGCAGTCGGTTACGGGGAGTGGAGAAGAAGGAGAGCACAATCCTGCGGGAGTCCCTGCCGCTGAGTCTGATCACGCCCAACCCGCTCTTCCCAAGCGGGGTCGAGATGGCCGCGATCGTGTCCTCAATCAGCGTCGGCATGCTACTTCGGGTGTATGACCACCTGGCGCTGCTCTCCGTAGCCTTCGCTCTCGGTTCGGATCGAACCGTCATCGGCGATCGCCAAGTGAATGATGCGTCGCTCCTCGGGTGACATCGGATTCAGCTTGAACGGTCTCACCAGCCGCTTGACGCTTTCTGCCGCTTTGAGGGCCATCAATCGCAGCTCCTGGGCGCGGCTTTCACGGTAACCGCTGCAGTCGAGTGTGACCCGAGTTCCCTGCTTCTCCATCACCCGGTTGCAAAGATACTCCAGAGCGTTCATGATCTCCGCATTTCTCGCAAGCAGGATCGGCGCATCGTCGCCCGTGAAGGTGATGTGTTCACCCTCAGGCGTCGAAACCCGCTCGAAGTGCAGCTTGAGCGATGCTGACTTGACGAACAAAGACAACAGATCTTCCGAACGCATAGCCCGTCGTTCCCCACTTTCAAGATGTGATGCGACTACTTCCTTTTCGTCCGCTTCACCGGCGATTCCACAGCCGCTCGCGGTCCATATTTGTTCATGAGAAACTGCTGCAGAATCCCTGCCACGTTGCTCGTCAACCAGTACAACACCAAGCCACTGGAAGTGAAGGCCAGCATGAAGCCGAAGAAGACCGGCATCGCCAGCATGATCTTCGCTTGAACTGGATCGGCCGTGGGCGTTGGTGTCATCTTTTGCATCACCACCATCGTCACCGTCATCAGGATTGGCAGGATGTATGTTTGGTCGGCTGCCGACAGGTCTTTGATCCAAAGAATGAAGGGAGCGTGGCGCAGTTCGATGGCAACCGAAAGAACGTTGTAGAAAGCGATGAAGAAAGGCATCTGCAGCAACAAAGGCAAACAGCCCCCAAGCGGGTTCACACCATGTTCCTTGTACAACGCCATGACTTCCGCGTTCATCTGCTGGCGCTTTGGGTCCGTCGGTTTGAGCCGCTTAAACTTCTCCTGAATCGCCTTCATCTGAGGCTGCAGTTTCTGCATTTTCTGCGCTGAAACGATCGACTTGTACTTCAGCGGAAATAAGGCAATGTTGATGAGAAGCGTCAGAACGATTATCGCAACTCCGTAGTTCCTGACATACGAGTGAATCCACTTCAAAGCCAGAAACAACGGCTCGCAAACGACGCGAAACCAACCGTAGTCGATCACCTCTACCAAGTTCGCACCGGTGTTCTTCAACACCTCCCTGTCTTTGGGGCCAACGAATACCCGCACGCCCGACGAGGCTTGCGGCGTGCTGAGGACTGCGGCGCGAAGCAGCTTCTCCTTCTTGTCGCCGTGTTCGTTAATGGAGAGCTGAATTCCCGGGATGGTCCCGCCGCTGGGGGGAAGAAACAGTGCGGCGAAATAAAGGTCTTCGAGCCCAGCGAAGTCGAACGCTCCAGAAAGCTCCTGCTGCTGTCCGACATCGCTGTCATTGAGGCGCGTGATCTTGCCGTGGCTCTGATAAATGCCTCGATGTACCGCCAACCTCGGATCCACGCTCGCGTCGCCGAATCCAGAGCTCCAGCAAACGAAATGCCCTGCCGGCTTCGCGTTCAGCCAGACTTTCGAATCGACGCCGACAACGTAGCTGCCTTTGGTGAACACGATTTCCTTCAGCACACGAAGATTCTGGTTCGCGTACTCGAAAACCACACGGCTTTCCCCAGTCACTTCCAAACGAGGCGGGCCGCTGGTAATGTACAAGGCCTCTCTCAGCGACTTCGTGAGGTCTTCGTCCTTGTCGATAACGATGCCCAGCGGATAACCGTAGAGCGCCGACTTTTTCTCGTCGACGAACTCAAGCGGCTTTCCATGACTGTCTCTGTATTTCTTCAGGACCCAGCTCCTGGCGATCGCTTCACGATTCGAGATCCTCAGTCGATACAGGTCTGTCTCGACCTCGACCCACTGCTCGGCTTCGGCCTGCTTGCGACTTTCAGGAGCAACTGATTCGGGCTGGGCGGTCTCGGGGAGCGGGGTTGGCTGCGGTGTCGCGCTCACCTGTTTGGCTTGGCTTTCGGGAGAGGGCTGAGGAGATGGCTTCTGTGGCTCCCACAAGGTCCTGGTCAGCGTAATCAGCAGGAACGACAGTGCCAGCGCCAACAGGATTCTTCTTTCCATAGTCGCTTACGGAACCCGGCGCTCTGACTCAGACGAGCGGGTCATATCCTCCCGCATGAAATGGGTGGCACTTACACAGCCGCCGGATGGAGAGCACCGCTCCACGCCAGACGCCGTATCGTCCGATCGCCAAGTAGGAGTACTCCGCACACGAGGGATAAAACCGGCAGGCGGGAGGCAAAACAGGAGAAAGGAATCTCTTATAGAGACGAAGACCCGTCAGAATGCTTCGCTTTGCCAGTTCCAATTTCTTTTCGCAGCTCTACAAACCTCAACAACTCTTTCAGCTCCGAGGCAATCTCGACGCCCTTCGCCCTGTCCGCGATCGCCCTGGGATGAACGACCACATCCCACCCAGCCAAAAGCTGCCGGTGTCGGCGGACACTTTCCCTGATACGGCGCTTGACGGTGTTTCGACGCACCGCCTTCCCGAATCGTCTGCTAACAGAGATGCCGAAGCGACAGTGACCCAGCTGATTGGAGCAGTAGAAGATCTGTAAGAACCGGCCTGCCTTCCTCTTCCCTGTGTCGTACACCCGCTGGTAATCTTCGGACTTCAGCAGGCGCGCAGTCTTGGGAAAACAGTGGTCCAAGAAGCCTAGCTTCCTATGGAATCAGGCGCTTGCGTCCCTTATCACGCCGGCGCTTCAAAACAAGCCGACCTGATTTGCTGCTCATACGGCTGCGGAATCCATGCGTTTTGGCACGGCGGCGCCGGTTCGGGCGAAAGGTAGGTTGCATAGACTAATTTCAGCTCCCGTAAAATTCATTCGTCCTGATCGGCTCGGCCGAGACTGCCCAGCACGGGTTCTCGAACTCCTGCCTCGAGGCGCGAGCCGTGCTTATAGCACGCTGCTTTTTTTTCTGTCAATTCAATTGCTGGCTTCAGCGGGGCTCGACAGACCTCCGAGCCAAGCCAGACATGGACGTGGCCCGGTGCTCGTCGGCATCGGCTCTGAACTCCGGCACTGAGCCGCTTGAGATTCCAGACCTCGGGGCTTGGCACACCGAGGCCTTGGAATGGGCTCTTCCCGGAGCACTTGGCCGATGTGAACTTCAAGCTCAGTCTCAAACGAGCCCTTACCAGGAACGCCTGCGGCCTCCGCCTCCACCGCCCCGCGGGCGCCCGCCACCCGAGCGGTCACCACCTCCTCCGCGACCTCCACCGAATCCACCTCCGCTTCTCTCTTCTCGGGGGCGGGCCATATTCACGGTAAGTGATCGATCCTGAAATTGGGAGTTGTGGAACTGTTTGATCGCGTTCTCCGCTTCCTGCTGTGTTTCCATCTCCACGAAAGCGAAGCCTTTCGATCGCCCCGTATCTCGGTCGCGAATCAGAGTCGCGGACTTCACTGTGCCGGCTTGCGTAAACAAGTCTCTCAGGTCGTCCTCTGACGTGTTGTACGACAGATTCCCTACATATAGTTTCGATTCCATCTTCTCTCCAACCGACTGCTCTGGACTTTTCCGGCTCAGTGAACAACCAAATTGCTGGTATCGACGATCCCTGTCTTCGACTTCCGCTTGCCAACATTGGCCCGGAGCCTCAAAGTTAAACAGATACGATCACCGATAGCAAGCTCCTTCCCTCGTCCCCCCTTTTGAGCGAGGCGGAATCGCTTTAGCCAATCAGGAGAGATGCTCGCCATTGTAGCGGACGCTTGTAACCAATTCTGAACTCCATCCCGCGCGCCTTGAGCCTGGGTTCAACCGTTCCTCAGTCCCACCGCCCGCGCGAGGGCAGAGTCCTTGCTGGTACCGTCGGCTGCTTTGCTGGCCTTCCCAAAAGCGCCATGGAAAGCCTTGTCCAGAGCGCATCTTCCGGAAGTCGGGCCCGGGATTACGACCCTCGTTGCACCCGTTTTTTTGTTTTGTAACCGGATTTCACTGTGATATAAAGCCCCACTCACTGACGAAGTGCACATTCCTGGTATCTTTTCCAAGTCCCAGCTTTCTTCTTTCTGTCACAAAGCTCAAAGACCGAAATCAGTACAACTTCACCCTCAGGGTCTTACATTCTCCAGAACCATTTATCCGCTGGTGCTCAATCATGGACTCCTGGCAAAGAATTCTTTTCTTCATCGAAGGTCGAGTCAGCAGGCAGGACTTCACCAATTGGTTCAAGCCCACCCAGTTCAAAAGCCTGAACGGGGACAACACTCTTCTTGTTTCCGTTCCAAACCGGGTTTTCGAAGATTGGCTCAGTAGCTACACGGATCTCATCCAGGAAGCCGTTCGGGCAAGCAATCTTGGTGACCTGAAGATCGTATTCAAAGCCGAGGCGGCAGAGCCTCCTCGCGGAGAAGGTTCGCGTCCGCCCGTTCCAGTTCAAGCAATCCTGGATTTCGACGCCGTGCATCTGCTGAATCCCAAACTGACGTTCGAGCGCTTCGTCGTCGGCTCATGCAATCAGTTCGCACATGCCGCTTCTCTGGCTGTGGCCGAGTCTCCCTCGCGAGTGTATAACCCCCTGTTCATCTATGGCGGCGTTGGGCTCGGCAAGACGCATCTGATGCAGGCGGTCGGCCACCGCATCAAGTTCAACGATCGTCGCATCCGGCTGAGCTATGTCTCCTCAGAAAAATTCACCAACGAGGTTGTCAACGCCATCCGATACGACAAAACCCTGGCGCTGCGGGAAAAATATCGAAATGTGGACGTGCTTCTCATCGATGACATTCAGTTCATCTCGGGAAAACCCGCAACACAGGAGGAGTTTTTCCATACCTTCAATGATCTCTACGACTCCCAAAAACAGATTGTTCTTTCCAGTGATTGCCTGCCCAATGAGATTCCTGACATCCAGGAGCGCCTCCAATCGCGGTTCGGATCGGGCCTCGTTGCCGACATACAGCCACCCGATCTGGAGACGAAGGTCGCAATCCTGAAAAAGAAAGCTGAGTTCGAACGTTTCGAACTCCCAGATAATGTGGCGTTTTACATTGCGAGCAAGATCAAATCCCACGTGCGGGAGCTGGAGGGAGCTCTCGTGAGGTTGCAGGCTTTCCACTCGCTCCGCGGCGAGAGGGTGACTCTCTCCATGGCGCAAGAAGCGCTCCGCCACATCATTCAGTCACAGGAAAGACACATCAGCATGGAGCAGATTCAAAAAATCGTTGCGGAGCACTTCAAGTTGCGCGTTGCGGAGCTCCGCTCCCAGAACAATGCTCGACGAATCGCTGAGCCACGACAGATTGCCATGTACCTCAGCCGCCAGCTGACGAAGGCGTCACTGCCGGAAATAGGCAAGGAGTTTGCCAAGCATCACACCACCGTCCTGCACGCTACCGAAAAGGTGGAAAAAAAGATGGGTGAAGACAAGAACTTCAACAGTCTTGTGACCATGTTTCTTCAATCTCTTCAATAGCGCGGCTGGTGATTCTGATGATTTTGAACAGTTGTTTTGAACAGGGGATGTGTATAATCTGTGGATTGATTTCGTTTTGCCGCGCTTTCCTCCGGCGATTTGCGTTTAGCGACCTTTCGATCACACCATTCTGCACTGGGCTGCCGGTTCAAATTGAATTAGTTAGAGTCGTTGTGCACAGTTTTTCTGTGGCCACGGCTACTTCTAGATTTATCTTTTTGGGTTGATTGATTCGGGTTAGATAACCATGGAGCTCACCGTTAGAAAGTTCGATATCCTAAGGGAAGTGGGTTTGACCCAAGGCGTCATCGAAAAGAAAAATACCATTCCCATTCTGGCTAACCTGTTAATGGATGCGCAAGGGGACAGCGTCCAGCTTTCGGCAACCGACCTGGAGCTTGGCATCAAGTGCTCCTGTCCAGCTAAAATAAAGAAGCCGGGGGCGATCACGACGCCTGCCAAGAGCTTTCTCGAAATCATTCGTGAGCTACCAGATGCGGACATCAGGATCAGAACGCTCGAGAACAACTGGGTACAAATCAATTGTGCATCAGCTTCATTCAAAATTGTCGGCCTGCCCAAGGACAACTTCCCGATACTAGCGGACTTGACCCAAAGCTTGGTTGAGATTCCAGCCCGCCCTCTGCTTAGCCTGATCAACAAAACCATCTTTGCAATTGCTACCGAGGAGTCTCGCTACACGTTCAATGGAGCTTTGTTATTGCTCAAGCCTCTGAGCGTTACGATGGTGGCAACCGATGGCCACAGACTTGCGCACATCGAAAAGCAGATCCCGCTTGACCCTCTCAACACGGAATTAAGGACCTTGATTCCGAAGAAAGCGCTGGCCGAACTACAGCGGCTTTTGGCTGAGGCAGACGAGAAAGATGTCGTCAGCTTCGGCAAAGACGAAAACCATCTCTTCTTTCGGCTGAAGAACCGCTTGATGATCTCCAGAATGCTCACAGGACAGTTTCCCAACCACGAGGCGGTACTTCCAAAGGACAACAATCGATCCGTGGTTTTGAATCGGGAAGACATTCGATCGGCCATACGGCGCGTGTCTCTGCTGGCTGATGACAAGTCACGGTCGATTCGGATTCTGCTGGCCAATAACCAGCTCGAGGTCTCATCGAACAACGCTGACTTGGGAGAGGCGAAGGAGGTTTTGGAAACTAGCTACGACGGCGAGCCGGTCCATATCGGATTCAATTGCCAGTATCTGCTGGATTTCATCACGGCTACGGAAGACACCAAAATCAGCTTCGATTTCAAGGATGACCAAAGCGCAGGTCAAATGAGGCCTGCGACTGAGGAGGAGTTCCGCTATCGATATATCGTAATGCCGATGCGACTCTGAAGAAGATCGCTCCCCGTGTAGACGCCAGCCGGCCTGAGTTGGAACTCGAGACCCATGATTCTCAATTGTTTGACCGTGTCGGGTTTCAGGAACCTCGCCGAGCAATCGCTGCCGTTTTCTCCTCAACTCAACATCATTGCCGGCTCCAACGGCCAAGGCAAGACCAACCTTCTGGAGGCCATTCATGTCTTGGCCCTCTCCAGGTCTTTCCGTACACATCAATCCCGCGATCTGATTCGGCACGGTGCCGTCCGTTTTCGTGTCTCTGGAACCCTTCTGGTGAAAAACGACGAGTGCCAGCTTGCTGTCGAGCAGGGCAAAGACGGGAAATCTCTGCTGGTGAACGGATCGAAGAGGGATGTTTTCGATTATCTTGGGCGGCTCCACATGGCCACGTTTGCTTCCCTCCAGATCGAACAGTTCAAGGCCGAGCCCGAGTATCGAAGACGCCTGGTCGATCGTGGCTTGTACCACCTCCAGCCGAGCCATCTACGCCGCATGGCGCTCTATTCCAGGATTGTGAAGCAGAAAAATTCGCTCCTGAGGGAAGCGGCGTCGGTATATACTAAAGCCACTGCTGAACTGCTTGACGTCTGGGACCAACAGATCGCTGAAGCTGGCGCTAAGATCATTCAGGCCCGCCAGTTATACGTTGAGAGAGTCAGGGAAAAACTGAAGGTTCAAACGAATGGCTTTACACCGGAAGCTCTAGACATCAAGTATCTTGCCGCGAACGAAATTTCCTCAACGGCCAGCCTGGAAGACATACAGTCTCAATTGTCAAACCGACTAACGAACCATCGGGAAAGAGAAATTCGCCTCAGGCGGAGCCTCGTCGGACCCCATCGCGATGAGATCTTGGCTGAGGTCGACGGAAACGCGATTCAGCGTTTCGCGTCGGCTGGCCAGCAGCGAAGCGCGCTGCTGGCATTCAATCTGGCACAGATGGAAGTCTACTTCGATGCCTACGGGGAATACCCGGTGTTTCTGATCGATGATGTGGATTCGGAACTCGATGCGCAGCGCATGAATCAGTTGCTTCGGGTTCTGGAATCGAAGACGCAGATCTTTGTGACCACGTCCAAGCCGAAGCTTATTCAAGCCGGCAGCGAGCCGCTGCTACGCCAGTTCACCGTGGTGTCCGGAAGGGTCCAGCGAATCGAAGTCTGAACCAAGCGCCGGGCTACCCGGGTTCCAAGCTGCAACTAGCCAACAACCACAAGGGATGGTGACTCTGCATGAGTGAAACCCTGCAGGAACCGAGAGAAAAGAAAGACAAGATGAAAAAAGAAGACGCTGCCGTCAGTACCCATGGTGGGCCCGAGGGCGCCGGCACTTACGATGCTTCCAGCATCAAGGTGCTGGAGGGGCTCGAAGCGGTTCGCAAGCGGCCAGCCATGTACATTGGTTCCACCGGCGAAATGGGGTTGCACCACCTCGTTTATGAAGTGGTAGACAACTCGATCGATGAAGCACTAGCAGGCTTTTGCACCCGCGTGGACGTCACGATCCACGGGGACAACTCGGTCACCGTCATCGACAACGGGCGTGGCATTCCTGTGGACTACCATAAGGGTGAGAAGAAGTCAGCTGCAGAAGTCGTGATGACGAAGTTGCACGCAGGCGGCAAGTTTGACAGCAACAGCTACAAGGTCTCCGGCGGCCTCCATGGCGTTGGCGTTTCCTGCGTCAACGCACTCGCGGAAGAACTGGAACTCGAAATCTGGAAGAACAACAAGGTCTACGAGCAGTCCTACCGCCGCGGCAAGCCCACCGGTCCTCTGAAGGAGATGGGCCACACGGATCGGCGCGGCACGAAAGTCACCTTCAAACCGGATGCGACGATCTTCGACACCACCGAGTTCAACTTCGATACGTTGTCGCAGCGCTTGCGCGAGCTGTCGTTTTTGAACAAAGGTGTGGTCATCACGATTTCCGACGAACGCAGCGACAAGAAACACGAGTTTCAGTACTCCGGCGGCATTTCAGAGTTTGTCAAACATCTGAACAAGAACAAGGAAGTCCTGCACAGCCCGCCGATCTACTTCGAAGCCAGCAGAGACAGCGTCACCTTGGAGCTGGCCATCCAGTACAACGACACCTACGCGGAGAACGTTTTCTCTTTCGCCAACAACATCAACACCATCGACGGCGGCACGCACCTGTCTGGATTTCGCTCCGCGCTGACGCGTTCGATCAACAACTATGGTCAAAGCGCCGGCTTGTTTAAGGATGTGAAAGAGAACCTTACCGGAGACGACGTCAGAGAAGGGTTGGTCGCGGTCGTTAGTGTCAAACTTCCCCAGCCGCAGTTCGAAGGGCAAACCAAAGGCAAGCTGAACAGCGATATCAAAGGGCTTGTCGAGACGTTCATTAACGAGCGGTTGGCGGACTACTTCGAAAAGAACCCCGGAGTTGCTCGGAAGATCATCGGAAAAGCTATCGAAGCGGCGCGAGCCCGGGAAGCGGCACGGAAGGCAAGAGACCTGACGCGCAGAAAGGGAGCGCTCGACTCGGCGTCGCTACCAGGCAAACTGGCAGACTGCCAGGAGAAGGATCCAGCACGGTGCGAGATCTTCGTTGTCGAAGGCGACTCGGCCGGCGGTTCAGCGAAGCAAGGACGCGACCGCAGGTTCCAGGCCGTGCTGCCGCTCAAGGGCAAGATCCTGAACGTAGAGAAAGCCCGCTACGACAAGATGCTTGGCCACGACGAAATCCGCGCTCTGATTACCGCTCTGGGAACGGGCATTGGGAAGGACGACTTCGACAGCGCCAAGCTGCGCTACAACAAGATCATCATCATGACGGACGCCGATGTCGACGGCTCGCACATTCGCACGCTTTTGCTAACCTTCTTCTTTCGCCAGATGAATGAACTCGTTGACCGTGGACACGTCTTTATCGCGCAACCTCCATTGTTCAAGATCAAGAAGGGCAAGAGGGAAACTTACATCAAAGACGAGAAGGCACTGACGCGAGAATTGATGCGAGCGGCCAGTGAGGACATCGAGGTGAGAATCGGGAAAGAAAAGCAGCAGCTTCAAGCACGCCAGCTGAATACCTTTCTGAGCAATCTGGTCGACTACAAGCTGGTGTTTGAGAAAGTCGAGAAGCGTTTGCGGGACCGGACAGTTGCCGAAATCCTGATTCGAAGCGGGCTGGAAAACAAGTCACACCTGGCCAACATGGGAAACCTGGAAGCGGTCGCCGCCAAGATTCAAAGTCTTGGCTACGACATCGAGTTTGGCTTCGACGAAGAGCACAACCTGCACAATCTGGTTGTCAAAGGGAAGACGGACAACGGTTTCTACCAGCGCACGATCGACTACG
>Ga0194128_10003649_pt1 | contig 23367 bp, 19 predicted proteins | sample TA2KigCa65mmetaG_FD_148650 | JGI IMG/M metagenome (GOLD analysis project Ga0194128, IMG submission 148650) | Freshwater microbial communities from Lake Tanganyika, Tanzania - TA2015037 Kigoma Deep Cast 65m | ecosystem: Environmental > Aquatic > Freshwater > Lake | place: Tanzania: Lake... | reverse complement strand
GGGCTTTGCTCCGGTTCACGAAGCTCATATACTCGCCATGCGGCATGTATTCCCCTGTAGCTCAATGGTAGAGCACCTCGCTGTTAACGAGGGGGTTACTGGTTCGAGTCCAGTCGGGGGAGCCAAACTTGACTTATATAAAAAATAATCTAAAATTTCTTTTATGAGTGAGTCTCTGAAAATTCTGGAAATTCAGACAGCAGCAGATAAAGGTCTGCCCATGCAATCCCTCGAGCATGTAAAAATTGTAGGCAGTGGAATTGAGGGCGACCGATATGCATCTGGCAAAGGAGCATTTTCGAAATCTCCGCCTCCGAGAAATATCGATAGACACATCACTCTCATTCAGAGCGAAATGATCGAAGCCGTGAATGCGGAAAAAGGCATTAGTATCACGTTTGCGGATACCAGACGGAATCTTCTGACCATTGGTATTCAGCTGAATGATTTGGTTGGCAAGAAATTTCAGATCGGCGAGGTACTTGTCGAAGGTGTGGAACTCTGCGAACCATGTGGAAGACCGGGCACTCTTTCGACCAATGCAGATGTAAAGCAGCATTTTAAAGACGCTTTTGTAGGTCGCGGCGGACTACGCGTGAGAGTTCTTGACACAGGTGAAATTCATCAGGGCGATGAAATCAAGCTTGTGGAGTAAGTGATAGACAGTAGACAGTTCTAGAAACAGCCACAATGGGGAGCCAATCACTCCTTCATCACCGCACTCACAAGGCCCGGCTTTTTGGCCGCTGCCTTGAGCACAATCTCGCCGCGACCCGAGGGTAGGGACAAGTCACTCGTGCTACCAACAGGAACATCAGTTGCAACCAGACAAGTACCCCGCCCGGTCGAGGAAGTACGCGCGGACGATGGGATCATGCGCCAGCTTCGGCATCCATTCCTCCAGGCTTTCCATCAGGCGATCGGCAAACATGTTGGATGTCCCGTGCAAGAGGGGGCTGCCCGGATGCGCCTGCTGCCACTCTTGGACTTCCGCCTCATGCGCTTTAAGCAAGGCGTCTGCCTCATCGATATCCACTCCGGACGGTGCACAACACTGACGATAGCTACGCCTCCCAGATCGTAGGCAGTCGAGAATTTTTCGGTGCAGCGGCTTGCTCTCCGCACTGTCGGACAACTGGTCTACGTGCTCGGAGCCGAGCACCGCTTCCAGGTCATCAGGGAGGTCATCTGCTAAGGGAAATGTTGAAGTCTCCATGGAAGGATGGTGGTGAACAATAGTAAAAATCCCGCGGGCGTTGCCGCGGGCGCGAAGATGTACCAGGGACGTACGCGAAAAACAAGGCTCTAGGGGTCACTTTTCCCGTCTCCCCTCCTCTCGAGAACCCCCGTCTTCAGATTGAGCTTGTCGCCCGCGTGGAGGACGAGTGACGGCTGCTTGGACGAGGGCGATGGGAAGAAGTGGACGTTACCCGCTCCGATGACCTCGGCGATCTGACGGCGGACGATGAGCGCCGTCCCTTCGTCGATGCCTAGACCAGGTCTATCGGTTTCTTCCGTGGCTCTAAGAAGGCGATCTCGGCGCTGGCGGGGCGTGAAATGCATATCGACGACCGGATTGAGTAAACCCAATCCCCTGCCAATCTCAGGCGTAGTGCCCCCCCTGCGGATCATCTGATCGCTCATAAACGCAGCCCCCGCCGAGGTACCTCCGACGACACAGCCGGAGGCGAAAAGCTGTTTCAGTTTTGTATGAACCAACGTATCGCGCAAGAATTCCAGATTTCCCTGATTGCCTCCGGCGATCCACACGCCCGTGGCGCTATCGAGACGGCTGCAGAAGACCGGATCGTTGGCCTTGTGCTCACTGCGCGTATGGAGCACATCTACCGTCACATCCTCCGGCGGTGTCCGCCAGAAGTGCGGGAGCCCATATGCGCTATCGTCTGCTCTCGCGCTTGCCGTGGGAATGACCACAATGTGCCGCCGTTCCCTTTTTTGTAGATCTAAGAAGCGATCATCAATCGCACCGGTATGCGGCCCGCCACCCGCTATGACAAGCGCTCCAGATTGCTCCCCATCCCTCGGATCACGATCAACCTCAACCTTTTCCTCTCCTGCTCTAAGCACCTGTGCACCGAGAGAGAAGGCCACAAGCGAATGGATGAAGGCACGTCTTCCCCATACTGCATCACCACACCCTGAAGACCATTCGGCGCTCGTATGCTTAGCCAGCGAGAGCGCTGTCTCTAGCATAAAGGCCATGCTACAGCACAGGGCAAGCCCCTCGCCAGGAGTTCTCTAGCGCCGCAGCTTTCCCGAGCGACGCGCATCTCTCCTTTGCTGCTGGGAAGTGCGCTTTGACGAAGTTGCTACCCTCCTGCTGCTTCGTGAGAGAGTGGATCGACCAGAAGACCGCTGGGCACTGGAAGAAGATGGAGTTGCACTCGGAGAAGAGGACGAAGACGATGCTGCGCCGGGGAGGCATTCCTTGCCATCTGCGCTACGGTGATAACTCGGCTTGCACCGGCATCCGCCGCTACCGGTAGCCTCTGCGCCATCCCCAAGCACACTCTTGCAGAGCGCATTGCTGGCGATGGTACCCTCGCGCTGGGGATGGAAAGGATCAGCAGGCTGTACCGGCGTCGCACCGCCGGGTGCAGTCGACTTTCGTACACGCGGCGTATAACCGAAGGTGGAATCGTTGGCATACTCGAGACCTTTGATGATGACGGAAACCGGAATAAAGAGTCCCGTAACGAAGTTGCCTTCCGTATCCACCCCTTTGGCAACGGCGACACCAACGACGGCATCCCCGTACACGACGGGACCACCGGAGTTGCCGAAATGCACATATGCGCTGGTCTTCAGCCATGGTCCGTCGGTAGCGCCGCTCACGGAGCCGGAAGTCGTAACCAGTCCCAAAGACGCACTCACCGACCCTCTGTCGGGGTAACCGACAACGCTCACGGGTGAACCTATGGGAGGGTCCGTATCCGAAAATTCCGCAATGGCATGCGCGCAGGAAAGATAAACCCGTATGTACGCGACATCGTCTTCAAGGTTGACCTTGACGTCCCCCTTTGTGAGATCCTTGTAACACTGAAGATCCACCCGTCCATCGTCGTTGGTGGCAAAAATACGATAGTATCGCCCACCTTCGATGACGTGCTTGTTGGTAATAACAATGCCTTCGTCGACAAAAAATCCTGATCCCCAGCCGGTGAAGTGACCATCACGGTCATAGAGTCCGATGAAAACCGTGGATGTTTTCGTAGTTGCAGGAAGGCCTGCTGCAAGAGACAACGGAGCGAACTGCAACATCATCAAAAACATACAGAAGGCCGCAAGATAACGTGACAGGTGCATGCAAAGACTGTCGCAAAATATGCAGACAATGGCAAACAGAGAACTTGTCATGCTGAGGTGCACCGCCGTTATGGTTCGATACGCCCTCGCTCACGCCTGCCTGCAGGCAGGCTCGGGTTACTCCCCATGACACGGCGGTGTGTATCGAAGCACTGCAATTTTCTATAGGACATGCTTATTTTTTCAAAATTTCCAAAGCGAAACCGCCCTCCCCTTTCGGAGAGAGCGGAGTCGGGAGGCACTACATGTGGTGGCGATGGAGCATCGCCACTTTGGCATCGTGGAATTTGATCACTCCATCGATATTGCCCAACCTGTAGGAGAGCTGATTGAGCGCTTGCTCCGCGCGAATCGTCGCCTCTTCGCTGTTGGTCGGGAACTGATACTCGACAACGAACTGGATACGCGCCGGACGCTGCTCCATGCAGAGCTTGGCAACGGTGCGTCGCATCTTGTGACGGATCTTGTACGGAACACGAACCTCCCAGGTGCGAAATCCCGTCGATGCGATCCGCGCATGACGGAGATCGACGTCGTATCCGTCAATCACGCACATGGCCTCCATGGCCAACAGTGCGAGGTGATCCGCATCCATTGTTTCGCCGTCTTCAAGGGCACTGTAGAGCGTAATCGAGTAGACCCGATCAAACGGATTGGTATCCAGCCAAACAATTTCAGCGGTCGGAACCTTCCGGACTTCTGCGGCCGGCATACCATCACCGAACATCGCGCACACAAGCAAACATTGGGTCAGCATGACAGAAACCTTTCTCTTCAATGAGTTGTGAAATGTGCCTCCCTGCTGTGAAAGACCACTGGGATCTACCCAGGTATTTATTATTATATTATATTTAAATAAATCGTCAATTATTCCAGAAAAGCGTATATCCTTCAAATACGTGATTACTGACCTTCAACGATCTCCGTAAGCGTCGCAATCATCTTCGCTACTTCCGCTCGGTTGATCGTCTCATCGGGTCGGAAGGTGCCTAGGGGCTGACCGTCGCCGTCCGTGTCGCCCTTGATGATGCCGTAGAACTGCGCTGTCGCTATGGCTTTGGCATGTGGATGGTCTGCGGCAACATCGCTGAATGTGGGAGACTGCTCGGCAATAGGCAAATGCAAGATCGCAAGGACGAGGGTGACGACATCGGCGCGGGTTGCGGCGCTATGGACATCGAGATCGGGAACAATGCCAGGGAGTGCGCGACTCTCGGCAACAGCGATATAGGGTGCAGCCCAGGTACCGGCGGCGTACGTATTGCGGGGCGGCGGAACGCCAGTGAGATCGGCCTTCTCGGCGCGCATGGCCATCGCGAGGATTTCTGCGAACGTAACGGGAGCCGCAGCACCGAAGTTTCCCGTAGGCTTGCCCTTGTCGTCTACATATCCCGTCGCTATCTCTTCGGAGATCACCGCAGCAACGTAGGGAGCGTACCAACTGGAGACGGGCACATCGATATAGACGACTTGCTCCGCCTTGACCTGGGCCACAAGGTAGCCATGCCGCTCTGCGATACTCGCCGTATGCACCACCTGCTCAGCCACTTTGCGACCCGCGCGATCCTGCCTCCGGGAATCATCCGATGCGGGCGCAGCAGACTTGAGTGTTTCCTTCACCGCGTTGCGAGCAACGCGAAACGCATCGACGCCCTGGTGGAAATGATCGGCAATCGCTTCAGCTGCGCGCTGTGCCGTCCGCGTCAAGGAGGAGTCCTCGATGGATCGCATCGACAAGTCGAAGATCTTCCCCCGGGAAGTGTATGCCGGAGCGGTCTCCGGCTGCGGAGCAACGACAGATGCCTGAAGATTACTTCCTCCACCTGATCCTCCCTCTGCCATATTTTCTCTCCGGGTTTCCGACGCATTGCGGCTACCTCCACCCGTGGAAACCGGAGACGATGTGGTGAAATTCCAGGTTATAGATGAGCTGATGCCGGCAAAGTCGTTGCCGGATGCATCCTGGAATGCGTTGGATCCGATGGTGACGTAGTACGCTGTGCCCTCCGCCAGTGTTCCAGAAGGATTGATGGTGATCTGTGTTGATCCCGAGCCAGTAACAAGTGCGCTTGCGGCAGCAATTGTTTCCACCGTGGAATCGTTGCTCCCCTTTTTTATGAGGATCGAACCCGTTCCTCCTGCGATTATTTCGTCGAACGTGATGATGAGATTGGCGGATGCAGAGACGTCCGTAGCATCATCGGTGGGTGACAGTGCGGAGATGGTGGGAGCAGTCGTATCAGCAGTCGTAAAATTCCAGTATGTGGTGGATGTGGATGCTGCAGCGAAGTTCCCCACCAAATCACGGAATGCATTGCCAGACCACACAATGTAATACGACGTAGAACTCGCCAAGGTGACGGAAGGATTGAGCGTCAGCTGTGTGGAAGCATTACCCGTCAGGAGGCTTCCTGAGATGGTAATGGTCTCTACGGTGGAATCGTCGGATGTTTTCTTTATAGTGAGCGTTCCGGTTCCTGATCGTGTTATTTCATTGAAGGTGAGCACCAGATTCGTTGAAGCCGAAACACCTGTGGCGTTGTCTGTGGGTGAAACGGAAGAAACAGATGGTGCAGATGTATCGGCTGTCCTAAAGTTCCATCGTCCTGTGGCGTTCAGGACGACGCTGCCGGATCCAGCGGAGGTTTTGAAGGCGTTGCGCGACCAGTTTACGTAGTACCATGTGCCGCCATCGAGAGTGACGGATGGGTTGATGGTAATTTCACTCGTACCGTGTCCCGAAACCAGCGCACCTGAAAGAGTGATGGTTTCTACCGTGGAACCGTCAGATGCTTTCTTGATCGTGAGTGATCCCGTACCTACACGAACAGACTCGCGGAACCCCAGCACCAAGTTCGCAGTGCGCGATACGCCGAGTTCATTGTCCTTGGGCGAGTAGCTGTTGAAATAAATCTGATCGGGATTGGTGCCGTTCTCCCACCAGCTAATGTCACTGTCGTTGTAGCTCGCGGATACCACGTCGGTGCGCCCGTCGCGATTGATATCGTCCGTTCCAACCCAGTACGCGTACGCGAAGTTAGCGTCGACCGTACGCTCCGTAAACGTCTCAGAACCGTTATTGTCGTACCAGAGGAGATCACCGTCATTCTGAGCGACAGCCATCCAGTCCTCATCGCCGTCATCATCCACATCCATCGCGTGCAAACCGAACGGTCCTCCGATCGACGAATCCAAGGTGAACCGCGTAAAACTTCCGGTGCCGCTATTGCGAAACCACAACACGGTACCGGCGCCAGCTGCTGAAATGATGAAATCATTGTCCGTATCGTCATCGATATCCGCTACATGGATCCCACGCGAATTGCTCACGCTGCTATCGATCATGATTCTTGTAAAACTCCCCGAGCCGCTGTTACGAAACCAGTAAGTATCTGCCGCACTGAGATGGCTTGCTACGAGATCCATATCACCATCTCGATCGATGTCGCCGGCCCCGAAGTTGAACGTGATATCGGAATCGATGATCAGTCGTGTGAAGTTCTCATTGCCGTCGTTCTTGAATAAAGAGAAGGAAGCGCTGGAATTGCCGACGGCGACAATGTCCAGCTCATCGTCTCCAGTAAAATCGGCTACAAAAATATCAATGATATTTGTGACGCTCGCATCGATAGTAACTTTCGTGAACGACATGGAGCCGTTATTTCTGAAGAAGAGCAGGTCGCTTGCGCCGTAATCCGCCAACACAACATCCAGGTCGCCATCTTCATCCAGATCTACCACCTCCAACTTGATCGGAGCGCTGAGCGACGAGGAGATTGCAACTTTTGTAAAACTCTGGCTGCCGTTGTTGCGAAACCAATCCAGCGCAGATCCACCGTACGAACATGTGACGATGTCTCTATCTCCATCGGCGTCGAAATCAATGCCAACAGCGTGGGTAGCAGTAGAATAATTGCTGTCCACTGCTCGCTCCGTATACGTAACGGCTGCGGCCCACACACACAAGGGTAGCACTACGACGAGCGTACACAGCAGTACACTGCGCCATCGCACCAACCTGCAAGAGAAATGGCAGGGGAAGGAGATGGTTATAATCGTACGCGAACCGTGGATTGGCTGCAAAAGTATCTTCGCGGCAACGGGGAAGGATGCTGTATCCTTTCCCCGTGCGACTCCACCGCTTCATCATCGATGCCGATCTAGCACAGACATTCGCCACGATCACCGACACGAGCGTTCTCCATCAGTGGCAAAAGGTTCTGCGCCTGAAAGCGGGAGACCACGTGATGCTCTGTGATGGAAAAGGCATGGAGAGCGAAGCAACGATGGAAACTCTCGAAGCAAAGCACGCAAAGCTCCGACTGCATGGAGCGCACACCGTGACTGCAGAACCTAGCCAAGAGGTCACCCTCTACTGCTCCGTCCTCAAGCGCGAGAACTTCGAGTGGGTGGTGCAGAAGTGTACCGAGCTTGGCGTGAAGAGCATCGTGCCAGTGATTGCCAAAAGAACCGTGAAGACAGGGCTCAAAATGGAACGCCTCAGGTTGATTGCGAAAGAAGCCGCCGAGCAGTCCGGCCGCGGGATGATTCCAAAAATTTCCGAGCCTGTGGATTTTGCTTCAGCCCTTGTGGAAGCCAAAAATAGAACAAATGTCTTCTTCCAAATGCAAAAAGAAAAAACTGAAAGCTCTACGCTGAAAACTGAAAGCTGCAATATCTGGATCGGCCCCGAAGGCGGGTGGACAGAGGAAGAAGAGCAGGAGGCCATGGATCAGGGATGCCATATTGCCTCTCTGGGGAAGCTCACGCTAAGAGCGGAAACAGCGGCGGTGGTTGGGTGCTTCTCCGTGCTCCGGCCAAATGGGTGAATTTGGATAATCGTACAATGTCATAGAGCGTAAAGAACGCCACACGCTCATGGAGCAATGTAGCGCAGAATTTTGTGAAAAGTGGGGATGGAAAGTTCGGGAACCCGCTGGAACGGATGTGGAGATAAACGGATAATGGCCAACCGATGTCCCCCTCCACCCCCTCCTTCGAATCCCTGCGGGAAAGCAATATGAAGGCGCTTGCAAAGGCGGGGAACCTTCCCGGCGTTGCGGCGGAAGCGGAGAACAAGCACGCGAGGATCGCAATACTTCTCGACCGGCGTGCGCACATCGAAGATCTGGCATCCGGGCAATCGCAACGCCAAGCCTACGGCATCGAGAAGTTCCACAAAGATTTTACGATGCTACGGACATGTCAGTCCGATCCAAACTCTCCACACGAAGGAGAGCACTATCGAAACTTCATATGGAGCTGCGTACCGCACTGCCCCTTCAAACGCTTTCAGGAACTCTTTTGCCACAGGCACCAATTTGTCGTTCCACATTTTACGATCCAGCCAAACAAGCGACTGTGGTTTGACCAAGGAACAAATTTTCACCAGATGAGCCTTGCTGCATGTCAGGTCAGTCCGGACAGGATCAGTGATGATTTTGCTCAGAGCACCGGGCTCTGCACCTTTGAAGAAGGCGATTCGCCTCTCGTCCGTCTGGAGAAAAAGAAGGCGGCAGTTCCAACACTCAAGTTGATGTTTGAATCCGCTGTCCCTCTCCAACAAGGGCATCAGCGACTGCTGCAGGTTGAGACACCACATCCTCTTACGGCAAAAAGATATGGCACGAGCGTTCCAGAGGAAGCCGTTGGTTCCATCGTATATACGCGCGAGCACGGCGCACAGGGAAACGGTCAAACACCGGCTAAAAAACATGCACCTCCTGCTCCACGACATCGGATCGTTTCGCACTTCACAAGCGCATACGCAGCACTGCGGAAAACCGCACATGAGCGTTCTTCGTATGATACCGAACAGATGGAACTTCTGAGACTTAAGGACGAAATCGCCGCTCTCAATCGCCGGTGCAACCGCGAGTGGCGCGGGAAGATTGCCGATGAGAAGAAAGACGCTCTCGTTGCCGAAGCGCAGGAAATGCTGACCCGCGGACACCAGCTCCTCGAGCACTGCGTCAACAGAGACAAGTGCTTTGCAGATACGCGCATAGGGCGCTGCGGAGAACTTCTCACGAAGCACAATGTCTCCGCCGCCATGGCAACGATGGTCGGTGCTCTCAACCACCTCGCTCACCGCCTCGAAGATGTCGCGCCCAAAGAAGGACACAACGACCAAGATCGCATCACCCTCCAGCGCCATATCACCGAACAGGAGCTGCTTATGAAAGAGCTGCGCAGAAACATCGAAGACGGGGGACGAAACTATACCGGCAATGCGGAGATCACCAATGCGACGCAACTGGGGATCTTCGCATGCGATCTCTCGCGCATTTCCCTGCAGCCACTGCGTACGTATGCCGATCGCATCAGCCAAAAAATCGTTGACCTTGACCGTGCACTGCTCATACATGACGAAGCTGCGGCACAGCAATCCCTTGTTCAGATGCACGTCATCGGCAAGTTCCAGGCGGCGCGCACCTGCTTCGAGCACATCAAGCACTGGATGGTCGATGGACGCCCCATCCCCCTCAGCGAAGCCCGCCAATACGTCGACCGACTCCACACGATCTTCGCGGAACGCTCGGTCTATCCAGAGTGCATCGTGGCTGGGTACAGCGAAGCGTTCAACACGATGGCAGAGGCCACGGAGGAACTACGCGCGCTGCTGCAACGATATACGCAGCAACCCATCCATGATGGCGCGCAAACGGAGAGCATAGACAAGCACCTCCATGCATTTCTCGATCGCTTCGACATCGAGGCTATGGTTCGCGCGTTACCGTAGAAGCTTAGAGGATACCTGAACCGTACAAACCCGCCGTGAGCACGGAAATGGTCGACATGAGCTTCACGAGGATATTGAGCGACGGTCCCGACGTGTCCTTGAAGGGGTCCCCGACGGTATCGCCGACCACGGCGGCCTTGTGAGGATCGGAGCCTTTGCCACCCAAATTGCCAGCCTCGATGTACTTCTTTGCGTTGTCCCAGGCGCCGCCCGAGTTGGCCATCGATGTCCCGAGCATCATGGAGCTGAGGAATGCTCCGGCGAGGAGTCCACCAAGTGCCTCCTTTCCGAGGAGCAACCCTGTGAGCACCGGAGAGAGCACCGCGAGGAGACCAGGCAAAATCATTTCACGGATCGCCGCACCGGTCGCGATGGACACACATGCAGCGGGATCGCTATCCGCCGTTCCCTCAAGCAAACCCTTGATCTCCCGGAATTGACGACGCACCTCCTCGATGATCGACATCGCCGCACGACCGACTGCGCGCATGGTCATCGCACAGAAGAGGAAGGGGAGCATGCCCCCGAGCAGCAATCCGATGAGTGTGACCGGGTCTGAAACGTCGATGCCCCGCAGGCCTGCGGCCTCGCGGTAGGCAGCGAAGAGCGCGAGCGTGGTGAGCCCGGCAACACCGATCGCAAATCCCTTACCGATCGCGGCAGTTGTGTTGCCCGCAGAGTCGAGAGCATCCGTGCGCTCACGGACTTCCTTGGGGAGATGACTCATTTCGGCGATGCCTCCGGCGTTGTCGGACACCGGACCAAATCCATCAACCGCGAGCGTCATGGCAAGCGTCGAAAGCATACCCACCGCTCCGATGCCGATGCCGTACATGCCTGCGGCGCTGTAGGCAACACCCACGGCGATCGCGACGACAATCATCGGGAAGAACGTCGATGCGTAGCCGAGAGCAAGACCCTCGATGATGAGCGTCGCCGCTCCAGTCTTGGCCGATCCGGCGAGCTTGCGAACGGGAGAGAAGCTATAGGACGTGTAGAACTCCGTGATCCATCCGACAGCCACCCCAGCGGCAATGCCGACCGCGGAGGACCAGAAGACGCCCATCGCCACCTCAGCAGGTAGTACCATGCGGGAGAGGGAGAAGGCACCAACGATGGCCAATGCAGCGGAAACGATCATTCCCCTCTTCAGAGCGCCCTGCACCCCAGCCGGATCCTCCGTGCGCACCACGAACGTCGCGAGGATGGCCGAGATCACGCCAGCAGCGGCGAGCAGAAGCGGGAAGACGAGCGCTGCCTGCGTACCCCAAGCGACCGTGAGTCCGACGAGCATCGTTGCAAGCAGTGCGCCGATGTAGCTCTCGAAGAGGTCCGCTCCCATACCCGCGATGTCACCGACGTTGTCTCCCACGTTATCGGCAATGACCGCCGGGTTTCTCGGATCATCCTCCGGAATCCCCGCCTCTACCTTGCCAACGAGATCCGCTCCCACGTCAGCAGCCTTGGTGTAGATGCCACCGCCCACGCGAGCGAAGAGTGCCACGCAGGATGCACCGAAGGAAAACCCGGTCAGCACATTCACGGCAACGGAGATATCGAGCACCTTCAGTACGATGATGAGCGCACCAACGAAGCCGATGAGCCCAAGCCCTACGACGGAAAGTCCCATCGTCGCCCCGCTCAAGAATGCCACGCGCAATGCGCCAACGATGCTGACGCGCGCCGCTTCCGTAGTGCGGATGTTGGCACGAGTGGCGGTATCCATGCCGATGAAACCGGCGAGAGCCGATGTCAGGGCACCACCGATGAAGCTGAAGGCCGTCAGCGGCAAGACCGTACCGTTACTAGGGTTACGATCGATGAACACATAGATGAGCAACGCAACAGCGAGGACGAACGGTCCGATGACCGTGTACTCCCTGCGGAGAAATGCCATGGCCCCGACGCGAACCTTCCCTGCGATCCTCTCCATCACTTCGTTGCCAGAAGCACTACGCAAGATGGCACTCCGGAAGGCGTATGCCGTGCACAAGGCCAGGACACCGGCAATGACGGGGAGCCATAGGAGCTGATCGATGGAAAGGGACATGGGAAAACGGGGAAAGGAGAAATCCCGATCATTTTGGGACTTTGGCGATAAAGGGCAAGGGAAAAGACCTGCAGCACGGAATGTTTGACTTCATTTACCAATTATACTATAAAAGTATTATGACGCTATTCCAAGAACAGGTTCCCTCCGGCAACGAGGAACGCGATGAACGTTCCCTGGAGGATCTCGTCTATTTCCTGAGCGAATCTGAAGAGAATAATGAACCGCGCCTACTGCAGGAAGAGCTACGCGAAGGGATTAAGCGCATCATCAACAATGGAACCCCGTTCACTATCCTTTACAATGATGCCGCGATCTATTCCGTAGAGATGTCTCCGGTTCAAGCCTCTGAGGCGTAACACTACTACTCCGGTCGATTCCACAAGTATCGAGCGCCCGACAAAGAGCCGTGAGCAGATGCATAGCCTAAGCGGCCAGTGAAAGATAATACCCACTCTGGCCATCGGTCTCGGTACCCTGATCGTAGCGATCGATCGTTAATCCAGACTCTGTAATCGTCCTCGCGAAATAGTCTTTCGCGAAGCGCACACAATGCAAGGGCCCTTTCCAGGCATCGCGGTAATTGGCAGGATTTTCTTCCTCGCTCGGCACCCCGTCCTCGGTAAACGCTGTGAGAAACACATGACCGGACGGTCGGAGCAGCCGACGGAATTCCCGAAGGTAGATCCGTATTTCTGGGCTGCGCATGTGGGAAAAGACCGAGTAGAGGTAGATGGCATCAAACGATGCGTCGTGCCACGGGAAACGGAAAGCATCATCGAGGCGGATGCCTGTGGGGTTGTAGCGTTCGTTATGGAGCGGCAGATGCAGGAACGAAGAGGAAGGATGTTTCCGCGCAATGTGCTTTCGGCACCAACGGACAGCCGTGAGACTGATATCCATGCCGATGTACTGAGGTGTGGCCTCCTTGCAAAGGGCATGCAGTCCTATAGCGAGCCTCCCCGTCCCGCACCCGATGTCGAGCACGCGCTGATCGGCAGTGCAATGAAATGTATGAGTAATCCTTTTGGCTTCCTTCTGCGCAGAATCAAGGTATGTAGCATTGTCGATGAAGCACCTTCCACCGGTGCGTAGGTGAGGAGCTGGGAGCGTCACTCCCTGGAAGCAAACTGCATCGTTGCAGAGAAGCGGACGAAGCGGCGACAGAAACGAGCGAATCGCACGGTGCATGATTCCACTATAGCGCGGCTCCCTTAAGATCACACTTCCTAGGGAAAACTGTTGAACCAGAGAAGGGGGGTCTCCATACTGCCTGGCCATGGAAGATTTCGGTCGCTTTCGCTGCTCCATCGGCATCTCCACCTCGCACCTGGAGTGCCTTGCGGAAGATACGTGGGAAAATGCCATCGCCACCGATATCCGCGCACAACTCGCCAATGTCCTCGATACGCAGCCCGAGGTCGTCGCTGAGCGCGGTGCAAGCGACGATGAAGTCATAGAATTTTCCATCGGCATCTCCGGTGTTTCTCCGGCAGACCACCAGACGATCCGGGCAGCTCTCTCTGAAGCAGGGATAGATGTCTCCGACGATGAAGGCGACCTCCTCGAAGACTACGTCGACGGCGATGAGTGGAGGAACAATGCGTATGATGCAGATTGGGAGAACACCCCGGAAGGCACGGGTGACGATCCGTTCTTTGCAACATAAAACCCTTCACCTAGCACACCACCCCCTCGTGCTTCAGCAGCCACTCCTTTTTATCGCTGCCGGAGGCGTAGTTGCCGATGCCACCGCTTGCGGGAAGCACGCGATGACACAGGATGACGATGGTGAGTGGATTGTCACCAACGGCAGTACCGACGGCGCGCACGGCGTCCGGCTTGCCGATCTCCTTCGCAAGGTCTCCGTACGTTATGGTGCTGCCGAAGGGGATGGTGAGGAGCGCATCCCACACGCGCTGCTGAAAATCGGTGTCTCGCATAACGAGGGGAACGGAAAAGCGGTGAAGATCTCCGAGAAAATATCCACGGAGCTCCTGCAGTGCGCGCTCCAAAATATCCGTTGTCTGCACAGGTTTTGTATGGGGTGGAGAAGCAAAGGTAACGGAATCGATGCCGCGATCGGTCCCCGTGATGCGCAGTGTGCCGAGATCGGTCGTCAGGAATGCTGTGGTGATCTGTGTGAGCATGAAGTGGTTGTCGTCGTTTACTTCGGGATTTTCCCGATGGAGATCGCAGACGATGCAAGATGACTTCTGCCGGGTCGTCCCCGGTGATCCACTTCGGATCGACAGGCGAAATTTCCCCGTGTTCCACACACGCAGAGAACTCATTTTTTGGCTTATGTAAGACATTTACATATGTTTCAAGCATGATCTACCTTCTGCCCTCTGCTCTCTGTCTCCCTCTCATGGTTTTCTGGAGCCATGCACCGCAACGCCCCACCAGCTCTCGCCTTCGCGCTCCTGCTCGCACTCCATATTGCCACCGTGCTCGCCGTCGCCCAAGAGCGCCAATCGGGCACGCTCCTACCACACATTACCCTCTCTCAGCACACACTGCCCTGACACACGCTCCTGCCTTCTCCTTCCTACTCCCTACTCCCTACTCCCTCCTTCCTCCTTGCTCCTTCATCCATGCCTCCCCTCTCCGTCGCCACCGCCATAGCCGTGCGCGCCCATAGCGGCCAGAAGCGCGCTGACGGGAGAGACTACATCGAGCACCCGATGGCGGTCGCGCGGATCCTCATGGGAAGCAGTACCCATCTCCCGACCGCCGTCTACTCCGCCGCGATGCTCCATGACGTGATGGAGGACGCGCACCTCAGCTACGCGGAACTCGCTGCGCGTGTAGGACGGGAGGCTGCGACGATGGTGCTGGGCCTCACGCGTCCGCAGCGCGTCGCAGGCGAATCGTCGGAAGTATGGGAAGAGCGCTACATCGCCCAAATGCGCATCGTCTTTCCCTTCGCGCCGGGGCTTTTACTCATCAAGCTCGCCGACCGCATCCATAATCTGCAGACGGCGCACACACTCGCCCGCCCACGCAGAGCACGCCTGATCGACACGACCCAGCGTCACTACGCGCCTTTCTTTCGATCCATGCAGAGGATGTTGCCCATCGAGCTCCAATGTGCATGCACCGTGCTACTGCGTGGTCTAGAAGGAGCCCTGGAGCACGCGCACAAAGGAGCGCGGTGCTTCCAGGAAAGAATGGCGAAGGGATAGCAGCACCCAAACGGCAGTACCGCTCACGGCTGACTCCTCAGTGGCACGGCTCACTTTTTTCCATTCTTCCGGCTCTGCCCCTTCCAGATCTTGTCGATGTTGACGCGGTAGAGGTTGTTGTAGCGCTCAAGCTCGTTGGGGTCGGCCATCTTCAGCACGTCGAGCTCCGGAGCAAACATCTCACTGTAGCGGTCGCGGCGACGAATCTGCTTGAAAGTCCCGTCCTCATGGATGAGCACGACCGCCGCGCGCTTGATCGTATTGAAGTTGTTGGCGAGCACCTGTGCGTAGGCGCCAACGTCCATCGCCGCGAGGATGTCCCCTGCCTCGAGCTTGGGCATCGTGATGCCCTTGGTGATGAGATCCCAGCAGTCGCAGGTGTTGCCACCGACGGTGACCTTGTGAACGCGCGGCGAGAACATCTTGCTCGCAGGCAAGATGTCGTAGTGGATGTTGCTTTGGACGAGAGCATCGGGGATGAAATTGTAGGTCGATCCGTCCGCGATAATCATACGATTGAAGTGGTGGATCTCCTTGTTGGCGACGACGTGCATCAGGCCGATACCGGCATTGAGGACGATGGACTTGCCCGGCTCAAAGATGAGCTGGATCGGCATCGTCACTCTCGCCCCCTCGAGGAGGCGGCGGAAATACTTGGGAAAAGACCGAAGATCCTCGATGGGAAACGCCGTCTGGTCGCCGATGGCTGCGGGGAATCCTCCACCGAGCGAGAGCGTCTTGATGGGGATCCTCTTGTCCTGACAATCGCGGATGATCTTGGTGAGCACACGGGCAGCGGCGCGAAGCGTCCAGGGGCTCGAGATGTACCCCCCCATGAAGTGGAACCCGCGGAAGTCTACGAAGGGGCTTTTGGCCGCGATGTCGACCGCTTTGAGCACCTGCTTCAAGGGAATGCCATATTTGTTACCCTTCGTGGAGTAGTTGCGGATGTCGATCATGGGGTTCACGCGGATCACCGTGCGCACCTGGGTGCGAAGCTTCTTGGCAGTGGCCGCGATGTGCTCCAGATCCTCAACGCTGTCCGCGGTGATGCTCTGCACGCCGACTTTCGTGGCGAAGTGGAGATCCTGATCCGTTTTGTAGAGATTGGTGTACGAAAGCTGGCGGGGCTTGAGGTCCGCGAGGAGTCCTAAGATCAGCTCCCCGACGCTCGCGCAGTCGAGTTCAAACCCCTCTTCGCGGGCCATGCGGAGGATCTCGAGGTTGCTGTTGCACTTCACCGCGTACTGAAGCTTGATGTCATTGCCGAAAACCTTCTTGAACCTGCGGAAGTTCCTGCGAATCTCGCGCTCCACCATGACGTAGATGGGTGTGCCGAACTTGCGCACGATCCGGTCGACAGGCACTCCTTCGACGGTCAAAAATCCCCGGTGATCCACCGAGAGGAAGTGCGCCCAACGATCCCGGATGTAGCGTTTCTCCGCGTGCCTGCGCCGGCGCGAAAAATGGGGAACATGAGGGTGTTCCATCGATACTGCGATCATTGCGGAGGCTTTCGCATGGAAAACAGCGCGGAGTGTACGACTGCTACGTTGGAATGCAACAATTTTCTCCGATCCGTCTGGCGCACGAAGAAAGGCAGCCCTACGATGCGCTGGTGAGCGAGCACCGCAATGTCACCCTCGGCCTCGTGCAGATGTCCATGGAGGATGCCACGGAGCGCAACATGGAGAAGGCGATCGCCATGAGCCGCGACGCCGCCGGCAGGGGCGCAAAGATCGTCGCCCTCCCCGAGCTCTTCCTCGGCCCGTACTTCTGCGTCGAGGCGAACAATGCTGCCGCGTTCGAACGCGCAGAGAAGATTCCTGGCACCTCTACTGAAGCCCTGGCCTCTCTCGCGAAGGAATGTCGCATCGTTCTCGTCGGCGGATCGATCTACGAGTTTGCCGGAAAGACACGGTACAACACGTGCTGCATCTTCGGTCCCGATGGAGGCATCCTCGGTACGTACCGCAAGCTGCACATCCCGCACGACCCCGGATTCTTCGAGCAGCACTACTTTGCCAGTGGCAACGAGCCACCACTCGTCGTCGATACACCGCATGGAAGGATCGGCGTCGGCATCTGCTACGACCAGTGGTTTCCGGAGTTCGCTCGGCTAGCGGCACTCCAGGGCGCAGAGCTCCTCGTGTACCCGACGGCCATCGGTACCGCAGACGTACCGCCCGTGGACGAAGCAATTCCCGAGAACTGGGAAGAGAAGTGGCGAGCTGCGCAGGTAGGACACGCGGCAAGCAATGACCTCTACGTCGCTGCAGTGAACCGCGTCGGACACGAGGGGCAGCCGCCCGAAGACAGCGGAAAGCCGAGTGCGACGCACTTCTTCGGCGGATCGTTCGTGGCTGATCCCAACGCGCGCCTGCTTGCGCGGGGGGACGATACCGAGCAGATCCTCCTCGCGGACATCGATCTCGCATATCCAAAAAAAATGCAGGAAGCATGGCGGTTTCTCGCAGAACGAAGACCCGACATGTACGGTGGTCTGACGAAGTAAAGAGGTAATCTGTCGCGTTGGATAGGTGCCGTGGGTGGGTGGCGCGCCACGGGGCCTGCCTGCCGGCAGGCAGGGGTGAAGGGGAAGGCTCTGCTATGCGCCGCAGCGCAGTCGGGATGGAAACGCCGAAGCCTTGGAGGCGTTTCCAGCAAGACACAGAGCCGAGCGGAGAGGTGGTTGGCGCGCCGGGCTTGTGGCGAGCTTGTCGAACCACGTTTTAGCTCCACCTTTGTCGCCGGACAAAGCTGGAAGGCTTTCACAAGCAAAGAAAGTGAAAATCCAAAAGTAAAGCCTCCTCCACAGACACTTCCGAGAATCTCTTTCGCCATCACACTATTCCCCCTTTCGTTCCCTACCCAGAGAGAACCCATATTTCGGCAATCTGAAAACAAATACAGGCCATGCACATCTTCAGAAGATTTGGATGCTCTCTCGGCAATCCCTTCTCTCCGCTGCACTGATGCCGAATCTTTCCCCCCATCCCCATGACACGCAGACATGCACCCCTTTCCCCTGTCGCAGCAGACATCGAACTACTAGAGCAGAAGCAACTGCTTTCTAGCTCCACTCTAGAAACCGCACAGATCGATGCTCTCATGAGTGATACATCCTCTCTGGCACAGCTTCTTTCCGGCTCACAACCATCCGCACCGGCATGGGATGGCAGCTTCGACAATCTCTCTGAAACCGAGACAGTTCTTGAGGAAATCTCTGCACTTGCAACATACGGCGAGCAGCTCACAAGCGCCCTAAACCAGATGAGCACTGAAAACATCGCAGGACAGCAGGCACTGGAAGAACAACTCATGGAAACGATGCGCTCACTGGAACACGCCATCGATGCTACGCAATCCCTCGAAGGTGCCATGCGATCATCCATCCATGATCTGCTGACGCAGGAAACATCATCCGTCGATCTCACGGCCTTGTCTCCGAGTGAAGGAAATCGTACGGCAAGAGGAACCGTTCCCCTCAGCGATCCTACGAAAGGCGATATCACCATCGTGGTTCCCCGTGGAAAATCATCCACTGCATCCCTGCAGGAAGAAATCCGATGGACGCAACCACCGACACTGGTGACCAACCCAGATCATGGATTTGCAGCATCGCAAAGCACCATCCCCTCCTCCGTCATCAACTGGAGAACAAAAAAAATCGAATCCTTCAGTATGACATCTGTTGATACAAACGGAAAGAACATTGGGGGCGTCGTATACAACGACGGATTCAGCATGCCGATAGTGCACGACCTTGCGACAGGTGGGATACGCGACTTAGGAGGGAGAATTCGGGGGAGTGCGGACATTGTGCTGAGCCCAGACGGATCACGGGCGGTCACCGCAATCAGCGGCGCAGGAAGCAGCAACAGCATGCGCATCTGGGACACCGCAACCGGTAGACAAATCGGACCAACGCAGAAACCGGAGTACGTCACCCAGATGGCGTTTCGACCTGGCAATGCACCTGATCTTCTGTACGCCACCGAATATGGTCAGTTTGTTTCTTGGAATAAAGTCGATGGAGGTGGCGACCGGATCTTCGAGGAAGTCTGGCCACGCTTCGCCGTGAGTGAATCCATCGCGGCAGCACCACGCATCGTAAATCTTGGAAGAGGTCGCTTTGACCCCGGAGATACCGTGGAGCTCTACGATTTCCAACAGGAGCGAAGGCTGCCTGCTCTCGCTACAGGCAATGCCGTCCGCGATCTCGCCATCAGTCCCGATGGAAAAACCCTGCTGACATGGGACAGAGGAGGCATCGTGCATATCTGGGATATCACCTCTCGACAAAAGATCACCACGATAACTCCGACCGCAGGAACCCGTGATGCACGCGCACAGTTCGGCCATAACGGTTCGCTCATCATCATCACAGACAACACGGGCAAACTGCGTGAGTTCTCCGTAGACAGTCTTCGCAATGGCAATACCGAACCGTTGGTGCAGCGCACCTACGACACGCGCGACTCCATCCTCGCCCACCCAGGAGCACCCGGGTACATCACCAGCCGCACCGACAGAGGCTCTGTATCCCTGCGCGCATCGGGGCTTCCTGCCATTGTCACCAACGGAGAACAAGTGCCCGCAGTAGAAGGGAAAGGTGATGGCACCGTCTGGCTCGACTACTCCACAGTCCATGAGCTTGTCACACAAGGGCAGTTTCGCATCACGGGCGCTCCTGCAGGCACGCAGTTCACCGTGACGCCGTTTATGGGAACGCGACGCCTCGCATCGCAATCGGCAAATGCAGGCGAAGTGGTTTTTGTGTCCAACGCCGAGGGTATATCTGCCGTAGCCGTACAGGGCGTAGGGTGGAACGGCCCTATTGCCCTTGCACAAATGGATGTCTCGACGCTCGCAAGTGCGGCTCCTGCCGACAGTAAGGAGCTGGGGCTTCTTTCCAATGATCTCTTCGCACAAACGTGGGCGGATACCGATGAGGTGTGGGACGACAAATGGCTGGACTATCGCTCACAGATGGCAGCCGTGGAAGGTGACCCAAAGCTCCCCATGCTCGTGCGCGCCACGGGAGGAACGCTCTATGGCTTTACCTACCACACCAATGTCCACTACAGATCCGGGTTTACAAAATCTCTCGCGCGATCGGCACTTCCCGAATCCGCGTTCATCCGTATCGACACGAGCACGGCCATCCTCCTGCCTGGATACCCCGCCGCCCTCTACGTGAATGTCGGTGACGGCACGATCGTCGGCACGAGGAAAGGTCAAAACGGCGGCATCCTCCTCGAGAAAAAACAGTCAGCCAATATCCTCGATCTCGTGCCAAAAGAAGGCATGGATATGCGAGTGGACTGGTTGGATACCGTGAGCGCCGGAGAAGGAACACGGGAAGGATTCTTCCGTGAGGCGCTCACGCCGGGCGTCGTCAGCCACCCATCGCCGGAGAGCAGCGCTATCGTCACCACCATGCGTGTGAAAAACTCAGGAAGCTTTGGAGGAGCGATCCGCGCCGAGATCTATGTGTCTTCAGATATCCACCCCGAGCGCGTCTTGCAGAAAACCATCGAAGGCAATATCTCCGCTTCCGATGTACTCACGCTGCGCTTCCGTGCAGATCTCCCGAAGAGAGACCGCTCTTCGTACGCGTACGTCAAAATCATCGGACCGGATGGTACGGTAATCGCGGAAGAAGGTGCAGGACACGTCGGACGCAATCCCGATCGACCTTCGCCAAAGGAAATCACCGAACGCGACAAGGAGTACGAAGAGGCTCAACAGGGAGCATTTGTGCGCACTACGCAGTACTGGGCAGATCTCGCACGCAGTAGCCCCGTCTATGCGGGGCAAGCCGCAGCAGGGCTCCAAGAGACGCTTTCAGCGATGGGCAAAACGATGGCGACGGTTGCCGCACGGATTGCACAAGAAAGAAGAACGCTCGGAGCAATGATCGAAAAGCGCGTCCTCCTCGCCGAAGCATCCGCCACCCTTGGGTACACCGGAGAGAGCCCGGAAGGTATGACATCACTCGACACCTATCTGCAATTTGGCGACCAGCTCCTAGAGGCTTTGCGCGAGATGATCGCGCGCTATCCGGAAAAGTGGTGGAACAGGAACACTGCTACCCCCACGGAGTCCGACGTGTTTGTGCGCAAGGACACTTCCGCAAGCGCCCTCTACCATGGGCTTGCCCAGCAGCTTTGGAGCGTAAAAGACCAGGCATTACGCACAGTCATCATGGAAAAGGCATCTGTTGCCCTTGGCATCCCTACATCCACACTGCAATCGCTCAATCGCACAACGACAACGGCATTTGCAAGCGACCTGCGCTCAGCATTTGTCGCAGCAGGGTACGGCCATCTCTTTAGCCGCACACCGGTAGCACCCTCTCAAGACTCTGCGGTGATCGCTGCGGGCGTCACGGGCAATTTCTTTACTACAGGCTCCATTCCCGTGCAGTGGGACACGGCAAACGGAAGCAAGCGCGTTACGCACACTTCGGTGTATCTTGTGGACAATATGACGACGAAGCGCCAGGCATCGCAAACACCTCTGATAACGGTCACTGGCCTCGCCACATCGGCGCAGATTCCCGTGGAGAGTATTGGGATGAGTGGAGAGAACCTCGGCTTCAAAATCGCCGTGTGGTTTACCGATGGGACAAAGGTAGGGGGGTATATCGAGAATCCCTTTGTGGTGGGATGGAATGGAAATTGGTCTCCTGATACACCGATTTCAGAAGCGGAACTTCAAGCGTATGTTGATGAGTGGGATATTCTTTCTGATCAACAGAAGAATCATATCCGCGAAGCGATGACATTCGATTTTGGAAATCTTCCAGAGGACAGCAAAAATCGTGTCCTAATCCAAGGGATCACTGAGACGTTCTTGAAAACTACAAGCACAGAACAACACAAAATGGTGTGGTCACAGGAGAATAATGCATGGGTAGGAAAAGCGTATGACAACTCTGAAAATGCCCTGAATGGCGAATGTAAGTATTGGATAGCTAATGATGTAATACAAAAAATATTTGCGGTCTCTCTGCCCTTAAATGACTCAGCAAACGATCCACTAATGCCAGACTATCAATGGAACCCTGGAGACACAGTATCAACCATTACCAGTGCTCATGAATATGCTTCCTTGACTACAGCTCTCGAAGCAAAAAACCTGGTGACCGCTGGCGATATGATCCAATACGTCAGCGGTACTGGGATACAACACACGGTTATAGTAGGTTCTGTGACGGCGTCAGGGGTATGGGTATTTGATTCAAATTATTTTGATCAGTCTCCATCATATCACTTTCTATCATTTGATAGCCTCACCGATGTTGATTTGTACTCCGTTTACCGCATTAAGTGATGATGCTACGAATGTTGCTGCCATTACTGATTTTAACAGGTTGCCAAGCCAGCTACCCGCTGATGCAGGTGCCAGAACAACATAGCCGCATTGGCCAAGATCTACCTGATTTAGGCATAACTATTGAGACTAGCGAGAGTACGGAATTGCAGCTTATGAAGCTGGCAAAGGATGAATCTATATTGGTTTATCAGACTGGAGCAATTGTAACCGTAAATCGAGATCATGAGCAGGGCACATTCCAAATCATTATCCGTAGAATGCTATTCGCAAAAACTATTGCCGACTACCTATTGAGTCCTCCTGCCCGTGATTCATTAAGTATGATCCCTGAAAAATGTGAATCAGAAATTCTATCCGAGAAAAAAAATATGATAATCCATACCATCCGTAAATGCTCTTTTAATGGTTTTGTCCCCGTATACGGAATTGAATTGCCTACTCATTTTTTGGACATAAATGTTGAGGACAATGGACAAGGTCTTTCAAGGAAGGAAATTGAGGACTTCTTACGGTTAATTCAACCAGTGCCATAAGACCATTTTGACGCAGTAAATTTTCTCCACATTCCGTTGGAAGGACTAGTCCCTTCTCCTACACTCCCCCCGCAATGGCACGCTTTCGTGAATCGCCGTTTACGACCGGATCGCCCGCAGATCTCGGATACCGCATGCCTGCGGAGTGGGAGCGACACGAGGGGACGTGGCTGAGTTGGCCGT
>Ga0194128_10003640_pt1 | contig 23392 bp, 20 predicted proteins | sample TA2KigCa65mmetaG_FD_148650 | JGI IMG/M metagenome (GOLD analysis project Ga0194128, IMG submission 148650) | Freshwater microbial communities from Lake Tanganyika, Tanzania - TA2015037 Kigoma Deep Cast 65m | ecosystem: Environmental > Aquatic > Freshwater > Lake | place: Tanzania: Lake... | reverse complement strand
GTGCAGGAACTGTTGGGACATCAAAGCCTGACGACGACGCAGATTTATACTCATGTGATGCAGAAGCCGGGGATCGGGGTGCGGAGCCCGCTGGATGGGTAGGCGCAGCCCGAACGCGCGGGCGGCCTGAAAACCCGGGGTGCACCGAAGCCCGCCGCGCTGCGTTTACTTGCTGATGCCTCGCTCGCTGGCGCGGATGAAGGCGACGAGGTGCAGGACTTCGGGCAGAGGCTTGACGTCTGCCTCAATCTTGGCGAGGGCGTTGGCGACGGTGAGTCCTTCGCGGAAGAGGAGTTTGTGGCACTTCTTCAATGCGTCCTGGACTTCAGCGGTCGCGCCGTTGCGTTCGAGGCCGACTTTGTTGAGGGTGCGCGTTTCGGCGGGGTTGCCGTCGGCGAGCATGAAGGGCGGCACGTCTTGCACGACCTTGGAGCAGCCGCCGATGATCGCCATGCGGCCGATGCGGCAGAATTGGTGCACCGCCGCCAGCCCGCCGATGACCGCGTGGTCCTCGACCGTCACGTGCCCCGCGAGCGTGGCGACGTTGGACATGATGATGTGGTCGCCGAGCCGGCAATCGTGCGCGACGTGGGTGCAGGCGAGCAGGGTGTTGTGCGAGCCGATGACGGTGGTGTCGCCATCCGCCGTGGCGCGGTGGGCGGTGGCGAATTCGCGGAAGGTGTTGTGGTCTCCGATGCGCAGCCAGGTGGTCCCGCCCTTCCACTTCAGGTCTTGCGACTTCTGCCCGATGCACGCGAAGGGGAAGAACTCGTTCTCCACGCCGACAACCGTGTGAGTACCGATGACGACGTGGCTGTGCAGCCTGCACCGGGCGCCGAGAACAGCGTGTTCCTCGACGATGCAGTAGGGGCCGATTTCGCAGCCGTCGGCGATGCTCGCGGTGGGATGAACGATGGCGGTGGGGTGAGCCATGGGGATTTCGGATGGCGAAATCTCAACCGTCGATCAACATGAAGGTCACATCCGCCTCGCTGACTTGCTCGCCGGCGACGGAGCAGACGCCGCGGGCCTTGCCGATCTTGCCGCGGGCCTTGGTGAGTTCGACCTCGATCACGAGCGTGTCGCCGGGGCGGACAGGCTTGCGCCATTTCACGTTCTCGGCGGCCATGAAGTAGGCGAGCTTCCCGAAGTTCTCGGCCTGCTTGAGCATGAGGATGCCCGCGACCTGCGCGATGGCTTCGAGCTGGAGCACGCCCGGCATGATGGGATGGCCGGGGAAGTGTCCCTGAAAATAAGGCTCGTTCGCGGTGACGTTCTTCGCGCCGGTGATCTTGTTCCCCTCGATGCGCAGCACGCGGTCCACCATCAGGAACGGGTAGCGGTGCGGGAGGATTTTCATCACCTGCATCACGTCGAGCAAGGCGCCGTCGCGCACGAGTTCCTCGGGCGGCGCGGGCTCGGCGGCGGGCCTGGACGCGGGCGGCGCGAAGGTTTGCGCGGCGATGAGCGGCTGGCGCATGCGCGCGGAAAGCTGGCGCGCGAGGCCGCAGTTCGCCGCGTGGCTCGGCCGCACGGCGACGATGTGCCCGAGCAGCGGCCGCCCGAGCAGCGCGAGGTCGCCGAGGATGTCCAGCATCTTGTGCCGCACGAATTCCTCCGGATACCGCAACGGCTCGGTCGTGAGCACGGCGTCGTCGCGGATGACGACGGCGTTCTCGAGGCTGCCGCCCTTGATGAGCCCGTTCTTGATGAGGAACTCGATCTCCTCGAAGAAACAAAACGTGCGCGCGTGCGCGAGTTCCTTTTCCCAGCTCTCGGGGGTGACTTCGAGGGTGAAGAATTGCGTGAAGCGGTTGTGGCGGTCGGCGCTGGTGCAGGAGATTTTCAGCCGGTCATGCGGGAGCACGGCCAGCGTGGATTCGCCGGTGTTGAACTCGACGGGCTCGGACGGCTGCCACGGCTCGCGCGGCTGGTCCTGCGGGATGAGACCCGCGGAGGCGATGAGCTTGACGAACTCGCGCGCGCTGCCGTCCGCGATGGGCGGCTCGCTGGAGTCGAGTTCGATGATGGCGTTGTCCACGCCCGCGCCCGCGAGCGCGGCGAGGACGTGCTCGACGGTGTGAATCCTGACGTGGCCCTTGCCGAGGGTGGTGGAGCGGTTGGTCTCGACGACGTTCTCGACGAGCGCCTCGACCTCGGGCTTGCCTTCGAGGTCGGTGCGGCGGAAGCGCAGCCCGGAGTTCGGCGGCGCGGGCAGCAGGACCATGTTCACGCGATTGCCACCGTGAAGCCCGAGCCCGGAGAACGTGACGGCCTGTTGGAGAGTTTGCTGCGGCAGCACGGGACGATTTAAGCGGATGCAAGCGGCGAGAGCAACGGGGGAAATGGGCCGGGACGCGCCCAAGGTCGCCCGCACGCCGAAGGCAGCGGCTCGATCCGGCGTCGCGTTGGCGCTGTGCGCCGACGCGTCGGCTCGCAGCGCCGGCTCGACAACCGAAATGAGCCACCGTCCCGCCGAGATTCGGCTTGTGCGCGTCGGCCTCCGCCTGTATGCACTCACGCATCGAGACATGAAATCATCAGGCCAGTTTCAACCGCGCACAGGTCCCCTTCGCCGTGCGTTCACGCTCATTGAATTGCTCGTGGTCATCGCGATCATCGCCATTCTGGCCGGCCTGCTCTTGCCGGCGCTCGCGAAAGCCAAGCAAAAGGCCGTGCAGGCCAAGTGCACGAGCAACCTCAAGCAAGCCGGCCTTGCGATCGCTCTCTACGTGGACGAATACACGGACCGGCTGCCCGGCACGCTCACGCAGGGACTTTGGTCCGGCCAGCATGCGCAATACACGCGAACCTCGACTGACCGCCTAGTTTACTATCTCGCTCCGTATCTCGGCCACCCGCGTCCGGAGCAACTTCCCAACAACAACGGTCGGGACGTCGAGATATTCTTCTGCCCCGGGTTCAAGCGCGAGGCCACAAACGTCACGAGTCTCAACCGAAACGACTACATCTTGATTGGGACCGGCGTCATTCGGGGCACAACCATCAATGTCCGCCAGCTTCCGTTCGGGTATCCGCCGAACAGCAACACGCCTCCGAGCCCCGTCGTCCCGCCCCTTCGTCTCAGCGATGTCGCGGCGTTCGGTCCCCTTTCCGAGATCTGGACGATGGTTGACGCCGACCAGGTCGGGACCACCAACGTAGGCAACTCTTGGCGTGCGCAACTTCCGCGTCAACCCAGCCACGGCAAGGTTCGCAACTACCTCTACTTTGACGGTCACACCGCAACGAAGGAAGTGTTCGTCGGCGATTACTGATTTTCGGCGTTCCCGGCCTCCCACCAGGCCGTAAGTCCGATACGCGGCATACGGGCTTTCAGCCGCGGAATTCCATCCGCCTCGCGTTCCGCTTCCCGCGTGACATCGGACGGCTCGCGCTCGCACCATCGCCCGATGCTTGGAGCGCTGCTCGCCACCCTGCTCTTCTCCGCGTCCGCGGTGTCCGCCACGCGGACGGCCCGGCTCATGGGCGGGACGGAGGCGAACTTCTGGCGGCTCGCGCTCGCCGCCCTGTTGCTCGGGCTTTACGCGCACACGCTCGGCGGCGGAACCGGCGGCGGCGCCTACCACATCTTCGCGGTCAGCGGCGTGCTTGGTTTCGCGCTGGGTGATGTGTCGCTCTTCCAGTCGCTCACCCGGCTCGGCACCCGCCTGACCGTCATGCTCGTCAACACGCTGGCCGCGCCCATCGCCGCGCTCACGGAGTGGCTCTGGCTCGGCACGACGCTCACGCCGACGGAGATCGCCTGCGCGGGATTGATCCTCGCGGGCGTGGCGGTCGCGCTCGCGCCGGGCGAACACGTGCACATCGAGCCGCGGAAGTTCTGGATCGGGATTTTCGCCGGGTTCCTCGCGGCGTGCGGACAGGCGTGGGGCGCGGTGTTGAGCCGGAAAGCCTTCAGCCTCGCCGCCGCCGCCGGGCAGGAAATCGACGGCGGGACGGCCTCGTATCAGCGCATCGTGGCGGGCGTGGCGGTGGCCGGCTTGTGCCTGCTCGTGGTGAAGTGGCGCTGGGTGTTCGCGCACGGCCGGCAGGCGATGGCCGCTTCCGACGCCGAACTCGATCTTCCGGACTCGGCGCAAAAGTGGCGCGGCGCGTGGCCGTGGATTGTGATGAACACCCTGTGCGGCCCGACCTTTGGCGTGAGTTGCTTCCAATGGGCGCTCAAGACGACGGCAACCGGCGTGGTGCTGCCCATCGTGGCGCTCACGCCGCTCGTGGTGATTCCCTTCGCGGCGAAGTTTGAGGGCGAGAAGCCCGGCGCCCGCTCGCTCGCTGGCGGCGTGCTCGCAGTGGCGGGCGCGGTGGCGCTCGCACTGGCGCGGGGGTGAGGCGTTCGACGCGCCCGTTGGGCTGAATTTCACTTTGCCATCGCGGCTCCTCTGCTACGGTTTCGCGCGTGGACACTGCGGCCATTGCGGACTTCTTGATCAAATACATCGGCCTCATCGTGCTCCTGTCGTTCCACGAGTGGGGGCACGCGTGGGTCGCGCTCAAATGCGGCGACGACACCGCCCGGCAAATGGGGCGCGTCTCGATCAACCCGATCGTCCACATCTGCCCCATCGGCACCGTGCTCATGCCCATCCTCGGGTTTGTGCTGAGCGGAAGCGCGCTCGGCTCGTTCATCATCGGCTGGGCGAAGCCGGTGCCCGTGAATCCGAACAATCTCCGGCAACCGCGCATTGATGACACCCTCATCGCCATGGCCGGCCCGATGATGAACCTCCTGCTCGGCGCGCTGCTCATCGGCGTCGCCAAAATCGGCGTGATGGCGGATGCGGCCATGCTTCAGGAAATCGGCTTCCGTTTCGCCGCGCTGAGCCTGTTCCTGTGCTTCTTCAACCTGCTGCCCATCCCGCCGCTCGACGGTTCGCACGTGGTCAAGAACCTGGTGGGCATGAGCTGGGAATTCTACATGAAGATCGCGCAGTTCGGATTCATCCTGGTCATCATCGCCATTCAAATCCCGGGGGTAAACCGCTTCATCTACCGCATGACCGTCGGGACGCTGGACATCTTCGCGAGCCTGTTTGGACTGCGATTGAACTGAGGCTGAGGGGGTGCGCAGGCGGATGACCGTCGCTCCCAGTGAAACGCTTTCCATTGCGCCGCCGCCCCGCTAGATTCAGCGCCGCCACGATGAAGACCTTCGCCGAGCTGAACTTCCCCGGCAGACTCATCGCCGTCGAGGGGCTCGATGGCTCGGGCAAGTCCACCCAGATTTACCTGCTGAAGCGCTGGCTCGAGTTGCAGGGGCTCAAGGTGTTCTTCAGCGAGTGGAACTCGTCCGAGATCGTCAAGTCCGCCACGAGCAAGGGCAAGAAGATGACCCTGCTCACACCGACGACGTTCAGCCTCGTGCATGCGACGGACTTTGCGGACCGCTACGAACGTCAGCTCGTGCCGTTGCTGCGAGCGGGCTACCTCGTGCTGTGCGACCGCTACATCTTCACGGCGTTTGCGCGCGACACCGTGCGCGGCTGCCGGCCCGAATGGGTCCGCGGCATCTACAACTTCGCCGCCCTGCCCGACCTCACGTTCTTCTTCAAGGCCAGCCTCGACGTTTCGCTGCACCGCATCCTCGACGGCCGCCCGCAGCTCAAGTTTTTCGAGGCGGGAATGGACTTGAAGCTATCACCCGACCCGGAGGAAAGCTTCCGCATCTTCCAGGGGCGCATCCTCGAGCAATACCTCGCGATGAGCAGCGAGTTCAGCTTCCTCATGCTGGATGCCGACCAGTCAGTCGAACAGCAGCAGCAGCTCGTGCGGCAGCTCGTCGCCGGCAAGGTCAATCTCTCCTCCTTCGTCACCCCGCCCGCCTGACCATGCCCAAGCGATCCGCCAAGCCTGCAAAGAACGGCCTCCCTGCGGCCCCGCAGGTCATCATCCCCAAGCCGTCGCGCAAGCGCTTCTATGGCCACGGGCTGCCGTCAGTGGACCTCGACCGGCTCACCGGCAAGCTCATCGTCATCGAGGGCGCGGACGGCTCCGGCCGCTCGACGCAGATCGCGCGGCTGGTGCAGTGGCTCGAGGCCGGCGGCCACGCCACTTCACAGGTCGGCCTCAAGCGCTCGACGCTCGTCAGCGAGGAACTCGACCTCGCCCAGAACGGCAACATTCTCAGCCGCTCAACGCTCAGCCTTTTCTACGCGACGGACTTCGCGGACCAGCTCGAAAACGTCATCATCCCCGCGCTCAAGGCGGGCTTCGTGGTGCTCGCCGACCGCTACATCTACACGCTCATGGCGCGCGACTTGGTCCGCGGCATGGACGGCGAATGGCTTCGCAATCTCTACGGCATCGCGCTCGTTCCCGACGCGGTCTTTTACCTGAACGTCCCCCCGCAGGAACTGGTGCAGCGCACGTTCACGAAGAACCACGCGCTCGACTACTGGGAGAGCGGCATGGATCTGGGCCTCTCGCGCGACATGTTCGACAGCTTCCTCGAATACCAGTCCCGCATGGCCCGGCAGTTCCGCGAACTCCAGCGCACCTACGGCTTCACCATCCTCGACGGCACTCGCACCCAGGACGAAACCAACGCCGAGCTTCGCGAGCGCATCGAGAAAGTCCTCTCCGGCAAAAGCTGAACGTCCAACCGGCTGCCCCGTGCCCGACACCAACTCCAAGCGCGACCTGTTCATGGGCGTGGACCTCGGCGGGACCAAGATTCTCGCCGCCGTGTTCGATGCGCAATTGAACTGCCTCGGTCGCGCAAAGGCCAGCACCAAGCCCGAGCGCGGTCCGGACGCGGTCATCGAACGTGTCGCCCGCTGCGCCCGGGAGGCTGTCGATGAGTGCGACCTGTCGTTCGAACGTGTGAGGGCCCTCGGCATCGGCGCGCCCGGCGCCGTGGACCCCGAGTCGGGCCGGATGATCTTCGCGCCGAATCTCAAATGGGAGGACGTGCCGCTCCGCAAGGAAATCGAGAAACACCTCGACATCCCCGTGTTCGTGGAGAACGACTGCAACCTCTGCGCGCTTGGTGTCTTCGAAGTCGAGCTGCAATCCAGACCGCGCTCGATGGTGGGCATCTTTCTCGGCACGGGCATCGGAGGCGGGATCATTCTCGATGGACGGCCATTCTCCGGCTTCAACCGCACGGCCGGCGAGATCGGACACATGGTGCTCAACATCAACGGCCCCAAATGCGGCTGCGGCAACAAAGGCTGCTTCGAAGCGCTCGCCAGCCGCACCGCGCTCTTCAGAAGCATCCGCGACGCGGTAAAAGACGGGCAGAAAACCGTGCTGACCGACATGCTCGGACCAGATCTCGCCGACTTGCGCAGCGGCGACCTTCGCAAGGCCATCAAGCGCGGCGACAAATATGTCGAGAAACTCGTCGAAGACGCCGCGGAATACACGGGCATCGCCGTCGCCAACATCATCAACCTTCTCAACCCCGAAGTCGTCGTGCTCGGCGGCGGCCTCATGGACCAGCTCGCCGACGAGATGATGTCCATCATCGTGGAGACAGCGCACGAATACGCCCTGCCCGGCACCGACAAGGGCATCGAGATCATCACCACCAAGCTCGGCGACGACGCCGGCATCACCGGCGGCGCGGTGCTCGCCCGCCGCTCGAGCCGCGCGGATTCGCGGGGCGAGAAGTGATGCGTGTGGGCTGAGGAGCAAACGGCGATGAACTACGACTCCACCCACCCCCGCACGGAGGAGGCCGCGATTTGTCCCTCTGCGCCGTTCCGGCGCCGCGCCGTCATCGACGTCGGGACAAACTCCGTGAAGCTCCTCGTCGCGGACGTCGGCACGGCCGTGGTCCAGCCCGTCCTCGAAAAGAGCGAACAGACCCGGCTCGGCCGCGGGTTTTACAAGACGCGCCTGCTTCAGCCCGATGCCATCGCACACACGGCGCGCGCCGTGGCTGGATTTTCTGCGGAAGCCATGGCACTCGGCTCGACCCCGCCACGCGTGCTCGGCACGAGCGCCGCGCGTGACGCGCTGAACGCAACCGAGCTCGCCGCCGCCCTCCGCAACGCCTCGAATCTGCCGCTCGAAGTCATCACCGGCGAACAGGAGGCGGACTTCGCGTTCCGCGGCGTCACCAGCGACCCGGCTCTGCGCGATTCACCGCTGCTCATCCTCGACGTCGGCGGCGGCAGCACCGAGTTCATCGTGGGCCGTGGCGAGGACCGCCGCTTCGCGAGGAGCTTTGAGCTGGGATCGGTCCGCTTGCTTGAGCAATTTCCCATCGGCGATCCGCCCTGCGCCGCCGAGCTCGCCGCCTGCCGGCGTCACGTTCGGAGTTTTCTCGATCGCGAAGTCCGGCTTCAACTCGAGCCCGCGCTCGCCGCCGCCCGCCGCGACGGGACGCTGTCCCTCGTCGGCACCGGTGGGGCGACCACCATCCTCGCACGCATGGAGCACCGGATGACCGACTTCGACCGCGCCCGAATCGAGGCGCTTCGCCTCTCCCGCGACCGGGTGACGGACTGGACGAACCGCCTTTGGGCGCTCCCACTCGCCGCGCGGAAAGAGCTGCCCGGGCTGCCTCCGAAGCGCGCCGACGTGATCCTCTTTGGCGCCGCCATTTACGAAGGCGTGATGGAGTGCTTTGAAATCCCGGACCTTCGGGTGAGCACCCGCGGCCTGCGCTTCGGCGCGCTGATGGCGGCGGGGTGAGCCGGCCAGTCCGGCCAATTAACCGCTTGCGCCGCCGCGCTTCGTTTTTATAGTCCACCTACGTTTTCCGGAGCCGTTGGTTCCGGGATCATCCAACTGAAATCGCGACCATTATGGCATACCAATATCCCAACAGGCAGGAAGCCTTGCTCGCCAAGGTCAAGGGCAAGACCGGAAAAATCTCGGACAAGACGCACGAGGAACACCTCAAGCTCTACACGGGCTACGTCAACAAGACCAACGCCATCCTCAAGGAGCTCGAGGAACTTGCCAAGACCCTCGACCCTGCGAATCCTGCGCACGCAAATCAGATTTTCTCCACCCTGCGCTCACTCAAGGTGGACCTGACCTTTGCGCTCGGCGGCATCATCAACCACGAGATTTACTTCTCCGTGCTCGGCGGCAAGGGCGGTCCCGCCACCGGCAAGGTCGGCGACCTGATCAACAAGTCCTTCGGCTCCTTCGACGCCTACAAAAGGGACCTCAAGGCCACCGGCATCGCCGCGCGCGGCTGGGCTTGGACCGGCTACGACCCGACGACCGGACTGCTCTTCAACTACATCGGCGATGCGCAGAACACCTTCCCCATCTGGGGCGTGAAGCCCGTGCTCGCGCTGGACACCTACGAGCACGCCTACTACGCCGACTTCTTCACCGCGCGCGGCGCCTACATTGACGAGTTCATGAACAGCGTGGACTGGGACCAGGTGAACGCCTTCCTCGGATAACGACATCGAGCACGGCTCGATTGAAGGGCGCGGCTTGCGCAGGCAGGCCGCGCCTGTTGCTTTCCCCGCACTGCAAGGCCGCGCAGTTATCGTCGCGGCGCCGCGAAGTTCACGGAATTCACCGCAGCCTGGCCGGACAGCACGCGGGCGACGTCGCTCGCGACGCCTTCGGCGGTGCGGTCCTGCGCTTCCGTGGTGAACGATGCGATGTGGGGCGTGAGCACGACATTGTCCAGCACCTCAAACTCGCCACGGCTCGCGGGCGGCTCCGTCTCCCGCACGTCGAGCCCCGCGCCACCGAGATGCCCGGACTTGAGCGCGGCGAGCAGTGCGGCTTCATCCACCACGCCGCCGCGCGAGGTGTTCACGAAGAACGCGCCGCGTTTCATCGCGGCGAATGAGCGCGCATTGAACATCTGCCGCGTCTCCGCCGTGAGGGGCGAGTGAGTCGTGACGAAGTCCGCCTGCGCCACCGCTTCGTCGAGAGTGGCGGCAAGCATCGCGCCCGACTCGGCAAGCGCCGGCGAGCCCGGTTTCATGAACGGGTCGAACACCACCACGCGCATTTCGAACGCCTTCGCGCGCACCGCCACGCGCCGGCCGATGCGGCCAAGGCCGCAGATGCACACGGTCTTGCCGGCGAGTTCGGTTCCGGTGTAACGCAGGCGGGCCCACTCGCCCGCGCGGGTGGAACGGTCGGCCGCGACGACCTTCCGGGCGAGCGCGAGCATCAGCGCGAACGTGTGCTCGGCCACGCTCATTGCGTTCGCGTCGAGCGGCGCGATGACGACCACGCCCGCTGCGGACGCAGCCTTCATGTCGATGTTATCGAGCCCCACGCCGTGCCGGCCGATGCACAGGAGCTTCGGCGCGGATGCGAGCAACCCGGCCGTCACCTGCGTCTGGTTGCGGATGATCATCGCGCGCGCGTCGCGGATTGCTTCCGTGAGGCGCGGCTCGTCCTTCCAGAGCGCGCCATCGCGCACGACGGTGAAGTTCTCCGCGAGCTTGTCGAGGCTCGCCGCCTGGATGTCTTCGGTGATGAGAATGTCCATTGGGGTCAACCACGAATGCACGAAGGACACGCGGCATCCTCGTTCCCCTTCGTGCTCTCCGTGTCTTCGCGGTTCAAATCTGGTCCCATTCGACCGGCTTGGTGATGTCCACGCGCCCGAGTTGCTCGCGCACCGCCTCGGGATATTTCTGCGAGGCGCCCGTGTTGAACACCAGCACGCGCTCGTCCCGGTTGATCTTGTTCTCGCGCAGCAACACTTCAAGCGCGCCGAGGCAGACCGCGGTCTCGGGGCAGAGCGCGATGCCCTCGAGCGACGCCGCGAGCCGCATCCATTTCGGAATGTCCCCCTCGGGCGTCGCGATGGCCACGCCGCCACTCTCGCGCACCGAGTCGAGGATCATGAAATCCCCGACCGCCGCCGGCACACGGATGCCGCTGGCGATGGTCGCGGCATTCTCGAACTTCTTCGCGAACCGGTCGCCGCGCTTGAACGTCTCCGCGATCGGCGCGCACCCGTCGCTCTGGCAGGATATCATGCGCGGCTTGCGCGAGGACTTGAGCCAGCCGAGCGCCTCGAGTTCTGCGAACGCCTTCCACATGCCGATCAAGCCCGTGCCGCCACCCGTCGGATAGAGGATCACGTCCGGCAGCTCCCACTCGAACTGCTCGGCGAGTTCGAGCCCCATCGTCTTCTTGCCCTCGATGCGATACGGCTCCTTGAGCGTGCTCACGTCGAACCACTTCATCTTCGCCTTGCCCTCGCCCACGATGCGCCCGCAGTCCGTGATCAGCCCGTTGACGAGAAACGTCTTCGCGCCGGCGAGAAAGCACTCCTTCTGGTTGATGCCCGGCGTGTCCTCGGGCATGAACACATACGCCTCCATCCCCGCCCGCGCGGCGTAGGCGGCCATCGCGCCGCCGGCGTTGCCCGCGGTGGGGCATGCGACGCGCTTGATGCCAAACTCCTTCGCCTTGGTGATCGCCATCGCCATGCCGCGCGCCTTGAAGCTCCCGGTCGGCAGCCGGCTTTCGTCCTTCATGAAGAGCTGCTTCAGCCGGAAATGCTCGCCAAGCCGCTTGGTCGCGAGAATCGGCGTGATTGTTTCGGTGAGCGAGACGATGTGCGCCGGGTCGCGCACGGGAAGAAGCTCTTGATACCGCCACATCGTCGGCGCGCGGCCGGCGAGGGATTTCTTCGTGAAGTTCGCGTGGACGGCGTCGAGGTCGTAGCGCACCCACAACGGCCGCTGGCACGCGGTGCAGAGATTGTGGACGCGGGTGGATTCGTAGCGCTGCCCGCAATTCGCGCATTCGAGGTGGGTGACGAAAAACACCGCCGGATTCAAACGGCGCGCCCGGCAAGCGTCAAGCACCCGGCTGGTTGCGCGCGAGACGCGACGATTGTCTTGACCCTCCGCACTCGCGGGTTTCCACTTCCAACACAGCCGCCGCACCGCATGAACGCGACCCAATCCGCTCCCGTGCCCGCATCGCCGCCCGCCGCGTTTCCGGGACTCGTCATCCGCGACAAGCACCCGGAAAACCTCGAATTTCCGTTCTCTTCGCTGTCGGGCGTCATCATACCCAACGACCAGTTCTTCGTCCGCAGCCACTTCGCCGTGCCGAAACTCGACCGCGCCAAGTGGCGCCTGCGCGTCGAGGGACTCGTGGAGCGACCGCTCGACTTGTGCGCCGGGGACCTCCACGAACTTCCTCGGCACAGCGTCACCGCCACCCTCGAATGCGCGGGCAACAGCCGCATCTTTCTCCATCCGAAAGTCAGCGGTCTGCAATGGGAACTCGGTGCCGTCGGCAACGCGCATTGGTCGGGCGTCCCGCTCGCCGCCGTGCTCGAACGCGCAGGCATGAAACCCGGCGTCGTTGAGATCGTCCTCGAGGGCGCCGACACCGGCGAAATCAAGAAGGAGCCGGTCTCGCCGGGGAAAATCCACTACGCGCGCGGGCTCCCGCTCGCGAAGGCGCTCGACCCCGACGTCCTCCTCGCCACGCACATGAACGGCGAACCGCTCTCGGTCGCGCACGGGTTTCCGCTGCGCGCGGTCGTGCCGGACTGGTATGGCATGGCGTCGGTCAAGTGGCTCACCCGCATCATCGTCACCGACCGCATCTTCCGCGGCTATTTCGAAGGCTCGGACTACACGTATTGGGACCAGCGTGACGGATTGCCCGCGCAGCTCCTGCCCGTCGGCGAGGTCGAAGTGAAGGCACAAATCGCCCGGCCGACACTGCACGAAGTCATCCCGGCCGACTCGGTGTATCGCATTCATGGCGCGGCGTGGACGGGCAACTCGCTCATCACGCGCGTCGAAGTCAGCACCAACGGCGGCCGCTCGTGGCGCGAGGCACAGCTTCTCGGCGAACCCGTCCGCCACGCGTGGCGGCTGTGGGAATTCCACTGGCGCACCCCGTCGAAGCCCGGCGGTTGCGTGCTCATGGCCCGCGCCACCGACGCCCGTGGGCGCGTCCAGCCGATGACCCGCGACGCCCACCGTGGCAACTACGTCATCACGCACGTCCAGCCCATCGAGGTCGAAGTGCGCCGGATGAAATCCGCCCCGGTGGACCCGGACGGCTACGCGATTTGAACCGGCGCGGCCCGGGCGATTGACCCATGAAACTGTTCATCGACACCGCCGACGTCGCACAAATCCGCGAGGCTTGGAGCTGGGGCATCATTGACGGCGTGACCACCAATCCCACGCACGTCATGAAGACCGGCCGCAACCCGGACGACGTCTATCGCGAAATCCTCGCCCTCGTGGACGGGCCCGTCTCGCTCGAAACCATCGCCACCGAGGCGCCGGCCATCGTGTCCGAGGGCCGTGCGCTCGCGAAGCTCGGCCCCAACGTCGTCGTGAAAGTGCCCGTCATCCGCGAAGGCTTGAAGGCCGTGAAGGCGCTCTCCAGCGAAGGCATCAAGACGAACGTGACGCTGAACTTCTCCCCGTTGCAGGCGTTGCTCGCCGCGAAGGTCGGCGCGACCTACATCAGCCCCTTCGTCGGCCGCCTCGACGCCGTGGGCCACACGGGCATGGACCTCGTCCGCCAGATTCGCACCATCTACGACAACTACGGCTTCCAGACGCAGATCCTCACCGCGGCGGTGCGGCATCCCGAGCACGTCCTGCAAGCCGCGCTCGCCGGCTCGGACGTCTGCACGATGTTCTTCGACACCCTCAAGTTGCTCTACGACCACCCGCTCACCGACATCGGCCTCGACATCTTTCTCAAGGACTGGGCGAAAGCGACGGCCAAGGGATGAACCCCAAAGACACCAAGGACACAAAGCCCGGAACGAGGCGAATGGTCGGGCCTGAACCGACGGCCTTCAGTGCAATCCTTCGTGCCGTCGCGCCTTCGTGGTTGGAATGAAACTCCGCCTTGGCTTCCTCGGCATCGGCAGCATGGGCATCAGCCACGTGCAGCAATGGCACGTGAAACTCGCCGCACGCTCGACCTGCGCCGCCCTTTGCGGACGCAACGAAGCCAACCTCAAGCGCGCCCTCGCCGTTGCGCCGGATGCGAAAGTCTTCTCCGACGAACGCGAGCTGATCCATTCGCCCCTCGTGGACGCCGTCGCCATTTCCACGCCCAACTTCACGCACGTCCCGCTTGCGATCGAAACACTTCGCGCGGGCAAACATCTCTTTCTCGAAAAGCCCTGCGGCATTTCGCAGGACGAGTGCGCGCAGTTGCTCGACGCCGCGGGCCACACGGACCGCGTGGTGATGATCGGCCACGAGTTGCGCTACTCGCCCTACTTCCAGCGCATCAAGGCGCTTGTGGACGCCGGCGAAATCGGCCGGCCGCGCATGACCTGGACGCGCGAGTTCCGCGGGCCGTTCCAGCCCAAGTCCGGCCAGTGGATTCAGGACATCCGCCGCTCCGGCGGGATGCTCGTGGACAAGAACTGCCACCAGTTCGACCTGATGAACTGGTGGTGCGGTGGCAAGCCCGCGCGCGTCTCGGCGTTCGGGCGCAGCGCCGTCATGCGCATCGTCGAGCCGGCGCACCAGGTCAACGACCACGCAACCGTGAGCTACGAATACGACAACGGCGTGCTCGGCTCGCTGCAAATCTGCCTCTTCGGCCGAGACTTCCCGGACGAGGAACTCGAAATGGGAATCGTCGGCGAAGCCGGCTCGCTCCAGACGCGCATCCGAGCCCCGCGCCAGCGTGCCGCCACCTCTCACCCAGCCTCCGGCCACCCTCTCCCCCCATCCGATGAGGGGAGAGGGAAGGGTGAGGGGTGTTTCTCGGCTGAACCCGCAACCGACGGCACTCTTGAAATCCTTCAGTGGAAACTCGGCGCGAAGCAGAAGGAACCCATCATCCACCGCGTCGAGAGCAGGCGCGGCGAAGGGTGGGGCAACCACCTCGGCTTCGACGAAATGCACGCGGCCTTCCTCGACGCCGTGCTTGATGGCAGACGCCCGCTCACGACCGTGGCCGATTGCGTGGATGCCACGCGCCTCTGCATCGCGGCGGAGGAGAGCATCAAAAACAAGAGTGTGGTAAAAGTCCCATAGTGCGAACGATGCAAATGCCGCGACTCAAGCGAATCGTCCTTTCTACACTTGGACTCAGCGTGGTTCTTTGCCTCGTTAATCTCGCCTTCCGGCCGTTCGAGCCTCACCACGAGGGTAAGCCGCTTCGATACTGGGTCCATCGCACGGGCGAGTTCGGAAGCTTGCAGTTCCATGGTGAGACGGGCGACGCACTGCAAGCGATGGGGGACAAGCCGTTCCTTGGCTCTTGGACAAACTCAAATCCGAGGACTCGAATCTAGTCGACCCAACGATTGAGTGGCTTCGCGAGTGCTTCGGAAACAGATGGGAAGTGGGAACTACGAGAGCCGAGTGGCGTTGTCTTTCTGCACGGAGTGTGATGTTCATCGGCGGGCCAGCATCGAATGCCATTCCTCTCTTGGTAATTTGTCTCAATCACAGTCAAAGATATTGATTCAATGGTCGCTGTTTCGGCCCTTGCCACTTTGCGCTCCTTTGGCACTAACGCTCGAACTGCTGTTCCGTCTGTCGTTTCGTTGACGAATCTTAGTGACGAAAGCATCCGCAAAAGTGCGCGTCGGTTCATTCACATCTTCGATGCGGACACTGCCTCATCGCCACAACCTGTGCTCGCCCCAACCACTAGCAGCAAATGAGCATTCAATCCCTCTACCTCAACGGCAAGTTCATGACGACGGACCAGGCTGTCGCGGTCGTCAATCCCAAGATTAGAGAGACGATCGAGCGGATGTTGGTCGAAGGCGTGACGGCGTGGTTCGGGCGAACGGCGGGCGGTCAGTTCGTGGGCAGGGCGAACTTCGGGGCGTCGGCCTGCCCGCCGAGCTTGGCGTCCACATTGCGGGCGATCTTGCCGTCGCGAATCTCGATGCGGCGTGGCGTGACGGCGGCGATCTCGGGGTCGTGGGTCACGAGGGCGATGGTGCGGCCCTTTTTGCTGAGTTCGTGGAACAGGTGGAGGATGGTTTCGCCGGTGTGCGAGTCGAGGTTTCCCGTGGGCTCGTCGGCGAAGACGATCTTCGGGTCGTTCACGAGCGCGCGGGCGATGGCGGCGCGCTGTTGTTGTCCGCCGGAAAGCTGGAGCGGCCGGTGCTTCGCGCGGTTCTGCATGTCCACCATCTCGAGCGCGCGCATGGCGCGGTCGCGTCGCTCGCGCGAGGAGACATCGGCGTAGATCATCGGGAGCTCGACGTTTTGGAGGACGTTGAGCTTGGGCAGGAGGTTGAAGAACTGGAAGACGAACCCGATCTTGCGGTTGCGGACGGTGGCGAGCTGGCGGTTGGACAGGGAGTGGATCATCTCGCCGTCGAGGCTCACGGTGCCCTTGGTCGGCGTGTCGAGGCAGCCGAGGATGTGCATGAGCGTGGACTTGCCGCTGCCGGAGGGTCCGATGATGGAGATGAACTCGCCGCCGTCGATGTCGAGCGAGACGTCGTCGAGCGCCCGGATTTCCTCGCCGCCGAGGTGGTAGAGCTTGCTGACGTTGCGGACTTCGATGAGGGCCATGGCTCGTGGCGCGAGGCGGACTACGGACCCGTGCCGTTGGACTTCGAACCGCCTTCCACCGGCTTGCCTCCGCCGGTGCCGCCTTTGCCGCCGCCGGGGCGTCCGCCTTTGCCGCCACTCGCGCCGCCACCCGTGCCGCCTTCGCCACCGCCCTTGCCCCCGCCGCTCGTGCCGGTCGCGCCAGTGCCTTCACCACCGCCTTTGTAGCCGCCCTTGGCGCCCATCTTGGCGCCTTTGCCGCCCTTGGCGCCTTTGCCACCCTGAAACGCGGCGGAGACGATGCCGACATCGTCGGCGGGTTGGATGAGCGACACGGTTTCGCCGCCTTCGAGGCCGGTTTGGACTTCGCAGTAGTCGTAATCGGACACGCCAATGCGGATCGGCTGGCGGATGAACTTCTCGTCCTTCTTCACGTAAACAAACCGGTCGCCCTTCTCGCTGAAGACGGCGGCGAGAGGGACGGCGATGACGTTTTCCGCGCTGGCGAGCGGAATGGCAAGGTTTGCGGTCATGCCGGGCCGCACGGCGGTGTCGGCGTTGCGCAACAGGATGCGCGTCGTGTAGCCCTTGATGGAATTGCGGATCGTCGCCTGCGGGGCGATGCGATCCACCGTGCCGGTGAGCTTGAGGCCCGCGACGGCTTCGACCTCGACGTCCACCTTCTGCCCGACTTTGAGGCGTGTCACGTCAGCCTGATTAATGTGCGCGGTGATGACCATGTCGGCGAGGTTGGCGATGGTGAGGACCTCGGTGCCGCTGTTGACGCCGCTCGAACCGCTCACGGCCTGCCCCACGGAGACAGGCCGCGTGAGCACGGTGCAGTCGAACGGCGCGAGAATCTTGGTCTTGGAAATCTTGTCCTCGACGAGTTGCAGCGCCTTGAGGGAGCGCTCGTGGTTGTTGCGGGCGAGGGCGTGGTTGTTCTTGGCGAGGTCGAGCTCGGCCTTGGCGTTCTCGAGCACTTCGTGGGTGAGGAGTTTCTGGTGGCTGTTGCTGGCGAGCGCGTGGTTGTTGCGGGCCTGGTCGAGCTCGGCCTGGGCGTTTTCGAAGACTTCCTTGGAGAGCAGTTTGTCCTCGTAGAGGCGTTTGGTGCGGTCGAAGTTGATCTGGCTCTTCTCGAGGGTGAGCCGAGCGCTTTCGATCTGCAGCTTGGCGGCGTCAATCTCCGTCTGGCGCTGGCTGCGCTCCAGCGGCGCCTTGTTCTGGAAGATTTGCTCCGTGCGGTTGTAGTTGAGTTGCAGTTTCTCGACGGTCAGGCGCGCGCCTTCGATCTGAAGTTTGGCCGCCTCGATCTCCGTCAGCCGCTGGCTGCGCTCGATCTGCAAATCGGAGTCGTCGAGCGAGAACAGCACGTCGCCTTTCTTCACCTTGTCACCGATGTCCACGGCGAGGACGGCGATCTTGCCGCTGACTTCGGGGCGGACGGAAACCTGATCCGCGGGGCCGATGTCACCGGCGGCGAAGACGGCGAAACTGATGTCGCGGGACGTGGCGGTCGCCGTCGTGGGCCGGCCGGATTTCTTCGCCTGCGGCTGCGCGGGCTTGAGGAAGGCGAACGTGTCCGGATACTTTTGGTAAGCCCACCAGCCGCCGCCGCCAAGGGCTGCGAGGACAACGAGCCAGATGACCAGCTTCTTCATGCGCCAAGTCCCGGCACATTAGCGGCCGTGCAAGCGGCGTGCAAACAGTGTTTCACCGGAACCGGACGCTGCGGCGGCTTCCGGGGCTTGACGTCCGGCTCAATTCGCGCACAACTCCCTTCATGAAACACCGCTTCCTCACAGGTTCGCTCATCGCCGTTTCGATCCTGGCGTCCGCAGGATTGGCGCAAACCGCTGCCTTGAATCAGGCGCTCACGTTTCACGCGTCCTTCGACAAGGGCTTCGACGCCGACTTCTCGCGCGGGGACAAGGCCGCCGTCGTGCGCGGCAAGCAGGGCCCGGTGCCGCTTGCGGCGAACGAAGAGTTGAAGCTCGTGCCCGACGGGCGCTTCGGCGGCGGGCTGCACTTCACGAAGAAAGGCTCCACGCAGCCGCGCTTCAAGGGCGCGGGTGTGCTCGGCTACAACGACAAGAGCTGGAGCGCGTCCGTCTCCGTCTGGCTGCGGCTGGACCCGGACAAGGACCTGGCCCCGGGCTATTGCGACCCGGTGCAAATCGTCGGGGACGACACGAAGAAGGGCTTCATCTTCCTTGAATGGTCGAAGGACGAGACGCCGCGCGAGTTCCGCTTCGCCATCCGGCCGCTGGAGCAGATTTGGAATCCCAACAAGCTCGACTGGGCGAAGATGACCGACGCCCAGCGGCCGGCGGTGAATCTGAAGCGCGCACCGTTCTCCCGCGAGCAGTGGACGCACGCGGTCTTCACGCTGGAGAACGTGAACGACAAGGCAAGGAAGCCGGTGGGCCGCCTCTACTTGAACGCCCAGCTCATGGGCAGCATCGAGAACTGGGACCTCACGCTCGGCTGGAACCCGGATGCCGTGGCGCTGGTGCTCGGCGCGGCTTACGTCGGGCATCTCGACGACCTCGCCGTGTTCAACCGCGCGCTCACCGCCGCCGAGGTGAAGACGCTCAACGGGCTGAAGACCGGGGCGCGCGAGCTCCATCCCTAGCCGCGCCGCCTCATGGAGCGACTGGCTGCACTGCTGCTTGCCTTGTTCGGTATCGCGGACGCCACTCACGCTGCCGCGCCGCCGAACGTCGTTCTCATCCTCGCTGACGACCTTGGCTACGCGGACCTGGGCTGCTTCGGCGCGAAGGACATCCGCACGCCCCACTTGGATCGGCTCGCCGCGCAGGGGACGCGCTTCACGAGTTTCTACGTCGCGCAGGCAGTCTGCACCGCGAGCCGCGCGGCGTTGATGAGCGGCTGCTACCCGAATCGCATCGGCCTCGCGGGCGCGCTCAATCACACCAGCCGCAACGGCATTCACCCCGACGAATGGCTGCTGCCCGAGCTGCTCAAGGCGCGCGGCTACGCGACCAGCTGCATCGGCAAATGGCACCTCGGCACCGTGCCCAGCCTGCGCGCGACGCGCCACGGCTTCGACGAATGGTTCGGCATCCCCTACTCGAACGACAACTCGAAGTATCACCCCGTGCTCGCCGCCGAGATGCCGCCGCTACCGCTGCACGACGGCGACAGGGTCGTGGAGCTCGACGCGGACCAAAGCCGGTTCACGCGGCGCTTCACCGAACGGGCGGTGCGCTTCATCGAGAGCAACGCCAAGCGGCCGTTCTTCCTCTACCTGCCGCACGTCATGCCGCATGTGCCGGTCTTCGCGTCCGAGAAGTTCAAGGGCCGCTCGAAGCGCGGCCTGTATGGCGACGCGGTGGAGGAACTCGACTGGTCCGCAGGTGAAATCCTCGCCGCGCTCGACCGCCTCAAGCTCGCGGACAACACGATCGTGATTTTCTTTTCCGACAACGGCGCATGGTTGAGCTACGGCGAGCACGCGGGAGCGAACACGCCGTTGCGCGAGGGCAAACTGACGGCGTTCGAGGGCGGTGTGCGCTCGCCGCTGCTCGTGCGCTGGCCCGGCAAAGTCCCGGCGGGCCGCGTGAGCGACGCGCCATGGATGTCCATCGACTGGCTGCCGACGCTGGCGGAACTCGCCGGCGGCAAACCGCCCGTGCTCAGGATTGACGGCGTGAGTGCGAAGCCGCTGCTGCTCGGCGAGCCGGGGGCGAAGCCGCCGCACGAGGCGCTGTTTTTTTACGCCGGTGATGAGTTGCACGCCGTCCGCAGCGGCGAGTGGAAGCTGCATTTCCCGCATCCGTATCTCACGACGGCGGGCGCGCCGGGCCGCGACGGCAAACCCTCGAACTGGGGCAAGGGCGCGCCGCGCTCCATCAAGGATTCGAGCATGGACGCCATTGCGAGCCGGCACGGGCAGCGCGTCGAGCGGCTGGAGCTGTCGCTCTTCAACCTCACCACCGACCCCGGCGAGACGAAGAACCTCGCGGTGCAGCAACCGGAGGTGGTCGCGCAACTCACGAAGCTCGCCGTGCCGATGCGCGCGGACTTGGGCGATTCGCTCACGGGCGTCAAGGGCACGGGCCGGCGCGCCGCCGGGACTGAGCCGGCGAACTGAGACTCGTCATCGCCGCAGACTTGCGCGCTGAGTCAGCTGGTCTTATCAAATCCCACGCTTGCCATGAAACGCATCACCCGCCGCTCCGCCTTGAAGTCCACCGCCGCCGGCCTGGGCGCGTTGGCCCTCGCCCGCTCCCCGCTCGCCGCGCAAAACGCCCCGCAGCCCTTCGGCGGGGAGTTTCCCAATCTGGAATCCCTCACCACCGGCGAGTGGTGGGCCAAGCCCAGCGCACCCAAGACGGCGCCCAAGAGCAACAAGCCCAAGGCCAGCCCGCCCGCCCCGCCGCCGCCGATGGACGTGCCGCGCGAGCAGGTCGTCGCCTTCGCGCTCTACACCCATCAGCACGGCGTGCTCAAGCTCACCGCCCAGCTCTTCCCGCTCAAACCCGGCGAACCCCGCGTCGCCCGGCTCGAATTGCAGCGCGGCGGGAAGTGGGCGGAGGCCGCGCGTGCCGAGGTGCTTTACCCCGGCTGGGACGCGCACTTTCGCATCGAGAAGTGGGACAACACGCAGGACGTGCCCTACCGTGTGCGCCACGGGGACCGCGCCGTGTTCGATGGGCTCATCCGCCGCGACCCGGTGGACAAGGAGGAGATCATCGTGGCGAACATGTCCTGCAACTCCAGTCGCACCGTCGGCGAGCGGGCGGAGATTGTCGCCAGCCTCAAACACCACAACCCGGACCTGCTGTTCTTCGGCGGCGACCAGACGTATCGCCACACGGAGCACACGGCGGGTTGGATCGAGTTCGGTCTCCAGTTCCGCGACGTGATGCGCGACCGCCCGACGGTGTCCATCCCCGACGACCACGATGTCGGGCACGGCAACGTGTGGGGCGAGGGCGGCAAGCGCTCGACCATTTCCGGCGATGCCGACGGCGGCTACCGCTACCCCGTCGCCTACGTGAACCAGGTGCATCGCCAGCAAGCTTGGAGCCTGCCCGACCCCGTGGACCCCGCGCCCATTGACCGCGGCGTGACCGTCCACTTCACCCGGCTCACCGTGGGTGGCGTGGACTTCGCCATCATCGAAGACCGCAAGTTCAAGACCGGCCCCGCCGGAAAAATCCCGCAGATGGGCCCGCGCCCCGACCATATCAACGACCCGAAATACGATCCCAAGACCATTGACCTGCCGGGCTTGCAACTGCTCGGCGCGCGACAGGAGCGATTCCTCGCCGACTGGTCCGCTGATTGGACCGGCGCGGAAATGAAATGCGTCTTGTCGCAGACCGCCTTCTGCGGCGCGGTGCACATGCACGGCGGGCGCCAGAGCCGATTGCTCGCGGACCTCGATTGCAACGGCTGGCCGCAAACGCCCCGCAACCGCGCGCTCGAACTCATCCGCCGCGCGTGGGCCGTCCATCTCTGCGGCGACCAGCATCTCGCCGTCGTGGTGAAGCACGGCATCCACGAGTTTGGCGATGGGCCCTACGGCTTCACCAGCCCCGCGCTCGTGAACACGATTTACGGCCGTTGGTGGCATCCGCTGGATGAAAAGCCCGGCCCGAACCCGGTGCCGAACAGCCCGCTGCCGTGGACCGGTGACTTCAAGGATGGCCTCGGCAACCGCCTCTCGATGCTGGCTTATGCCAACCCCGAGAACATTGCCGACGAAAAGCAACGCGCCGATGGCTACGGCCTGGCGCGCTTCAACAAACGCACGCGCATGATCACCTTCGAATGCTGGCCGCGCTTCAGCGACCCGCGGCAAGGCAACGCCGCGCAGTTTCCCGGCTGGCCCATCACGGTGGCGATGGACGCGAACGACGGCCGCAAAGTCGTCGGCTACCTGCCCGAACTCGTCTTCGCTGGCGGGGCGAATCCCGTCTTGCAAGTCATCGAGGAGCAGACCGGTGAAGTGCTCTACACGGTGCGCGCGCAGGGTGGACGCTTCCAGCCGCGTGTTTACCGCGCGGGCAGGCACACCGTGAAAATCGGCCGCAGCAAACCCACCGGGCAAACCCTCGCCGGCCTCGAGCCCAAACCCAAAACTGCCGCCGGTCAGCGTGCGGTGACTCTCTGACGCAATGAAACAAGTGCTTGTCCTCCTCGCGGCCACACTCACACCGTTCCTCGTCCACGCCGCGCCCGCCAAACCCAACGTCGTCATCATGCTCGTGGATGACATGGGCATCATGGACACGTCGGTGCCGTTCCTCACCGATGACGCCGGCAAGCCGAAGCGCTATCCCCTCAACGACTACTACCGCACGCCCAACATGGAGCGGCTCGCTGCGCGCGGTGTGCGGTTCAACAACTTCTACTGCATGAGCGTGTGCTCGCCCACGCGCATCTCGCTGATGACCGGGCAGAACGCGGCGCGGCATCGCACGACCAACTGGATCAACCCGGACAACAACAACGCCGGACCCAATGGCCCGCCGGACTGGAACTGGCGCGGCCTAAAACGCGGCGACCTCACGCTGGCAAGCATCTTGCAGGCGGGCGGCTACCAGACAATTCACGTCGGCAAGGGGCACTTCGGCCCGCGCAATTCCGACGGCGCGGATCCCACCAAGCTGGGCTTCGACGTCAACGTGGGCGGCGCGTCCATCGGCGCGCCCGCGAGTTACTACGGGAAGCAGCATTTCGGCGGCGTCCCCGGCAAGAACGGCAAGCGCGCCTCACACGCCGTCCTCGGGCTCGACAAGTATCACGGCCAGGAAATCTTCCTCACCGAGGCGCTCACGCTCGAAGCCAACGGCCATGTGGCGGACGCGGTGAAGGCCGGCAAACCGTTCTTCCTCTACTTCCCGCAATACGCCGTCCACGCGCCGTTCAACTCCGACCCGCGCTTCGCCGCGAACTACGCCAACTCCGGCAAGCCCGCC
>Ga0194128_10003639_pt1 | contig 23392 bp, 12 predicted proteins | sample TA2KigCa65mmetaG_FD_148650 | JGI IMG/M metagenome (GOLD analysis project Ga0194128, IMG submission 148650) | Freshwater microbial communities from Lake Tanganyika, Tanzania - TA2015037 Kigoma Deep Cast 65m | ecosystem: Environmental > Aquatic > Freshwater > Lake | place: Tanzania: Lake... | reverse complement strand
CCGATAGGAATGAGGTACTCTTCCTCGGGGACTTCGCCTTTATCCCCGTACATCTGTTCGGATTCCATGAAGATTACGGGATCTTCATCGCGGATGGCGCTTTTGAGGAGTCCTTTGGCATCGTAGGGGTTGGATGGGGAAACGACTTTCAGCCCTGGGACATTGGCATACCAGCTTTCGAAGACTTGGGAATGTTGGGCGCCCAAGGAACCCGCTGAGCCCGAAGGTCCTCGAAAAACAATGGGTACCGTGAATTGCCCCCCGGACATGTTGAGCATTTTGGCGGCAGAGTTCACAATTTGGTCAATGGCTACCAACGAAAAATTAAAAGTCATGAATTCAATAACCGGACGCAAGCCGTTCATGGCGGCGCCGACCCCTATGCCCGCAAAACCGAGCTCGGCAATGGGGGTGTCAATGATTCTTTTGGGACCGAATTCGTCCAAGAGTCCTTGGCTGACCTTGTAAGCCCCGTTATACTCGGCAACCTCTTCTCCCATCAGGAAAACCCTGTGGTCGCGAATCATTTCTTCTCGCAGAGCTTCTCTAAGAGCCTCTCTAAATGCAATTTCCCTCATTTTTGGTTTTTAGCGTGGCAAAAATAAACTTCTTTGGGAACGGAAAGGGGGAATACGGGATTTTTTTGCATTGCCCAGGGTCACTCAGGCTAATTTTGCAAGGTGAATTCCCTCCTGCGATCTGTCGTTCTGGTTCTGCTCTTGGCGGCTGGAGGGGTCTTGACGTACACGGCCCAGCGTTACGAAGCACAAAACCCCATGGCTTCGGTTCGCTTGCTCACCCCAAGGCAATGGTCCCTGGCCCCTGTTTCTTCAGAGCTCAAGACCCTGCGCTCACCTGCATTCACTCAAGGAGAAATCCTATTGGAAGGGCATATAACTGTCAAAGGAGAAATCTCATTGAATGGAGAAATCTCATTGGATTCGGCACTTCGATCTTCGGATTCGCTGATGAGGGCGTTTTGGAATATCCCAGCTGTGCCTGTGGATACCCTGCGCTGGCGTTTATGGAATGAATGCTGTGGCTTTGATTTACGATATCCAGTGCGCCTCCAAAGCGGTGCCCTTCTTCAAACCATTTCCCGCCAGGGGGGAAAAGAATGGGCCGTGGTGGTCCCCGAGGATCATTTGAGCATGTGGAGGCGTATTTTGGAGAACAATCCACGGATAGAATTGTATCCTAAAATGTAACTTCGTGCGTTGTTGATCGGGTGCATTCCCTGTTCAGACGTCGTTTAATCCTCCTTGACCTTGCCTAAGCCTCCTTCTTTTAAGTTTACCTTGCACTGGCTGCTAGCATGTTTGGTGATGACCGCATGGCAGGCGTCATGGGCCGCGTCAAATTCCCAAGGCTTTGTCGCCAACCGTGGACAATGGCCTGATCAAGTCATTGCTCGGGCCGATTTGCCTGGGCTCAGGTTGTTTGTGGAGCGAGATGCTTTGGTTTGGGTCGCCTATCAATCGGAAGGTTGCCACGGGTCTCCCAAAGGGGAGGAAAGGCATTTGGAAGGTCATGCCTGGAGAAGCAAATTTCTAGGCGCGCAGTGGACGGGCCAAGGCCTTCATTGGATCGATAGTTTGCCCTACACGGTCAACATATTGTACGGTAACGATCCAAGGCAATGGGGGAGCAACATTGTTCCGGTTCGTGAACTTCGGGTGCCTGATTTTTATCCCGGCATCGATTGGGTATTGAAGTTGGGGGAGACCTTTAAGTACGAGTTTCATGTCAGGCCAGGTGCGGATCCAAGCCGTATTCGCATGGCCGTAGAGGGTGTTCGTGCCTCCAAGGCATCGGACGGGAGGCTAGTTTATTCAAGTTCGGTGGGGACATTCCACGAAGATGCGCCTGTGTCATGGACTCTGAGCGGAGATGCATCCCAAACCAAGGCCCCGGTCTTGTCGAAGTGGCAGAAACACAACGGAACATGGGGGTATGCGTTGGATGGTTACCCTGCAGAGGCGCTTTTGGTGATTGATCCTCGCATGGTCGGGGCAACCTACAGCGGTTCCCAGGTGGATAATTGGGGTTATACCGCAACCTACGACAATGCGGGTAACATGTATTTGGGGGGCGTTGCCTTTGGCCCGGGCTATCCAACCAGCATGGGTGCTTTTCAGGCAACCTATGCGCCCGGTCAACCTTCCGGAAGCACCTCCCATTACGATATAGCCATCAGTAAATTCTCGGCCAACGGTGGCCAACAAGTGTACGCCACCTACCTAGGGGGATCGGGTCAAGAAAAACCCTCCAGCATGGTCTTCGACGAAAACAGCCAGTCCTTGTTGGTGTTTGGTAGAACCAACTCCACCAATTTCCCAACGACAGCGGCAGCCTACCAAAGCTTTTTGAGTGGAGGTTACGATTTGTTGGTGACTCGATTATCGAGTATCGGGGGATTGTTGGCCTCAACCCTCTTGGGCGGAACGGGTAACGAAGGAGTAAACCAAGTTGGAACACATTACACCACAAGTTCCTTGCATTTCAATTACGGAGACGATGCCCGCGGTGAAATTGCCTTGACTTCATCCGGAGAAGTTTTGCTAGTTTCCAACACCGAATCCAGTAATTTTCCGGTCAGTGCGACGACGGGCACCGTGCAGTCCACTTTGGGTGGTTCGCAGGACGGCCTGGTTGCCAAACTTTCTCCCAACCTCAATCAACTTTTGTTCTCAAGCTATCTCGGGGGGGGGAGCATGGATGCCGCATATGCGGTGAAAGCAGGTGAGGGTGACACCGTTTTTGTGTTAGGATCTACCTTCTCTGCAACTACTTTTTTCCCGGCTGTAAGTAGAGGTTATGATCTCAGCCATAACGGTTCCTCGGACGGTTTTGTGATGGCCTTGAAGACAGGGACTCCACCCTTTAGCAGTCCCGGAATTATTTCCAAGACCTTCTGTGGAACAAGTGCTTACGATCAGAATTTCTTGTTGGAGCGGGATTTTTCAGGATATATTTATGTGAGCGGTGTCTCCACGGGCAATATCCCGCGCTTTGGTACCCGGTATTTTCAAGCGGGGGCCAAACACTATGTTCAGAAATTCAGTCCTTTATTGGATACCATGGTTTGGTCGGCTCCATTCATATTGCCAACGGTCAACGGTGTACCTCAAACCGCAGGACCAACCTTATCTCCCACTGCTTTCTTGGTGGATCGTTGCGGCAAAATCTACCTGTGTGGATGGGGGGGTAACGTGAATCAAGCCTTCAATACCAATATTCAATCCATGAGCGGGCTTCCGGTGACGCCCAATGCCTTTCAGTCCGGTACCACCGGGAGTGATTTCTATTTGATGGTACTGGGTCCTGATGCAGATACCTTGGTTTATGCAACCTACATGGGGGGATCTATTTCCAGCGAACATGTGGACGGGGGAACCAGCCGTTTTTCGCCTGAGGGCATTGTCTATCACGCGGTTTGCGCAGGTTGTGGCGGGAATTCAGATTTTCCGGTAACCTCCACAGCGGTGTACCCCTTCAACCAATCCAACAATTGCAATGCCTTGGTTTTCAAGTTGGACTTGGAGCTTGTTCGTCCCCGAGCTGTGTTGAGAATTACCCCGGGAGATACCAATGTCTGCGTTGGTTCCCCCATCCTCTTCGAAAATCGAGGCACCGTAAGCAATTCGCAGCAATGGCAAATTGCCCAGACAGGGCAAGCCCCTGTTCACACGGCCCAATCCACCAACACATCCTTTACGTTTACCTCACCCGGTGTTTATAATGTACGCTTGATTGTGGAGGGTTGCCAGCGTTACGATACTGCGTATCGAACGGTGGTGGTTTCCAATCCACCTGTTATACGGAAATTTTCACCACCCCCGGCATGTCCTGGCGATACCGTATGGTTGAGGGTTGATTCTTTGGATGCTAATGGAAACTCATTGACAATTAATTGGTTATCAAATCCATTGTTGTTGCCGTCTTCAGGATCTTCGTATCGACGTCAGGCTGTTATTGCCGGGACGCGTTGGTTTTATTTCGATGTTTTTTCATCCTCAGGATGTGTTTTGAGGGACAGTATTCAAGCCTTGACTGCACCTCCTAAACCCGTATTTGCTCAAGATACTTTGCGTTGGTGTTGGGGGGCCTCTGCAAGTTTGAGCGCATTGCCGGGATACTCATCGTACCGTTGGGCAAACGATATTGAAATCACCAACATCAACCAAGCGAATCAGAATTTCAATCTTTTGCAACCTCGTTGGGTGACCTGCAGGATCTATGATGATACTTGTTTTCACGTGGATTCGGTTTACCTCCTTCCGGAAATCACCTTGGCTGTAAGCTTGGGGCCTGATATTTATTTCTGTGGTCAAGTGTCACGTACGATTGTTCCTGTTGGCGGAACGACTTTTGAGTGGTCGGATGGCAGCACAGGGCAGACCTATGCGCTGAATGTTGGTGGAAGTGGTTTGATCTGGGTGATTGCTACCGATGCCAACGGATGCAGAAGTCTTCCGGATACTTTACGATATTTTGATGACCCCGTGTCAGCTACCATTAATTTAGAACCTGCGGATACGGCCTATGCCCCGCAATCGGTTTCCTTTAGTTCAACCCTAACGAGCAATGTAGATTCGGTTTATTGGTTTTTTGGAGATGGGAATTTTGGTTTTGGACCTTCTGTTGCCCATATCTACTCGGATACTGGGACTTTTGACGGGTACATGATTGCGGTTTCGACGCGATCCGGGTGCAGGGACAGCATTCCCTTTAGGTTGGTCGTGGATACCGTGATTTTGGATTACCCTAACGCCTTTATACCTGGTTCTAATGGGATAAATGCCGTATTCCGTTCATTTTATCGAAATTTGAAGGAGGTTCGGTTTACCGTTTTTGACCGATGGGGCCAGGTGATTTACGAAACAAACGATCCTGAGGTCAATTGGAATGGTAAATCCAAGGGGCAGGATGTCATGGCGGGCACCTATGTCTATATGGCTAAGGGAACGGGCAAGAATGGGGCGGAATACCTTAGAAAAGGGGTTTTGCATCTTATTCGGTAGGGTATTTTGAACCCTTGCAGGGCCTATATTTGCGACGCCTTGGCTCAGCGATGCTGGCAATGGCCAGTCTCCTTGTTGCCTCAAGGGTCTGAAACCGATTCCGTAGCTCAGCAGGTAGAGCAATACACTTTTAATGTATGGGTCCTGGGTTCGAATCCCAGCGGAATCACAGCTCAACAGGGCATTGCCTTAGGGCAGGAACAAACCACCGACTTCGTGTTTGGAAGATTACCGAAATCGGTTTATATTTGAAGACCATCTACGGCAATTTATAGTGTTATGAATCTTATCTGCCGAAAGATCTTTCTTTTATCGCTGGTATTTCTTGTTACTTCAGGGCTTTTGGGAAAGGCCAAGGCTCAGACATCCGCTTTTAGGTTGATTTCAGACACAACTTGCAACGGAACCGTTTTGCTTCATATGGTTTCTTATCAAGTTCCAGCCATAAACGCGCTTACCATCGCAATTCCTTACGATACACTATCCTTGAACTTTGATACCATCATCAGACGGCATCCCAGGTTGTTAAACGGATCATTCAACTCCCGAAACCCAACAAGGGGAATGGTTTTTTCTTGGTTTGTGATTGATTCGGTCAATTTTGGCTCTGACACTCTGTTGTCTTTTCAATTTAGGGCCTTACCTAACAGCGGTGGGGCTTTCAATTTTGATCCGAACTTCTTTTTCTGTGGGCTAAACAATGTTCCTGTATCCGTTTCTCGATTAGGGTGCTTTTGGCGATCTCAGGGTACGGAGCCTCCTGTGGCTACAGCCCCACCCCTTGCACAAGGCTTAAGCGGTAGAACTTTTTCATTTCCTTACAGGCCAGGGTATTGTACGGATACCATGCTGTTTCAATGGAGTCGAAGTAGCCTTTTCCCATCGATTTCAACAGTCTCCCATTATGTCGGTAGATCACAGCGCATACCCGGGAATTATTCGACTACTTTTTTGGGATTCAACGTTGCTGCAGGTGATTCCATTTTGTTTTGGAGATGGACTGCTATTTTACGAGGTGATACATCGTATGGCCCATTCAGTAGGTTGGTATTACCACCTTGCAACGCTCAAAACATTCCGGCCGTTGGGACTTCGGGGCCTACTTCATTTTGTCAAAATGGTTATGTGACCTTGTCAGTGCCTATACAGCCTTTTTGGACTTATCAATGGTACAACGGGAATATCCTTATTGGCGGTGCGGTATCCAATGCCTACACAGCGTCAGGCAGTGGAAATTATTCAGTACAAATCATTGATGAGCTGGGTTGCAGAGGGGCTACCCAACTCGTAGGGGTTGAAGTTTGGCCCAACCCAAGCCCGAGTATCAGTCCCTCCGGCAATTTAACCATTTGTCAAGGAACCCCCGTTGTGTTTTCGGTACAGGGTGTTGCAGGCTCAACTTACCAATGGTTTTTCAACAACAACCTTGTAAGCAATGCAACTTCGAACGCTTTCACTGCTTCCCAAAGCGGTTCTTACATTGTCCGTGAAACATCCATTCATGGTTGCAGTTCCTTGTCTTCCCCCGTTCAGGTATCCGTACGCCCCATCGTCAATACCTCTTTGGCAGCGACGATTTGTCAAGGCCAGGGATATGCATTCGGATCACAAACATTGGCAGCCACAGGTACATACAGCCGGACAGTTCCTTCTGCGAACGGTTGCGATTCGGTGATTACGTTAACGCTGACGGTGAGTCCGAACAGCACAGCTTCGGTGTCAGCAACGATATGCCAAGGACAGTCCTATGCATTCGGAACGCAGACCTTGACAGCAGCGGGCAATTACTCGCGCATTGTTCCGGCGTCGAACGGTTGCGATTCGGTGATTTCGTTAACGCTGACGGTGAGTCCGAACAGCACAGCATCGTTGTCAGCAACGATTTGCCAGGGGCAGTCCTATGTCTTCGGAACACAGACGCTGACTTTAGCAGGGAATTATACGCGCACAATTCCAGCGGCGAACGGTTGCGATTCGGCGATTACATTAACGTTGACGGTTAGGCCGAACAGCACAGCTTCGATTTCAGCAACGATATGCCAGGGGCAGTCCTATGCATTCGGAACCCAGGCCTTGACGGCAGCGGGTAATTACACACGCACCATTCCATCGGATAACGATTGCGATTCGCTGATTACGTTAACCTTGACGGTGAGGCCGAACATCACCTCTGTTATATTGGCTGGGATATGCCAGGGGCAGTCCTACGTCTTTGGAAGTCAGACGCTGACGTCAGCGGGCAATTACACGCGCACGATACCATCTTCGAACGGTTGCGATTCAGTTGTAACATTAAACCTAAGCGTGAGTCCGAACAGCAGTTCGGCGATTTCAGTGACGATATGCGAAGGGCAATCGTATTCCTTTGGCGCTCAAATTTTGAATGCGCCGGGAACCTACACCCGCACCTTGGTTGCTTCGAACGGTTGTGATTCGGTGATAACACTCAATTTGGCGGTTGTGTCGGGGGGTAGTTCATCGACGAGTGCCTGGATATGCCAGGGTCAGGGGTATAATTTCGGTTCTCAGAATTTAACATCGTCGGGCCTGTACAGCCGGGTTGTTCCGGGTGCTAACGGATGCGATTCAGTGATTTCATTAACGCTGACGGTGAGGCCGAGCAGTGCATCAACGGTATCTGCGGGGATATGTCAAGGGCAGTCCTATGTCTTTGGGACACAGGCCCTGTCCAACGCAGGCAATTACACGCGCACGATTCCAGCGGCTAACGGCTGTGATTCGGTGATTACGTTAACGTTGACGGTGAGTCCGAACAGCGCATCTGCGGTATCTGCAGGGATATGCCAAGGACAGTCCTATGCATTCGGAACGCAGACCTTGACAGCAGCGGGCAATTACTCGCGCACGATTCCAGCGGCTAACGGCTGCGATTCGGTGATTACGTTAACGCTCACGGTGAGGCCGAACAGCACAGCATCGTTGTCGGTGGGGATATGCCAAGGGCAGTCCTATGTCTTCGGAACGCAGACGCTGACTGTAGCAGGGAATTATACGCGCACCATTCCAGCGGCGAACGGATGCGATTCGGTGATTACGTTGGGATTGTCGGTCGGTACTGCAAACATCACTTTGATTACAGCATCCATTTGTTTTGGACAGACCTATTTGTTTGGAGGAAATTTGTTGAGCTTATCAGGTCAATATACGGATACGATTTCGGTGAGTGGTTCCTTATGTGATTCCATAGTGAGATTGCAATTAACGGTTGTGGGTTCTCTTAGTCAAGTGATTACTGCAACCATATGCCAGGGGCGGTCCTATCTATTTGGAAGCCAGACGCTAACGTCAGCGGGCAATTACACGCGTACGATACCGGCGTCGAACGGATGCGACTCGGTAATCACATTAAACCTGATTGTAAGTCCGAATAACAGTTCGGCGATTTCAGTGACGATATGCGAAGGGCAATCGTATTCTTTTGGCGCTCAAATTTTGAATACGCCGGGAACCTACACCCACACCTTGGTTGCTTCGAACGGTTGTGATTCGGTGATTACCCTCAATTTGGATCTTGTATCGGGGGGTAGTTCATCGACAAGCGCCTGGATATGCCAGGGGCAGGGGTATAATTTTGGTTCTCAGAATTTAACATCATCGGGCCTGTACAGTCGGGTTGTTCCGGCTGCTAACGGCTGCGATTCGGTGATTACGTTGACGCTGACGGTGAGGCCGAACAGCGCATCAGCGGTATCTGCGGGGATATGTCAAGGGCAGTCCTATGTCTTTGGGACACAGGCCCTGTCAACCGCAGGCAATTACACGCGCACCATTCCAGCGGCCAACGGATGCGATTCGGTGATTGCGTTAACGTTGACGGTGAGTCTGAACAGCACAGCTTCGTTATCAGCAACGATATGTCAAGGACAGTCCTATGCATTCGGAACGCAGACCTTGACGTCAGCGGGCAATTACTCGCTCATTGTTCCATCGGCGAACGGTTGCGATTCGGTGATTACGTTAACGCTCACGGTGAGGCCGAACAGTACCACATCGTTGTCAGCAGCGATATGCTATGGTCAGTCCTATGTCTTCGGAACACAGACCCTGACTTTAGCAGGGAATTATACGCGCATCATTCCAGCGGCGAACGGTTGCGATTCGGTGATAACGATAACGTTGACGGTAAGGCCGAACAGCACAGCTTCGTTGTCAGCAACGATATGCCAGGGGCAGTCCTATGTCTTCGGAACGCAGACCTTGACGACAGCAGGCAATTACACGCGTACGATTCCTGCCTTGAACGGTTGTGACTCGGTCATAAACTTAAGCCTTACGGTAAAGCCGAACAGCAGCTCGTCGATTTCGGCCTCGGTTTGCCAAGGGCAGTCCTATGCTTTTGGATCTCAAACCTTGAATGTACCGGGAACCTACACCCGTACTTTGGTTGCTGCGAACGGTTGTGATTCAGTGATTACCTTGAATTTATCCTTTAGGCTAAACAGCACGACTACGATTCAAGACAGCATTTGCTTTGGAAGTTTCTATCTTTTTGGGGCACAGGTTTTGACAAGCAGTGGAATTTACACGCAAAGCCAACAGTCGGTGAACGGTTGCGATTCTTTGACGGTGCTGACCCTCACGGTTTTGCCAAACAGCACCGCGTCCTTGCAGGCCACGATTTGTCAGGGCGATTATTATTGGTTCGGCGGAGATACCTTGAGAAATCCCGGATTTTATAACGATACTTTGGTTGCGCTTAACGGTTGCGACTCGGTCGTCATTTTGCAGCTTAGAGTGAATGCTGCACCTCAAGCAAATCTAATTGCTTTTGGAAATACGGTGTTATGCCAAGGAGACTCGATCACTCTTTCGGCGGGTTCTGGCCTGAATTTAATTTACGCTTGGCGTCGAAATGGTGTTATCATAACTGCGGCGTCCTCTTCGACATACCAAGCGACTTTGGCGGGGTCGTATCAGGTGTTGATCACCGATACCAACGGCTGTTCATCTTGGTCGAATACTCTAAATGTCCTGGTCAATCCACGGCCTCAGCCTGTAGCATCTTTAAGTGGGAGACTCCTTAGCCTGAGTGGTGGTCCTTTCGCGAGTTACCAATGGTATCGAAATTCGTTGGCAATCGTGGGCGCGACGATGGCAACCTATACAGCCGATTCGGGTGGCGTCTATGCATGTTTGGTTTCCCAAGGGGGATGCAGTGCATTGTCGAATCTGGTAACGGTTTTCGGCGTTGGTTTGGAGTCACTGGAGCAAGCGCAGTGGTGGCTTTACCCGAATCCTAGCCGAGGAATGTTGATGTTGAGAGGGGTGGCCGCCACCAGTGCTTACCTCATAGACCTAGGGGGTCGTCGTGTTTTCCTGAATGTTCAACCTTCCTCGATTGTGGGTGATACTCTTGGAATGGAGGATCAAGCATTGGACTTGGGGGATGTGCCTGGCGGTGTCTATTGGTTAGAATTGTACGGTGAACAGAATCGCTTTTTGGGTCGAAGGAAACTCATCCACATGAAGGACTAAACTTATATTTCAAACTTAATTTTCAGATTGGAGAAGCGCGTGTTGAATTGGGAAATTGATTTTGTGATAAGGGGGCAGGACTTGTCCATGGTAGGCGATGGATTCAAGGTTTTTCATCTTTTCCCCGGAGCCAAGGCGAGTATGCAGCGCATGGACCCATTTCTGATGCTGGACTACAATCCGCCTTGGGAAATTCCACCTTCCAACAAGCCACGGGGTGTGGATGTGCATCCTCACCGAGGTTTCGAAACGGTCACTTTCGTCTTCAGCGGGGAGGTATCCCATGCGGACAGCTCGGGAAACTTTGGGACGATCGGACCTGGAGAAATTCAATGGATGCATGCAGCTTCCGGGATTCTCCACAAAGAATATCAATCCGAGCAATTCACCAGGGAAGGCGGAGTCTTTCACATGGCTCAATTATGGGTGAATCTCCCCTCCCATCGTAAGAAGGACGCACCAGGTTATTGCTCCATACTTCGTGACCAAATCCCTGTCTTGGAAGCAGGGGGTGGCAAATTGGCGTTGGTTGCCGGGAGCCTAGCAGAGGGTGACGAAGGGGTCTTGCGCTTCGTGAACTCGTCAACGACCGATCGGAATGCAATCCAAGGCCCGGGGCCCGTTTGCAGTCCCATGCTTGCGGCGATCATGGATTGGGATTCCTCGGAATATAAGCCGGCCTTGGACATTCCTTCTCATTTCACGTTGTTGGCCCTGGTGATGAATGGGGCCTTGGAGGGACAGCATGAAGGGGTTAAGGCCGGTGATTTGCTAGTTTTTCGATCGGCTGGGGCCCATAGGAATTCACAGGAAGGGGAGGTACAAGAAAAGAGCGGGCATTCCCATTTGAGCCTTGAAGCAAGGCCAGGGACCAAGGTGCTCTTGTTGGCAGGGGAACCGTTGGGAGAACCCATAGCCGCCTACGGGCCATTTGTCATGAATTCGGCTGATCAGATCCATGAAGCCTTTGAGGACTACAGGAATGGGCGCTTCGGTACCTTGGTTTAGTTTTCCACAATGAGCCGTTGATAGGCGTTTAGCGACTTTTGGAAGGCTATTTGAAGGATACTTTTAAGGATTAAAATCAAATCCTTATGAAAGCTCTTTTTACCCTAAAATCAAGCCGCTGGGCGCTAATCATTTTGTTGGCTCTTGGATCGGTGTTTCAATCCAATGCTCAGGGAACGGATACCCTCGCGACTTGGGAATTGACTGGCATTCCAACTACAACTCCCGCATGGGGGGCATCTCCGCTACCTGCCCAATTTGTTTCGTCCGCTGTGTCCACCCCGGGATGGACCCGAGGACCGGGTGTTTTGTTTACAGCGGCTGGAGTTGCCACAACGGGTACCCCTGCAACCAATGGATGGGGTGGTAACGGCTGGGATACCTTAGCGGGTGCGGGAGATTTAGCATCAACTATTGCGCGCGGTGATTTTGTATCAATTTCCTTCACGGTAGCCAGTGGTGCAACCGTGAGTTTCACCAGCATCCCAGCCTACAATGTCCGCAGATCATCCAGCGGGCCTGCTACAGGTCAATGGCAGTATAGCATAGGGGCAGCGGGAACCTTTGTGAATATTGGTAATCCCATAACTTGGGGTACTGTATTCACAGGTGCAGGGAATCCACAAAGCGCCATTGATTTGTCCACGATCGCCGCATTACAAAATTTGGCAGGTGGCACGACCGTCACCTTCCGGGTTGTGAATATGGGGGCTACTAGTTCTGGTGGAACTTGGTATTTGAATCAATTAGCGACAGCGGGTAGGGATATCACCTTCATGGGAACTGCCGGTACTGGTGGTGGTGGCCCTACGGCTACCTTGAGTTTGGGTTCCATTTCGGCAACCACCTTTTGCGCTATCGGGAATGCAACCAACATCCTAACCATTTCCTACACCTCGACGGGCACTTTGACGGCTGCTGTTGACCTACAGTTATCCGACGCGAACGGGTCCTTTGCGTCGCCTACCACTTTGGGATCCGTAAGCGGTCCTTCCGGAACGTTCTCGGCGACTTTGCCTTCTGGATTAGGGGCAGGTACGAATTATTTGGTACGCGCAGTTTCAGGGACCGTCATAAGCCCTCCCTCCGCTGCACTTAGTGTGGTTACCGTTGTCCCTGAGGCGACTGCGTTTACAGCGACTCCATCCAGCGGATCGGTAACCCTGACCTGGACCAACCCCACACGCTGTTTTGACCAGGCTTTGGTGGTGGCGGATACTGCCCTAATTACAGCCTTGCCATCAGGGAATATTATTCTAACCAATACGGTTTTTGGGCAAGGGGCCCAGGTGGGGACCGGGTACGCCGTTTTTGCTGCTTCGGGTAATTCGGTGACCGTAACGGGTTTGACCAACGGTACTACCTACCATTTCAAGGTTTTTGTTCAAAGTGGGAACACCTGGAGTGCGGGCATATCAACCCAATCAATTCCATTTTCGACCCAATCCTTTCCTTTGAGATCCATAGCCTCCGTCATTGGCGTCAACAGCCTCGGTGTTTTGGATTCATTGGGTGCCCGCGTTCGGTTGAGTGGTACCATTTATGGGATAAACCAATACAGCAGTTCCACAACACCCACGGGTGTTCAATATGTGATGATGGATCAGAGCGGTGGAATTATGTTCCGTAGGGCGGGCACCAATTTTGGTTACAGTGGAGGTGCTGCCTTGGTGCAGGGAGATTCTGTGGAATTGATTGGGGTTCTTGAGCAGTACAACGGGCTTACCCAAGTCAATTGTGATACCATTATTCGAGTTGCAACGGGCAGGACATTGGCCACCCCTAATGTCGTTAGCGCATTGGACGAATCCACAGAGAATCGTTTGGTTCGATTGAACGGACTTGTGTTGGTTGGCTCCAATTGGCCAACAGGTACGATCACATCGGGAGTAAACGTGCAAGTTTCGAATGGAACGTCCACTTTTTTTATGAGAATTCTTCCTCAAACTGATATTGATAGCACACCTGCACCCATCGGCTATTTTGATTTGGTGGGTCTTGGGGGGCAGTTTGATAACACCAGTCCATTCACCTCAGGTTATCAAATTGCGCCAAGATCTTTGGCTGATATTATCTCGATTCCTTTGGTAAATACAGTTGCCAATTTCAGTCGGAATGATACATTGGTATCCAACCAATCGGGTGCCATCGGCATGAATATCTCGATTTTGAATCCCAATCCCGTTGCACAAGTGCTCAAGGTTCGGGTCAATACCTCAGCAGGTGCCGCCTATGGGGTAACCTACGAAACCTTCCCTGTCCCTGTCAACGATACCATCACCCTTAACGTGCCGGCCAATGCCACTTCAGCTGCATTCTCGGTGCTTCTTTATCCTGCGGTACCCTCCGGAAGAACGGATACCCTTGGATTTACCTTGTCAGGTGCGAGCTTGGGGATTTCCGCCGGAATCGTCAACTATTCTTCCATCCGCGTTCAAACCCTGTCAATTCCGACCTATTCCATAGGCTTGTTGCGTGGTAACAATGTTTCTGGAACCATCGTGGGAATCCCTGATTCCAATGGTGTTTATGCCAAGACCACGGGGATTGTTTTGGGAGGAAATCGTCGCGTATCCCCCTCACCTGGCTTAGAGTTTTTCATCTATGATCCGGGGTCTAATGCAGGTATCGGAGTATTTCGATTAACGAATTTCACTTCCTCTCCTTACCAGGTTAACGAAGGAGATTTGATTCGGGTTATTGGTACCGTGACGCATTTTAATGGTTTGGCTCAGGTTACAGCCGATTCTATTGTGGTGATATCCAGTGGAAATACTTTGCCTGCTCCGCAAGTAGTGACCTCGATGAGTGACTTGACAGAGTCTCGTTTGATTCGGATCAATAACTTAACCCTTGTTCCTTCTTCCACTCCTTCAGCCCAATGGCCTGTATCCGGCGCTACAGGATCAGGTCGTACCGTAAAGGCCACTAACGGGGTGGATACTTTCGACATTCGTATCGATAACGACGTTAACCTCTATAATTCACCTGCTCCGACGGGGACCTTCAGCATGATAGGGGTGGGCAGTCAATTTGATGCAACTGCACCACATACTTCGGGTTACCAATTATGTCCTCGCTATCTTGCAGATTTGGTCCAAGTGGTCACTTATTCGGTGAGTGGTACTTTAACGTATAATAATACAGCATCAACCCCGATGACCAATTCTGTAGTGCGCATCAAAGACGGATTAGGCGCTGTGGTTGCCTCAGATTCTACGGATGCATTGGGCGCCTATGCAATGTCCGCTGTTCCTTCGGGATCCTATACCTTGGAAGCCATCACCTCCAAGCCTTGGGGTGGGGTCACCGCATCGGATGCCTTAGGGATCAGCAGGCATTTCTCCGGTTCTGTGCCTTTGACAGGTCTTCGGCTGTCCGCGGCGGATGTGAACGGTAGCTCTTCGATAACATCGGGCGATGCTCTTTTGGTGAACCGCCGTTTCAGCGGTAGCCTCTTTGCTTTTACCGTAGGGAATTGGCTCAGCGAAAGACCAGCGTTGAACGTCGTTTCGGGAAATGTCACCCAGGATCTCAAAATGCTTGCCTTTGGCGACGTTAACGGATCGTATGTTCCAAATACAACGCTGCGCGGAACCGCGTCGGTATTGGGGTTGATTCAAGGCGCTGAGGCATCGGAATTTAACGGCTCGATGGGTCAGGTGAAGGTAACGTTGCGTGCAGACCGTGCCATGGAATTGGGTTCCGTTTCGTTGGAATTGCCCTTGCCAGCCGGTGTTCAAGTGGTTGGGATGGAGCCAGGAAAACTCCAAGGCCATTACAGTTGGGGTCAACGTGAGGGGATGTGGTGTTACGGTTGGTTCGATGCATCGGGTATGAAGCTCAACGAAAACGATGCCGTGGTCACCGTTACTTTGAAGGCGGATCGCTCCGAACTTCTCGAGCAATTGAATTGGACGGCACTTCGTTTGGGTGGACTCAGTGCGATGACCGACGTATGGGGTCAAGAGATTGCGGGGAATTTGAGGGTTCCTTCGTTCAAGACTTCGACCAATGGCATGAGCATGTTCCCGAATCCAAGTGCAGGAGACCTTCAGGTTTCTTGGGGTTCCTCAAGCCAAACACCGTCCAAAGTGTTGGTTCGTGATTTGACCGGTAGGGTTGTAACCGTGGTTAGCCCTGTTCACGGCACCCAAACGCTTCGCATGGATTTGCAGGCTGTTCCTGCCGGTACTTATTCGGTGGAGCTGCTGTGGAACGCCGCTGAGGGTATTGCCCGTATCGAACGCTCAACCTTGGTAGTGCGGCCGTAAAGCCAATAATTTTCTTGTTGCGTTGATGGTTACGCAACAAATCGCTTATTAATACAAAGGGCGGCTCGCAAGAGTCGCCCTTCTTTTTGAGCCTAAGCGAACATCCATTTTCAAATTGCTCCTGTAGGAATGCGGTATTCTCCGATGGACTTAGAGGCGATGCGTCAGTTGAGGCAAAATATCGGATTTCCAGGCTGCAAAATCCCCGGCTAAAATATGTTTTCTGGCGACCCTGGTGAGGTCCAAATAAAAATGTAAATTATGAAGGGTTGCCAGCCTTGGCCCTAACATTTCATGACATTGAAAGAGGTGAGCCACATAGGCTTTGGAATAGATGCGGTCCTCCGTTAACGAGCTTTCTGGGTCAAGGGCTGTGAAATCGCTTCGCCATTTGCGATTACGGAGGTTGATGATGCCTTTCCAAGTGAAGAGCATCCCGTTCCTGGCGTTGCGGGTTGGCATAACGCAGTCAAAGAGATCTACACCCCGCGCAATACTCTCCAGGATATTGGCGGGAGTGCCGACACCCATCAGGTAACGGAATTGATTTTCCGGCAAAATGGAGGTGACCTCTTCGGTCATTTGGTACATATCCTCGATGGGCTCGCCCACGCTGAGTCCACCGATCGCGCAACCGTGGGTGGCCCGCTCCGCAACAAAGCGAGCGGATTCAACGCGAAGAGAGGGGTAGGTCGAGCCTTGCACAATGGGGATGAGCCTTTGGGGATGGCCGTAGAGCGGTTGGGTCTGTTCCCAGGCCTTCAAACTGCGGTCCAACCAGCGGTGAGTTAGCTCCATACTTGCCTTGGCATCTGCATGGGCAGATGGGTATGGGGTGCATTCGTCAAAGGCCATGCAGAAATCCGCCCCAATCGAGCGTTGTATACGCATGGATTCCTCTGGACTGAATAAATGCCTGGATCCATCAATATGGCTGGCGAACTCCACACCCTCTTCGCGAATGCGACGACGATCGGACAAGGAGAAAACCTGGTAACCTCCGCTATCCGTTAGCAGAGGCCCATCCCAGCGCATGAAGCGATGTAATCCCCCCGCTTGTTCCAAGAGTTCGGTCCCCGGCCTTAAGTACAAATGATAGGTATTCCCCAAAACAATACCTGCTCGGATACTGTCCTGGAGCTCGGCTGAGCTGATGCCTTTGACGGTTCCTTGGGTCCCTACCGGCATGAACAATGGCGTTTCGATTGGGCCATGCGGGGTCTGCAGCAAACCTGCTCTCGCAGAGGTTGAAGGGTCTTTGGCCACGAGTTCAAAGCCGCTCCCGTTGCTGGCTGGGCTGTTCAAATTGGCAGGAGGTTGGAGGGACATGTGGACAACGGGTGGATAATCTGAGGTCAAAATTCGCCCCTGACTTTTAATTTCGCACCCTATGCCCGAAATGATAATGAATTTTCCTTGGTGGATGTTTTTTGCGGCGGTCGGACTTTGGCATCTATATTATCTTCAACGCTACTGGTGGACTGTCATGTGGAATGCCCATGGGAAACAAGGGCGATCGGGCACGGCCAAACCGGTGAGCCTTATTGTAGCCGCCCGAAACGAAGCCGAAAACCTTCGCCGTAACATTCCGGTGTGGATGGCCCAAGACCACCCGGATTTCGAAGTCATCGTGGTCAATGACAGCAGTTGGGACGAAACGGGTTTGGTGCTCAAGGAATTTGCGGAGGTCTATCCTCGTCTCAAAATTGTATCGGTCGAGGAACAAGATAAATACCCCACCGGCAAAAAATTTGCGCTAACCTTAGGGATCAAAGCCGCATCCCATTCCTATCTAATCTTCACGGATGCAGACTGCAGGCCCGCAAGTGAACAATGGCTGTCCATGATCCAAGGCACTTACAAGGATTCCACGGAATTGGTTTTGGGTCATGTTCAACTGGAAAAGACCCAAGGGATGCTCGGATTGTTTCAGCAATTCGATGCATTGTACACCAATTTGCAGTGTTACGGTCATGCCCTTGCCGGCAAGGCCTTCATGGGAAGAGGGGGGAACCTATCGTACCTTCGGAATTTGTTTTTCTATCACAAAGGTTTCAGCGCACACCTCAAACATATTTCGGGGGACGACGGCCTGTTCGTTAACCAAGCGGCCACCAAGAACAACGTCAAGGTTTGTCTTCAACAGGATGCCTGGACCTATACGGAGGCTCCAGCGAGTTGGGGCGCATGGTTCCAGCAAAAGAAGAGGCATGTCAGCAGCGCTGCGTACCTCAAATTTGGGCACAAACTTCGTACAGCGATGTACGGAATATCCTTGTGGATGATGGTGTTATGGCCTGCCTTGGCCTGGATGTTTCCTTTGGAGTACTCCGTGCCCTGGGCTTGCCTGTGGGTTTATCGATGGGGAACCTTGGGTTGGGCCGCAGTACGGTTCAAACAAGCAGGACTCCTACCGCTCTTACCCATCCTCGACCTCAAGAATTTGTTCCTACGAACCGTATGGGCAATGAGCATGACTCAGCCCTCCAAAGCCAGGTGGTAGGCCAAGGCGGATGATTATGGCTGCCGAACCAAGAAACTCCATGCAAAGCGAGGCCATCGCCGTGGATTGGTTGCGTTATTTCCCTGATCTTCAGGGTGATCAGGCACAATCCCTGAACAATCTCCCTGCAATGTACCGGGCGTGGAATTCTCAAATCAATGTTATTTCTCGTAAAGACGAGGAAGCCATTTCAATTCATCATGTGTTGCACAGCCTGGCTCTTGCCAAGGTGATGGCATTCACCCCTGGAATGCGCATTTTGGATATTGGGACGGGTGGCGGCTTCCCGGCCATCCCCCTAGCGATTGTCTTTCCGGAGGTGCAATGGGTTGCGGTCGATTCCATTGGCAAAAAAATCAAAGTCGTTCAGGATATTGCTCGCCAATTGGGACTTACCAATTTGGAGGCCTTGCACAGCCGAGCAGAGCAAGTGCCCGGTCCCTTTGATTTTGCGGTATCCAGAGCAGTTGCACGCATGGCGCTCTTGGTGGACTGGACCGAGGCTTTGCTATCAAAGCAATCGCGGGGCTCCAAACCCAACGGCTGGTTGGTGCTCAAAGGCGGTGATCTCCAAGGTGGCCTAGGGGAAGAACTGACAGAGCTCGGAAGACCCTTTGAGGTTTATCCCGTGCGGGATTTCCTGGAGGATCCGTTTTTTGACCTAAAATATGTAGTGTACATGAAGGCATGCCATTCCTTATCTAAATTTAAATAAATTTGACCTATAGCATTTGCCATGAAAGTGTACCATGATTTGCTCTCCAAGATTCTAACCGAAGGAATCCACAAAGAAGACCGAACCGGCACAGGGACGCGAAGCATTTTTGGCCCGCAGATGCGCTTTGATCTGCAGGAGGGTTTTCCCTTAATTACTACCAAAAAGGTACATTTCAAGTCTGTGGTTCATGAATTGTTATGGTTTATTAGCGGATCGACCAATATCGCCTATCTGAAAGAAAACGGGGTTAGTATCTGGGACGAATGGGCGGATGCCCAAGGCGAACTCGGTCCGGTTTACGGTAAACAATGGCGCCGATGGCTTGGCCCCGATGGGAAGGAGACCGATCAATTGGCAGAGCTTATCCGTCAACTTCGGACCAACCCTGATTCGAGAAGGCTTTTGTTATCGGCTTGGAATGTCAGTGATATTCCCCAAATGGCTTTGCCACCTTGTCACAGTTTTTTTCAGTTCTATGTGGCCGAAGGGAAATTGTCCTGCCAATTGTACCAGCGCAGCGCCGATGTTTTTTTGGGCGTTCCTTTCAACATAGCATCCTATGCCTTGCTCACCCACATGATGGCGCAGATCTGCGGTCTTAAGGTCGGTGAGTTGGTGCACACCATGGGCGATGCCCATTTGTATGCCAACCATGAGGAGCAGGCGCGGCTCCAATTGGGTCGGGAGGCTAGACCCCTTCCAACCCTTCATTTGGATCCATCGGTGAGGGAAATTGATGATTTTCGCTTCGATCATGTTTGTTTGGAGGGGTACAATCCCCACCCGGCCATCAAAGCCCCGGTTGCTGTTTAGGCTCTTCTACTCGATCATCACTCATGAATTCGCCCACCTCCTCGCGTTCCGTTGGTCTGCTCCTGGCTTCTTCCTTGGATGGAGCCATTGGGGATGGAAATGATTTGTTATGGAAATTACCAGAGGACTTATCCCGCTTCAAGGCGTTGACCATGGGCCATTCCTGCATCATGGGCCGAAAAACCTTGTTGAGTATTGGCAGGGCTTTGCCGGGTAGGCAAATGGTGGTCATGTCCAGGCAAGCAAATCTTCCCGATAATGCCTTTCCTTCGGCAGAAGCCCCTGCATATTTCCGTCAATGCCTTTGGGCAGGGAGTCCCCATGAGGCCATGGCGCTGTGCAGCGAGGCCGACCCTATTTGGGTTATCGGTGGAGCAGAAATTTATCGTGTTATGGAGGAGTACGCCCATTTTATTGAACGAACTGAGGTAGAGGGCTTATGGCCTGTGGCCCAAGCTCGCTTCCCTTTGGACCCCAACCGTTGGTCCTTGGTCAATTCAGGGGAATGGTTGACAAGTACTTCCAGCCTCAGGTTCCGCTATCAGCGCTTGGAGCGTACGGCGATTTAGCTTTCGCCCATAAAGCCGAGGCGTTTGGTGGTTTTGTGACCGGAACTCCCGTTTTCCATCAGGAATTGACCTAGGGCGACCGTATTCACTTGCTCATAAGGCGGCACCATCAAATCCATGTCCAAGCAATATTGAATCGCTTGCAAGATGATTTTCAGCAAGACCTCACGGTTAAGAACTTGTTCTTGGATATCGTTGTAAAGAAAACTAAACTGCTGTTTTCCATCTACCCAAAAATGACTGTCCCTATCCACAAAGATCCTGGCCAACAACAAACCCTCATCCGCTAATCGGTTGTATTTGAAGCTGTCGGAGAGAAAATTGTAAACTTGGATTTGTCCAAAATACCCCAACATTGGATCGGCGGCTACCCTCGCGCTTTGCTGTACAAAATGTTCTGGAGGAAACGTGAAAACATTGGTGTGCATGCAGAGACTGAGCGTGTCTCCTGAAAATTTGAAATCGCATTCAAAACGATTTTTGTCTTTGAATACAATTTCTACAGAAGGGTCTTGGACCTTCATGACCGAGGACCAAGCGTCAGCCAGTTCAGATAAGATTCCTTTGAGAGTTTCAAAATGCTGCAGAGTATTGCGGTAAATGGCTTGCTTGGTGGAGGATTTGGCCGCCACTGCCGCCAAGAGCTGGTCTTTATTCTCGTTGATCATAGGGGTTAGGTTGTAGATCAATATGCTTTGGCGAAGAGCACCCTGCCTTGGGACGGTTGGCCGGAGTAAATGCAAGAACCCGCTTCGGATTTTTGGTCCAAGGGTATGCAGCGAATCGTGGCTTTGGTGGCCTCTTTGATAGCGGTTTCGGTAGCGCCGCTGCCGTCCCAATGCGCAGCTACCAGACCGCCGGCTTCAATTCGTCGTTGAAAATCCTCCCAGTTATCCACTTCAAAAGTCATGGATCGACGGAAGTCCAAGGCCTTGTTGAAGAGTGTCTCTTGAATTTCGTTCATTAATTGTTGGCAAACTAATGCAATTCCATCACGCGATACTGTGGTTTTGGTTTGTAAATCCCGGCGAGCGAGTTCCACAGTTCCATTTTCCAAATCCCTCATTCCAACTGCAATGCGGACGGGAACGCCTCGCAATTCATGGTGGGCAAATTTCCATCCCGGCCGGGCATTGTCTTCTGCATCAAGTTCAACGCGGAGCCCCACCGCTTGGCATTCGTGGACTAATTTTTGGCAAGCATCGCGCAGCACCGAAATCGTATCCGCGCCTTTGTATATAGGAACCACCACCACCTGCACTGGAGCGAGCATGGGTGGGAGGACCAAGCCTTGGTCATCCGAATGGGCCATGATCAAGGCGCCCATCAAACGCGTTGAGACTCCCCAAGACGTGGCCCAAACATATTCTCTACCCCCTTGGGCGTTGGCAAATTGAACATCAAAGGCTTTGGCGAAATTTTGTCCAAGAAAATGCGATGTACCGGCTTGCAATGCCTTCCCGTCTTGCATCAAAGCTTCGATGCAGTAGGTATCCACCGCCCCCGCAAAGCGTTCTTGCTCGGTTTTGACTCCTTTGATAACGGGCATGGCCATCCACTGTTCCGCAAAGTCGGCGTACACGTCCAGCATTTGCTTGGTTTCGTGAATGGCCTCCTCTGCTGTCGCATGGGCCGTATGACCCTCTTGCCAAAGAAACTCGGTAGTCCGAAGGAAAAGTCGTGTGCGCATTTCCCAGCGGACCACGTTGGCCCATTGGTTGATGAGCAAGGGTAGGTCACGGTAACTCTGGATCCAATCCCGGTAGCTGTTCCAGATAATGGTCTCGGAGGTCGGCCTGACGATCAGTTCCTCCTCGAGTTTGGCCTGCGGGTCCACCTCGATTTGACCATCCGCTCCATTACGCAGTCGGTAATGCGTCACCACGGCGCATTCTTTGGCAAAACCATCCACGTGGGCGGCTTCTTTGCTGAAGAAGGATTTGGGAATGAAGAGGGGAAAATAGGCGTTTTGGTGGCCGGTAGCCTTGAACTTGGTATCCAGGGCATCCCGCATTCTTTCCCAAATCGCAAAGCCGTAGGGCTTGATGACCATGCAACCCCGAACCGCCGAATAATCAGCCAGCCCTGCCCTGATCACCAGGTCGTTGTACCATTGAGCATAATCTTGGGAGCGTTCTGTAATTTCTTTGGCCATTTTACGTTAACAAATTAAAAATCAAGGAAGGAGATTGAATTGCAAGGATGAACGGTTCAAATCAGGTTCAATGCAAAAAAAACACACCAAAACCAGGAAGACGCGTAAATTTTTTGAAATCCATTTTTTTGATTAAACCTTCAACAAGAAACCTTATCCATAATTTTAACAAATAGAAGCGTAAATTTGCATTAATCAGCCCTTTAAATCCATTAGCCATGAAAAGTTCCTTGAGTTTGCTGAACCTCGTTGCATTACTCTTATTGCCGGCTTTGTTTTCGTGTTCAAGGCAGGCGCTTACGGTTTCAGGAGCTGACGATCATTACAATGCTGACACCTATTACGTGGCAGGGGGATTTGATGCTGAAGAGGATCGACAAGGTCGGGAAGCCTCGATCAACGGTCCTGGGGATAATTTTACGAATCGAGATAGGGGTAACCGGGCAGAAGGGGCAGACCGAACTGGATCTGATTTTGGTAGGCGCAATAATGATCTTGGAAGGGCTGATCGATGGGTTGGATCCCGTGGATGGGAGGATGATGAAAGGGGAACTGTCTTTTTGGATGACGATTTGGGAATGAGTATCGCAGATTACCGCAGGGCTTACCGCCGCGGGTACCGAGATGGTCAATGGGATGCCAATGCTTTGCCCGGGCTGTATAGCCCGAACTACGGCGGTTGGGGATGGGGAATCGGACCAGGCATTGGATGGAACGCCCCTTGTTGGAGCTGGGGCGGGGGATGGAATTATTATGCCTATTGGAACAATCCATGGAATTCTTGGAACAATCCATGGGGTAACGGCTGGGGTTGGGGGGGCGGATACGGTTG
>Ga0194128_10003636_pt1 | contig 23399 bp, 13 predicted proteins | sample TA2KigCa65mmetaG_FD_148650 | JGI IMG/M metagenome (GOLD analysis project Ga0194128, IMG submission 148650) | Freshwater microbial communities from Lake Tanganyika, Tanzania - TA2015037 Kigoma Deep Cast 65m | ecosystem: Environmental > Aquatic > Freshwater > Lake | place: Tanzania: Lake... | reverse complement strand
CGGGCCGCGACGGCCACGCCGGTGGCGGACGAGCCCGCCGCGACCGCGGCCGCGCCGGCGCGCACCGCCGTCCCGGGAGCGGGGAACTTGTCCCCCCGTACGCGGATGATGCCCTGGTCGGCCACGAGCGCAGCGAGAACGCGAATCGTGAAGGCGCCGCGGCTGAAGCCGAACGCATAGATGCGATCGTGCGGCTCGTACTGCTCGCACAGGAATCGATACAGCCGCAGCACGTTCCGCTTGAGGCCGAATCCGAGCGCCCCGCCCAGCAGCGCCAGCGGCCGGAACGCCGACGTCCCCACGCCGTCGTCATAACAGGCGACCTGCTCGTCGGGGTTGATCAGGTCCAGCGCATCGTAGATTCGCCAGACGTTCGTCTTGAACAGCTTCGCGGCACTGTTTCCGGTGCCGTCCGACAGCAGCACGATGTTCTTGGGCATGGCTCCCCCCCTGCGATAACGAACGACCCCGCCGGATGCCACGTGTGGGGGCGCCTACTGTGCCGTACGCAGCCGCGGCCGGCACAGGAGATTGCAGGGCGCGTAGCGCGAACCGCAGATTGTGTGCAACCGGGCGCGATCACTCCCTGCGTTGGAGGACATCCGAATCGCCGCGCTGCCGGTGCCTCTCGACGTCAGCACCCGGATCCGGAGACGCATCACCTCTATAATCGCCCGAGGACTTCATGCAGACCCCCTGCGATGTGTCACGGCGCAGCGTACTGCTGTCGCTGGCCGCGCTCGTCGCATGGCTGGCTGCACAGACGGTGCGTCCCACGATCCGCGTTCGCGGGATCAATCACGTCACGCTGGCCGTCTCGGACGTGAAGCGCTCGGTCGACTTCTATCAGGGTCTCTTCGGCATGCCGGTGATGTCCAGACAGGGCATCGCCACCAACCTCCAGATCGGCGCCGGCCCGCAGCATCTGGGCATCACGGCCGCGGGGTCGAGCCCGCCCCGAATCGACCATCTGTGCCTCGGCGTCGAGGATTTCAGCGTCGAGCGCCTCGCCAGGATCCTGGCGCAGCACGACGTCACGAGAGTGGTGGAACTAACGGCTGGCGGCAGCGGCGCGCTGAGCGCCGGTCCCATGCGGATGCGCGTCCGCATGCGCGGCCCAGATGCCGGCGGCGCACGAGAAGGCACGCCGGAGATCTACGTCAGCGATCCGAACGGCTTCGTCTTTCAGCTGCAGGATCCGCGGTACTGCGGAGGAGGTGGTCCGGTCGGCAACGTGTGCCCGGCGCCGGAGCCGCCGCCGACACGCGGACTGCTCGCGTTGCGCGGCTGGAATCACTGCACGAACAGCGTGCCGGACCCGGCGCTCTCCCGCCGGTTCGTCCAGGACGTCTTCGGTCTCGGGATTCAGGCGTACCAGGGTCCGACCGCGCCGGTCTTCGGCGTAGGCGATGGCGCCGAGTTCCTGATGTTCACCGCGGGCGGCGGGGGCCGCGGCGGAGCCGCATCCGCACCGCGAGCCGGGATCAATCACCTGTGCATGACGGTCGAACCGTTTCAACCCGACGCCATCATCAAGGCGCTCGAGCGCTACGGCATCGCGCCGCGGGGCAGCGCGCCGGGCGCGCCAGGCCCGCTCGTGCACTACGTTTCGATGCGGAGAGCAGACCGCGGGGGCGCACCGGACGGGACGCCGGAGCTGTACTTCACCGATCCAGACGGCCTCCCGATCCAGCTGCAGGACGTCAGCTACTGCGGCGGAGCGGGCGTGCTCGGGAACGTCTGCCCATGATGGCCCGGCTGAAGCCGGACCAGCGAGGCGTTCTTACGCAAACACGCCCAGCGGGTCGAAGCGCCCTTTCAGAATCGCCGGCGTCTCCGCGCAGCCGAGCCACTCCTGGATCGCCGTCGCGTAGACGCGCCTGAAGTCGGTCGTCATCTTCAGGTTGCCGTCGTCCAGATCCGTCAGGCTCGGGTGCCGCCCGTAGAAGCCGCCCCTGAGACCGCGGCCGACGAGGAACATCGGCGTCGCGGTGCCGTGGTCCGTGCCGGCGCTCCCGTTCTCCTCCACCCGCCGGCCGAACTCCGTGAACATCATTACCGCCACCTCGTCCGCCCGGCCCTGGCGCTTCATGTCCTCCATGAAGCCGCGCACGGCGTCGGCCGTGTACATCAGCAGCCGGCTGTGGAGGTCGGCCTGGTGGACGTGCGTGTCGAAGGCGTTGCCGGCGTAGGTCACGTAGTACAGACGTGTGGGTATCTTCGCGGCGATGAGCGCCGCGACGCGCTGGAGGTTGACGGCGAGCCCGCCGCCGCTGCCGTAGTCGACCGGCGTGCGATACGAGGCCGCGGCCTCGCGGACGAAATCGGAGCTCGCCGCGGCGTTCTGCGCCGTGGACGCCAGGAAGGCGAGCGTCGCGTTGGTCGTCTCGCGCGGATGGCCCATCCCGGCGAGCACGTGCTTCTGCTCGTCGGTCCCCTCGCGCCGGAAGCGCGCCGGGTCGTCGAACACGAGCGGCGAGTGGCGCTGACTGCGGACGGCCAGCGATTGGGCGGCGCCGACGTTGACGATCAGGTTGCGCGCGCCCGGCTGGTAGGCCTGGTCGGCGAGGCGGCCGATCCAGCCGAGCGGCTCGCCGCTGTTGGGCACGCCCGTGTGCCAGTAGCTCATCGACGAGAAGTGCGACAGGCTCGGACGCTCGTAGCTGCAGCCGTGCACCACGGCCAGCAGCCCCTCCTTGTACAGCCGCTCGAACCCGACCATCGACGGATGGAAGCCGAGGCCGTCGGCGACCGCGATCGCATCGCGCGTCTTGATGGCGAGCGTCGGACGGGCGCGGTAGTACGCCTCATCGCCGAACGGCACGATGGTGTTCAGCCCGTCGTTGCCGCCCGACAGCTCGATGACGACGAGGATGCGGTTCGGGTGGCTCTCGACGCTGGTGCCGGCGAGCGCCTGGGCGGCCAGCGCCGCGGACGTGCGCTCCAGCACGAACGGCAGCGCGGCTCCCACGCCCATCCCGTACAGCCCGCGGCGCAGGAAGTCGCGACGGGAACACGAACAGTGCAGCGCCATCATCCACGTCCTTTCGGGTGGCTCCCCGGTCCCCGATCCCCGATCTACCCCAGTTGGTACTCAGGCGTGCTGAGCACCAGATACAGCAGTTCCCGAAGGTTGGCCTCGAGCGTCTCGCTCGGCCGTACGGCCGACGAGCCGAGCTTCTCTTCCAGGAAGTCGACGAGCGCGGCCCGATCGGGCGCGGCCAGCGGCACCCGCAGGAAGCGATGCACGAAATGGTCGACGACCTTCCCGGCCGTGTCGGCGCGCGCCGCGTGTACCATCGCGGTCAGGTCGATCGCCGCCGTACGCCGCGGGATCAGCTTCGTGCGCCGGAACGCCATCTGGAACCCGGCGTACCCGCCGTAGCGCGTGTTGTAGTCCTCTTCGCGCTCGACCATCACGTTCGACTCGGCGTCGCCCTCGCGCGTCGCCTCGCTGATGCTCATCCCCTTGGCGAGCCGCTGGCCGACCCGCTCGTCCGTCGGCGACATGGTGCGATCCGGCGGACGAAAGCTCGTCGCGTCGGGGAAGAGCACGTCCCGAAACAGGTTGCCGCGCTGCAGGAGCGTGGAGGGCGTGATCCACGTGCGCCCGCCCGCCCAGCCCGCGACGTTCGGCGGCTCGAAGAGCCGCTGGCCCAGCGCGCCGGTCAGGGCTCCGAAGTCCGGAATCGTCGGCACCTCGCGCAGCCCGAGCTTCCGGTACGTGGACACGACGAGCTGCACCGGGCTCTTGATCTGCGTCGCGGCGGACGCGGCGCTGTAGAAATCCTTCGACAGGAAGATGCGCCGGACGAGCGGCTTCATCTCGTAGCCGCTCTCCCGGAGCGTGCGCCCCAGGTCGCGCCGCACCGGGTCGGCCACGTCCTCGCGCACGAAGAACCGGTAGACCTTGCCGGCCACGAACTCCGCGGTCACCGGCTGCTCGAGGATGATGTCGATGATCTGCTCGCCGTCAAAGGGGCCCGTCCGGCCGAGAAACGTCTTCGGCTCGAAGTCGTGCCGCTCGCGGTCGAACTTGAACTCCAGCACGTCGTTGGTCCAGCCGGTGAAGGCGCGCGCGCCCTCGCGGATGTCGCGCTCGGAGTAGTTGCCGACGCCCATCGTGAACAGCTCGAGGAGCTCCCGGGCGAAGTTCTCGTTCGGATGCTCCTTCACGTTCTCGCCGTTGTCGAGATAGACGAGCATCGCGGGATCCTTCAGGACCCCGACCAGCAGATCGCGGAAGCGGCCGGACGCGTGCCGGCGGAACATCTCGTGCTGACGCCGCATCATCCGCGCGTCGCGCACCTTGTTCTGGCCGGTGGCGAAGTGCCCGTGCCAGAACAGCGTCAGCTTCTCCTCGAGCGGCCGCCTCGACGTCAGCATCCGGTTGGCCCACCAGAGCCCGAGCCGCTGCGTCTCGATGTTGTTGGCCGCGAGGCTGTAGAAGAACTTGTCGACGACCGGCTGCAGCGGGCGCTGCGTGCCCGCGGGCAGCACCTTTTCGCCGAGGCCCTCGCCGCGCTCGCGCGCGAGCCGCACCGCCTCGGCGCGGCTCGGCGGGAAGGGGTCCATCCCCGGATCCCAGATGCCCGACTCCTCGAACGCCGGCTGATCGCGATCGTCGATCCGCTGGTAGTCGACGAGCGCCTCGACCGCCTCGACCGGGGTCATGGCGGCCAGCCGCGCGATCTCGTCCGGCGTCGCGCCGAAGCCGGCGCGCTCGAGGAGATGCGCGGCGCGGTCGTAGCTCCAGTCGGACGCCGCAATCGGGGACAGGTCGTTGGCCCAGGTGTCGCCGGCCAGGCGAGACTGACTGGCAGCCGCGATGAGCGCGGGCGCGGCGAACGCCGTGACGGCCGCGAGGATCAGCCTGGTCACGAGCACCTCCGGCGAGGGCCCCACGCGCGGGGTGCGCGCGTTGGGGTGGGTGGCGCGAGGATTATACGCCTCATCCTGGCTGGTAGCCGGTAGCCGGTAGGCGTTTGCTGGAAGCTGGTAGCCGGTAGTTCGTGGCTGACAGCCCGCGGACGCCTACTCGGGCAAGGCGAAGACGAACAGCGTGTTGCCCGTCCGCGGCGTTTCCTGTTCAGGCGTCAACGCGTCGAGGATGTTCGTACCCTGCGTGACGCCCCCCGCCGTAATGGCGAGGTACTGGCGGCCGTTCACGCTGTACGTCATCGGACGCCCCGACACCGCCCCGTTCAGGATCGTCTCCCACAGCACCGTCCCGTTCCCGGCGTGGAGCGCCCGGAACCGGCGGACGAGATCTCCGGAAAAGATCAGGTTGCCTCCGGTCGCGAGCACGGATCCGTAGATCGGCGCACGCTGCTGGTAGGTCCAGAGCGTCCGACCCGTCGACACCGACACCGCCTGGAGCCGACCGACCGGCGCAGTGGCCGGATCGGCACCGGGCACGTGGCGGAACTGGGTGCGCATGCCGTACCCGATGGCGGGCCCCGCCTTCTCCTTCTCGACCGACATCGCAATGTCCATGCAGGTGTTGTTCATCGGCATGTACATCGCGCCGGTCTCCGGGCTGTAGGCGCCAGACGGCTGGTTCTTGCCGCCGAGGGTGCTGGGGCAGGCGAAGGAGGGCTTCTCGACCGACTGCGGCGTCGACTCCTCGTTGATGAAGGGACGGCCGGTCTGCACGTCGATCCCGGTGACGATGTTCTGGTAGATCGTCGGGCGGGCCCACAGGAACTCCCCGGTCCGGGCGTCGAGCGTCCACACGATCCCGGTCTTGCCGGGGATGCCGGTGAGGACCTTCCGCCGCTCGCCCGGGCGAAGGCGGGGGCTGATCCACGGAACCTCGTCCGGGCTGGGCGCCACGTTCGTTTCGACGATCATGCGCTCGAAGGGATGATCGAGATCCCAGTTGTCCCGGGGGAGATGCTGGAAGTACCACACCAGTCGTCCGGTATCCGGGTCGATCGCGAGCGTCGAGTTCGTATAGAGCAGATCTCCTTTTCCCGCGCCGCGCAGCGCCTCGGGGACGGGAGCCGTCACGCCCGTGCCCCAGAAGACGAGATTCAGCTCCGGATCGTAGCTCCCGGGCATCCAGGCCGAGGCGTGGCGCCGCGCCGCCAGCGGCAGGCCGCCCCACGTGTCGCCTCCGGGCTCGCCCGGCCTCGCGATGACGTTCACGCGCCATACCGGCTCGCCGAACTCCGCTTCGTGCGCCGTGATGAAGCACCCGCCCGGCAGCGGGCTCGAGGGGTTGCAGCGCGATCCGTTCAGCAGCTTGCCTTTGACGACGATCGGTCCGGTGGTCTGGGCGACCTGATCCTTGTAGTCCGCGCGCCGGCTCTCCCAGAGCACGCGTCCGGACCGCGCCTCGAGCGCGATCTGGAAGGCGTCGTTGGTCGCGAGGAAGATCTTGTCCTGATAGATCGACAGATTCCGGTACCGGTAATTCGTCCCCGTCAGCCGCCCGATGTCGGGAGGCAGCTTCCGTCTGTACTCCCAGAGCCGATCGCCCGTCGTCGCATCGAGCGCCTGGACGATGTCTTCCGAGTTGACGAGAAACATGATCCCGTCGTAGACGAGCGGCTCCACCTCCTGCGGGCCCGGCTGCATCGCCCGCGACCATGCCAGACGCAACTGGCGCACGTTCCCGGCATGGATCTGATTCAACGAGCTGTAGCCCCAGAGGCCGTACCCGTTGCGGAAGGTGATCCAGTTCTCGGGCTTCGGCCGGAGGAGCATCTCGTCGGTCACCGGCGCGAGGTCTTGCAGCTTCGCCGGCACGGACGCGGGGGTCTCGGCCGGCACGAGGCGCTGCACCTGGCCCGCGAGGACGCCGATGGAGGACGCCACGACCGCCGAGACCGCGACGACAGCCAGCCTGTTCACGAGCACCTCCGGGCCGCCGATTATAGACCGCTGGCGCGCCTTCCAGTCGTGCGTCGCGCGGATTGTGGGGCGCTGTGGCGCGAACCCTTCGGGTTCGTGAGGCGAGCCTGAAAGGCTCGCCCCACGTCCGCGCGACACGCAACTGGAAGGCGCGCTAGCCGGAAGCCGGTAGCCGGCTCAGAACACGTACCGCAGGCCGAACGCCGCCTGCCGCGGGAACCCGCTGCCGCCGCGCAGGTTCCGCAGCTGGAGGAAGGTGGCGCTCAGCCGCCGATCGGCGAAGTCATAGGGCCCCAGGGTGACATTCGCCGGATTGTTCCAGTTCGCGCGGTTCGTGATGTTGAAGATGTCGAAGTAGACTTCCAGCGCCCGGTCGCCGGGCATCCGCGCCCGCCACCCGGCCCGCATGTCGATCTGGAAGTAGTCGGGCCCGTGGGCGCCGTTGCGACCACCCGTGTTCTCGACGTTCTTCAGCGCATTGACGGCCGTGCCGCTGTAGGTCCCGGCGGGAAGGGGGTCGAACAGCTCCCCGTTCCGGTCGGCATCGATGCTGCTATCGATAATCGTGAACGGTGACCCGCTCATGTAGCGCACGGTGGACGACACCGTGATCCCGCGCGTCCGCGGAATCTCCGTCCGGCCGCTGATCGACAGGATGTGCCGGCGGTCGGCCGGCGACGGTCCACGCATCCGGTCGAGGTTGAGGTCGGTCAGGGTCTGGTAGATATTCCGGTCGGCCTGGGCGAACGCCGTCCCTTCGGACTTCGACAGCGAATACGACACGCGGCCCGACCAGCTGTTGGAGTACCGCTTCTCGAGTGACGCGTTCAGGGCGTTGTACTCGGATTCGCCGGTGTTCTCCATCACGAGCACGTTCTGGTTGTACCGCTGGCCGCCCAGCACGCCGAAGGCGTCGACCCGCGTGAGCCGGCCCGTCCGGGTCGTGTCGACGCGCTCGGCGGGATTCAGGTTGCGCGCGAGGAACATGTCCTTGTTGCGCATGTGGATGTAGTCGGCCTGGACCGCCAGCGTCGCCGTCAGCTCGCGGCCGTAGCCGATCGTCGCCTGATGCGCCCAGGGCTGCTTGCGGTCCGGCGAATCCAAGATGACGACCCCGGCACTCCGCAGGCGCGTGCCCGGCGGGTACAGCTGATCGAGCAGCGCGCGGTTGAGGAACGGACCGTTGACCAGGAACGGGTCGGTCGGAAACTGCCCCCGACCCGGCCCCGGGTCGGCGCTGTCGTTGGGGAATTCCACCACGGCCGACGAGGTGAAGGGACCGAACTCGATCGTGTCGTCGAGGGCGCCGAGCACCGTCCGGTTGTAGAAGATCCCGTAGCCGCCGCGGATGACGGACTTGCTTCGGTCGTCCAGCGCGTGCGTCAGCGCGATCCTGGGCGAGACGTTGTTTCGGTCGACCGGGTAGTCCTTCCGGCCGGCTCGAAACAGCGGGTTGTCCGTTTCGTCGAGCGGGATGACCTCGAGATCGTAGCGGATGCCGAGGCTCAGCGTCGTGCGCCCACCCATCTTCCACTTGTCCTGGGCGTAGGCCTCGATCGTGTGGTCCTTGACGTACTCCTCGAATTCGCCGAGCCGGATCGTCAGCCGCTCGGGATAGGTCCGCGGGTTCGCCCGGTCGAACGGGAGGTCGGTGGTGAACCGGAACCGGCCGTTCTGCTCGATCTGCGACACGCGCCGGAGCTCCGTGAAGTTGTACCGCGATCCGAACTTCAGCTCGTGGTCGCCCATCCGCCCGGGCACGAACCACGAGAAGTGATCCTCGACCTGCCAGTTCGAGTCCCACGGCCCCTGCGCCTCGGTGCTGGCCTGGGAGCGGAAGCTCACGTAATCGAGCTGCGGCGGGCACGACGACTGCGGCCCCAGGCGCTCGACGCCCAGACTCCGGCTGCAGGGGTTGCCGTGCCACCAGTGCTCCCACGTCCGGCCGATGCGCAGCGTGTTCACGCGCGCGTTGCCGATGACGCTGGTCAGCGTCCCGACCGCGAGCTCGTCGAGGTCGGTCTCGTCCTGAAACGCCTCGGGCAGGTTGCGGTCCTGGACGACCGGGAACTGCGGGGCGCTCTCGCGCAGGTACCGGACGGCCCAGGTGTGCGAGGCATTGAGCTGATGGTCGACCCGGACCAGCGTATTCCACGACGATCGCTTCTCGACCGTCGAGAAATTGAATTCCGGGCGGGTGGGAAACACGCGCGTCCGCGTGGGGTTGTCGATCTGCCGCTCGAGGCTGAAGAAGAAATGCGCCCGGTTGCGCACGATCGGACCGCCGACGACGCCGCCCCAGTCGCGCTTGGTCACGCTCGGCTTGGCGAGGCTCTGCTGCCGGACGAGAAAGTCCTTGGACGTCAGCGTATTGCTGGCGGCGCTGAGGAACATCACGCCCTTGAACTCGTTCGTGCCCGCTTTGCTGACCGCGTTGACCACGACGCCGCTCGCGCGGCCGTACTCCGCGTCGAACATGCCGGTCATCACCTGGAACTCCTGAATCGCCTCGATCGGCGTGCGCGTCTGCGCGCCGGCGGTGGCGCCCAGGGCGTCGTCGATGTTGTAGCCGCCGTCGACCGAGACGTTGTTGCCCTGCGGCGACTGGCCCGAGGCGGTGATCGTGTCGTTGCCCATCTGGGCCGACGGGCTGAACTGGATGCCCGGCAGCAGCGCGACCGAGGCGAAGTAGTTGCGGTTCATCGCCGGCAGCTCGCTCAGCTCGGCCGTCCCGATGTTGCCGCCGACCCGGGCGCTGGTGGTGTCGACGAGCGGCGACTCCCCCACGACGGTCACCGTCTCCTCGAGGCCCCCGACCTGCAGCGTCAGGTTGATCGTCATCGTCGTGCCGACCTGGAGGGTGAGGCCGCTCCGCTCGCCTGTGCGGAAACCCGGCAGCTGGGCGACCATCCTGTAGCGTCCCGGCACGAGCTGCGAGGCGAGGTACGTGCCCTCGGCGCTGGTCGTCACCTCGCGAAACTGGCCGGTCTCTTCATTGGTGACGACGATCGCGACGCCGGGCAGCACGGCGCCCTGCGCGTCCGTGACCCGTCCGGCGATTTCGGCGGTTCCTTGCTGAGCGGCTGCGGGCGCAACCGCCAGAAAGACGGTCGTGACGATCGATCCGACGCGAAGCTTCGACATCGCTCCCTCCCCCAACAGGTCCGGAGACCCTTTGTCCTGAACGCGTACGACCGAGAGACGCGAGATGAGGACGACGGGAAACGATGAGCGTGACGGAATGACGCGCCACGCCGACGGGGAAGAGCGCGCCGATTATACGCCTGCCGTTAGCCGGCAGGTGGTAGCCGGTAGCCGGTCGTTCCAGCTACCAGCTACCGGCGCGACTCTGTTCAGCTCGTCAGAACGTCGCGCGGAAGCCGAGCTGCAGCATCCGCGGCTGATACACCAGGCTCAGGATCGGGATCGGCTTCCCGTAGTTCGCGTTGCTCTCGCGCACTTCGTAGTTGCCGAAGTTCTCGTGATTGAACAGGTTGTAGGCCTCGAGGATGCCGTCGAGCGACACGCGTCCGCTGAACCGGATCCGCTGCTGGAGCCGCAGATCCACGCGGTGGAGCGGACGGCCGACGAAGTTGTTCCGCGGCACGATGGTCCCGTCCGGACGCAGCCGATCGCACCCCTGCCCGCACAGGCGCAGGTCGCCGCCGTAGGTCGTGTTGTAGCGCTGGCCGGAGCCGTAGAAGTACAGCCCGCTCAGCTGCAGCCCGCGGCCCACCTGCCAGATGCCGTTGAGCGTCGCCCGGTGGCGCTGGTCGGTCGACGAGAACGAGTAGTCGTTCCCGAGATCCGGGGCCACGGGGAACGGCACCGGTCGAGCCCCGCTGTAGGCCGGCGCCGACATGTCATAGAGCCACGACAACATGTACGTGCCCGAGGCCTGCCATCGGCTGCTCAACCGCTTCGTGAACGCGGTCTGGAGCGCGTGCGAGTTGGAGCGGCCGCCCATCACGTTCATGTAGATCGCGTCCCAGTCGGGGAACGGCCGGCGGCTGACATCCGTGAAGGGATAGTTGACGCCCGTCACGGGATCGTAGGTCAGGTTGATGTTGTTCCGGGTGGCCCCCTGCGTCGATCGCTCGTCCCGCCCGCCGACGTACACGTAGTCCGCCTCGACGGCCATCGTACCGGTCACCTGCCGCTGCAGGCCGATCGACGCCTGATGCGTGTACGGCATCTTCGTGAACTCCGCGATGGGCGACACGGCGTTTTCGCCCGTATCGCGCCGGATGCACCCGGGCGCGCGGTTGACCGAGCAGAACCGCTGCTCGAGCTGCTCCTTGGTCGGCCACGGCCCGTTGAACGGGTTCGTCGCGAAGTCGCGCCGGCCGTCGTTCGGCACCGACACGACGGCGGTGGCCGCGAGCGCGTTCATCTGCCCGGCGATCCCCGTGATGAGATCGCCGTAGTAGCGCCCGTAGCCGCCGCGCAGCACGGTGCGATCGGTCAGGCTGTAGGCGAACCCGAGCCGCGGCTGGAAGTTGTTCGTGTCGTTCGGGCGCGGCTCGTTGACGATCGGCGGCAGGACGATCTCGTTCGCGTAGACGTTCAGGGCGACGTCGTACCGCAGCCCGAGGTTGAGCGTCAGCCGCGACGTGATCTGCCAGTCGTCTTGCACCCAGCCCGCCGAGTTGTACTCGGGCAGCGAGTTGCGGAACTGCCCGGTGCCGAACGTGTAGCGCCGGACGATGGGCGACAGCGCGGCGAGGTTCCACGTGGACACGTCGTTCCACACGGGAAACAGGTCCTGCAGGTTGGCGGGAATCGGTCCACCCTGCGCATCGATGGCGCCCATGCAGTAGAGGCATCCGAACCCGGCGTTGATCGCGTACAGGTACTCCCCGCCGATCTTCACGTCGTGCCGCCCGCCGCGGTTGAACGACAGCGTGAGGTCGTCGCGGATCTGATAGACGTTCGCGCTGTTGTTCTGCGGCGTCCGCACGTTGCCGCCAATCTGGAAGCCCCTGAACGTGATGCGCGGGTGGCCGAAGACGAGGCCGGTCGCCGCCTGCGGGTGATCGGGGCGGGACGTGTAGTTCCCGGTGCGGTAGTAGTGGCTGTTGAAGCCCACCCTGACCTCGTTCAGCATCCGGTCGGTCAGCACCTGCGTCAGACCGGCAAACAGCTCCTCGCTGTGCCGCCGGAACCTTTCCACGCTGGCGGGATGGCCGCCGACCTGCTGCCCGGTCTGCTGCGCCTCGTACGGGTTCTCGAACGTGAACACGTTGCCGCGCGCCATCAGACGCGTCCGCGGCGAGAACTGATAGTCGACCCGCAGCCCGGCCATGTCCGTCCGGCGCACGCCGGTGAGCTGGATGTTGAAGCTGGGATAGGGGGTATTGAAGGTCTGCGTGCCCGGCTCGCGCTCGTACTCGTAGTTGGCGAAGTAGTGCAGCCGGTCCCGCAGGATCGGCCCGCCGTAGGTGGCGCTGAGCTGCTGATTCGAGTACGGCAGGACGTTGCCGGCGAGGAAGTCGGCCGCGTTGAAGCTGTCGTCGCGGAAGTAGCCGGCGAAGGACCCGGCCGCGACGTTGGTCCCCGACTTGGTAATGGCATTCACCATGAGCCCGGTCGAGCGCCCCTGCGTCGCATCGAAGCGGCTCGACAGGAACTGGAACTCGCCAATCGCATCGCGGCTGAAGCGCGGCTGCCCGCGGTTGCCGCCCTGCGCGACCGAGACCTCCTGGCCGTCGATGGTGAGCTGGAACTCGCGGTTCCCCATCCGCTCGCCGGCCGTCGGCCCCAGATCGGTGGCGTTGGCGCGCATGCCGGGCGCCAGCGTCGAGAGCGCCATCCAGTCGCGCCCGTTGACCGGCAGCTCCTGCGTCTGCCGTGGATCGACGTTGCCGCCCATGCTCGAGGAGCTGAGGTCGAGCAGCGGCGCTTCCCCGGTGACGGTGATCGACTCCTGCACGGTCGACGGCGACAGCTCGAAGCCGATGGCCACCTGCTGACCGACCAGCAGTTCGATGCCCTGGCGGGTGACGCTGCCGAACCCGGGCATCGCCACCGTCAGCCGATACGTCCCGGCGCGCGCGGCGATGCGATAGGCGCCGCGATCGTCGGTCACGCCTTCGAAGGTATTGCCCGAGGCTTCGTGCACCGCGGTCAACGTCGCGCTGGGCAGCACGCCGCCCGTTGCGTCGACCACGGTACCGCTGAGTGTTGCTTCCTGCGCCGAGGCCAGAGCGGGCAGGAGGAGGAGGGCACCAGCCACGAGGAGCCGCCAGACGATCCGTCCGCGCATTGAATCCTCCTTACGTCAACGGTTCACCCCTGGGACGACTCGAGATGGAGACGCCGAGTCGAATGAGCGCGGGACGCCGTGTGAATGCCGAAGGATTCGTATCCGGTGTGGACCCGACGAAAGATTCGCGTAGCCGGCGGGATTATACGCCTGTACTAGCCGGTAGCCAGTAGCCGGAGCCGGCAGCTGCTACCACCTGCCGGCTACCAGCTACCGGCTCACGCGTCAGAACGGGTGCGGAAGCCGAGCTGCAGCATCCGCGGCTGATAGACGAGGCTCAGCAGCGGGATCGGCCGCCCGTAGTTCGCGTTGCTCTCGCGCACTTCGTCGTTGCCGTAGTTCTCGTGGTTGAGCAGGTTGTACGCCTCCAGAATGCCGTCGAGTGACACCCGCCCGCCGAGCCGGAACCGCTGCTGCAGGCGCAGATCCACGCGGTGGAGCGGACGGCCGACTCGTGCCCGATTTCGTGATGGCGTTCACCATCAGACCGGTCGAGCGCCCCTGCGTGGCGTCGAAGCGGCTCGACAGGAACTGGAACGCGCCGATCGCATCCCGGCTGAAGCGCGGCTGGCCGCGGTTGCCGCCCTGGGCGACCGAGACCTCCTGGCCGTCGATGTTGAGCTGGAACTGGGTTGGGGGTCGGGGGTTGGAGGTCTGGGGTTGGGGATCTGGGGTCGGGGACCGGCCGATCCCCGATCCCCGACGACCCCCAGATCACGGCAGCCGCAACGCGGCCAGCGACCCGGGATGGGTGCGGCTCATGACCTGGACCACGATGTACTGCTGACCCTCGTGGAGGTAGGTCATCATGCCGTACTGCCCCGGCGCCGGCAGCTTCACCGTGCCGAGCCGCGCGCCCGTCTTCTTGTCCAGCGCATACAGCACGGCCTGATCGCCGCCGGGAGCCGAGACGAGCAGCGTCCGCGTCGCCAGCATCACGGGATGGCTCTGCTGCCCGGTGTTGGGAATCGTAAGGCCCTTCAGCGCCGGATGGTTCCGGATGTTTGCCGGCGTCTCGCCGTTGGGGATCGCCCAGAGGTGATTGCCGGTGTTCATGTCGATGGCGACGATGCGGCTGTAGGGCGGCTTCCAGATCGGGAGCCCTTCAGGCCCACGCAGGTCGCCGCGGTTCGCCACCACCCACCGCGACAGCGTCTTCCCCGTCGTCTTCGGGTCGTCGGCCTCGTCCATCTGGTGGCCGGGGACGAGATTCTCGGCGCGGCACGAACGCTCGGTGCCGACGTACACGATGCCGGATTCCGGATCCGCCACCGTCGGCGAGTAGATGTTGCTGGCGCCGGAGGGACAGCTCACGAACGAGCGCAGGCCGGAGGGATGCCCAACCTGGATCGGCGGGTTGAAGAGCGGACCCACCTTGTAGTTCTTGATGATCGTCAGCGCCTCCTGCCGGAGCGCGGGCGTGAAGTCGATCAGGTTGTCCTCGCTCAGCTCCTGGATCTCGAACGCCGCCGGCCTGGTCGGAAACGGCTGCGTCGGCGAGAGCTTTTCACCCGGCAGATCCGACTGCGCGACGGGACGCTCGACGATCGGCCAGATTGGCTCGCCGGTGTGCCGGTCGAACACGTAGGCAAACCCCTGCTTGGTCGTCTCCACCAGGATCGGCCGCCGCCGGCCGTCGACCGTGACGTCGAGCAGCACCGGCGCGTTCGGGTTGTCGAAGTTCCAGATGTCGTGATGGACGGTCTGGAAGTGCCACACCCGCTTCCCCGTCTTCACGTCGAGGGCGAGGATGCTCGTGCCGAAGAGATTTGCGCCCGGACGGAAGCCGCCGTAGAAGTCGATGGTGGGCGGGTTGGTCGGGACGTAGACCAGCCCCCGCTCCGGATCGGCCGACATCGGCGCCCACGACGACACGTCGCCCGCGGTCTTCCACGCGTCGTTTTCCCACGTCTCGTGGCCGAACTCGCCCGGGCGCGGAATGACGTGAAACTTCCACATGTGCTTCCCGCTGCGCGCGTCGTAGGCGAGGATGTCGCCCGGGATGTTCTCGATGCGGGTCTGGTAGTACCCCTGCTCGTGCACGTTGCCCACGACGACCACGCCGTTGACGACGATCGGGGGCGAGGAGGTGGAGAGGTTGCCGAGGTGCCGGGGAATGCCCTCCTCCGGGTCGTACGTCAGCCCGGACGAGGTCCACGGCTCCCAGTCGCGGACGAGGTCGGGCAGCATGTCGATCACGCCGCTCGCGGGGAAGCCGGCGATCGGCACCCGCTGCCCCCAGTTCTCGAGGTGCCGGCCGGTCTTGGCGTCGATCGCGTGCAGGAAGAAGGCGGGCGAGGTATAGAAGACGACGCCGCGGCCGTTCACCTCGCCGTAGGCGACCCCCTTGCCGTAGTTGTTGCGCATGCCGCGCTCCCAGCGCGTGGTGTGGGGCTCGCGGTAGGTCCAGATCGTCTCGCCGGTGGCGGGATCGATCGCGGCCACGGCGCGCCGGGCGCCGGCGACCGTGTAGAGCATGCCGTCCACATAGAGCGGCGTCGATCGAAACAGATAGTCGACGCTCGGCCCGAAGTTGTCGCCGCGCCAGACCCAGGCGACCTGGAGCTTCTCGAAGTTTGCGGCGCCGATCTGGTCGAGCGGCGAATACCGCGTGTGGGAGGCGTTGCCCCCGATGTAGCGCCACTCGCCGGCGGGGGCCGATCGATTCTGCGCGACGCCTGCCGGCCCGCCGGCAAGCATGGCCGCCGCGCACATCAGACCCATCCACAGTCGCCTCGTCATCATCTGGCCCTCCCAAGCTCCGATTCTCCGAGCGGCGCCATCCCGACCCAGAACAGCAGCCGTCCCGCGTCCGGCTCGGCGTCCACCGCGTCTGTGCGCACGAACGCGAGCCGGCCGTCGGCGCCGATCCGGAAGGTCGACAGGCTCGCGGGGACCGTGCGCACGCCGCCGCCGTCCCTTACCGCGAGCGGATTCTGGTTGCCGACGACCAGGATCCGGCCCCCCGCGTCGAGCGCGACGGTGCGCGGCTGGAAGCCGCGCGTGTCGATCGTCTGGATCAGGCTCGGTTCGCCAGTCGCCTGATCGATGGCAAACACCGCAATCGTGTTCTCGCCGCCCGCCGACACGCGTGTCCCCTGCACGTCGGTGGTGGCGCTGGCGCGGTTCCCCACGTAGACGAACCGGCCGCTCGGGTGCACGCGGATCGCGCTGGTCGTCTGCCCCGGCCGCACGCGCCCGGGCTCGGCCAGCGTCGTCTTCGTGACGAGCGGCGCCGCCGACAGCGAGTCGCCGGCCACGCCGAAGACGGCGATCTCATTCTGCCGCTCCAGCGTCAGATAGGCAAACGGGCGAGAGGGATGGAAGTCGATGTGCCGCGCCTGGAAGCCGTAGCCGCCGCCGGGCGCGATCGAGGCGCGATTGGCGAGAACGCCGCCGGCGTACGCAAATACTTTCAACGCGCCGGGATCCTCGGGGGCGGCCGCCGTCGGCGCGTTCCCGCGCGTGACGAGCACCACCGCGCGGTTCGACGGCAGCACGCGGACGTGATGGGCGTAGATGCCGCCATCCAGCCCGGACGGCTGCTCGACCTCCGAACCGATTGCGCCGTCGGGCTGCAGGCGGTGTACGGTCAGGCCGCTCGGCAGGTTGTAGGCCACGAGCAGGTGGCTGCCGTCCGCATCGGTCGTCAGGTGAATGGGCCGCGCGCGAAGCGGCGCCGCGGCCCCGTGCGGGACGAGCGCACCGGAGGCGTCGATGCGGAACGCCGTCACGCCGTGACGGGGCCCGGCACTCGGTGCACCGCCGGCCTCGCCGTAGCTCGCGCCGCTGCTGCTCCACCCGACGTAGAGGAAGCGGGACGACGGGTGCAGGGCGGCTTCCTGCACGTTGGCGGGCAGCGTGACGGCGCGGCCTTTCGCAAGCGTCGCGGCAGCGACGTCAACCTCGTACGGCGTCAGCTCCGCGCCGAGCGCGGCGTACAAAGCGGCCCTGGACGGTACGGCCGGGGCGCCCTGCGTCTCGGCGCCGGCAGACGCCGCGGCCAGCCCCGCCGCGAGACCCAGACCCGCGAACGGAAGGACGTTGACGCGCCACACGATTCGGGTAGTCATTCCCTGCCGCCGCAGCCGCTCAATTGACGCCCGCGAGCGGGTGCGGCCGCAGCTGGAACTGCACCGCATACGGAGGCGTCCCCTTGCCGCCTTCGCTGTGCCAGGGCGCGCGGCCGCCCCACGTCGCCCACAACCCGCGGGCGCTCCAGCCGCCGGTCGGATCGTCGATGCGCCCCTCGAAGCCCTTGGTGAAGAACCCCATCGGGTACGGCACGGCCAGATGCACCCACGTGCCGTTGGCGAACGCCTGCACGCCGTCGGACTGGTTGTCGAGCACGATGACCGTGTCGCGCCCGAGACCGAGAATGTCGTGGATGTCGACCCAGACGTAGTATGGGCTGGCCACGGTCGCCAGCGGACCGTCCACGCCGTCGAACTTCGGGCCTGGCAGCGGGTGCATCCGGAATCCCTCGGGACAATGATCGCCGGTGGCGGTCGGCCCGCTGCGGATCCGGCACTTGCTCCGGTCGAAGCTGATCAGGTTGCCGCCTGCGCCCGCGGCCCACGCGATGCCCTGGCTGTCGAGATCCATCCCGCGGATCCCGAACTCGCCGGGCGGAAGCTGGTACGCCTCGGTCAGCGCCGTGACGGGCGGATCCGGTCCGAGATCGACGCGCACGATCCAGCCCCGGCCCGACGTGTTGGAGCCCCACACGGTGCCGTCGTTCCTGTTCACCGCGATGCCGTAAAAGCCGAGGTTGAGGCGCTTGTCCCTGCGCGGATCGACCGGCGCATCGGGCTCGACGTACTCGTCGCGGCGGCCGTTGCCGTTGGTGTCGATCACGAACGCCGTCCACCCCTGCGCCCGCGCCGAGTCGCCGGTCTCGAGGAACACCCGCGTGTTGACCCATCCGAGCTGCGGACCGCCGTTGTTGCCCAGATACAGCGTGTCGTCGGCGTCGTGGCCGAAATTGAGGTGATGCGTCCCGAAGCACGTGTCGACGAACGCCCACTGGCTCGTCCGCGGATCGTACATCGTCACGCCGCGCGCGTTCTGGACGAAGTTGGCCGTGTTGGTCGCCGGACCCGAGGCGCGCTCGAGCGGAAACGCCTTCGCCGAGGGATGATCCGATCCCTTGCGGCAGAACGCCGGCTGCTCCCACTGCGGCCGGAGCGTGGCCGACCACCAGACGCGGCCCTGGCCGTCCATCATGTTGGTGTGGGCGTTGACCTGCGTGTCCCAGATCGCGCGATCGCCCCAGAACCGCCACGGCGCCGGGGCGATGTTGACGGTTGACGAACGCGGCGTGCCGGCGACCTTGACCGGCATCTTCGTCTCGGTCGCCGTGTGGCGCACCGGATCCAGAATCGGCACCCAGTCGGTGCTCAGCTCCATCGCGCCGTAGAGCGGGCCCCAGCCGTTCACCGTGGGCTTTCGCCGGTCGGTGCCAATCAGGTCGTGCAGGTACGCCGTAGGCCGCGACCAGTCCCACACCGTGACGACGATGTTGCGTTCGACGCCGCGAGGGCGCGCGGGTGTCTGTCGGGGCACCTCACCCGCGGCGATGCGGTCGGTCCACTGGGCCAGCCGCGCCAGGAGTCCGCCGTCCTTCGTCATGAGGCCGTTGGCGCCGGCCACCATGGCGGCGCCAGCCTGGCCCATGCGCAGCCGCGCCGCCCAGGCGGCCTGGCCTTGCCCCTCGCCGACGCCCAGGGCCGCGTGATCGACGTCGCGCATCAGCGGGCCGCCGGCCTGGTGACAGTTGCCGCAGCCGTTCTGCTTGATGCCGTCGATCCAGTCGGCCTGGCTCCTCAGCTCCGCCGACACGCCGTTGCCGGTGGATCCCGTGCCCGGGAAGAGCGTCCGGTCCGGGATCTGGAGCATCGCCCACCAATACGAGCCCGGGTAGTAGCGGGCCGCCGCGCGCGGCGTGGGCGCGACCGTCGCGGTGAGGTTGAGCATCCGGCCCGGCGTGGCGGGCACCCGCCGCGAATCCACCAGGCCGAACCCGCGGACCCACACGTTGTACTGAGCGCCTGCGGGCAGCGCGGGCAGGAGGTAGCGTCCCTGGTCGTCGGTGACGGCGATCCTGGCGTACCGGGTCGTGCCAAGCCCGGTCGTTTCCGCGATCACCCAGACGCCGGCCTCCGGTCCGCTGGCGCTGGTCACCACGCCGCCAATGTCGGACGGACCGATCCGCAGCTCCTGGGATTGTTGGGCGCCAAGCGGGCCGGACCACGCCGCGACGGCGGCGAGCGCGGCCGCAGACAGTTTCGCGGACAGCCGTAGGGTCGGACGCATGCCAACCTCCCTTGTCGAATCCCTGGGGCCCGTCGGCAGTTCCGGACGATTGGATCGGGAGAAACCGAGGCGAATTATAGATCGGGGATCGGGGAGATCGGCGCGGTCGGGACCGGGGCTATCGCCGAGAATTCAAGGGTTTAGGGGGGCGGTCGATTAGTATGGCGAATGTCTCCCGCAGCGTTGCCCACCGCGCGCCGCACCGACTGGACCGAGTGGATGCGGTCCGGCGAGTGGAAGGACTCCGCCGACACGACCATCCCCATGCTGCCGGCGATGGCGCAGGAGATCATCAGCCTCGCGCTCGATCCGAACGTCACCGCTGCCGAGATCATCGCGCTCGTGTCCAAGGACCCGCTGCTGGCGTCGCGCGTCGTGCAGCTCGCCAACTCCGCGTTCAGCGCCCCGTCCAGGGCCATCACGTCGATCAACGAGGCCGTCGTCCGGCTCGGCACCGGGCTGGTGCGCAACGTGATGACCTCGAGCTGCCTCAGCGCGCTCGCCGCGGACCCGCGGATCTACGGCAGCCGCGGGCGCGAGTACATCGACCACAGCGTCGGGACCGCCTATCTCGCGTGGCTGCTGGCCGAACCGGCCGACGAGTCGCCCTCCGAGGCCTTCCTGTACGGGCTGCTCCACGACGTGGGGAAGCTCCTCGTGATCAAGCTGGCGCGCGAGGCCACGCGCCACGCGCTGACGCCGCCGACCGAGGGCGAGCTGACCGAGGTGCTGGCGGAGCTCCACGCGGCCGCCGGCGGCTATCTGGTGTGGCAGTGGGGGCTGCCCACGCAGCTGCACGACCCGATCGTGTGGCATCACGAGCCGGATGGCGCCACCGCGCGGCCGCAGACCGCAGCCGTCGCGTATGCGGCGAACCGGTTTGCCCATCGGTATGGATTTGCCTGCGAGCTGGACGATTTCGACCCGTTGGCCGATCCCGTCCTGACGGGCATGGGCATCGACGCCGCCGAGGTGGCCCGCCTCGACCTCCGCGCGCCCGAGCTGTTCACGCTGGCTCGAAAGCTCCGGTTCTGACCGCGGCGCGTCGCCCGACGCCTCCCCCAGTCGCCTGAAGATCCATCTCGCACCTGCAACGCCGGGATGCAGGTGCCCCAAATCGGGCGGATGGTTCGAACCCTAGCGCGCTTTCCAGTCGTGCGTAGTGCGGATTATGGGGCGGGACGGCCGGCCGTCGGGGTTCACGTCGCAGACGTTGGCGAGCGTCGCATGGCGGCGTCGACGAGCGTTTCGATGTCGCGATACTCGCGCCAGTGGCGCACGGACACCTGCAGCACGCCCACGATCGGAATGGCGAGGCAGACGCCGACCACTCCGCCCAGGGCGGCGCCCGCCCACAAGGCGATGACCACGGCAAGCGGGTGCAGCTTCATCGCCCGGCTGATGAGATGCGGGTACACCGCGTAGTCCTGGACGATACGCAGGAGCAGGAGAAACGCCAGGACCGGCAGCACGCTGTGTGGCGCCATCGCCGTCGCGACGACGGCCACGATGAGCGGTCCCGCCAGCGGGACCATCTCGAGCAGGCCGGCCGCGAGCGCCAGCGTTCCCGGGTACGGCAGGCCGAGCGCGGCAAAGCCGACCCAGCAGAGCGCGCCCACGAACAGCCCCGATAGCGCCTGCGCGCGGGTATACGCCGCCAGCAGGCTGTTGAGGTTGCGCAGGAACTCGTCGCCGCGCCACTGCAGATGCGGTGTCGGGAGCACGCGCGTCGTCGAGCGGCGAAAGCGGGCCCAGCGCGTGAGCAGCAGGAACGCCACGACGGGCACGACCGAGAGCCATGGAACGAGGCGCCGGATGCCGGAGATCTCCACGGCCAGCGCGCGCGCTTCGTCCTGCACGCTCCGCGACACGCCGCGAGAGATCGTCCCCACCCCGTTCTGAAGTGCCGCCGGCAATCCGAGCGTGTCGGCCCAGACTTCGCTGGCCCGGAGCTGGTCGATGAAGCGCGCCGTGTGCTGCGGCACCAGCGCGCCCATGCGCTCGAGCGCCGTCCCCAGGCGGTGACCCGTCAGCACCCAGACGGGCAGGACCGCGGCGGCCACCGCGCCGTAGAGGGCGAGCACCGCGAGGCCACGCGGGAGCGGGCGCCGGTGACGCCTGGGCAGCGCGTGCCGCAGCCGCTCGACAAGAGGCGCGATCAAGTACGTCAGAACAATCGACAGGAAGACGACCAGGAAGACGCCGGTCGCCGCGAACTGGTCGAAGACCACCGCCATCACCACGAGGATGGCGAGCGAGCTCGCGACGATGATGTACATCGCCGCCCGCCAGCGCTCTCGAAGGCTCGCCGGCTCTCCCGACGGGAGCTCGCCCAGGGGATCGCGTTGCAGGGGTACCGCCTGCGGCGATTGTACTCGCCGCCTGCCCGCTGGAGTCGTACGGGCGCCGACTGGGGTTGGACGCCGGTCGGCGGGACTCGTGCCCGCTACCTGCCGCGAAGCGGCAGGCGCGTGCCTGAGGACGTCAGTCCCGATGATCGAGCGAGCGGAGCGAGTGAGATTGGCGGGGTGGACGGGACTCGAACCCGCGGCCTCCGGCGTGACAGGCCGGCGTTCTAACCAACTGAACTACCACCCCAAGAACCCAAGAACCTCAGTGGAAAAGTGGAGAAGTGGAGGAGTGGAGGAAGTTGGGGTCTCCCTTTTCCACTTTTCAACTTTTCCACTTCTTCCACTTCCTCCACTTGCCCTGTGGTGGGCGGTGCAGGACTCGAACCTGCGACAGCCGGCGTGTAAAGCCGGTGCTCTACCACTGAGCTAACCGCCCGCCCGCGCCGCACTTCCATTATGACGCGCGCGGATGCGAGCCAAACACGTCATTATAGCTCACGGATCTGCGACGATCTTCAGCGCCAGGAGCGCAAATCCCCCGAGCAGCCCGGCCATGGCCCGATGCTCGCGGTTGCGGAGCGCGCGCGCCGCGCTGAACCGCCGCGCCATCGGCGCCGCGCGCGCCGCGCGGTAGTCGTCGTAGGTCGCGCCGAACGCCTCCCGCAGCCGCGCCTCTTCCGTGCGCACGGCCGCCCCGATCGTCAGCCCCACGTAGAGCGCGAGGACGGCCGCGACCGCGAGGCTGTGCGCCGCCAGGGCCACGCCGCCCGCAATCACGGTCGACCCGACGTAGAGCGGGTGGCGGAGGTACCGATACGGGCCCGACCGCGTCACCTCGCGCCCCTTCTCGAGATGCCCCGCCGCCCAGAGGCGCAGCGCTTCGCCGGCGAGCGCGACGATCAGCCCGGCACCCCAGGTGCGGCGCGTCGGCTGCGCGAGCACGACGACGGCCACGGCGGCTGCAAAGCCGAGCCGCACGCGCCACCGCGCCAACCGCGTCATCTGCATGGAGCGCCGCGTTCGCTCATCGGCGCCTCACCCGTGCGCGGCGAGGCGCTGGCGGACGGCGGCGACCACCTCCGCAACCGGAATGTCGTCGATGCACGGGACTGCGTGGCGGCAGCGCCGCTCGTACAGGCACGAGCAGCGGTCGGTGCGCGCGATGACGAGGTCGCCCGGCGACCAGGGGCCGTTGCGCGCGGCGTACGTCGGACCGAAGAGCGCCACCACCGGCGTGCCGACGGCAGCGGCCAGGTGCAGCGGCCCGGTGTCTCCCGACACCATGACCCGCGCCGCCCGCGCGATTGCCACCACGTCGGGGATCGTCGTGGGCGGCGCGGCGACCGCCGCGCCGCGCGATGCGGAGGCCACCGCCTCGGCGAGCGCCTCCTCCCCCGGCCCCCACAGCACGAGCGATCGCAGGCCGACCTCGGCGCCCAGGGCCGCCGCGACGGCGCCGAACCGATCCGGCGGCCACCGCTTGTTCGGCCACGCCGCGCCGGGGTTGAGCACCGCGTACGCCGGCGACCCGACGCGCTCGGCCGCCTGCGCGGCGGCCGGCGTCCGCGGGATCACGAGCGGAAAGCGAGCGGCCGCGTCGTTCACGCCGA
>Ga0194128_10003630_pt1 | contig 23437 bp, 20 predicted proteins | sample TA2KigCa65mmetaG_FD_148650 | JGI IMG/M metagenome (GOLD analysis project Ga0194128, IMG submission 148650) | Freshwater microbial communities from Lake Tanganyika, Tanzania - TA2015037 Kigoma Deep Cast 65m | ecosystem: Environmental > Aquatic > Freshwater > Lake | place: Tanzania: Lake... | reverse complement strand
GGCCCACGGCGCCCCCGCTGCGCAGCGGCGCCGCGTCCGCGAACCACGCCACCGCCCGCACCCCGCGGCCCGCCGCGCCCGGCTCCAGCCGGAACACCGGACTGCGATCGAAAAAGACGTCCACCTGTCGACCGAAGCCATAGCCGAGCGGGGTCGCGTTGTCGACAGCCGCGCGGAGGACCGAACCGGGCACGAAGAAGGCCTCGTTCGGGAGGTACGCCAGCGGCCGGCTGATCGGGAGGTCGAGGTGTCGCACCACCGCCGTGGCGCCGCCGATGGCAACGAGCGTCCCACCCTCGTCGACGAAGGCTTCGAGCGCCGGCATGGTCTCGCCGACCGTGAACTCGCTGGGCAGGATCAACGCATCGTAGCGGGACGACGCCAGCCCCCCGGCGCCGAGCGCCGCCGGATGCACCACGTCGAAGGGAAACTCGTAGCGCTCCAGAATCCAGCGGATCCATCCGCTCGTGCTCCAGCCGCCCGGCCGGTCCACGAGCCCGAGCCGCACGGGCCGCAGCGGCCCCGCTCCACACGGCTCCGAGCCGGTCGAAGGGGAGGCCGACGCGGGGACGCCGGTCACGGTCACCCCCAGCTGGCGGACGGCCTCGTCCAGGATGGCCCGGGCCGCCGGCGTCGCGGCGACGTGGATGGCGCCGCGGTCACCCACGCGGTCGACGCGCTCGCCGGCCTTGAGCAGCCGGTTGACGACGACGAACGCGTCGTTCTGGCGGTGGTCGATCCGATACGCCGCGGGGCGGACCGCACCCGTGACCCGGCCCGGGGACGCGCGCACCTCGTCCTCGAGCCGCTCGAACGGGCCGTCGAAGCCGTCGAGCACGCGATCGAAGGCGACCCCCATCTGAAACGCCAGCGTCCACCCGGTCGCGTCGTATGGCGGACGGGGCGCGCTCCCCTCATCCAGAAGATCGGGATAGTCCTGCGGCTCGAACATGTCGAGGATGTGCGGCCGGAAGGCCTGCGCCGTCTTGACGACGTAGGAGCCGGCGGGGTACGGCCGCCCGGCGACGTCGAACGGCGCACGGGCGCGGTGCACGGCGACGCCGGCCCGGACGAGCGCGTTGACGAACTTCGTGGCCGTCGGAAAATCGGCCTGGTCCGACGGCAGGATGTAGCCGCGCGGGTCGCGCCGCGCCGGGTCCGGCACCGGGCCGAGTCGGCGGCGCGGCGACGCGGTCCAGGAGTCGCGGCTCCCCTGCTCGATGGCGTTTCTCGCCATCCGGTAGATGTTGAGCAGCCACATCTCGCGATGCCGCGACGCCGCGTCGAGCACCGCCCGATTGGCGGTGACGGAGTACTCCAGCGCGTGCCGGAAGCGAATCCCCCCCGGCGCGGGACTGCCGTCGGTCTCCGTCAGCAGCCCCACCTGATTGTGGAAATACGCCGTCGTCCGCAGGCCGCCATTCCACCAGGTCGAGTAGGAGGAGCTGCTGCCGGGCAGGACGCCCTGCTTGCCTTCGGCGGCAAACCGGCCGCGCATCGCGGCCCCGGCGAAGGCGATGCCGAAGGAGACGAGCGGGTCGAGGCGGTAGTTCGTGGGCTCGCGATACGGGGGCCCGTACATCACCGCGCCGGAAAGCGCCGCCTGATGGTGGTCGTAGACGATCTGCGGCAGCCACTCGCGATAGAGGACGCGGCTCATGTTGATCGTCTCGGCCTGCGTCCCCATGTAGAAGTCGCGGTTGTTGTCGTGGCCGGCGTACTTGTGGTCCAGGCGCGGCAGATCCGCGAGCGATCGCCTGCGGGGATCCGGCTCGCGCATGTACCAGTTCGCGACGAGCTCGTGGCCGTCGGGGTTCGCGGGCACCGCGAGCACGATGACGTCGCGCAGGATCCGCTCGGTTTCCTCGTCATCGGCGCCGACCAGCCGATAGACCGTCTCGATGAGCTGCTGCGCCGACAACACCTCGGTCGCGTGCAGGCCGCCGCTGATCCACACCACCGCCTTCCCCTCGGCGGCGAGCGCGCGCGCCTGCTCCTCGGTCAGTCCCTCGGCCAGCGCGAGGCGCCGCGCGATGTCCTGGTAGCGCGCGATCTTCGCGAAGTTCTCCGGGGCGGTGACAATCGCCATCCACTGCGTTCGCCCCTCCTCGGTGCGGCCGATGTCGACGAGCGCGATGCGATCCGATTCGCGGTCGAGCCGCTGCCAGTACGACTCGAGCTGCGAGTACGTCGCGAGGAAATAGTCGCTGCCGATCCGCGCGCCGACGTGCGCCTCGGGCGTCGTGACGGCGCGCGCCGACGCCGGCGGGCCCGCCTGCGCGGACGCCAGCGCCGCCAGCGCCGACAGGAGCACCAGGGCGCGCGTCCGCGACGGCATCGACCCCGTATCATATCGACTGCGGTGAAAGTCGCCACCTGGAACGTCAACGGCATCCGCGCGCGGCAGTCGGAGCTGCAGCAGCTGCTCGACCGCGAACAGCCCGACGTGCTGTGCCTCCAGGAGATCAAGGCGTCCATCGATCAGCTGCCCGTGTGGCTCTGCGACCTGGAGGGCTACTGGTGCTACTGGCACGGCGGCAAGGGGTATTCCGGCGTGGGACTGCACGTCCGGCGCACGGCCGCGCCCGATCGGCCGGCGTTCCATCATCCGGACTTCGACTACGAGCACCGCATCGTGGCGGTTCGGCTGCCGCAGGCGACCGTCGCGTCGATCTACGTGCCGAACGGCGGCAAGGACTTTCCCGCGAAGATGCGCTTCCTGGAGGCGCTCGACGGATTCGCGGCCGGGTTCCAGGAGGCCGGACGGCCGCTCCTGCTGTGCGGCGACATGAACGTCGCGCGCACGGACATGGACGTCCACCCGAAGGAGCGCCGGCCGCGCGCCGTCGGTCAGCTGCCGGAGGAGCGCGCGCTCATCGAGCGCATCCTGAGCCGCGGCCTCGTCGACGTGCACCGGCAGCTCGAGCCGGCCACCGCGGATCTCTTCACCTGGTGGGCGCCGTGGCGCAACCTGAAGCAGCGGAACATCGGCTGGCGGCTCGACTACCTCTTTGCCTCGCGCGCGCTCGCCGAGCGCGCGTCCTCATGCGCCGTCCAGCGGGAGTTCGGCACGAGCGACCACGGCCCGGTCGTCGCGGTGTTCGGCGCGTGACCACGCGGACGCGAGCTCGTCGGCGACGGCCAGGTGATGCAGGATGAAATCGGCCCGCCTGAAGGCCTCGCGCAGCAGGCCGGCGTCGAGCGCGCGATCGTCGTCGCGGCAGCCTCGCGCCGCCTCGACCCGCACGAGCGCCAGGGCCGCGTCGAGGCTGCGCACGATCGAGAGCACGCCCCGACCCTGATAGGCCGTCCAGGAGGCGAAGGCCTTCGCGGCGAGATACCGCTGCAGCGGACGAGCCCAGCGGTGCCACTCGGGCCGCACCCGCGCGACGTACGCGGCCGCGAGCCCTTCGGCGTCCAGCGCGGGCCTCAGGTCGTCCGCCACCGCGCCGAGCGTCTCGCGGCAGCGTGTCAGGCTCGCCTCGAGGGTCCGCGGCGGCTCGGCGCCGATGCCATCCGCCGGCAGCCGATCGACGGCGTCGGCGAGCGCGCCGTGGCCGGGCTGATACTGCCGCAGCAGCCGCGCGTCCCGCTCGAGCGTCGCGACCACGCCCTCCGGCGACAGGCGGCCGTCCGCGCAGCGCGCCACCATGTGCCGCTCCCACGCCGAGTAGCCCTCGGCGTCCATGAGCATCCGCGGATGGAGGAGCGGCGGCCACTCGCCGGGAGCCACGACGAGTCCCCCGTACTCGGCGGGCGGAAACGCCGGCGGCGCCTCCACGATCGCGAGCGGCACGTCGTCGCGAAAGAGCATCGCGGCCGCGGTCGGGCAGTAGTGCGTCAGGCCGACGAACGTGCCCCGGCCGTCACGGAGCGCGAGCCGGGGAAAGTACCGGCAGCTCGACGGCATGCGCGACTCGCCCAGGTCGCGATGAATGACGCACAGGCCCGAGGAGCCGTGATAGAACACGCACGCGCCGCTCGTCGTTTGCGCCACCAGCGCGGCCGCGTCATCCGGAAGATCCGGTCCCGTGACCAGCGCCGGCCCGCCGCCGGCCAATGTGGCCGCGGGCGCCAGCCGGCCGGTGGCGAGCGCCTCGTCGAGCCTCCGGTAGAGCGGGGCCTCGACCGGGACGTCCCAGGGGGCGATGCAGCAGGCCCCCGCATGCCGACACTGGTAGTCGGCATGGATGCTCAGCGCGAACACGCGGGGACCAGGTCGTCCCGCATCGACCGCCGGCTCGGACATGTCCCTCCGAGGTGCCGGGCAAGGCTCGTAAGATCCTGCCGTCCAGCCATTTAGGGGCAGGGCCGCCCGGTTACAGAAGTATTACAGAACGCGCGCCGCGCTGTTGGTATCGTGCTGGCGCTCTCACCCACGTCTGTCTTCGGAGGCGCGCGCGTTCTCATGATCACACCGACTGTGCTGTTCGGACGCAAGTACCAGCGGGGCGTGAATTGGATCACGGCCATCGCGATGGCCGGCTTTCACGTGGGCGCGGTGGCGGCGCTCTTCTACGTGGAGCTCGGCGCGATTGCGGCGGCGGTGGTGCTGTGGGTCGTGGCGGGGATGCTCGGCATCGGGATGGGCTACCACCGGCTGCTGACGCACCGCGGCTACAAGACGCCCCGCTGGGTGGAATATGCCCTGACCCTCTGCGGCACGCTGGCGCTCGAGGGCGGCCCAATCTTCTGGGTGGCCGTCCACCGCATCCACCATCAGAAGTCCGACCAGGAGGGCGATCCGCACACGCCGCGCGAGGGGACGCTGTGGGCGCACATGGGCTGGATCTTCTTCGGCGAGGGGCTGCACCAGGACGCATCGACGCTCAAGAAGTACGTCCCCGACCTGTCGCGCGACCGCTTCCACCTGTGGCTGTCGCGCTGGCACTGGACGACCAACGTCGCGGTCGGACTGGTGCTGCTGGCCTTCGGCGGCATCCCGTACGTCCTGTGGGGCATCTTCTTCCGGACGACGTGGGGGCTCCATTCGACCTGGCTGGTGAACTCGGCGACACACCTGTGGGGGGCGCGCCGCTTCCGGACGCGCGACGATTCGACCAACAACTGGTGGGTGGCGCTTCTCACCTTCGGCGAGGGGTGGCACAACAACCATCACGCGAACCCGACGTCCGCGCGGCACGGGCTGGCCTGGTACGAGCTCGACCTGAACTGGATCGGGATCAGCCTCCTCCGCGCGCTCGGGCTGGCCTGGGACGTGAAAGTCGCCCGACTCGCCGCCGCGGACGGCGAGACGGCCCGGGTCGACGAGGCGGTGGCCTGAGGCCTGGGGCCTGGGGCCTGAGGCCTGAGGCCTGGGGCTGAGGCCCTGGGGTCTGAGGCCCAGGCGTCTGGGGCCTTACAATCGTGACGTGACCCGCCGGCAACAGGCCATCGGCTTCTTCGTCGCCCTCTGCGTGCTCCTGGTCGGGGCGGCCCTCTCGCTCAACATCGGCTGGATCGTCATCAACGCCAGCCACCTGACGCCGCTCGTCCTCGGGATCGTCTCCTTCGCGCTCATCATCGCCGGGCTCATCATCTACACGGTGTTTCTCGTCCTCGAGATCAAGCGCAACGAAGAGCACGACAGCTTCATCAACGCCGTCACGCACGAGCTGAAGACGCCGATTGCGTCGATTCGCCTCTACCTCCAGACGCTGCAGTCGCGCGATCTCGACGAGGCGCGCCGGCGGCAGTTCTACGAGGTCATGCTCGCCGACGCCGAGCGGCTGCACCACACCGTCGACCAGGTGCTCAAGGCGGGCGCCGCCGCCCAGACGCGCACGCGGGCGGCGCGCGCGCCGGTGGACCTCGCGGCGCTCGCACGCGACTGCGTGCAGCTCGCCCTGGTCCGGCATCATCTCGACCCCGCGGCCATCGCGCTCGAGGTGCACGACGCGGACCCGATGCTGGTGAACGGCGACGTCGAGGAGCTGCGGTCGGTGCTCGCCAACCTGCTCGACAACGCCGTGAAGTACTCGGGCGATCACGTGCGGGTGACGGTATCGGTGGCGGCGCCGGCGCCGGGCACCGTGTGGGTGCGCGTCCAGGACCGCGGCGTCGGCATTCCCCGCGCGCAGCTCAAGCGGATCTTCAATCGCTTCTACCGCGTCCAGGCCCGCGGGCTGCGCCACATCAAGGGGACCGGCCTCGGCCTGTACATCGTGAAGACGATCGCGCGCGCCCACGGCGGACGCGTCTTTGCGCAGAGCGAGGGCGAGGGGCGCGGCGCGACCTTCACGCTCGAGTTGCCGCGTCTCACGCCCGAGCCCGCGAGCCTGAGGCCCGAGGCCGCCCTGAGGCCTGGGGCCTGAGGCCCGGGGCCTGCTGCGCGTGAGCCGCATTCTGATCGTCGAGGACGAACAGCACATCGCCGACGGGCTGCGCTTCAACCTCGAAGCCGAGGGACATGAGGCGACCACCGCCGCCGACGGCGAGCGCGCGCTGGCGCTGCTCCTCGGCGAGCGCCGCTCCTTCGACGTCGTGATCCTGGATGTCATGCTGCCGGGGCGTGACGGCTTCGCGGTCGCGTCCGAGCTGCGCGCGGCGGGCAACTTCGTCCCGATCCTGATGCTCACGGCGCGCGGCAGCGCCGCCGACGTGCTGCGGGGCTTCGAAGCGGGGACCGACGACTACCTGCCGAAGCCGTTCGAGCTCTCCATCCTGCTGGCGCGCGTGAAGGGACTCCTCCGGCGGCGCCACTGGAACGAGCAGGAGCCGCCGCCGCCGATCGAGGCCGCCGCACGCGAGACCGTCCCCGACGTCTACACGTTCGCGGGGCGCACCCTCGACTTCGCATCGATGGAAGTGCGCGTGCGAGACCGCACCCATCGCCTGACCGTCATGGAGTGCGACCTGCTGCGGTACCTCGTCGGCAGGGCCGGGCAGCCCGTCTCGCGCAAGGCCATTCTGGAGGAGGTGTGGGGGCTGCCGCAGGATGTCGACACCCGCGCCATCGACAACTTCGTCGTCCGGCTGCGGCGCTACATCGAGGATCGGCCGGCCGCGCCGATATTCCTCCAGACCGTGCGCGGCGTCGGGTACCGGTTCGTGCCGGAACCCGTCGCGTAACGCCGGTTAGAATGGCCTCCATGGCTGCCAGCGACACGATCGAGGCCGACGGCCATCTGATCGACTCCGGCCTGCTCTCGGCGATCTTCGACAAGATCATCGAGGCAAAGGCGTCGTACGAGATCGTGCAATTCGACATCGGGCGCACCAACGACGATGCGTCGCGGATCGAGATGCGCGTCACCGCGCCCGATCCGGCGGTCCTCGACGATCTGCTCCAGCAGCTCACCACGTTCGGCTGCCATCCGAAACGCGAGCGCAACGCCACCGTGAAGCCGGCCGAGAAGGACCGGTGCGTCCCCGACGACTTCTACTCGACGACGAACCACCGGACGCACGTGCGGCTGGGCGGCCGCTGGGTCGACGTCGAGGAGCAGCGCATGGACGCGGTGATCGTCGCCGCCGGCGGGCGCGCGGCCTGCCGGAAGCTGCGCGACGTCCGCGCGGGCGATCCGATCGTGTGCGGCCACGAGGGGATCCGCGTGACGCCCGAGTTCAAGGAGCGCGATCGCCTCGGCTTCGCCTTCATGAGCAACGACGTCTCCTCCGAGCGCCGCGTCGAAGGGGTCGTGTCGCGCATCGCGGACATGATGCGGCACGTCAAGGCGAGCGGGGGGCGGATCGCGGTCGTGGCCGGGCCCGTCGTGGTGCACACCGGCGGCGTCGAGCACTTCTCGGAGATCATCCGCCACGGCTACGTCGACGTGCTGCTGGCCGGCAATGCCCTGGCAGTGCACGACGTCGAGTACGCCCTCTCGGGCACTTCACTCGGCATCGACCTGCGCGCGGGGGCCGCCGTCGAGCAGGGGCACCGCAACCACATGGCCGCCATCAACACGATCAACCGGGCGGGCGGCATCCGGCAGGCGGTCGAGACGGGCGTCCTCACGTCGGGCGTCATGTACGAGTGCGTCAAGCGCGGCGTGGAGTACGTGCTCGCCGGCAGCATCCGCGACGACGGCCCGCTGCCGGAGACGCTGATGGATCTGGTGGAGGCGCAGGACCGCTATGCGGCGGCGCTCGCGTGCAACGTGTCGCTCGTGCTCATGCTCTCGTCGATGCTCCACAGCATCGGCGTCGGCAACATGCTGCCGTCGTGGGTGCGGGTCGTGTGCGTCGACATCAACCCGGCGGTCGTCACGAAGCTGTCCGACCGCGGATCGGCGCAGACGGTGGGCGTCGTGACCGACGTCGGCCTGTTCCTGCACCGGCTGGCGGAGCGGCTGCGCACGTAGGCGCACGGATCGAACGGATCGAACGGATCGAACAGATCGTTCGGATCGTTCGGGCCGTTCGGAGGGTTCGGATCGTTCAAGAACCGTTCGGGGCGTTCAGAACGACCCGAACGTGAACGGTCCGAACGATCCGAACCTCCCGAACGATCCGATCGTCGTGCTATTCTGATGCCCATGGGCAAGCGTATCTTCCTGTTCCTGGCCACGAACCTGGCGATCGTCATCATGCTGTCGATCGTCATGAGCCTGCTCGGCGTCGGGCGCTACGTCGGGCCGGCCGGCCTGGACATGCGGGCGCTGGCGATCTTCTGTTTCGTGTGGGGCATGGGCGGCGCGTTCCTCTCGCTGCAGATGTCGCGCTTCATCGCCAAGCGGGCGACGGGCGCGCGCCTCGTCAACGGCCGCACGGGCCACGAGGAGCTCGACTGGGTCCACAGCACGGTGGCCCGGCTGACGCAGCAGGCGAACCTGCCGATGCCGGAGGTCGCCGTCTACGACTCGCCCGAGGTCAACGCCTTCGCGACCGGCCCGAGCAAGCGCCGCAGCCTCGTGGCCGTCTCGACCGGGCTGCTGCGCTCCATGCGGCGCGACGAAGTCGAGGGCGTCATCGGCCACGAGATCGCCCACATCCGCAACGGCGACATGGTCACGATGACGCTGCTCCAGGGCGTCATCAACGCCTTCGTGATGTTCTTCGCGCGCATCATCGCCTACGCCATCGCGTCCCGCGGCGACTCCCGCGACCGCGGCGCCGGCGTCAGCTTCCTGGTCGTCATCCTGCTGGAGATCGTCCTGGGCATCCTCGGGTCGCTCATCACCGCCTGGTTCTCGCGTCACCGCGAGTTCCGCGCCGACCGCGGCGGCGCCCAGCTGGCCGGCCGCGACCGGATGCTCGGCGCCCTGCGCCGGCTGGCGGCGAACCGCGAGCTCGTCGACACCCAGCACCAGGCGCTGGCGACGCTGAAGATCCACGGCAGCCGCGGCTGGATGGTGTTCTTCTCGACGCATCCGCCGCTCGAGGCGCGCATCGCGGCGCTCGAGCGGTATCAAGGATAGACAGCGCCGTGCGGGTCGTTCGGATGGTTTTCGAACGGTCCGAACGTGAACGACCCGAACCGTGAACGACCCGAACGGTCCGAACGATCCGAACGACCCGAACGCATGTCGCACTCCACGTTCCTTTCCACTTCCGTCCTCGCCGATCACCTCGACAGTTCCTGGGCGATCGTCGACTGCCGCTACGACCTGAAAGCCCACGCCTGGGGACGCGAGGCGTACCTGGCGGGCCACATTCCAGGTGCGGTCTACGCCAGCCTGTCTGACGATCTGTCGGCGCCGCCGAGCGGCACCAACGGCCGGCATCCCCTCCCGTGCGTCGACGACATGGAGGCGACGTTCGGACGGCTGGGCATCGCGCCGGGGACGCAGGTCGCGATCTACGACCAGGACGCGGGCATGTACGCGAGCCGGCTCTGGTGGATGCTCCGCTACCTGGGACACGATGCCGCGGCGGTCGTCGACGGCGGCTGGGCGAAGTGGGTGGCCGAAGGCCGCCCGACGCGGGCCGGCGAGGAGACGAGACCCGCGGCGGCCTTCCACGGACGGCGCCGCAAGGAGCGGCGCGTGCTGGTCGAGGAGGTGGAGCGGATGCTCGGGCGCCCCGACCGGCTGCTCGTCGACGCGCGCGCGCCCGAGCGCTTCGAAGGGGCAAGCGAGCCGCTCGACCGCACGCCCGGCCACATTCCGGGCGCCGTCAATCACTTCTACCGCCGCAACCTCACCGAGGACGGCGTGATGCGGCCGGCGGAGGAGCTGCGGAGCCGGCTCACCGAGACGCTCGGCGGACGGCCGCCCGAGCAGGTGGTGATGTACTGCGGCTCGGGCGTCACCGCGTGCCACAACCTGCTGGCCATGGAGCACGCGGGCCTCCACGGCGCCAAGCTGTACGCCGGCTCGTGGTCGGAGTGGTCAGCCGACCCGGCGCGACCGGTCGAGACGGCGGGTCGAAAAGTAGCGGAAGTGGAAGAAGTGGAAAAGTGGACGAAGTAAGTTCGAAGCCACTTCCTTCCACTTAGGCCAGCGTCACCATGAACCCGTCCTGATTCGGCGCGGCGTACTGGCGGTGGCGCTGGATTCGGGAATACGGCACCTGCACGAGGAGCGGGGCGGCGGCCGTCGCCTCCGGCTGCACGCGGACAGTCACCTCGCCCGGGGCCGACTCGATCTGCTGCGCGGTCGACGCGTCCGCGTACGCCACCACGCACACCTCGCCGCTGCCACGCTTGTGCACCTCATAGCTGCGGTAGCGCCGCACCGCAAAGAGCGGCGCGTTCGGCAGCCCGGGTGAGTACGTGTAGCCATACACGCCGCCCGGCAGCGCGTCGACCCCGGTGCCCTCCTCCGCGTCGTTCACGAGCCTCACCCCGTGCGCCGCGCGGAGCTCCACCTGATCCTGCCGGTCGGGCGTCTCGGTGTACGTGACTCGGCTCATGGCGTGCGCGCCTTCAGGCGTTGACGCCGATCGGGCAGCTCACGCCCGTTCCGCCGTGGCCGCAGTAGCCACCGGGGTTCTTCGCCAGGTACTGCTGGTGGTACTCCTCGGCGTAGTAGAACGGCGGCGCCTCGCCGATCTCGGTCGTGATGCGGCCGTAGCCGGCGGCGGTCAGCCGATCCTGGTACGCGGCGCGGGATTCCACGGCCGCGCGCGCCTGCTCGGGCGAGAAGGTGTAGACGGCCGACCGATACTGGGTGCCCACGTCGTTCCCCTGGCGCATCCCCTGCGTCGGATCGTGCCCCTCCCAGAAGATCTTCAGCAGCGCGTCGTAGGTGGTCGCTGTCGGGTCGAATACGACCAGGACCACCTCGTTGTGGCCCGTCATCCCGCTGCAGACCTCCCGGTAGGTCGGGTTCGGCGTGTAGCCGCCCGCGTACCCGACGGCGGTCGTGTGGACGCCCGGCGCCTCCCAGAACATCCGCTCGACGCCCCAGAAGCAGCCCATCCCGAACATCGCCTGCTCGAAACCGGCGGGAAACGGAGGCGTCAGGGCGTGGCCGTTGACGAAATGGGCGTCGGGCACGGGCATCGCGGCCGGGCGGCCGGGGAGCGCGTCTTCGGGCCGCGGCAGCCGGAGCTTCATCGGAGAAGCGAAAGAAGCCATGCAGTCCTTTCGAGCCGGCGAAAGCCGGTCTGTGCGTACTATTAACAACGATGCCCGAAAACGGCTCGGGGTTTCAATCACGATCGGGCGCGGCGGCTCCGCGCCGGCCGCCGCCGGCGCCCGAGCCGATCGCCCACGACGTGCTCTTCGAGGACGAGTGGCTGATCGCCGTCGACAAGCGCGCCGGGATGGTCGTGCATCCGACGTACCGCAACTGGTCGGGAACGTTGCTGAACGCGCTGCTCTGGCGTGTGCCGCCGGGCGTCGAGCCGCGCATCGTCACACGCCTCGACAAGGACACCTCGGGGGTGGTGCTCGTGGCGCTCAGCGCCGACGTCCACGCGCGGGTCCAGCGCGACGGTACGGCCGGCAGCGTGCGGAAGGAGTATCTCGCGCTCGTCCGCGGCGCGCCCGAGCCGCGCCGCGGCTCCATCGACGCGCCGCTCGCCCGCAGCGCCGCCGATCGCCGGCGCGTGGTGGTCGATCCGGCGGGCCAGGCCAGCCGGACGGTCTACGACGTCGTCTCGACGGACGGGGACGTCGCGCTCGTGCGCTGCGAGCCGATCACCGGCCGGACCCACCAGATCCGCGTGCACCTGGCGTCGCGCGGATGGCCGGTCCTCGGCGACGCGGTCTACGGCGAGCCGCACGACGGGCTCGCGCGCCAGGCGCTGCATGCCTGGCGCGTCACGCTGCCGCACCCCATGACGCGCGAGACGCTGACGATCCAGGCGCCGGTCCCGGCCGACCTGCGCGCGCTCGTGCGCGACGGCGACATCCCGGCGGTTCCGCCCGCCGCCGGCGACGCGCGATAGCCCGGACGCTCAGAACCTCACGTTGAACGTCACCTTGAAGTTGCGTCCCATCTCGGGCACCAGATCCTTGATGAGCGACAGGTGGTTCCGGTACAGCTCGTTCGTCGCATTGTCGAGCCGCGCGGTGATCGTGTTGACGGCGGCGCCGGTCTCGAACGAGTACGACGCAAAGAGCTTGAGCAGCCCGTAGCCGTCGGTCGGCGTCTCGGCGCCGAAGACGCGGTTCTGCTCGGCCACCGCCACCAGCTCGCCGCCCGCCTGAAACGCGTTGGACTGGTACCGAAGGCCGCCGCGCACGCGGAACGGCGGCATCCGCGGCAGCGGAGCGCCGCTCGCCTTGAGCGACCCCCGGATGTAGTCGACGCCCGCTTCCGCCGTGATCCGCGACGTGAGCTGGACATCGGTGTGCGCCTCGACGCCCTGGAGCAGCGAGTCGGCCCCGACGAACTCGATGATCGCCAGCTCCTCGTCCTCGTCGGTGCCGTGCGCGTGGCCGGCCGGTTCGCGGCCGCCGAAGCGGTCGACGAACGCGCCCTCCCGTCGCTCGAATTCATCGAGATCGATCAGGTTCCGAAAGATGAAGTTGTCGATGTCGTTGCGGAAGTAGGTCACCTCGCCGGAGGCGCGGCTGGTCCGCCAGCGGAGCGACAGGTCGAAGCCGAGGGCATGCTCCGACGTGAGATCCGGATTGCCCACCTCGAGCGCGAAGTTGCCGTGATGGACGCCGAAGAAGTACAGCTCCTCGAGCGCCGGGCTCCGCGCGGCGCGCGCCAGGCTGGCGGCGACCGTGATCCGGTCGTTCGCCGCCGCCGGCCGGACGAGCAGGCCGACGGACCCCGAGCCCGTGGTGAAGTCGCGCGCCGGCCCCTCGACCGGCGAGAAGCGCGTGTGATCGAGCCGCGCGCCGAACTGGAACGTGACATGGGGCCAGGTCACTTCCTCGTACAGGAAGGCGGCCGCGCCGCGTTGATCGACCGCCGGCGACAGCGCCTCCTCCCCGCGCGCGTCGAATGCGCGGTCGAGCACCCACCCGCCGATACTCCCCTTGAGCCGGGCGACGGCGCGATGCGATCCCATGACCTCGAGCTCCGTGGTGTCGTTTCGGAACGCGGTGCCGACCTCGTCGCCCTCGAGCTCGTCGTGCGTGTAGCGTCGATGGCCGAGGGTCACGCGGAACGCGTCAAAGGCGCCCGTGAGCCGCTGCGCGCCGCCGCGCAGCGTCAGCGCATGCCGCCGCGGCGTCAGTTGGAGCCGACCCTCTTCGACGACGGGCACGCCGTACTTCGTGTCGTCGTAGCCGTAGCTCCCCCCGAGGTAGCCCCGCTCGCCCGTCCAACCCAGACCGATGTTGCCGAATCCGTTGCGCGACTGCGAGTTCTCGATCTCGCCGGCCGGCGTGTCGACGTCGCCCGAGCGGCGCCCGCCGCCGCCGACGTGCAGCGCGACGCGTCCGTTGCCCACCTGGACGTCGGCCGCCCCCGCCCCTTCGGCGGCAGCCGTTCCCAGGTCGCCGGTGAAGTTGCCGCTCACGCCCTCCATCGGTTCGGTCGGAATCTCGTCGGTAATCACGTTGACCAGGCCGCCGATGGCGCTGGCGCCGTACAGCAGCGTCGCGGGACCGCGGACGACCTCGATGCGCTGCGCCGCGGCCGGGTTGATCGCGACCCCGTGGTCGCCCGACTGGCTCGACAGGTCGCCGAGCCGCTGGCCGTCCTGCAGGATGAGGACGCGGTCGCCGTCGAGGCCGCGGATGACCGGCCGCGCGGGCGCGGGGCCGAAGCTGCGCGAGGCCACGCCCGGCTGGGTCTCCAGCGTGGCGCCGAGCGACATCTCGAGCGTCTGGGTGAGCGCCTGCCCCGCCAGCACCGAGGTCGGCTGGAACGTCTCGAACTGATTGCGGGTCTCGGCCGCCACCGAGACGACTTCCGTGAAATGCAGCTCGGGATCGACCGTGAGGCCGACCACGGTCGGCGTCGACCCGACAACCACTTCCGTGCGCCGGGAGTTGAAGCCCGGCGACTGCACCGAGAGGTGATAGGTCCCCGGCGCGACGGCGTCGAACCGGAACGTGCCGTCGGCGGCCGTGGTCGCCTGCTGTTTGAGCTCGTCGATCTGGACGGTGGCGCTCGCTACCGGATCGCCGGAGAGCGAGTTGACCAGACGCCCGCTCAGCGTGACGCCGGTCTGCGCCGACACCCCAGCACTCAGGATCAACAGACACGAGAGGAAGACGCTCACTCCGAGACAAATGACTGCGCGCATGATCGCCTCCGAGGCTGAAACGCCGATCGCCGACGCGTGTGGCGAGACGTTGCACCCAGGCGGGAGCCGCCCTGGCGGACCCGGCGGGCTCCCCTCACACGCGTGTTCGTTACGCTGCGAGCGGCGGTGCGGGCGGCGAGCGGAGCGGGGGCCGGGCGACAGGCGCACGGCCGGTCAGGACGACGAGCTGGACGGACAGACGAACGCCCGCCTCGGAGGCAGGCGCCGACACGAAGCGCCCTTCCGTCCGCGGACGGAAGGCGCGCACCCAGTGGCAGACGAGACAGTGCAGGGCGTGGCTGTCGGGACCGTCTTTCGCGGGCTTGACGCGATGCGCGGCCGCATCGTGCTCGACGATGACGGCGGGGCATGCGGCGTCGTGGCAGTCGTCCTCGTGCGGAGCGACAGCCGCGCCGCTGACCGCGCTCGTCCAGACGAGCGTCGCGGCCGCGAGACGCGCGGCGCGGAGGCGAAACCACTGCAGCATGGCCGAACCCAGCGTAATCAGCGGGCGTGAAGGTGTCAAGCGCGCGCCAGGCGCCGGCGGCCGCGCGTCGGCCCGGCGACTGGTCGGTGTACGATGGGCGCGTGGTGTCGCCGACGCGCCGCGCGTTCATCTGGACGAGCGCGGCCTCGCTCGTCGGGCTGGCTGCGCATCGCGCGTCCGCCCAGATCGCGGGCGCGGGCTCCGGTCCGTTCGCCCACGGCGTCGCGAGCGGCGATCCGCTGACCGATCGCGTGATCCTCTGGACGCGGGTGACGCCGGCCGACCCGCGCGGCACCGTCGATCTCGGCTGGCACGTCGCAACCGATCCGGCGCTCGCGCAGGTGGTCGCCCGCGGCAGCGTCCGTACGGCCGCCGATCGCGATTTCACCGTGAAGGTCGACGCCGGGGGCCTGCAGGCCGGCCGCCACTACTACTACGCGTTCGAGACGGCCGGCGAGCGGTCCCCGATCGGGCGGACGAAGACGCTGCCGGCGGCGACCGATCGCGTGCGGCTCGCGTCGGTGTGCTGCTCGAACTACCCGGCCGGCTACTTCAACGTCTATCGCTGCCTCGCCAACCGCGAGGATCTCGACGTCGTCGTGCACCTCGGCGACTACATCTACGAGTTCCAGAACGGGGTGTACGGCGACGGGACCGGCCTGCTGCGGATCCCCGAGCCGCGGAAGGAGGCGGTGACGCTGAGCGATTACCGCATCCGCTATGCGACCTACCGCTCCGATCCCGATCTGCAGGAGGCGCATCGGCTGCACCCGTTCATTGCCGTCTGGGACGACCACGAGGTCACCAACGACGGGTGGGCGGGCGGTGCGGGCAATCACAACCCCGATCAGGGTGAAGGCGACTGGGCGACGCGTCTGGCGGCCGGGTACCGCGCGTACCTCGAATGGATGCCGATCCGGGAGTCGGCGGCGCCCGGGATCCGCCTCTATCGCCGGTTCCGGTTCGGCGCGCTGGCGGATCTGTTGATGCTCGATACGCGGGGGCTGCGCGACCGGCAGCCGCCCGGCAAGGACGTCGCGGCCATCACCGATCCGGCGCGCACGCTGCTGGGCGCCGCGCAGGAGACCTGGCTCTTCGACGAGCTGCGGGCGTCACAGCACGCGGGCACCGCGTGGCGGGTGCTGGGGCAGCAGGTGATGTTCTCGCGGGTGACGCCGCCCCAGTGGCCGGTGCCGTATCCGGATACCTGGGACGGGTACCAGGCCGCGCGGGATCGCGTGCTCGATTTCCTGACCGCGGAGCGCGTGCGCGACGTGGCAATCCTCAGCGGCGACCTGCACAGCTCGTGGGCGTTCGACGTGGCGCGGAACCCGTGGGACGGCTACCAGGCGTCGAGCGGCGGCGGGGCGCTCGCCGTGGAGCTGTTGACGCCGGCCATCAGCTCGGCGCCGCTCTTCACGAGTCCGGCGGCGCGCGAGCACGCGCCGCTCTTCCGCGCGGCGCTGCCACATCTGAAGTTCCTTGACGGCGACAGCCGCGGCTACGTGCTGATCGACGTCACGACGGCGCGGCTGGCCGCCGAGTGGTACTTCGTGCCGACGGTGCAGGAGCGGACCGCCGCCGAGACGCGCGCCGCGGCGTTCGTCTGCGAGCGCGGCTCGGCGCACCTCACTCCCACCTCATAAAGTCACAAGTCACAAGTCAGAAGTCACAAAATAGGAGGTGCAAGGCACAAACAGGCACTATCTGGTGACTTCGGAGTTGTAACTGGCGACTTCTGACTTCTGACTTCTGACTTGTGACTTCTGACTTGTGACTTGTGACTTGAGCCTTGGCTAGGGCCAGCCGGTCTGCGGCAGCCCTGGCGTCGCCTTCAGCGCGTTCCGGTGGTAGACCTTGCGCAGCACCGCGTCCGGCAGCCCCATGCCGTACAGGTTCCAGAACGCGTGATAGTCGCGGTAGTAGTCGAAGTACTCGTCGGTCGTCTCGAGCACGCGCCAGTAATACGGGAACTCGGAGGGCGCGTACGTGTCCTTGCCGAACAGAATCCGATCCTGGTACTTGACGAAGAAGCTGTGCGCCGTGCGCGGCTGCCGCCCCAGGTCGTAGAGGATCGCCGCCAGCTCGACGACGACGTTCGGGAACTCGTCGAGGAGCCTGCCGGCCTGGGAGAGATCGTTCGCCTGCCAGCCGAAGTGCGCCACGATGAAGCGCGTCTTCGGGTGCCGCCGGAACATCTCGTTCCGTTCGGCGAGCAGCTGCGCGAACGTGACCTTGTTCGGGTTCAAGTACTGCCGGCGATCCGGGAAGAGCGCCAGCTCCAGCCACCGCTCGTTGTGCATGTCGGGCTGCTCGAAGAACTCCGACGGCTCGCCGGTGTGGATGATCACGGGAATGTTGAGCCGCCCGGCCGTCTCCCAGATCGGCGCCAGCTCCGGGTCGTTGATTTTCAGACGCGTGCCGTCCTTCTTGAGCGTGTCCATGCCGGTCGGCTTGAAGATCTTGAAGCCGATGGCGCCGTTCCTGACGTCCTGCTCGAGCTGCGCGGCGGCCTTCTTGCCGAAGCCCGGCTCGACGTCGCGGAACCCGTTCAGCCCGTTCGCAAACAGCGTGAAGCGGTGCGCGTGCGTCGTGCTGCGGATGAAATCGACGCGCGCTTTCAGCTCCGCGCCGGAGCCGCCGCTCAGGTTGTTGAGCACACGGATGTTGAGCCCGTCCATCTCCTGGATCAGGCGGTCGATCGACTCCGGCGTGGGGCCGGTGTGGCTGTGGATGTCGACGACCGGAAACTTCGCGCGCGGCACCGGGTGCTCGTCGACCACGAGCGTCGACGTCGGCCGGTAGTCGACGATGCTCGGCGCCGGCCATTCGGGCGCCTGACACTGCCCCACCCGCACGAGCGTCGTCCCCGGCGGGCATTCCTCGCCCGGCTTGATCGGCACGGCCCGGCCGCGGCCCCCCTGTCCCTGCGCCGCGGCAGCGGAAATCGCCAGCGCCGCAGCCACCCACATCACAGCAGCACGTGACATGCGCACGGAGCCTCCTGCGCTCAATCATACCTGCACGCAGACAGGCGGAGGCGGATCCGGCCCCGCATCCTTCCTCGCGACGGGGCGCAACCCGGCGCGCCGGACCGGCTAAGATCAGGTCGCGGGATGCGATTCGTCCTCCTCCTCGTGCTCGCGGCCGCCGCGGGACTGCAGGCGCAGCAGGGCGGCGATCCGCTCGCGCGCGCGCGTGCGCTCCACCGCGAGGTGCCGCTCATCGACGGCCACAACGACTACCCCTGGAAGCTGCGCGAGCACAACGCCGAACGCGACCTGAACCGGCTCGACATCCGCGTCGCGCAGCCGACGCTCCACACCGACATCCCGCGGCTGCGCCAGGGCGGCGTCGGCGGGCAGTTCTGGTCCGTCTACGTGCCGGTGAAGCTGCAGGGCCCCGCCGCCGTGCTCGCCACGCTCGAGCAGATCGACGTCGTCCATCGGATGGCGCGCAGGTACCCGGACACGTTCGAGCTGGCGACGACGGCCGGCGACGTCGAGCGCATCTTCAAGGCGGGGCGGATTGCGTCGCTCATCGGCATGGAGGGCGGGCATGCGATCGACAGCTCGCTGGCCCTCCTGCGGATGTTCCATGCGGCGGGCGCGCGCTACATGACGCTCACGCACAGCGCGAACGTCCGGTGGGCCGACGCGGCAACCGACAAGCCGCGGCTCGGCGGCCTGTCGCGCTTCGGCGAGGAGATCGTCCGCGAGATGAACCGCCTCGGCATGCTGGTCGATCTGAGCCACACGTCGCCCGACACGATGCTCGACGCGCTGCGCGTCTCGGAGGCGCCGGTCATCTTTTCGCACTCGAACGCGCGTGCGCTGCACGACCACCCGCGCAACGTCCCCGACGAGGTCCTGCGGCTGCTGCCGAGGAACGGCGGCGTGGTCATGGCCACGTTCGTCCCCGGCTTCCTCGTGCGCGGCGGGAAGGCGACGCTCGCCGACGTCGCCAACCACATGGACCACCTGCGGAAGGTGGCCGGGGCCGATCACGTCGGCATCGGGAGCGACTTCGACGGCATCGAGTCGGTGCCCGCCGGACTCGAGGACGTGTCGACCTTTCCCGCCCTCACGGCGGAGCTGCTGCGCCGCGGCTGGCCGGAACCGGACGTGCGCAAGGCGCTCGGCCTGAACGTCCTGCGCGTGCTGCGGCGCGCCGAGGCGGCCGCCGCGCGGCTGCAGCAGTCGCGCGAGCCGTCGACGGCGACGATCGAGGGGCTGGACAAATAGTCAAGTCACAAGTCACAAGTCACAAGGCAGAAGTCACAAGGCAGAAGTCACGAATCACGAGGGTTCGCGCCTTATTCGTTTTACTACTTTGTGACTTCTGACTTCTGACTTGTGACTTGTGACTTGTGACTTGTGATGTGTCAGGTGTGGGTGGCGCGCGGCGAATGCGCGCAGCGGCTCGACGGGCAGCCGCCCATGCGCATCGGTGCCGCTGAAGCTCCACGGCCACGCGCCCGCATAGCCGGCATCGAGGGCAAACGCGAGGTACTCCTCGGTTCGCGCCGCGGGACACTCGCCGATAATCACCGGGCGGCGGACGCCGAGCGCCGCCGCCGGCGTGCCGAGGACGTCGGCCGCGGACGCCTCGCGCTCAGCCGCGGGATACGAGTGCACCTGGAGCACGTCGAGCCCCAGCGCCTCGTCATCCCACGCCCACAGGTTGTGCAGGCGCGCGCCCCCGAGCGTGGTCAGCGCGCCCGGGTGATCGGCATGGACGATCGCGCTCAGCCGCGACACGAGCGCGGCGAGCAGCTCGAAACGGAGCGGACGCCGCACCCGCGGATGCAGATCGCGCTCCCACTCGTCGACGATGAAGTCGGGCTCGTTCATGAACTCGTAGCCGAGCACCGCCGGGCCGAGATCGGCGCGCGCACCGGACGGTCCGTAGCGCCGGACCACCGGCTGGAACACGCGGTCGAAGAGGCCGTCGCGGCCGGCGGGCGACAGCAGCACCTCCGCGCGCCCCTCGGGCAGCTCCGCGTCGTAGGTCACGCCCGTGACCGGGTCCGCGAGCGCGTCGGCGAGGCCGCCGAACATCCAGCGGTGGTCGAGCAGAACGAGGTCGACGCGAAGATTTGAGGCCTGCGCGCTCTCGAGCGCCGCGTCGAGGTCGGCGAAGAGGTGCGCGTCTGGCCCGGCCGGCAGGCCGCGGTCGTCGTACACGATGCCCGCACGGCCGTCGGCGAAGACGAACCAGCGCACGACGGTGAACCCGAGCGCGGCCATGTCGGCGAGATCGCGCGCCACCGCCTCGCGGCGCGTGGAGACGCCCAGGTGCGAACCCCAGACGTTGCCGCCGAAATCGAGCCCGTAGAAGACCGTCCGGCCGTCGGTCGACCAGGGATAGTTGCAGCCGTGCAGGTACATCACCACGTCAAGTCACAAGTCAGAAGTCACAAGTCAGAAGTCACAATGCTGAACGTCACAATGCAGAAGTCACAATGCTGAACGTCACGAGCAGAAAGTCACGATGCGGGCACGTGGTGTCTCTCTTGCTTGTGTATGACGCATCAGGATACGACTCCCAGCGGGAAACCCTACGACCTGCACGACCGTTTGCTCCTGTTCGCGTGCGACGTCGTTCGCGCCGTGCAGTTTCTGCACACGCGCGGACCGGTTGGGCGGGCAATTTCGTATCAGCTGCTCGACGCGGGCACGTCCGTCGGAGCCAACTACGAAGAAGCCGACGGCGCGTCCAGTGTCGCCGATTTCCTCGCCAAGACCCGCATCGCGTTGAAAGAGGCGAAGGAAACCCGGTTCCGGCTCCGCGTCTGCCGTCAAGCCGACTTGCTTGGCGCATCATTCGATCCGCTCGTACGCGAGTCCGACGAAGTCGTGCGAATACTCGCCGCGATCGTCCGCCGCCGACAGGGGACTTGAAGATTGGGATTGGGGATTGGGGCTTGGGGCTTGGGTGCTTGGGGCTTGGGGCTTGGGGCTTTGTGACTTCTGACTTGTGACTTCTGACTTGTGACTTGACTCAGATGTACCCCAGTTCGAGCGCCTTCAGCACCGCGCGCGTCCGATCGCGAACGCCCAGCTTCGACAGGATGCTCGACGCGTGGTTCTTGACGGTTCCCTCGGCCGTCCCGAGCGCGCCGGCAATCTCGCGGTTGCTGTAGCCACCGGCCATCAGCCGCAGGATTTCGATCTCGCGTTTCGTCAGCGGGTCGGGTGGATCGAGCGCGTCGAAGTCGCGGCGCACGTGCTCGAGGCCGCGCAGCACGCGCTCGGTGACGGCGGGCCTGATCATCGTGCCGCCGCCGGCGACGGTCCGAATGGCGTCGGTGAGCTGTTCGAGCGAGACGTCCTTCAGGAGGTACCCGCGCGCCCCCGCCCGCACCCCCTCCAGCAGCATCTCGTCGTCGTCGAAGGTGGTCAGCAGGATCGTCGGCGGCAGCGCGCCTGCCGCCCGCATCTCGCGCAGCACGCCGATCCCGTCTTTTCGCGGCATCCGCACGTCGAGGAGCACCACGTCGGGCTTCTCGCGGCCGATGACCGCCACGGCCTCGTCGCCGTCCGCCGCCTCGGCGACGATGGCGACGTCGCCCGCCAGCTCGAGCAGCGACCGGATGCCGCGCCGCACGAGCGTCTGGTCGTCCACGAGCACGACGCGGATCACGAGGCGGCCGCCTCCGGGCGGGGAATGAACCCGCGTACTTCGAAGCCGCGTCCCGGACCGGGCGTCACCTCGATCCGGCCGGAGAGCGCCGCGAAGCGCTCCCGCATGCCCGTCAGCCCGTGGCCCCATCGCACCTCGGCCGCGCCCTGCCCGTCGTCGCGGGCGTGGAGACCGATCCCGTCGGGCCGCGCCTCGATGCGGATCCAGAGATTGCGGGCGCCGCCGTGCCGCGCGGCGTTCGTGATGACTTCCTGCACGCACTGCAGCAGCGCGTGCGCCTGCGCCGTCTCCTCCACGGGCAGGACCTCGGGCACGTCGAGGTGCACCTGTACGGCCCGGGTACCGGCCGCCAGCGTGCGCATGACCTGGACGAGATCGATCCGGCTCGTCTCGCGCATCCGGCTGACCACGTCGCGCACGTCGCTCAGCAGGAGTCTGGTGATCGCGTGCGCCTCGCGCACGTGGTCGGCCGCCGGGTCCGCGCTCAGGCGCGACGCCACCTCGAGCTGCAGGCTCAGCGCCGTCAGGTGATGGCCGAGCGTGTCGTGCAGGTCGCGCGCGATGCGCAACCGTTCGGCCGTGCGGCTGTTCTCCGCGAGCAGCGCCTGCGTGGCGGCCAGCTCCGCGTTCGCGCGGGCGAGGTCCTCCCGCGCGAGGCGCTCGCGGCGGGCGAGCGACATGGCCGCGATCGCGAACGCCTGAAATCCCGCGAACGAGCCGGCCACGGCGAGCCCGCCGATCCAGCTCTCGACCTGCTGGACCCACAGCGCCGCGAGCGCGACGCTCTGGACCGCGACCCACGTCCACGCGACAGGCGCCGAAAACGCCGCCGCCGCCTCGGCGGCGACGATGACAAGGGTGGCAGCCATGGTCGCGTTGCCGCTCAGGTACACCAGGGTCAGCCCCGCCGACGCCTGCACACCCAGCCACGCGCCCACGCGGCGGCGCGGGCACTGCCGCAGCGGCGCCTTGGCGCGCAGGCTGATCGCCAGCGCGACGCCGAAGCCGGCGAACGCCATCGTCCAGACGAGCGCGCGCCAGCCGCGGAACCCGCCGCCGAGCATCTCCGCCAGCGTCGGCAGGCTGACGACGAGCCACGTGGCATAGGCGGCCCGGTTCAGCCACTTGTCATCGCGCACCGACCGATTGTACGGCGCGGGCCCGGGCTGGCTCTGTGCCGGAAGTCATGCCGGGCGCCCGTGACGTGCGGCACATGCGCGGGCGCGCGCGGACGGCCAGAATCAGCGGCAAGGAGGCCGTCATGACATTCACACCCCTCGTTCGCGAAGCCGCCCGGCTGGCCGGGCTGGCGTTGATCGTCTTCAGTCCCGCAGTGCTTCAGGTCGACGCTCAGACGCCGCCGCAGCGGTTTCCCGATCTCATCGCCGCGCTCGAGAGCACGCCCGGCTGTCTCGGCGTGGAGGCAGGCTCGATGGCGAGCGGCAAGCAGGTCATCTTCGCCTGGTTCGAGAACAAGCAGGCCGTGTTGAACTGGTACCACAGCGACGTGCATCAGGCCGCGATGCGCGCGTTCGCGCCGTCGGCGCCGGGCGGGCGGGCGCCGCTCGCCCACGTCGCCGACGACAGCGGTCCGGTCCTGGCGATCGCGTCGCTCACGCCGGCCGAGCGGCCGCAGGTCGACGGCGTCCAGCTTCCCGTCTCGCAGATTGCGATCGAGCTGTATGCGCCGCTGCCGGGCGGAGTCGCAGTCGGCGGCCGCTTCGCGCCCGCCGCGCTCACGGTGCCTGGACTCCGTGAGGCGCG
>Ga0194128_10003628_pt1 | contig 23449 bp, 25 predicted proteins | sample TA2KigCa65mmetaG_FD_148650 | JGI IMG/M metagenome (GOLD analysis project Ga0194128, IMG submission 148650) | Freshwater microbial communities from Lake Tanganyika, Tanzania - TA2015037 Kigoma Deep Cast 65m | ecosystem: Environmental > Aquatic > Freshwater > Lake | place: Tanzania: Lake... | reverse complement strand
TCAAGAAATACCTTAGTTCACGTATGGCCGACACGTAATCCTAACCCTTTGTTTGGCGGACATTTTTTCCTTACAAAAAGCGTTAAGGAGCGGCGCGCGGAGATTTATCGCGAGATAAATCGACCTGCTCCCCAACTCTGGTCCACTCACGATGAGAGGATCGGCGCAGTTGCCCGGTTCAAAGTGAGCTGCTCAAACGCCTCGGGCGGGATGTTGCCCAAGGAGCTGTGGGGCCGGACGGCATTGTAGTCGACGCGCCACGTCTCGATCGTCTCGCGGGCGTGACCGAGCGTGCCGAACCAGTGTTCGTTGAGACATTCATCACGCAGGCGGCCGTTGAAGCTCTCGACGTACGCGTTTTGGTTCGGCTTCCCCGGCTCGATGAAGTGCAGTTCGATCGCGGCGCGGTACGCCCAGGCATCGAGCACGCGGCTGATGAACTCCGGACCATTGTCGGTACGAGCATCGCGGGTTTTCCGCGCGTCTCGACGAGCCGCTGCAGCACTTGCGTGACACGGCGCCCGCCCAGCGACGTATCGACCTCGATCGCGAGACAAGCGCGGGTGAAGTCGTCGACCACGGTGAGGATGCGAAAGCGTCGGCCATCGTCGAGGACGTCGAGCACGAAATCGAGCGACCAGCGTTCATTCATCCGCGTGGGCGCGGCCAGCTTCGGGATGCCGCGCGTCCCACGGCGGCGCCGCCGACGGCGGCGGACGGTGAGGCCCTCCTGCGTGTAGAGGCGATAGACGCGCTTCAGATTGACGAGAAAGCCCTCGCGGCGCAGCAGTACGTAGAGGCGCCGATACCCGAAACGTCGGCGTTCGCCGGCCAGCTCGCGCAGGCGCTCGCGGAGCGCCGGCCACTCCGGCCGTCGAGTCGGGTAGCGACATGTGGAGCGGCCGACCCCGACGAGCCCACACGCCCGGCGCTCACTCAGCGCGAACTTCGCCTGGATCGCCCGCACCGCGCTACGCTGCGCCACGGGCTTCAGGCCTTTTTTCCGACGAGATCCTTCAGCGCGAGATTATCGAGGGTGAGATCGGCGACCAGCCGTTTGAGCCGGGCGTTTTCATGCTCCAGCGTGCGCAGCCGTCGCGCCTCGCTCACCTCGAGCCCGCCGTACTTGCTCTTCCAGCGATAGAACGTCTGCTCGCTGATGCCGTGGCGGCGGCACAGCTCAGTGCTCTTCGCGCCCGCGTCGGCTTCCTTCAAGATCCCGATGATCTGCTCTTCCGTGAATCGCTTCCGCTTCATCGCGGGGCCTCCCCGCGGGCAGCCTAGCCGATCGGACTCTCATTTCGCGTGGACCAGTTTTCGGGGAGCAGGTCGGTGGCGCTCGCGCTCGAGCTCGACGCGGCGAACGTCTGCCGCGCCGCGCGCGTGGCGCTCGTCGGCGTAGGGCCGGGCCCCGTGCGCGCCGTCCAGGCCGAGCGGTGCCTGACGGGAGGGGTCATCACCGATGCCGTCGTCCGCGAGGCCTCGGAGACCGCCGCGAAGGAGATCGACCCGCAGAGCGATCTCCATGCCACGAGCCACTATCGCCGGAGACTGGCCGCGGTCCTGGTCGAGGACGCCGTGCGCCAGGCGCTCGGCGGGAGGCACTGAGCCAGCCATGGCCGACGGCATCTCGATCCGGGTGACGGTCAACGGAGCCGTGCACGAGCGGACAGTCGAGCCGCGGTTGCTGCTCGCCGATTTCCTCCGCCACGAGCTCGGGCTGACGGGCACGCACCTCGGCTGCGAGCACGGCGTGTGCGGCGCGTGCACCGTGCTGGTGGACGGCGCGAGCGCGCGCAGCTGCCTGCTCTTCGCCGCACAGCTCGACGGCGCCCGCATCACGACCGTCGAGGGCCTCGCGCGGGACGGCGAGCCGCAGCCGATCCACGACGCGTTCCACGAAAACCACGCGCTCCAGTGCGGCTACTGCACGCCGGGATTCCTGGTGACCGTGCACGAGCTGCTCACGGAGAACCCCGAGCCCACCGAGGCCGAGGTGCGCGAGGCGCTGTCGGGCAACCTGTGCCGCTGCACCGGGTACGTCAACATCATCAAGGCCGTGCTCGACGCCGCGCGCCGGCTGCGCGCGTCGGGACAGCGGCCCGTTCTTCGCTGAGGAGACACCGATGGCGCAGGTGACGACGGCGGGCTGGGTCGGGCGCGGCGCCCTGCGGATCGAGGACGACAAGCTCCTGAAGGGCCGCGGCGTCTTCACCGACGATCTGCACCTGCCGGGAATGGTGCATCTCGCCTTCGTGCGCAGCCCCCACGCGCACGCCCGCATCCGCGCGATCCGCACCGAGCACGCCGCCGCCGTGCCGGGCGTGCTCGCCGTCTTGACCGGCCACGATCTCGCCGCGCTCTGCAAGCCGATCTACGTCGACGTGATCTTTCCGAGCTACAAGGCGCCGAGCCGGCCCGTGGTCGCGATCGATGCCGTCAAGTTCGTGGGCGACCCCGCCCGGAACAATCCACGACTATGCGATACGGCAGGCCGGTCCTTCCATATTGTCTAGGACGGCAGATTCCTGCGCTTTCTCGCGCCCACCGACACTGAGGGTGAGGAGCTCGGTGCAATTGAGACGCCGCGCTCGGGGGTGACCGGGATCTGGGCCTCCTTCAGGGAGCGAAGGCAGCCAGGTGTCCCCCCGAACCGACGTCGCCGCTGTTCACCTACCGCAGGCGCCACTCATTGAACTGTTCCTGCACCTTCTCGAGATTGGGCCCCCACCAGTTTCCGTTGAGGAGGAACCCCTGCTTCATGTTGTCCGGGTTGGAAGCGAGTAACGGGCGCAGCTTCGCGTCGATGAGGGCCAGCGCCTTCGAGTTAGTCGGCGCGAACGCGGCCCCTGCGTATTTCGTGAGATCTGCCTGCCGATTCGCCTGGATCGCATAACTGATGAACTTCATCGCGTTCTCGGCGTTCGGCGCGCCCTTCGGTACGGTCCACGCCTCGAAGTAGAAGCACGCCCCGTGGTAGGAGAAGCCGAACGGCTGGCCGGCGAGCATCTCGGAGATCGTCCGCGTCCACGGCGTCATCACGACTTCACCTGATTTCAGCAGCACGCCGGGCTGGGGGAACTGCGACCACCAGACCTTGACGTCCGACTTGATGCGGTCGAGGCTCTTGAACGCTCTCGGGACGTCGATCGGGTACAGCTTGTCCATCGGTACGCCATCGGCGATCAGCGCGATCTCCGTGGTGATACCAGGGAAGTTGTGCAGGCCGCGCGCGCCCGGGAACTTCTTCGTGTCCCAGAAATCCGCCCATGTCTGTGGCTGCGGCTTGCCAGTCGGAAACGCGTTGATGCCGTACGACAACACCATCGCGATGAAGATGTGGCCGAGTGACCGCTCGGAGACGACCGCCGGCGCGATGTCCTGGGCGTTGACTATGTTGTAGTTGATCGGCGCGATCAGGTCGTCGCGAAGGGCCGTATAGAGCAGCCGGTTCGGGAGCGGTACTAGGTCCCATTCTACGCGCTTCGATTGCACCTGGGCTTTCAGCTTTGCCAGGTCGACGCCGGTCGTCTGGATGATCTTGATCCCAGTCTCGCGCTCGAAGGGTTCGAAATAGGCCTTGGTCTGGCCCTCCTGGTAGGTGCCGCCGAAGCCAACGAACACGAGCTCCTTGCTGGCGCCGCGGGCAGGCGTGATCACTGCGGGAAACGCGAGTCCTGCCGCGCTCCCTGCTGTCACCGTCTTGAGGAATTGTCGCCGATTCATTTGTCGTCCTCCGGGTAAGTTGTGAACACCATCAGGCCCTCCTTCTGACGAGCAGCAGTGGAGTGAGCACCAGGAGACTGGCCACGATGATCACCGTCGAGATCGCCGGCAGAATCGGGGTGATCTCGTAGAAAATGGCGTCCCAGACCTTCACCGGCAGCGTCTTGGCGCGGACGCCGCTGATGAAGAGCGTCACCACGACCTCGTCGAAGGAAACGTTGAACGCGAACAGCGCGCTGCCGAAGACGGCCAGCCGGATCTGCGGGAAAGTGACGCGGGCGAACGTCGTGACTGGACCGCCGCCCAGACTGAGCGACGCTTCCTCAAGCGCCGGATCAACGCCCTGGAGTGCGCTGCCGACGAATACCACGACGAAGGGAAACGCCAGTACGCTGTGGGCGACGACCAGCCCGACGACCGTCCCGACGACGCCGGCGGCGGCGAATACGTAGTACACTGCGACAGCGAAGACCACGCTCGGCACGATCCGTGGCGCGATCAGCGCCGCTTCCAGCAGGGGGCGCGTCCGCGTCTGCAGGCGCTGGAGGCCGAGCGCTGCCAGCGTGCCGAGGAAGGTCGACACGACCATGGTGCCGAGCGCCACCTGGACCGAGCGGCCCAGCGCCGCCATCCACTCCGGGCTCGTAAAGAAGCGCTGGTATTGTGCGAAGCTAGGCTTACTCGGGACCAGTTCGAAAACCATCGACGAGCTGAGCGACATCGGGACCACGGTGAGGACCGGCACCACCAGGAAGGCGAGCACCGAGCCGCCAACGAGGGCGAGTGCACCGCGTGCAACGACGGGACGGAGTCGGCGCCTCACGGTAACCCGGCTGCGCGCGGCATACGCCCTTCCAGGATGCGGACGTAGATGGCGTAGAGCAGCAGCGTCCCGATCAACAGCGTGTTGGCGAGGGCAAAGGCGAACGGCCAGTTCAATACCTGGCGCACGCTGAACTCGATGAGGTTGGAGACCATCATCTGTTTCGGGCCGCCGAGCAGCGCGGGAGTGATGAAGAAGCCGAGGGCGACGATGAAGACCAGCAGGCCGCCGGCCGCCACCCCCGGCGCGCTCAAGGGCAGCGTCACACGCCAGAACGTCTTCGCCGGGTGCGCGCCGAGACTGGCCGATGCATGGCGCAGCTCCGGCGGAATGGCGAGAAGCGTGCTGAGCACCGGGAAGATCATGTACGGCAGCAGCATGTTGACCATGGCGATGAGCACGCCCAGCTCGTTGTACATGAGGTCGAGCGGCCTGCTGATAACGCCCCACTCGACGAGCAGGCGGTTCACCACCCCGGTGCGTTGCAGGAGAGCCATCCAGATATAGTTTCGGACGAGGACGCTCAGAAAGAACGGCACGATCACGCACAGCAGGAGGATCTGCCGCGTGCGAGGCTTGACCGAGGCGAGGAAGTAGGCGGCGGGGTAGCCGAGGAGCGCGGCGAAGATTGTCGTGAGAAGGCTGATCTTCAGTGTGATCCAGAAGACGTGACCGTAGACGGGCGTCCGCCACATCCGCTCGTAAAACGCCAGCGTGAAGTCCGGCGCGAACAGGCTCCCCCAGACGACATGGGCGAGCGGTAGCGCGAACACGAGGACGAGGAAGACCAGCGGCGGCCCGAGCAGCACCATTCGAGCGAGGCCGATGCGTTTCACCGCGCGTTGAGCACCGCGCGGGCGTCTGCGATCGCCGTGCCGCGCTCGAGCAGGAAGACCGGATTGAGATCCAGCTCGACGACGTCGTCGAGATCGACCATGAGCTCCGACACGCGCACGATGAGGTCAACGGCGGCCTCCGTGTCACGCGGCGCCCGGCCGCGATGCGCGCCGAGCAGGCGATGCGCGCGGATCTCGCCGAGCATCGCGCGCGCCTCCGCCTCGTCGAGCGGAGCCAGCCGGAACGTGACGTCGGCGACCGCCTCCACGTCAATGCCGCCGAGGCCGAACATCACGACGGGTCCGAACTGGGGGTCGCGGAACGCGCCGACCACGGTCTCGAGGCCGTGGGCCACCATCGGCGTGAGGAGCACGCGCGGATTCGCGATGCCGATGGCGGCGGCACGGACGGCAAGCTGGCGGTACGCGTCTCCGGCCTTCTCCGGGTCGACGTCGAGGAGCACGCCGCCCGCCTCGCTTTTGTGCACGAGCTCCGCCGCCACGAGCTTGACCGCAAGCCGGGCGTGCAACTCACTGGCCGCGCGCACGCTCGTTTCCGCGGTCGCCACGACCCTGAAGGCCGGCACGTCGATGCCGTATGCGGCCAGGAGCTCGCGGGCGTCCGGCTCCAGGAGGAGCCGCGGCGTGCCGGCCGTTGCCCGCGACAGGATGGCGCCCACGCGCGCGCGATCCGGCGTTGAGCACCGGCGGCCTTCGTCAGGGCGCGGTCGCCTGGCCTCGCGCCAGCACGCCGCCATCGCCTTCGCGGATGCCTCCAGCGATCGGTATATCGGCACGCCGGCGACGGTCAGGGTCTCGAGCGCCGGGAGCCGTTCGCCGGCGTAGATCGTGTGCAGGATGAATGGTTTGCCATGACGCCGAACCACGTCCACGAGCTCCCGCGCCGCGGCCTCCTCGCGCAGCCCGAGCTCCGGGGTGGCGATCTTGACGTAGCCGCCGAAGTGCCCGGCGAAGATCGCGGCGCCGATGTCGGGGTCCGCGAGACAGACGTCAGCCACGCGCGGCACGACCTCCGGCTCCTCCTCGGCCTGGCCGGCAAAATCGATCGGGTTGCCGACGCCGCTGCGGGCCGGAAGGAGCTCGCGCAGGCGCCGCTGCGTGTCGGGTGCGAGCGGAGGAACGGCGAGGCCGACGCGATCCGCCGTGTCGCAGACGATCGTGGCGTGCCCGCCGCCGTCGGAGATGATGGCCACCGTCCCCCGCCGCAGCGGCGGGAGTGAGGCCAGCGCAATGGCGGCGTCCCACGCCTCTTCGCTCTCGGCGGCGCGGATGATGCCGCACTGGCGGAACGCCGCGTCGACCACCCGTTGCTCGCCGGCGAGCGCGCCGGTGTGCGAGAGCGCCGCGCGCCGGCCGCTCTCCGTGTCGCCAGGCTTGAGGATGATCACAGGCTTCGGCGACGGATGCCGGCGCATTGACTCCCACAGGCGGCGCCCTTCCAGCGGTCCGAACCCCTCGAGGTACGCGACGACGACCTTCGTCTCCGGATCGGCGAACAGGTACTCGAGATACTCCGGAATCGCAATGTCTGCGGCGTTGCCGACAGTGACGAGCTTGCTGAAGCCCAGCCGCTTCTCGCGCGCCAGCTGCGCGAAGGTGAGCGCCATGTTCCCGCTCTGCGAGATCACCGCGATCGGCCCGGACGGGACCTTCCACCCGAGCGCGTTCACGTGACCGGAGGCGCTGAAGAGCCCAGCGCAATTCGGGCCGACCAGCCGCGCCCCGTGAGCCCGCGCGATCGCCACCAGCTCCTGCTCGATGCGCTTGCCCTCGGCACCGGTCTCGCCGAAACCCGCGGTGATGATGATGATCCCGCGCACACCGGCGGCCACGCAGTCCTGGATCGCGCCGGGAACGAGGTCAGGGCGCACGAGCACGATCGCCATCTCCACAGGGCCCGGCACGTCGGCGAGGGTGGGGTACGCCTTGCGCCCGAGGATCTCGGACGCCGTGGGATGGATGGGGTAGAGCGGGCCCTCGAAGCCGGCCTCCACCAGGCTGCGCCAGCGGCGCCCGCCGGCCTTGTGCAGCACGGTGGAAGCGCCGATGACGGCGACGCTGCTCGGGTTGAACAGAGGGTCGAGCGAATGTCTCACCCGATCACCTCAGCGGTTCTTGAACTGCGGGCTCCGCTTCTCCGAGAACGCCTTCGGCCCTTCCTTGGAGTCCTCCGTGCCGTGGATGAGCGCGGTGACCGCGGCGTAGAAGCGCAGCATGTTCTCCGGATGCTCGTACAAGCCGCGCCATGCGAGCTCCTTGGTGACGCGGACGGCGAGCGGGCCATTCTCGGCGATCTTCTGGGCGATCTGCTCGGCGGTGGTCATCAGCGCTGCCGGCTCGACGAGACGGCTGACGAGCCCGACCTCATAGGCGCGGCGGGCATCGATGCGCTCGCCCGTGAGCAGCAGGTCCATCGCCACCGACATGCCGACCGTGTGCGGCAGGCGCATGGCGCCGAAGCCGTGCAGGATACCCCAGCGGACCTCGGGGCTACCGAACGACGCGTTGGTGGATGCGATGCGCACGTCGCATCCCAGTAGGAATTCCAGACCGCCCGCGAGGCAATAGCCGTTGACGGCGGCGATGACAGGCTTTTCGACCTGAAGCCGCTGACCGAGACGTTCCTGCCGCTCGTGCTCCCAGAACTCGTTGATCCCACCGGCGTTGGTGTGCATCTTCTTGAGGTCGGCGCCCGCGCAGAATGCCTTGTCACCGGCGCCGGTGATGATGGCCACGCGCAAGGCAGGGTCGCGGTCGAACTCCCGCAGCCGGTCTGCCATGAGGCGCGCCGTCTCCATGTCAAAGGCGTTCATCGCCTCGGGTCGGTTGATGGTCAGGCGCGCGATCATGCCCTTCGTCTCGTACAGGAGTGTGCTCACGGGTGGTGTCCTCTTTGACGTGTTTCAGGTTAGTTGACGGCAAGGCAGTCCGCCGGGTCCCAGCCGACGGGCAGCTGCTGGCCGACCTTCCATGGCGGATCGATCGAAAAAGCCAGGGTCTTGGCGACCAGCTCGTCACGCTGATCGAGGAGCAGCCGGTACTTCACGAGATCGCCGACGTAGAGCAGCTCCACAATCTCGGCCTTGTACTGGTTGCCACGCGAGCCCGCCGCCGGGCCAAGATGCACGTACTCGGGACGCACGACCAGATGCGCGGGTCCGGAGGTGGTGACGCCGGCCGCCACTTTGACGCGCAGGCCTTTGACCGTCGTAAATACGGTGTCGCCGCCGATGGCTTCCACGCTGCCCGCCAGGAGATTGGACTCGCCGATGAAATCGGCGACGAACTGGTTCGCCGGTCGGCGGTATACCTCGAGCGGAGGGCCGATCTGCTGCAGGCGCCCGCGGTCAAGCACCGCGATGACGTCGGACATCACGAGTGCCTCGACTTGATCGTGTGTCACGGAGACGGTGGTGATGCCCAGCTCGCGCTGCAGATGCCGGATCTCCACCTGCATGTCCTCGCGCAAGCGCTTGTCGAGCGCGCCCAACGGCTCGTCCATCAGCAGCACCGGCGGCTCGAAAACGATGGCGCGCGCCAGTGCCACGCGCTGCTGCTGTCCGCCGGAGAGCTGCCTCGGATAGCGCTCCGCGAAACCGTCGAGCCTGACGAGACCCAGCGCCCGACGGACGCGCTCGGCGATGTCGCTCTTCGACAGGCGACGCATCTGCAGCGGGTAGGCGACGTTCTGAAAGACGGTCAGGTGTGGGAAGAGCGCATACTGCTGGAAGACGACGCCGATGTTGCGCCGGTACGGCGGGCGGTCCGTAATCGGCGTGCCGGCGACGAGGATGTCGCCGGCCGTAGGGTCCTCGAAGCCGGCGATCATCCGCAGCGTGGTCGTCTTGCCGGAGCCGCTCGGGCCGAGCAGCGTCAGGAAGGTGCCGCCCTCGACGGCGAACGAGAGGTCGTCCACGACGCGGTTGCCGCCAAACGCCTTCGAGAGCCTGTGGACGTCCAGGCGCGCGCCGTGGATCTGCAGCCGCCCGGTCTCCCTCGTCACGCGCGCAGCAGTCCCTGGGGATCAACGCGGCCACGCAGGATCGCCAGCTCCTCGGCGTTCGGCAGCGAGGTCAGCGGCACGGTGGACGGCACGATCAGCTCGAACCCTGTCTGCGCCCGGACCTGATCCACGGAGACGCCCGGATGCACCGAGAAGAGTCGCATACGCTTGCTCTGTTCGTCGAAGTCGAGGATCGCCAGCGGCGTGATGCAGTAGCGCGGGCCGCCGCCCGGTAGGCCCAACCGGCGCCGCGCGTCGGCACCGCCCCCGGCCCAGCCGACCGTGCTGACGAAGTCGCAGCGCTCGACGAAGACGCGCGGCGAGTGCTCGTTGACGTAGAGGTAGAAGCGGCGCACGTGTGAGGCGTTGGTGGTGGTCGCGATGGCGCCCGGCCCGCGCAGGATGAGCCGGTGCGGGTCCTTTCCGAGCCCGATCAGGTTCGAATTGCCGAAGGCGTCGATCTGGAGGGCGCCGACGAAGAACACGGAGTTCCGCCGGCTCTTCTGGTAGAAAACGACTTCGTGGTCGTTGAAGTACCCCTCAGCCCACCGTCCCGCGCGCCAGTCCGTCAGCAGCTGGAAGTGCTCCATCACCGGCGTGTGATAGAGATTGGTGCGGGTGTGCGCGATCATCACGCGCATGTTGGGGCCGTGGTGCAGGTGGGCCAGCAGCGCACCCGCCCTGATGACGGGCAAATTCGTGCCGACGAATACCTCCTCCCCGTCGGTGATGTCCCGGGCGATGAAGGTGGCCATCACTTCCTTCACGGTCGCGGGTGCGCTCATCGCGTGTACTCATCGAGTGAGAATAGCCGGCGCAGTCCAACGGCCTCGAGGTAATCCACGTGCGTGGGCGCCGTGTCCACGTAGCGGGTCAGATAGGCCTCGATCGGCTGACGATCGCCGCTGCGCGCGAACCTCCGTCCTGCCTCCACCAGTTCCGCGATATGCGCGCGGTCCTCCAGGTAGAAGCCAGGGCTCGAGAACGGGTGGGCGCCGTACGGGGCCCGCAGCACCGCCGAGGCTAGCAGGGCCGTGCGCTCGGGGGTCTTTCGAATCTCCTCGTTCGAGACGATCCGCTCGACCTGGACGATCGTGCGCGTCGCCGCCCGCCACAGCAGACGATCGGCGTAACCGGTGCCGACGAACTGCACATTGCCGTATCCGTCGGCGAACGCGGCATGGAGCACGGCCACATCCGGCTCGATGGCGGGCACGGCCAGCAGCGTCTCGCCGCGCACTGGATCTGTGAACGGCTTCAGGTCCGGATTGATCTCGGGAAACGAGGTGCCCACGCCGCCGCGGCAAGGAAGGAACGGCAGCATCTGGCCGGCGGCCTGCAGGCCAGTGTAGTACTGCCCCTCGTCGCATTCCCAGACGTTGATTTCGCCATGCTCAGCGGCCGCGCGGTAGAACGGGCCGATCGATGCGAGCGCTTCGGCGCCCACGTACGGGCATATGACCTTGCGCACGCACCCGGCCGCGATCAATAGGTCGACGTCGAGGCCACCGACGGCTGAACCGATCACGGTCAAGTTCTTGAGACGACGTCGGACAATGTGGCGAACGGCAACCATCGCGTGGCACGCCGTCGCGAGTCCGCCAAGCGCGATGGACATGCCGTCGCGGAACCAATCGTCGAGCGCGCTCTCGTCCAGCACAACCGACCGCCGCTCGGTCACGCCGTTCAGAACGTCGGCGGAATGATCGCCCATATGCACCTGAGCTCCTTGCGTCCGGGGTTTGCAATGCGATGGGGCACCGAGCAATCGAACCGGATGCTGTCCCCGGCGCCGAGATGGTGCACGGTGTCGTACAGGGTGACGTCGGCTACGCCGGCGAGCACGACGCCGCACTGTTCGGCGGGATAAGCGAACGTCTCGTCCCCGGTCGTCGCCCCCGGCTCGTACACGCTCAAGATGAACTCGATCTGACCGGACAGGTCCGGCGTGAGCAGCTCATAGGTGATTCCTCGGCGGGGTGACAGCCGCTTGCGTTCCGTCGCCCTCACCACACGGCGATCCGACACCGGCGACGAGGGAATGAGATGCCCAATCGTGGTCCCGAGCGCATCGGCGATGGCCTTCAAGCTGCTGACGCTGGGGTTCGAGTGGTTGCGTTCGATCTGGCTCAGGGCACTCGATGTGATGCCCGCCTTGTCGGCGACGGCCTTCAGCGTGAGCCGCCGCTGAAGGCGGAGACTGCGGATGCGAGGACCAACGAGGCCGGGGGCCATATGAAGTGGCGCCAAATCTATGAAGCACTACCAAAAAAGTCAAGCTCAGCTTACGCGGTGCGTTGGCCCACGAAGTCAGGTTGAGTTGGCCGCCCCGACGCTACGGTTCTCGTCGGCCGTCCCATGCCTGTCCTTCGCCACAACTGTGTCCGGCTCGCTCGAGAGACGTGCGTGATCGTCTGACAGGCTCGAGAGGCTGGAGACTGGTACGAGGCTGGGGGGTATCGGCGTCCTCCGGCTGTCAGCCCTTGCCCGATGGGACGAGACTTTCGGGGACGAGAGAACGGGCCAGAAGGAAGAGAGGAACGGTTAGCGTGGGCTGGTGGCGGGGAAGACTGGCCGGTGTTGGACTACGCCGCCTGTCGGACGTAGCGGTGATGCAGGCCACCAACACAGCAGGCGGTCGACTGTGCGGAGCTTCGGGCGGGGCAGCGTTCGCTTGTAGACGGCGAGCTCCTGGCGCAGGGCCAGGTTCTCGAGGGCGAGCTGGCGATGGCCGCCGAAGAGGAACGGGAGGAGCCGGAACAGGTGGAACAGAAGAGTGATCATCGAGCTGAGATAGTGGCCGGATCAGAGCCGGCAGATCAACCACTTGCCAGGCGGACGAGGTATTGGCGAAGGACAGCCCAAGTTCATCGTCCGAAGCGACGATTGGTTCGGACCGCCCGAGTGGCGGTCAGTTGTCCGTCCATTGACAATATCCGGATCACCGGATATATGAGCGGCCATGCGACCACGGGGCGCCGTCCCCTTGTACCACCAGATCCTCGGCGTGCTCCGCGCCCGGGTGGCATCGGGTGAGTATGCCGTCGGCGCGCAGTTCCCCACTGACAAGGACCTCGTGCGCGAGTTCGGCGTGGGCCGGCACACCGTGCGCGCCGCGGTCGAGCAGCTGGTGTCGGACGGGCTCGTCGAGCGGCGGCCGGGCCGGGGCACGTTCACGGTGCAGCCGACCATGCGGGCCGACGAGTGGACGATCGCGTCGTTCGAAGACCTGATCGACCGGAGCTTCGAGGACAAATTCGAGATCCTGTCCACCGGCTTCGTGCCGGCCCGGACGAATCGCCGGGTGGCCGCGCTGTTCGGGCTCGCCTCGACGGAGTCGTTGTTTTGCGTGCGCGCGCTGCGCTCGTCGGCCGAGGGGCCGTTCGCGTACTCGACGATTCATTTTCCGCCGGCTACCGGCCATGCCCTTCGTCCGTACGTCCACGAGGGGGTGCCGCTCATCCTGCAGGTGGAGCGCCATTGTGGGCTGCCCGCGTTCGAGGCCAGGCAGGTGGCGTCCGCGGTCGCGGCCGACCTGGACGCCACGCGCCTGCTTGGGGTGCGCAAGGGCGAGCCGCTGCTGGTGCTCGAGCGCACGTACCTCTCGCGGGACGGGGCGCCGCTGGAGCATACGCGGATCGTGTATCGCTGCGACCGCTACCAGCAGGTGGTGCGGTTCTCGCGCCGCGACGCTCGGCAGGCACGCCCGGACACGCAGCACACATCAACGTGAGGGAGAGCAAGAGCATGGATCAGGCTAGAGCGCGCGAGATCGTCGATCGCTGGGTGATGCCGACGGAGGAAGGGACGTACATGGGCGGGATCGAGGACCGTCCGATCCTGGCCTCTGGCAACGGCAGCATCGTGGTCGACATCGAGGGCAAGGAGTATCTCGATTTCCAGTCCGGACAGATGGGCGCGGCGATCGGTCACCGGCATCCCAAGGTGATGGCGAGCATCCGCAAGTCCACCGAGACGTTCGTGCATGCCTCGAACATCATGCTGAACGTGCCGCGGCTAGAGCTGCACGAGCGGCTCGGGAAGATCCTGGAGCCGCCGCTGCAGAGGACGCTCTTTCTCGTCACCGGCAGCGACACGATCGAGGCCTCCGTCGATCTCGCGCGCAAGGCCACCGGCGGCCTCGACATCCTCGGGCTGCACGACGGCCTGCACGGCTCGACGTCCTACGTCTCGCGCTCGCTGAGCTTCGCGTGGAAACGCCAGAAGCACGCCTCCGTGGCGCCGGGTACCTCCGCCATGCTCACGCCGCACTGCTACCGGTGCCCGGTGGCCTCGACCTTTCCCCAGTGCGACTTCCTCTGCCTCAAGGCGAGCTTGGAGCTGGCCGACGCCAACTTCACGAGCCGTCCGGCGGCCGTCATCGCCGAGCCGATTCTGAGCGCGGGCGGTGTCATCGTGCCGCCTCCCGGGTATTTCGCGGCCGTGCGCCAAGCGTGTCAGGAACGGGGCATGCTGATGATCTTCGACGAGGCCCAGACCGGACTCGGCAAGACCGGCCAGATGTTCGGCTTTCAGCACGACGGCGTGGTGCCGGACATCATGGCGCTCTCGAAGCACTTCGGCGGCGGCGTGCCGGTGAGCGCGGTCTGCACGACCAACGACATTGCCAGGCGCGCGGTCGGCAACGGCTACTTCGCAACCCGCTCACACGCCACGGACCCGATGCCCTGCGCCGCCGGCGTGGCGAGCATCGACGCCATCGTCGAGGAGGACCTGCCGGGCCGCGCGGCGAAGATCGAGGCGCGCATGAAGTCGGCGTTCGCCCAGATGGCCAAGCGCTACGAGATCATCGGCGACATCCGCGGCCGCGGCGTCCTCCTCGGCCTCGAGCTCGTGAGCGATCGCGAGAAGAAGATACCCGCCAACAAGGAAGCCGCGGCCATTGACCGCCGGTGCCTCGAGTCGGGGCTCATCATCCAGCTCCGTGGAACCGGCCCCGGCCGCAAGAATGTGTTTCGCTTCGTGCCGCCGATGACGACGAACGACGCCGAGATCGACCGTGGGCTCTCGATCCTCGAGGACGCGTTCGCCGCCGTCCTCCACGGGCGGCCGCGCTCGACGGTGAGCGTGGGAGCGTCCACCGGTGCGCGGTGATCGCTCACTGCCCACGGTCAGTGCTCCAAGGGAGGGAACGACGATGACGAAGATCCTGATGGCGGTGGTCCTGGTGGCGGCGATGCTGGGTGGACTGATGCAAGACGCCGGGGCTCAGCAGCCGAAGCGCGGGGGCACGCTGGTGGCCGGCACGACATTCGAGCCACGCCAGCTCAATGCGGCGATCACGACAAGCTGGGCCGATCACGTCGTCGGCGCGAAGATCTTCAACTCGCTGCTGCGATTCCCAGAGAAGGGCTTTCCGACCCCGGAAGGGGACCTCGCCGAGAAGTGGACCGTCTCGCCGGACGGCAAGCGCCTTACGTTCACCCTCGTGCGCAACGCCAAGTGGCACGACGGCAAGCCGTTCACGGCGGCCGACGTGAAGTTTACGTTCGAGCAGGTGCTGCCCAAGCTCAATCCCAACCGGGCGATCTTCGAGACGATCACGAAGATCGATACGCCGGATCCTTATACGGTCGTCATGGAGCGCACGCAGCCGTTCGTGATGTTCTACTTCGACATTTTCAACGCCGGGATCCTGCCGAGGCACATCTACGAGGGCACCGACGTCGCCAAGAACCCCGCGAATCTCCGTCCCATCGGGACCGGTCCGTTCAAGTTCAAGGAGTGGGTGAAGGGCAGCCACATCGAGCTCGTGCGGTTCGACGAGTACTTCAAGCCGGGGCGGCCCTACCTCGATCGGGTCGTCTTCAAGTTCGTGCCCGACGTCGGCGCCGCGATCGCGGCGCTCGAGAAGGGCGAGATCGACTACGTGCCGCGCTGGGTTCCGCTCGGAGACATCGCCCGTCTGAAGGCGCGTCAGGGGATCGAGGTGAGCACGGTGGGCGGCATCGCGCTGGCGCAAACGCGCTGGATGACGTTCAACGTGCGCGATCCGCAACTGCAGGACGTCAGGGTCCGCCAGGCGATCGCCCACAGCATCGATACGGCGGCCGTCACTCGGATCGCGACCGGCGGGCAGTTCGATGTTGCCGAGAGCTTCCTCTGGAAGCAGTTTCCCGAGTTCGATCCACGGTTCAGCACCACGGCCCGGTTCAAGCGCGATCCGGGGAAGGCGCACCAGCTCTTCGATGCGGCCGGGATGACGATCGGGGCAGGCGGCCAGCGGGCCAAGCTCGAGCTTCTCGCGCACAGCGGGGTCGCCGACCTGGACAAGACCGTGGAAGTGATTCGTGATCAGCTTCGTGAGGTCGCCATCGAGGTTGTCGTCAAGCGCGTGGAGCGCGCGCTGGCCTTCGATCTCGCGAAGGACGGGAAGTTCCAGCTGTACATCCACTCGAACTGGACGGCGGGGCCGGATCCCGTCGCGGGCCTCCAGAGGTTCTTCCTGACGCAGAACATCGGCAAGCCGATCGGCAACTCGGGCGGGTACTCGAACAAGGACGTCGACGAGCTGACGGCCAAGGCCCTCGGCGAGGCCAACCCCCGGGCGAAGAAGGAGCTCGTGGCGCGGCTGCAAGAGATCTTCTTGCGGGACCTCCCCGCACTGCCACTGCAGCAATGGGTCGGCGTCTCGGCGTACCGGTCGGAGTTCGTCGACGTCACCACGCACTCCGTGGATTCGCGCGAGCACCTGGACGCCACGTACTCCACCAAGGCTGGGCGCTGACGAGGACACGCAACATTGAACGTCGATCGCTTCGGCAATCCCGTGATGGACGGCTACGCGTATGCGATGGGCGAGGTCCTTCAGAAGACATCCGACCAGATCCGCAAGCGCGAGCACGCCTGGCGGATCATCGGCCGGATCGTCCGCGAGAAGGGTGTCAAAGGCATCTACAGCTTCACCGGGCTGGATCGCGGACTTCACCCCGAGCCCGAAGACATCGAGTTCATGGACGAGGAGATCGCGCCCGGGCTCTACCTGGACCGCTTCCGGGAGCTGGCCGTGGCGATGATGGGCGGCGCTCTGCCGGCCCAGGACGCCGCGCTCTTCAATCGCACCGGCGCCGCATCGTTTGCGGTGATGCTGGCGCTCCTCGAGGCGGGGGACGTCGTCCTCGGCCTCGCCCCGCCGCCAGGCGGCGTGAGCCACCCGACCGTCATCCGCGCGGTTGCCTCCGCGGGCGCGCGTATCGTCCACGCGAAGGACTACCCCAGCTTCGAGACGCAGATCAACTCGGTCGCCGGGGTGAAGCTGGTGACCATCCTCCGGCTCCGCGCCGAGAGCGAGCTCGTTCCTCTCGGCGATCTCGAACGGGCGATCGGTCTCGCCAAGTTCCGAGGTATTCCGGTGTACCTCGACGACGCGGCGGGGGCACGACTCTGTCCCGTGGTCTACAACCAGCCCAAGCCACTGGAGCTCGGTGTGGATCTCGCGGGAACGGGGATGGACAAGACGGGCCTGCGGGGTCCGCGATTCGGAATCCTCGCGGGCGCAGCCGCGCTCGTGGACCAGGTCAAGGCCAAGGCGTTCGACCATGGCCTCGAAGGCCGGCCCGCGTTCCTCCCCGGGGTCGTCCGCTCCCTGGAGGCCTACAGCCCGGCGGCGCTCAAGGTCCTCGTCGACACCACGCGACGTCTGGGGGAAGAGCTGCGGCGCACGCTCGGCAACCGGGTGACGTTCAGTCCGGCCACCGTGATGCTCCGCGACGAGGAGGTTCTCAGCATCGTGCTGGAGCGCGCGGGACTGTCGAAGGCGGCCATCGTTCCGCTGGAGGCCTCCGCGACACTCTCCATGCTGCTCCTGCAGGACTACGGCATCGTCAGCGTGCATGCCACGACGGGCTGGCCGAGCTTCGGCGGCCTCCTGGTGAAGGACATCCACCCCGAGGTCGTGGATCGGCTCGGAGGGGTGAAGGTCTTTGCCGCGGCGGTCGACGCCTCGCTCACCAGGCTGGCGAAGATCGTCGGCAACCGTTCAGAGATCAAGAAAGTCCTCTTCGGGACGGCGTGATCACCGGCGTATGCGCGACCGGTAAGTGATGGAGCGGTCGTACGGGTCTTTCGTGCTGCGCCGGCTGCTGGCGTCGGTGCCGCTGCTCCTCGCCATCATCACCGTCAACTTCGGGATGATCAGGCTCGCCCCCGGCGATCCGGTGTACATGATCATCGGAGAAGCGGCGCAGTACGACGAGCGCTTCGTGCAGGAGGTCCGGGCGCGCTTCGGCCTCGATCGGCCGCTCCACGAGCAGTACCTGTCGTACGTGTTGCGCGCCGTCCAGGGCGATCTCGGCGTGTCGTTCTACTTCGACCAGCAGCCGGTGCTCGGCGTGATCTTGTCCCGCCTGCCCCAGACGCTGATCCTGCTCGGGCTCGGGTACGGCATGGCCGTCAGCGTGGGCGTGTGGCTCGGCTCGAGGGCGGCTCGGCGCCCGTACTCCCTGACGGACAACGCGGCGTCGGTGGTCGGCTTGCTGGGCTATTCGATCCCGTCGTTCTGGCTCGGCATGCTCCTGATCCTGGTCTTCTCCGTGCACTTCGGGTGGTTTCCGGTCGGCGGGATGATGGACGTGCGCACGCCGGCCACCGGCTTCGGCATGATCGTCGACCGGGCACGCCACCTGGTGCTCCCGGCGATCGCGCTCGGCGCCTTCCATCTCGCGCTCATCACGCGCCTCACGCGCGGCAGCATGCTCGAAGTGCTTCAGCTGGACTTCATCACGACCGCGCGGGCGAAGGGTCTGCGCGAGCGCGACGTCTATCGCCGTCACGCGTTGAGGAATGCCTTGCTGCCCGTGGTGACGGCGGCCGGGTATACGGTGGGCTTCCTGCTGGCCGGCTCCGTCCTCGTGGAGACGGTGTTCGCGTACCCGGGAATGGGACGGCTCCTGTACCAGGCGTTGATCGCGCGCGACTTTCCCCTGATGCTGGGCGTGCTGATCGTCGTCTCCGTCGCCGTCATCCTGGCGAACCTCATGACCGACTTGATCTACGGCAAGATCGATCCGCGGATCCGCACGGGATGAGCGTCACGACCGTGGCGGTCGGGGCGGTGCCCACCCAGGGCGTGGGGTACGTGTGGTCGCGGTACCGGCAGAATCACGCGGCCGTCGCCGGCCTCGCCGTCGTCGGGGCGTTTACGCTCGCTGCGCTGCTGGCGCCGCTCCTCGTGCCCACCCACTACGTCCGCGTCGGCGTGGCGCCGCTGCTGGCGCCGCCGAGCGCCGCGTTCGTGATGGGCAGCGACGACCTCGGCCGGAACATTCTCGCCGGCGTCCTCTACGGCGGCCGCGTCTCGCTGCTGGTCGGCGCGGTGTCGGTGGCGGTTTCCACGCTCATCGGCGTGGGCATCGGACTGGTCGCGGGCTACCGCGGTGGCGTCGTGGACGAGGTCTTCATGCGGATCGTCGAGTTCTTCCAGGTGCTTCCGCGCTTCTTCGTGGCCCTCATCCTCGTGGCTATCCTCGGCAGCAGCGTGTGGAACGTCATCATCGTGATCGCGGTGCTGAGCTGGCCGCTCACGGCGAGGCTGATCCGGGCCGAGGTGCTCTCCCTGCGCGAGCGGGACTTCGTGCAGTCACTCCGCCTCCTGCGCGCGCCCGTCTGGTACGTCGCCTTCGTCGAGATCCTGCCGAACGCGCTGGCGCCCGTCATCGTCAACGCCAGTCTGGAGGTGGGCCGGGCCATCCTCACGGAGGCGAGCCTCAGCTTCCTGGGACTGGGCGACGCCGATCACCCGAGCTGGGGCTTCATGCTCAGCTATGCCCAGCCGCTCATGCGCCAGGCGTGGTGGCTCTCCGTCTTTCCCGGGCTCGCCATCGTGCTCGTGGTCCTCGGCTTCAACCTCATCGGCGACGGGCTGAACGACGTCCTCAATCCCCGGCGCGACGCGGTCGCGGCCGCGACGGCGCCACGCTCGTGACGGCGCCTCTGCTCGAGCTGCGCGGCCTGCGGACGGTGTTCAACCTGCGGCACGGCCGCGTCCGTGCCGTGGACGGCGTCGACCTCGTGATCAAGGCTGGCACCATCGTGGGCGTCGTCGGCGAGTCGGGCTGCGGCAAGAGCACGATGGCGCACTCCATCATCCGGCTCCTGCCGCATCGGGCGGAACTCGTGGACGGCGCGATCCTGTTCGGCGGCCGCGACCTCGCCCGCCTGGGGCCCGAGGAGCTGCGCCGCCTCCGGGGCCGGGAGATCGCCATGGTCTTCCAGGATCCGCTCACGTACCTGAACCCCACGCTGTGCATCGGTCTGCAGATCGCCGAGAAGATCTGGGCGCACGAGACGGAGTCGCGCGAGCAGGTGCAGGCGGCGATCGCGACGCTGCTGAGGGAAGTCGGGCTGCCGCCGGCGGTCGAGAGCCGGTATCCGCACGAGTTGAGCGGCGGCATGCGCCAGCGCGTGCTCATCGCCATTGCGCTCGCCTGCGGGCCGAGCCTCATCATCGCCGACGAGCCGACCTCGGCGCTGGACGTCACGACCCAGGCACAGATTCTCGACGTGTTCCGGGCGCTGCAGCGATCGCGGAAGACGGCCTTCCTCGTGATCACGCACGACGTTGGCGTGGCCGCGGAGCTGTGCGACGAGGTCTGCGTGATGTACGCGGGGCAGATCGTCGAGCGCGGATCGGTCTACGACGTGCTCGAGCGGCCCGGGCATCCGTACACTCAGGGGCTGCTGGCCTCCGTGCTGTCCATCGACGAGTTCCGCGCGTCGGTGGCGACGCTCGACGGCACGCCGCCCGACCTCACCGATCCGCCGGCCGGCTGCCGGTTCCACCCGCGCTGCCCCCACGCCACCGCGGTCTGTGCGGAGCGTGTGCCGCCGGTGGTGGACGTCGGCGCCGGGCACGAGGTGATGTGCTGGCTGAAAGCGTCGCCGTAGTGGCCGACCTTCTCGAGGTCGAGGACGTTCGCAAGGATTTCGCGGCGGCGGCGCCGTTCTTCGGCCGTCGCGCGCGCGCCGTGCTGGCCGTCGACGGCGTCACGTTCAGCATCGCCACCGGCATGACGTTCGGCCTGGTGGGCGAGAGCGGCTCGGGCAAAACCACCATCGCGCGGATGTGTCTGGGCCTGCTGCCGCCAACGTCGGGCACCATCCGCCTCATGGACCAGGACCTCTTCGGTGCGGCGCACCAGGACTCGCGCTCCGTGGGCAGGCAGCTCGGCGCGATCTTCCAGGATCCGTCCGCCGCGCTCAACCCGCGCAAGCGCGTACGCGACATCGTCTCGCTGCCGCTGCGGCTGCACGGTGCGGCGAACGACGGGCGGACGACGGAGCGCGTGGTGCAGCTGTTGGAGGCCGTCTCCCTGACCCCCGGCGCGCGCTACCTCGATCGCTATCCGCACGAGCTCAGCGGCGGCCAGCGCCAGCGTGTCGTCATCGCGCGCGCGATCGCGCTGCGGCCGCGCCTGGTCGTGGCCGACGAGCCCGTCTCCGCGCTCGACATGTCGATCCGCGCGCAGATCCTCAAGACGCTCGCCGAGCTGAAGGAGACGTACAACCTCACGTACCTCTACATCACCCACGACCTGGGCGTGGTGCGCTCGATCTGCGACCGCATCGGCGTGATGTACCTCGGCAAGCTCGTGGAGGTGACCGGGGTGGAGGAGCTCTACGCCCGGCCGCTCCACCCCTACACGAAGCTGCTGCTCGAGGCGAACCCGATCCCGCGTCCCACGCAGGCCCGCGCGCGGCAGCGCGGCATCATCCGGGGCGAGATCCCGTCGCCGTCGAACCCGCCGAGCGGCTGCCGGTTTCACCCGCGCTGCCCCGTGGCCGAGCCACGGTGCGCGCGCGAGGAGCCGAAGGTGGTGAACGTCGGCGGCACGCTGGTGGCGTGCCATCTCTACACGGGAGGCTGAGAAGAATGAAGGTCGCGATCCTGGGCGGTGGAAACGTCGCGCTCGCCAATGCGGTGCTGTTGACCAACCGCGGCCATCGCGTGACGGTGTGGTCCGCGCTCGCTGGGGAAGTGCAGGCGATCGCGGTCGCCGGCGCCGTGACGGGCGAGGGCATCGTGGCCGGCGTTGCGCCCATCGAGGCCGAGGTGGACGTCGCGCGCGCGGTGAACGGCGCCGACGTCGTGGTGATCGCCACGCCGGCGTTCGCGCATCCATCCATCATGGCGGCCTGCGCGCCCCACGTGCGCGCGGGTCAGCCCATCGTCATTCATCCCGTGACCGGCGGCAGCTCGCTGCTGCTCTCGCGCCGGCTGCGCGATCGCGGCGTGCGCACGATGATCGTGGATCTCTCGACCAGCCTGATGACGGCACGCCGCACGGACACCGCCACCGTCCAGATCCTCTCGCTCAAGGACCTGATCGACGTGGCGGCGCTGCCGGCCGCCGAGGGGCCGGCCGGGCTCGCGCTCTGCCAGGAGCTCTACGGCGACAGGTTCGCGCTCCAAGACAACGTGCTCACGATCTCGATGGACAACCACAACCCCGTCTATCACGTGCCGCCGTTCGTCTGTAACCTCAGCCGGGTGGAGAAGGCCGAGCAATGGATGATCTGGCCGAACATCACGAGAGGCGTCGCGGCCTTCGTGAGGGCGCTCGACCGGGAGCGCATGGCCGTGATGGAGGCGTACGGGCTCAAGGGCCGGACGGTCGAGGACTACTTCCACATCGCCTTCGGCGTCCCCAAGCGTGACCTCGTGGAGATGTTCGGCGACGTCGAGAGGAAGCTGAAGGGCCCGGTGGGCCCGCAGGTGTTCGAGCACCGATTCATCCTCGAGGACGTCCCCTACGCGCTGGTCTTCTTCCTGGCCCTCGGACGCGTGGCAGGCGTTCCCATGCCCGTCACCGACGCGTGCGTGACCACGACGTCCGCCATCTTCAGCCGCGACTTCCGCACCCAGAACGAGATCCTCAATACGCTTCGGCTGGATTCGATGTCGCTGGCGCAGATTCGCGCGCTGGGAGAGCAGGGCTACCAGTGACCCTTCTCGCCTCGCGGATGACGGCGCTTCAGGGCCCGCCATCCGGTACGAGCGCGCGACGGCGGAGCGTGTACGCTTGCTGGCGCCGGACGCCGTGGTGGTGGCCACAGGCTCCGGCGCCAGCATTCCCGCCCATACCCGGTAGCTCGCTGCCACACGTCCTCGACGCCGACGCGGCGCTGGGCGCGCCATGGAACGCCGGACCTTCACGTACCCTCATCGTGGGGTACCGGGCACATCGCCCTTGACCTCGCTGCCCATGCCGCCGACCACGGTCACCGCGTTACAGTCGCGGCTGACCGGGTCGTCCTCGCGGGCAAGCGCGCGGCGCTCGACGACCTCTCGGGCGTCCTCGCGGCCGCGGGGATCGCCGTCCAGAAGATCGGCGCGGTGCACGAGGGATTCGCGACGGCGTGTGATCTATAGACGTGCGTGTGTCGGTGTCTTGACACGGTCTCGCATGCGGGCTATCCGTAGCGCGGGCCCGGCGCGCGCCTGAGGTCATCATCGACACAGAGGAGGGACGATGTACCGGAAAGAGCAGGCGATGACCGATGGCATGCGGGTGCCCAGTCGATACACCCGGCGAGATTTCCTCCGGGCTGGCGTCGGCGGTGGCAGCGGGGCTTGGCGCTCCGTGGGTTGCGCGCGCCGCCGCCAAGGAGCTGGTGGTGGCCGGTCTGTGGCCCCTGACCGGGCCCGCGTCGCAGTGGGGTGTCCGGAACGCGCGCGGTGAGAAGATCGTATACGACCTCTGCAACGAGCGCGGGGGCATCAAGTCACTCGGCGGTGCGCGGCTGAAGCACGTCCTCGTCGACACGGAGACGAAGGTCGACGTCGCGGCTATCCGTGCGGAGTCGGTGGTAGCCCAGAACGCGGTGTTCACGACGCTGTCCTGACCCGGATCGCGCCCCCGCGGCCATGGGTGATGCAGGCGATGGTGATGCCATTGACAGGTCGTCATAACAACACTACCTTTGCCCCCGATGAAGCTCAGGGCCGGCGGCCCGATCCCGCTCTACTACCAGCTCGAGCAGGACCTGCGGGAGCGCATCCGCGCCGGCGAGTTCGACGCC
>Ga0194128_10003626_pt1 | contig 23460 bp, 20 predicted proteins | sample TA2KigCa65mmetaG_FD_148650 | JGI IMG/M metagenome (GOLD analysis project Ga0194128, IMG submission 148650) | Freshwater microbial communities from Lake Tanganyika, Tanzania - TA2015037 Kigoma Deep Cast 65m | ecosystem: Environmental > Aquatic > Freshwater > Lake | place: Tanzania: Lake... | reverse complement strand
GTCGGGATAGGTTTCGCGGATGAACTTTTCCATCTTCACGTTCATCGCCGACGACTGCTCGAGACTGGTTCCGGGCACACGCAAAACGCCGATGACGATGGCGCCCTCATTGAGTTGCGGAATGAACTCGGTGCCGAAACCTCGCGCCATTAGTCCAGCGAGAACCAGAATCACGCCGCCCGCCGCCAGTGTTTTCCAGGGGAATGCGAGGGCCAATTTGAGCAGCGGCTGGTACACCGTTCGAATGGCCCGCAAGAACCACGGCTCCGATTCTTCGATCTCCTGGGGCAAGAAAAAACTCGCCAGCACTGGCGTCAATGTGACCGACAGGAGCAGCGATCCCAGGAGGACCATCATCACCGTCAGTGCCATCGGGCGGAACATCTTGCCCTCGACCCCCTCCAGCGTCAGGATGGGCAGGTACACAATCATGATGATGAGCTGGCCGAACACGGTCGGAATGCGCACTTCCCAGGCCGCCTCGCGAATCACATCCATGCGTGTTCGCCCTCCCGGCAGCCCCTCGGCCTCCGCATGCGCGACGCGGCGGATAATATTCTCCAGCATGACGACCGAGCTATCGACGACGATGCCGAAATCGATGGCGCCAAGGCTTAAGAGCGTGCCGGCGATTCCTGCGGGGAGCATGCCGATGAACGCGAACAACATCGACAGTGGGATCGTCACCGCCGCGATGAGGCCAACGCGCAGGTTGCCCAGAAACAGAAACAGAATGACAACGACGAGAAGAGCGCCGTCGCACAAGTTGCTGCGAACGGTTGCGATGACGTCGTCCACCAGTTTGGTGCGATCATATACGGTGACAACCTTGGTCCCGGGCGGCAGCGTCTTCGCGACCGTTTCGAGCTGATCGCGCATTCGTTGCGTCACTGCGTAGCTGTTCTCGCCGATGCGCATGAAGCCGAGGCCGAGCACGACCTCGCCTTTGCCGTCGGCAGTGACGATGCCGCGGCGGAGTTCATGTCCGATGGCGACCTCGGCAATGTCCTTGACGTGAATCGGCACGCCTTTCTGAGTGGCGACGACCATGTTCTCGATCTGCTGCAGCGTGACGGTTCTGCCGATGCCGTGGATCAGCAACAGGTCGCCGCCGCGATTGACATATCCGCCGCCGACGTTGACATTGTTGTTCTTGACCGCTTCGAGCACATCCTGGAGGGAGAGACTGTGCTGGACAAGCTTGGCGAAATCGACGCGGACCTGGTACTGCTTCTCGTGCCCGCCCCAAGTATTTATCTCGGCCGCCCCGTGAACCGTTCGCAGGCGCGGGCGGATTTCCCATTCCTGCGTCGAGCGCGCCGAGAGTCCGCCGGCTTCATTCTGCTTGTTTGGAATCACGTGATAGTGCAGCACCTCGCCCAGGCCGGTCGCCACGGGGCCAAGTTCCGGCTTCGGCACGCCCGGCGGCATTTGTAAAGTCGAGATGCGTTCGGCGATGATCTGTCGCACGAAATAAACGTCCGTTCCATCCTCGAAGGTTGCGGTCACCTGCGAGAGGCCGAACTGGGAGATCGACCGCACATTGACGAGATTCGGAATACCGCCGCCGACCATTTCAATCGGAAATGTGATGAGCCGCTCGACCTCAGTAGCGACGAGAGCTTGAGCCTCGACGTTGATCTGGACCTGAACCGGAGTGGTGTCGGGAAAGGCGTCGATGTTCAGCCGCGCCAGGGAGATGACACCGCCAAACCCGATGGCAATGGACAGGACTAACACGAGCCAGCGGTTGTTCAGCGCCCATGTGATCAGAGGAACCAGCATCAGGGCGCCTCCAGCCGATCCTTCAACAGTTCGGATTTCAAAACGAAACTGTTGCTGGTCGCCACCGTCTCGCCTGCGTGGACGCCGGATCGAATTTGCACCCACTCGTCGCGATGCTCGCCGATCTCGACCTTGCGAGTCTCGAATGACTTTCCATCATTTCTGAGGACGAAGACGAGTGTATTGTCGTCGAGGCGTTGCAGCGCTTTGGAAGGAACGACGATGGCTTTGGAAATCATGCCCGTGGTCACGGTGCATGTTCCGTACTCGCCGGCTCGCAACAACCAGGGACCTTCGTCCCCGTTCTTTGTGGGGCCAAGGGCCGGATTCTCGACCAATGCCCGCGTCTGCACCGTCCGCGTCTTTTCATCGACTTGCGTGCTGATAAAAGTCAACTTTCCCGTGCAGGCTGTCCCGTTCGTCGCGACGCCGGAGTATCGAACCCGCTGGCCCAGCGCCAGCTTGCCGGCGTCCTCTTTGCGCAAGCTGATTCGGATTGCCATCAGGCGAACATCGGCGATTTCGATTTCGCTGCGGTCGGGCGTCACGCGCTTTCCAGTGACGAGGTCATACTGCGTGACGATGCCGCTCGACGGAGCGAGCAGAGGAATGAGGTTCGCGGACTGACCGACGATGTCAATGTGCTTCAGTTCGGCCTCGGTGATGCCCAGCGACTGGATACGCCGGGCCAACTGGTCAGGCGACAGCTTTTCCAGAGCATCGAGGTCGATCTTCATACCGAGGTTAAGAAGTTTTTGCTGGGCGCTGAATCGCTTCGACCGCGTCTCGAGTACGGCAATCTCGGCTTCGCGCAAAGTCGCGTCCGGAACGGCTCCTTGCCGCGCCAGCCCTTGGAGGCGTTCCAGACGTTTGCTGGCGAAGTAATGGGAAGAGAATTCCTGCAAGAGGTCGGTCCGGCCCGCGCCAACGTCCGGCGAGTCGACAAAGGCAATCACATCGCCAGCCTTCACGTATTGGCCCTGATGGGCATTGACCTTGGCGATAAACCCAGTGACGCGCGACGAGACTTGCGTCACCTTGGTCGGATCGTACCCGACTGTCGCATTGGCAGACACGGCGACTTCGAGATCGCGCTCCTCGGCCTTCTGGGATTCGATGCCGACCTGGCGAATGACGTCTGCCGATTCAAACTCGATCGGCGCAAATGCGCCCCCGCTGGGCCGTGGCTTGTCGGTGTCGCGTTTGTCTTTCTTTGGCGCCGCCTCTGCGTTAATGATGGACGCGAAGGAACCAATGCGCCATTGGGTGGCATGGCCCCAGTAGGCCAGCGCCAAAAGGCCGGCGAGGACAAGGACGTTCCAGCACCGGTTGGCCCAGGTTTGCGTCAGCTCGGTCATGCCGGATTCCTGCGTCAACGACGAACGCGAATTTCAGGCTGGGCCGGCGCGTGGCTTGCCAGGCCCCATAGATAAAGAAAGCGTCATATTAACATCTCGCAAGGTAAAAGGCAACTTTTTGTAAGATCAGTGCCCGTGCGGCTAATAAAGAATGGGAGATTGAGCGAGAAAACTTCACCCTTGGTTCTTCAGCGCTACCTGCTCCTCTCTTCCTCCGGGTGAGGGGTGAGAATGCCAGCAGATCAACGAGTTACAACGATGACTGTTGCTGAAATAGCGCTGTAGGATTAGTCGATGCCCCAGGCCGTAGCTGCGATGAATGGACCTACCAGCGATTTTCTTCTGAAGCTCACCAGCCATCAGAGCATGCTTTATGCGGCGATCGCGGCGCTGCTCGGAGGAGTAGACGGCGCACATGACATCCTGCAGGAGACCAATGTCGTCTTGCTGGAAAAGGCGGGCGAATACGATTCGTCCCGGCCGTTCGCCGCTTGGGCGCTCACCTTTGCTCGCTTTCAGGTTCTCGCCTGGCGTAAGCGACAGTCGCGCGATCGGCTCGTGCTAAACGATCACCTGTTCGCCGTCCTTGCCGATCGCCTGACAAAGGAAGCGGTTGCACCAAGCAAGCGGCTCGATGCGATTGAGAAGTGTTTGGCAAAACTGGCGCCCGATTCTCGCAAGCTGATTGACTTACGCTACGTCGACGGCAAATCCGTCCAAGCAATCGCAGTTCAATCAGGTCGCTCCGAGAATGTGATTTCCGTGACGTTGTTCCGCATCCGCAAGACATTGCTCGACTGCGTGGCAAGCACACTTGCCACGGAAGGAGGTCGATGATGGGCGTTCGAGCTGAATTCGAACTTCTTCTCGCCGATCTTTTTGACGGCCAACCGGACCCGATTCGAAATCAACGCCTGGATGAGTTGCTGCAAGCGCATCCGGAGTTGCAGGACGAATACTTGGCACAGGTCCAAATGCACGCGATCCTCCAATGGCGCGGCGGGCAAGCGGCGGCTCCGAGTGAAACACAAGCGCCGAAGAGTGAGCCGTTCACGCTCGTCGCATCCCGGTGGCGCTCGTTTGCGGCTTCGTTGATCGTCGTCGCCGCCTGCGTCGCCGTGATGCTTCTGTGGTGGACGCCGGAAACGCATGCCACGACGGACGTCATGGAACAGCTGGTGGACTTGAATATCGACTTGACCCAAGCGCGATCGCGTGACGAGCGTATCCGTATCTTTGAGGCGCACGCGGAGACTCTGGAGACAACATTGGCCAGTGCGGAACTGCCGCCGGAGGACCGCAAACTTGCCGAGGCGCTTCTGGAGAATGGCCGTGAACTTGCCAAGGAAGTGAATCCCGCTACCGAAGCGGTTCGTTTCAATGAGCTTGCTGACAAGCTCGTCGCCCGGCTTGAGTTGGCGAACGCCAGCCAGGATGAAAGGCGCATGACGCAACTCCTGGATGCCTACAACCGGGTCAACGAAGTCGGTGTTAAGGAAAACCTGAAATTGGCATTGGCTTCGGCTTCGATCGATGCCGACAAAAAAAAGAAGCTTGCCGGCGCCACAACGCATCACGTGGCCCGGACGCATCGCGTTGAAACGATGATCGATCGCAACCCCGAACCCGCCCGGAGGATGTTCCAAAAAGCGATGAAGGGACATTTCCATAAGAAGAAACACAAGAAACCCGCCGAATAGCAGCAACGTCGCGGAGGCGTCGTTGTCGCCGCATCCGCAGAAAGCGTAACCTCCCACCGAAAATAGATACTCCACGATGACTCCGACCATCACTGCACGAAGCACCCATCCAATCTCTGAGACCTGGTCAAGTCCGGTGGTCGACACGCCGACCTACTTGCACGAGTATTTCGAGCGCGCAGCCCAGCGTTTTCCGAACCATATCGCGATCGACACGCCGCCGTCGGCGACCCGGCCGCTTCGCCGGACGATCACTTATGCGGAGCTGGATCGGCGTGCGAATGCACTTGCCCGCGTGCTGCGCGAAAACATCAGCGGGGAATGCGTTGTCGCCATTTTGCTGCCACGCAACTCCGAGCATCTGTGTTTGGCTCAACTTGCCGTGCTCAAGGCTGGCGCTGCATACACCTGTATCGATCCGGCCTTTCCCGACAGTCAGATCGAGACCATTCTCAGCGATTCGCATGCCGCCCTGGTTCTTGGCGATGCGGCCGGCGCCAACCGCGCTCGCAGCATCAGACCGGACATTGACCTTGCGCTGGACGTCGTGGAATGGCTTGCCGATAGGGCAGGTGAAGGTTGCATTGAACCGCTCGAACATGCGCCCTGGCTCACGCGGCATAGCCTGGCGTACGTCATCTATACGTCGGGCACCACTGGCCGACCCAAAGGAGTCATGATCGAGCACGCCAGCATCGCCAATCTCGTCCAGGGCGATCTGCAAACGCTGGGCATTACGCCGGAAGATCGCTGTGGCCAAAGCGCGTCGCCCGCCTACGATTCGTCGGTCGAAGAGACATGGTTTGCACTCGCCGCCGCCGCAACGCTCGTCGTGATGGACGACGACACGACTCGCCTCGGCCCCGACCTGGTGCCTTGGCTTCGCAACGAACGCATCACGTTGTTTGCGCCGACGCCGACGCATCTTCGCATGATCGGCTGCGACAATCCCGAACAAGAGCTGCCCGACTTGCGGCTTATTCATACAGGCGGCGAGGCCTTGCCGGCCGACATCGCCGAACGCTGGTCAAAGGGCCGGCGCTTTGTCAATGACTATGGCCCCACCGAAACGACCGTGACCGCGCTGCGAGGCCAGATCAAGCAGGGCGAGCCGGTCCATATCGGCGCGCCCGTTCCCGGTATGCAAGCGTGGGTGCTGAACGACCAATTGGAAGAAGTCGCCGACGGTGAGCAAGGCGAACTCTGCCTGGGCGGTATCGCTTTGGCACGCGGCTACATGAACGATCCGACGATGACGGCGAAGAAGTTTCCCGTCCATCCTCGTCTGGGCCGCATCTATCGCACAGGAGACCTTGTCCATCGCGGTCCCGACGGCAAGTTCTACTGCCACGGACGAATCGACGCACAAGTCAAGATCCGTGGCTATCGCATTGAATTGGAAGCCATTGAAGCGAGCCTGGCGCGTTGTGACGGCGTGCGCGAGGCCGCCTGCCGTGTCCAGGGCGAGGGATCGCAAGCCAAGATCGTCGCCTTCATCGTCCCGGATGATCCTGCCCATCCGCCGCTGTTCGACGACCTGAAGAAATCGCTCGAGCAAACCCTGCCCATCTATATGGTGCCGAGCTTTTTCGGCATTATCGACGAATTGCCGACCAGCGTCAGCGGCAAACTGAATCGCAAGGCACTGCCGACGCTCGAGATTCACGTCCACGGCAACGACGACGGAATCGTGGCGCCGCGGATGCCGATGGAAGCGAAGTTAGCAGCGGCATTTCAGTTCATCCTCAACTTGGCCGATCCGATCTCGGTTCACGACGATTTTTTCAAGGACCTCGGCGGTGATTCGCTCCTGGCGGCTCGATTGATCTCCAAGCTGCGCGACGACTCGGCCACCGCATGCTTGACTGTTCGCTGTCTTTACGAAGCGCGCACGGTCGCCGAACTCGCCAAACGCACCGATGTGCCAGGTGATGTCGCTCCGACGCGAGCGCACGGTGAACGGCCCATCGGGTCTCCCGTGTTGGCGAGTGTTGCTCAGACGGCCTGGCTCGTTCTCGGGCTGATGCTCGCTTCCCCAGTCGCGTACCTCGGCATCTTCTACTTGCTACCCGCCCTGGCCGAGATGCTCGGGCTCGTATCGCTTTTGCTGCTGGCGCCGGCTTTTTACTTCGTCGGACTTGTCGGCTACACGGTCGTTTCCGTTGGGCTCGCCGTTGTCGTCAAGAAGGTTCTGATTGGGAAATACGAGCCGATCGAGGCGCCGGCGTGGGGGAGTTTCTATGTCCGCAACTGGATGGTTCAGCAAACCGTTCGCATCATTCCTTGGGGCCTCCTTGAAGGCACCGTGTTCCAGCAAATCGTGCTCCGCCTCTTGGGCGCTCGCATCGGCGAACGCGTGCATATCCATCGCGGCGTGAATCTCTTGCTGGGTGGCTGGGACCTGCTCGACATCGGCGACGACGTGACCTTGAGCCAAGACGCCGCCCTCCGCCTCGTTGAACTCCAAGACGGACAGATCATCGTGGCGCCCGTAACCATCGGCAACGGCTGCACGCTGAATATCCGCGCCGGCGTCGGCGGCGACACGGTTCTCGAAGATGGCTCTTCACTTGCCGATCTCTCGTTTCTGCTTCCTGGCGGCCGAATCCCTGCCGGCGAACACTGGGACGGCGTCCCCGCGAAAAGTCACCCCTCTCCCCGCCGGGGGAGAGGGGCCGGGGGTGAGGGGGAGGTTCCGCAGGTATCCCGCGAAAACGATTACTCCCCACAGATGCACGGCGTCCTGATGATCCTTGGCCGAATGCTCGTGGGCGCATTCGTCGCACTGCCGATCGAGGGACTGGTGCTGGCATTCGTATTCGCGTTCGGGATGGATGCGGAGGCAGCGGCCGCGTGGCTGATGCATCCGTCTTTTGATGTGTGGATGGCGCTTCTCGGCGTCAGCCTCGTGCTCGCATACGTGCCAGCGACGCTCATGTTCCAGGTGATCGCCATGCGGCTCATGGGAGAAATCGAGCCCGGCGCAATCAGCCGATGGAGTCTGGGGTATGTCCGTGTTTGGCTGAAAACCGGCATCCTCGAATCGGCCAGCCATTGGCTCAGCGGCACCCTGCTTTGGCCCGTCTGGCTGCGCGCCGCCGGAATGAAGATCGGCCCAGGCTCCGAAATCAGCACCATCATCGATACCATCCCCGAGCTCGTCGAAATCGGCGGACAAACGTTCTTCGCCGACGGCATCTACCTCGGCGGGCCACGCATTCATCAAGGCGTCGTCCACCTGCTTCCGGTTCGGCTGGGAACCAACACGTTTCTCGGCAATCACGCCGTCGTCGGCGCCGGTCAATCGCTCCCCGACGACATCCTGCTCGGCGTCTGCACCGTCGCCGACGACACGAAGGTCCGTCCCGGCACGTCGTGGTTCGGCCATCCGCCGTTCGAACTGCCCAAGCGCGAGATCATCGAGGTCGATCGCACCTTGACGCACGAACCGACTTGGGACCTGTGGCTCATGCGCCTGTTCTGGGAGTTATTGCGTTTCACATTGCCGATCGTGACGGTCGCGTTGGCGATAGTCTGGCTCGCCTTAATGGGAATGGCCGAAGAAACCGTGTCAACGCCCGTGTTACTCTTGGGTGTCGTGCCGGCGCTTGAATTCGGGTTCCTGGCTAGTTTGTGCTTGTTGGTATTGGCCTTGAAATGGGTGCTGCTCGGTGTGGTTCGGCCTGGGCAGCATCCGCTTTACTCTTCGTGGTGCTGCCGTTGGGACTTCCATTACGTGGTGTGGGATTTTTATGGGCTTGGGCCTCTCTCCGCGCTGGAAGGCACGCTTTGGCTCAACTGGTATCTGCGGGCGATGGGCATGACGATCGGCCGCAATGTCGTGCTCGGGCACGGCTTTGCTCATGTCGTCGATCCGGACATGCTCGAGTTCGAGGACGGGGCGACAGTGAGTTGCCAATTCCAAGCCCACACGTTCGAGGACCGCGTGCTGAAGGTCGACTACGTGCTAATCCGAAAGGACGCTACGGTCGGCCACGTCGCCGTGCTGCTCTATGGGGCCGACATCGGCGAGAACACCAGCGTCGCTCCGCACAGCGTCGTCATGAAACGCGAACGTCTGCTGCCTCAGCAAGACTACGCGGGTTGCCCGACACGGTTGTTGGGGTAAACACCATGGTAGCCGTTCGTGCCATGCCGTACGCCGCAACGCCGCATGCAAGGCTGATGAGACCTCTCGAGAAACGGGTCCTGACACGGTGCTGAACAGCTTCTGCTGACCGCGGCGCCGGGCGATTATGGGCAGGTCATGGGGAATTCGTTCACACCATCTCACGACGGCCAGATGACCAACAGCAGATGGCCATCTGGGACCTGCCATAAGTCCTTTGTCAAAAGCCCTCTGCATTGACCCAGAGGTCAGGATGGTCATCGCCGAGACAGTGCCGGGCATTTTTTTTCAACCGACATTGCACACCGCGATGCAGCGTGCGATACTCACAAGAGCGCCGTTGCCAACCTCGCCCAAAAAACGGTCCGTGTTCCGTTTGTTTTTCTCCCTCGGTTAACCCCAATCTGCAGTCTCATTTCAGCAACTGCAAAAAATGTCCAACGTTATATTGACACTTATCTATCTACATGACCCAACTGGACCGAGCCTTTGCCGCTCTTGCCGATCCTACCCGACGCCGAATCGTCGTGGTTCTCGCCCGCGGCGAGGCATCGGTGTCCGACCTCGTTGGCCACTTCTCGCTGACGCAGCCCACGATCTCCGCGCACTTGAAGGTGCTGGAATCCGCGGGGCTGATTTCGCGTCGCAAGGTGGCGCAATCGCGGCCCTGCAAGCTGGTGCCGGAGCGACTGAAGTCGGTCACCGACTGGCTGGAACGGGTGCAGGAGATTTGGGAAGGCAACTACAAACGGCTCGACGCACTACTAGATGAGTTGAAGCAGGCCGCCCCGTAGGTCAGGCTTTCTAGCCTGACGGCAGCGCCCCACGCGGGTTCGGTCAGGCTGGAAAGCCTAACCTACGAAAAAGGAGCGCAAGAAATAAAACCCGCGGAACCAAGTTTGGCGTCCGATACCGAAGTGCAGGTGAAGCGCAGCTTCGATGCACCCGCCCGACTGGTGTGGCGGGCCTACATGGAACCGGACCTGATGCGTCGTTGGTGCTCGGGCTACTCCGGTTGGTCGATGCCTATCTGCGAGATGGATATGCGCGTCGGCGGAAAGTATCGCTGGCGCTGGCGCAGTGATGATGGCGGCCAGGAGTTCGGATTCTTTGGAGAGGTTCTGGAGGTCACTCCGCACACGAAAATCGTGCATACGCAAAGCTACGACCCGGGCGACTGCGACTTTGGATCGATGGGCGGCGAACCGTCAATCATCACCGTCACCTTCCAGGAGACAGGCGGCATCACCAACGTGACGACCACGATCCGATACGCCTCGAAGGCCGACCGCGACGCGGCGTTCGCAACGGGCATGACCGACGGGATGGAGTACAACTACCAACAGCTTGACGGAGTGCTGGGAGAAATGTGATGGGCGGCGCTTGGGCCGGTGTGGGTTCTGCGATAGTTTGCGCGAGCGCAAGCTAATAAAATGTTCGCCACCAACATGATCCAACAAAAAAGTCCGGAATCCTCTTGCACTTTTATGAGCATACGATCAGTATGTTGGGGAAAGGGAGGTCCCCCATCTCGCAGCTGCTGAATAGTCCTGTGGTTCAACTCGCTTGGACGTTGTCGGATAGACACACACTTGGAATAGGCCCTGGCTATGAAACGGGTAACCGTTCTCTCGATCGTCTTCGGATGCATGATTCTTTTCGCGTCCGCCCGTCAAGCGCTGGCTGCGGTCGCGAAAAACCGGGCCGTGATCGTGATACCGTGGCGCTGGCGGGTCCTGTGGTGGCTTTACCGTTTCTGTCCTGGGCTGGCCGTCGCACTGATCCGGCGCGAATTTCTGGCGAATAAGAAAGTACTGGACGAGCACATACCAAGCACGTGACCTTTTCCCATCGCCTTGAGGGAGATAAGCATGAGGCCCGTCGCATACATATCCGTGGTCGTCTTCGCGCTCCTGGCGCTCATGCAGTTGACGCGCTTGATCATGCAATCGGACGTCATCTTGGACGGCGTCCCCGTGCCGATGTGGGCGAGCATTCCGGGGTTCCTTGTTTACGCGGGGCTTGCCGTACTGCTCTTTCGCGAAACGCGGAAATAGGCGCGAGGACGAGAGGCCCAACTTTTGGCGGGACGGGCCACGTAACCGTGGCCGAAGTCCGTACTCGACCCACGGCGAAGTGCCAGTGACAGAATGCTTTGGCGGACACCTATTCGGTTGGAGACGCGTCGGCGTAGTTTACTTGGACGGCTGCCTCTCGGGTTCGCCGGGGGCCGAGTACGGACCCCGGCCACGGCAACCTGGTTCGTCCGTCCGCTGAGGTTTCCATGATCCACAAGATAATGCTCTCCCTCGTCTGCGTTCTCTGCGTCCTTGAATCCGTCGCCGCCCAGGGCGACGAGCGGCAAGCCAAGGACCTCGCCGCCAAAGCCTCGGAACTGGCCGGTCGCAAGGAGTTCGAGCAGGCCGCGGCGCTCATGAAAAAGGCCGTTCTCTTGGCGCCGGCCAACGACAAGTATCTTGGCGACCTCAGCGAGCTGGAGTTCAAGACCGGCAAGTTCGCCGACGGACTGGAGCATGCCCGCGCCGCCATCAAACTCAACGACAAGGTCGCGACCTACTATCTGCTCGGAGCGATGCACGCGCTCAAGGAGCAGGAACTCGAGCTGGCGCGCGAGTTTTGCGAAACCGTGGTGAAGCGCGATCTCGGCTCAGCGGCAGTCCAAAACGCTCAGCAGTTTCTAAAGAACTACCTCGACAAGAGGACCTTCACGCTCCACTGGAAGCTCGACCCGCAGCGCGGCCGAATTGTCAATGGCGCCATCGCCATCGCCGTGCCGCGGACCGGCTTGCCCTACCAGAGTGTTTCCTACGAGGTCAGCGGGGTCAAGAGCCACAAGTTGGTCCGGGGCGAGGTCAACGACGTGGTCATGATCGTGCCACAAGGGAAGGAGCCATTTCCGCTCACGTTCAAGATCGTGACGCAGCCGTACAGCTACAAGAAATTGCTGGCCAAGGCGTCGCCCTCCGCCCCGCTGCCGGCCGACGCCAAGGCCAGCCTCGGTCCGATCGCCACCATCGATCCCAAGAGCCCGACCCTCAAGAAGTTGTCAGCCAGCCTGAAGGGGGACAATGCGATCGCCAGGGTCGGCAACATCCAGGCCTGGCTCAAGAAGAACATCGAGTACAAGCTGCAGAAGAAGACCATCGGCGAACTCGATTTCAAGTCGGTGGACGACATCGTCAAGCGCGGCCATGCCGAGTGCCGGGGTTGCGCGATGCTGTTCACCGGCCTGTGCCGCGCGGCCGGCATCCCTGCACGGCCGATCTGGGGCATGTACAAGGTCCCGCCCGGCGACAGCCTGGAGTTCGGCAACCTCATCAGTCACAATTGGGCCGAGGTTTACATCGCCGGCGCCGGCTGGGTCCCGGTCGACCCGCAATGGCCCGAATCGCTTGGCTTCATCCCCAACAACTACATGCATGGCTTCATGGACGCCCAGAAGCTGAACTCCGCCGACACTCTGCCCCTGTTCAACCTGTTGGTCATGCAAGGGAAGAATGATGTCCGGCTGGAAGAAGGCCGCTGAGGTCACTCTGCAAGGCACCACGATCCGCTACGCCTCGAAAGCGGACCGCGCCGCGGCGTTCGCAACCGCATGACCGGCGGGACGGCCCACGTTGCCGTGGCCTGGGCCGGGAATCCGACCCAGGCGAACCCGCAGGCGCCATGTTCCGTTGCAAGAAAAACCTACACCCGCTGACGCATTCCATCGAATACAATCACCGAAGGAGCGCCACGCCGCGGATCGTTCGCCGTGGTCTGCGTACACACCACGGCCACGGCAACGTGGTCTGTCAGTGGACGCCCGAAGCACTTCGTCCCGGGAAAAAAAATGAAGGTATTTTGCGCATTCGGCGTCGTGATCCTATCCTGTTTCGTGCTGTATCCGGCGTCGGCTCAAGATCGCTTCCCGGCAGCGGACGCCCATGTCGTTGCCGAACAACTTGGCGTCGCCAAGAAGTCACTGCCTGCCTGGGCGTTGACGCTCGCGAAGCCGTTGCCCAAGACGACGGCGGCGATGCTTCGGCTCGACTACCTGCACCGAGCGAAGAACCCGCTGGGGCCGGTGTTGGCGGGCAAGCTTCATCTGGCGGCCGCGGAGGCCATGGACTGCGAGTATGCCAGGCGGTACGCCTTGGCCGATCTGCGTCGTGCCGGACGTGGGGACGTCGATATCAAGAAGCTGATCCGCGGCGACGATCGCGCCGTCATCGAGTTTGCGCTGAAGATGACAGAAGCTGCATACACAGTAACAGATGACGAGGTCGCGGAATTGATCAAGGAGTACGGCGCCGAGTGTGTGGTCGCCATGGTGCATACGCTGGCCTGGGCCAACTTCCGCAATCGCGTGCTGTTGGCGATTGGAACGAAGGTCGAACCCGGCGGTCCGCTGTTGCCGGTCGACTGCCTGCTCGACAAAAGTCAGAAGGAAAAGCTAAAGACGCCGGCCCGGCCGCCATGGAACGATGTCGTCGCCGCCAAGGTTCCCGGTGTGTACTTGACGAAGATCGATTGGCCCAAGCGAACGGATGCGGAACTTGTCGAGGCCATGGAGAGACAGAAGGAACGCAAATCGCGCATCGCCTTGCCTGGTCTGGCCAAGCTCGACAAGCTGCCGTCTGAGGTGAAGGCGCGCATGGCGAAAATCGCCTGGTCGCGCGTGAGCCTCGGTTATCAGCCGATGTTGACGCAAATGTGGGGCGACACGATGGGGATGTTTCAGAGGGAAGCACGGTTGAACCCTGTCTTTTCAAGCTCCCAATTTTGGATCGTCACGCGGAGCAATGAGTGTTTTTACTGAATGGGCCACAGCGAGATGACGCTCGCGGTCGCGGGCCTTGGCAAAGATGAGATCTCGCAGCGCACCAAGAAACTCGCCAGTGGCGAGTGGTCAAGCTTCCCGCCGGCGGAGATGCTTGCATTTCAGAAGGCGTACAAGTTGACTCGAGAGCCGAAGGCCTTCGCCGATGTCGACCGCAAGGCGCTGGTCACGGTTTTCGGTGAGGATCGATCGGTCGATCTCATCTGGCACACAGCGTGGTGCAACTACATGACTCGCGTCGCCGATGCGTTTCAGTTGCCGCTGGAGCGCGAGAACGTCTTCGCCGGACCGTCGAAGAAGTAACAATGACCGCAGTTCATCGCTTTTCGTTCACGGCGCTCAACCACTTATGGAGTTTTCAGTTGCGTAGAGTCGTCGCGAACCCACGTGAAGTCGCCAGCAGTCTGCTCTGAGAGTTTAGCCGGGAAGGCCTGTGGGCTCGTTTTTAACGGGCCTGAACCCGGAAAAACACGGGTCGTGGCACGTTGCAAACGTGCCCACAGGCCTTCCCGGATGGACTCTGGGTGAATATCTCCAACGTGATTGTGGCATGTTAGCGCTGGCCGACCGGCAGAACCTATCCTACAATTCCTGTAATCCGCACATTTGATCCAGATTGCGTGTCTTTCGCATTCGATGGAATTGAACAGTGCGTCGACTTTGTGTCGTGAACCGGACGGCGTCCTCACCCTGGCGAGCGGCCTGTCCATTTCGCACGGAGAAATCATCCATGTACAGCGTAGTTCTCGCGACCATGCTCACGGCCGGCGGCGCAGCGCCGACCTGGCACCATCACCATTACTATTCGTGCTATAGCGGTTACAGTTGCTATAGCGGCTACAGCGGGTATGCCTGCCACGGTTGCAGCCATCGCATCTTCCCGATTTTCCATCGGCACCACTGCCACGGCTGCTCGGTGGCGTACCATTGCTGTTCGGCGCCGGTCTACTACTATCGCGCTTGCTCACCGTGCAGCGGCCCGGTTGTCGTTCACACAGGCCCGGCCTGCTGCGGCGGCGGCAGAGTCGTGCCGGTCCCGTCGAGTGAAGGCGTAGGCGAGCCGAAGAAGGGCAAGAAGAAGGACAAGAACGAAGAAGTGTCCGTTCCTGCAAACACCGCTCGCGTCACGGTCGAATTGCCGAGCGACGCCAAGCTGTGGGTGGAGAACGTCGTATGCCCGCTGACGTCGGCGGTCCGTTCGTTCAACACGCCGGCGCTCGATCCGAACCAGCGCTACACCTACAATCTGCGTGTCGAAATCGTTCGCGATGGCCGGACGATCAGCGAAACGCAGCGGGTCTTGATCACGCCTGGGTCGGAGACGCGCGTTGACTTCAACACCAGCGCCGTCGTTGGCGCCGCAGCGCGGTAGTCTGGAATCGAAAACGAGCCCGCAGCGCAAGCAAGGATCAGCCTTGCATAAACTGCAGGCTCGTTGATTTTTTGGAGTCTATCCGCCAAGCCGCGTGGGGCACGTTTTCAACGTGCCATAACCCGAAAAACACGGCACGTGGCACGTTGAAAACGTGCCCCACAGACCTTCCCGGTTAGACTCTTGATGGCGGCAATACGGGCCTCCCGGCGAGCATCCTTGGTCGCGCGGGAGACCCTCGCCAGCGGTCTACAAGTCAACAACGCTGCCCCGACGACAATTTGCGCCCCGCGATCAAGAGTCTTCGCCAGCGCTTGGCGGTTTCGCTCTAAACCTTTCCCGCTCGCTGGCTTCCTGTCGTTTTTCGACCTACACTTGGGCGGAGTCCTGTTTCTCCCATGCTCGCGCCGCAGGTGTAGGCTCATGGCAACTCTGACGCTCCCGACCGGCTTTCTCGGACTGGACGACTACGAAATTGTCAAGCTGCTCGGCGAGGGGGGCATGGGCAAGGCGTTTCTGGCGCGCCACAAAAGTTCCGATGAAGCGGTCGTAGTCAAAACCGTGCACGAGCATCTTCTGGCGGATGCGAAGGTGCGCCAACGCTTTCATCAGGAAATCGACCTAATGCGGCGTTTCCGCCATCCCAACGCCGTCGGCTTCATCGAGGCCTCCCCGCCAGGCATCGAGCCTCCTTTCATCGTGATGGAATACGTCCGCGGCATCACGCTCGACGACCTCGTGCAACGGCACGACCGCTTGCCCGCGTTGCGCACGGGACGCATCCTGGCGCCGCTCTGCCTTTTCTTGCAGACAGCTCATGACAACGGCTTGCTGCACCGGGACCTCACGCCCGTCAACATCATGGTGGTCGATCCCGACACGTCGCGGGAATCGATCAAAGTGATGGACTTCGGCTTGGCGCGGGGCATCGGGTTTTACATCCCGTCGGGACAGCTCGCCAACAAGGGAAACGCCATCGACGGCGGCACGCCTGACTTCATCTGCCCCGAGCAGATCGAAGGCCGACAAGTCGATCACCGCGGCGATTTGTTCAGCGTCGGCGTGCTTCTCTATTACATGCTGACGGGCCATGTGCCGTTCGAATCGGTGAAGGAGCCAATGCAGGTTTTGCTGGCCAACGTGCGTCACGACCCGCCGCCGCTCGCGCACTGGGGCGTGAGCGTGCCTGCCTCGCTCGACCGGCTCGTAATGAGCTGCCTGGCTAAGGCGCCGGCCGATCGGCCCGCGTCGGCGCGCGCCCTCATCGAGGCGTATCAAAAATGTCTCGGATGTCGATTCGTCGATGATCGCGCCTTCGAGCGCTCATCGAACAGCGCCGTTTCGACGTTGAACGAACGCCATCGCTTTGACGCGCGTAATGTGCTCGACCAGTTCGAAGCGTGCATGGTGGAACAGCTGGCTGCCATCAAACTGCGCGGCTTCGTCGATGGAGTCGGCGGGCAGGTTGCCGAGAGCGACGCCGGCGTGATCAAGGTCCGGCTGCCGCGCGTCTTTGAGGCGGAAGCGGAGGTGAGCCTGTGGAGTTGGCTAACCAGTGCCAAGGAAGAGCGAATCGACTGGATACCGCTGGAGCTTCACATGGCCAACAAGCAAGTCGGCATGCGAACGCTCGTAGACATTACGGTGGTGAGGCCGCCCGCTGCCGAGGAAAACGCCGAGGAAGCCACGATTCGCAAACACTTCTGCGACGCCATTTGCCGCGAACTCCGCGCCTACCTCATGGTGGGGCATTAGAAGAAAAATGAACCACAGATGAACCTGGCGCGGCTGAGCCGCAACCACGACTCTACGAGTTCACAAACGCAGATCGCGAACGCAGGGAACCACGAAAGGACGTACCTGGCATTTGCGTTTTTCGTGATTTCGCATATTCGAGGTTGCGTGATTGGTATTTGACTTTCTTCGCCGGCCGCGAAGAAGTTGGCGGATAGTAGCACGGATGGGAAAACAATAGAAAAAACTAGCTGGCAATCCCAACAGTGTGCTAGCCTGAGCCTGGCTAACGCCTCGTTGCTGTCCGTTCTCAAGAAAGAGTGTAGAAATCCATGGTCGAGAGACCATGCCACAACGGCGCAGCGGTCCACGCTGGCTAAGGCGTTTTCGTCGGCTCGGTAGCCTCGGTTCGGTGGTACCACAGGTACGAGTCGATCGAGAAGATCACCAGCGCCGACCAGACCAGGCCGTAGCCGAGCCAGCCTCCTTTGGCGGTTTCGTCGAACACGGTGATGGCCAGCAGCATTTGCGCGCTCGGCGAGATGAACTGCATGAAGCCGAGCGTCGCGAAGGGAAGCCGCCGCGCCGCCTGGCCGAAGCAAAGGAGCGGAATCGCCGTCACGATCCCGCTCAGCGCCAGCTTGCCGAGCAGTTCGACGTCCTCCACCTCCGAGCGCTGGACGTACCCGAACGCTAGATACGCCGCCGCGACGGGGAGTAGGACGAACGTTTCGACGGTTAGGCCCATGACGCCGTCGACCTCGACTTGCTTGCGAATCATGCCGTAAGCGGAGAACGAGACGGCCAGGGCGATCGCCAGCCAAGGGAACTCGCCGTCCAGCCATGTCAACCGCACGACCCCGCCGAGCGCGACGACGACGGCGATGATCTGCAACGGCCGCAGCGTCTCGTGAAAGATCAGCATCGCGAACAGAACGCTGACCAGCGGAAGAATGAAATAGCCGAGGCTCGCCTGCACGATGATTTGCAGGTAGACGCCGACGATGTACATGAGCCAGTTGTACGCAACCAGGATCGCGGACACCGCGAGCGGCAACACGATCGTCGGCGTCGTCAGACAGCGGATCGTCTCCGGCCAGCGTCCCGTCAGCGTGATGAGCGCCGCCAGAAAAACCGCCGACCAGACAATGCGATGCGCCAGGATGTCGAGCGGCTCGACCGGCCCGAGCCAACGAAAATAGAGCGGCACGAGCCCCCACCACAGGTACGCCCCCAACCCATACAGCACCCCCTCGCGCGTCGCGTCTTGCACCAATTTTGTCCCTCGCAATTCCGACCGAGATTAGCTCTACGGTTTTGAAGCCGACCGTCGAGGCGGCCGCCCAAGGTGAAACGTCCGACGACATGCCCACTACTGTGCGATCGCTTGGCAAATCGCTTACACTTCCTCTGCGAGAGGTGCACGAAAAGAGCAGATGATCAACTCGACGTGAGCATCTGCTCCAGCCGTCGATAATCGCTATCGTGCTGGTTGGTCAGGGAACTTCACGCCGCGGTAGATGTCCGCGAGTGCGATCTTGACGGGAATGCTCGTGAACGTCAAAGTGTGTTCGAGGCCGTGTATTTCGGTCATCAGCCAATCGCCTTTTGGTTGGCGGACGTGGCGTTCGACGTACGGCTCGTCTTTAGCGATGACGATGTATTCCTGCAGCGACGGGATCTTGCGATAGTGAGCGAACTTGTCGCCGCGATCGTATCCTTTTGTGGATTCGAATAAGACCTCCATCAGAACGCGCGGATTCAGCAGCGTATCGAACATCTTGTCTTCGAACTGCGGCTCATCGCACACGACAATGATATCGGGATAAGTGTACAGGCCAGTTTTGTCGACGAGCTCGCGCAAATCGCTGGTGACGACTCGGTAGGGCCCACCCTTCAATTGCTGGCCCGCTTCTTGGCAGGTATTGTCTTTGACAAGCGTGTGTTCCCAGGTCGCGCCGGCCATGGCGAACATTTCGCCGCGATAGAATCCGCTCTTGAACTCGGCCTTGCGTTCGCGGGCCAGGTATTCTTGGGGTGCCAGCAGGATTTTTTCCGCCGTAGACATGAGGGTATTGTACCCGGCGGCGGGTGGCATTACAAATGGACCTACACCGCCACCACAGGCAACGCCAACTGCCTTCCGGTTTGCCAATCTCGCTCGCTGCGGATCACTTCGTGGTACAGCGTGTCGCGTTCGACTGGCACTCTTCCAGCTTCCTCGATCAGGCGGCGGAGTTGAGCAACCGTCAATTCTTGCGGCGTGTCGCTGCCGGCGTCGTGGTAGATCTTTTCGTGGACGACGGTGCCGTCGATGTCGTCGGCACCGTAACTGAGCGCGAGCTGAGCGGTCGGGATGCCAAGCATGATCCAGTAGGCTTTGATGTGCGGGAAGTTGTCGAGCATGAGCCGGCTGATCGCGATCATGCGCAGGTCCGTGATCGCGCTCGGCTTTTGGATCTTGTGGTCGATGCCGAGCTTCGTGTTGTCCGGATGGAAGGCGAGCGGGATGAGGGTCTGGAAGCCGCCGGTCTCGTCTTGCAGCTCACGCAGTTTGCAGAGATGGTCGATCCGGTGCAACGGCTTTTCGATATGGCCGTAAAGCATGGTGGCGTTGGAGCGGAGGCCGAGCTCGTGGGCTTCGCGATGGATGCGGAGCCAGGCGTCGGTGTCGGCCTTGTGTTCGCAGATGATGTCGCGGACTTCGGGATGGAAAATCTCGGCCCCGCCGCCGGGCAAACTGCCGAGGCCCGCGTCCTTGAACTCGGCGAGGATGTCCTTTGTCGGTCGGCCCGTGAGCCGAGCGAACCAGTCCCATTCGACGGCGGTGTACGCCTTGAGGTGCAGCCGCGGGTAGTGCTGATGGACGATGCGAACGACGTTGAGGTACCACTCGTACGGCAACTGATGGTGCAGGCCGCCGACGATGTGCAGTTCGGTCGCGCCGCGTTCTTGCGCCTCCTTCGCCCGGTGCAGAATCTGCTCATCCGGCATCACGTAACCCTTCTCGCTCTTCAGGTCGGCCCGGAACGCGCAGAAGACGCAGCGATAAACGCAGACGTTGGTCGCGTTGAGATGCGTGTTGACGTTGTAGTACGCGACGTTGCCGTTCTTGCGTTCGCGCACCAAGTTCGCGAGTTCGCCGAGCGTGAAGAGATCGACCTGGTTTTCGAGAAACAGGCCGTCGTCGAAGGAGAGGCGTTGGCCGGCTTCCACCTTGGCGCGGATGTCGGAAAGGGTCATAAGAAGCCCTGGGATGAGGTTCTCCGAATCCCAGGGGTTCGGAGTACCTCACCCCTGGGCGTCTGAATCGTCATTTTACAAACCGAAGAGGGTGCGTGCAGATAACCGACGTTACGAGGCTCTCAATCCCCGAATCGGCTCGGCCATGTAGACGTGGTAGGGGCGGCCGGTGGTGTCGTGCCATTCGGCGCTGCGGGGGATGCCTAGAGCGTCGTAGATGGTGGCGGCGAAGTTCTCGGGAGTCTGCGGATCGGCCGACGGATACGCGCCATTCGCGTCGGAGGCGCCGATGACCGTGCCGCCGCGCACGCCGCCGCCGGCGAACCATGCCGTCTGCACCGGGCCCCAGTGGTCGCGGCCCGGCGTTCGGTAAATGTTTCGCGCGATGTGCGTGATCTGTGGCGTACGGCCAAATTCGCCGGCCATCACGACGAGGGTGTCGTCGAGCAGGCCGCTCTGGTGTAGATCCTCGATCAGGGCCGAAACGGCTCGGTCGGTGGGCGGGAAGAGGTAGTTCTTCAGGCACGGGAAGTTGTTGCCATGCAGGTCCCAGGAGCCGAAGTTGCCCATGTTGACCTGAACCATGTTGACGCCCGCTTCGACGAGCCGACGGGCCATGAGCAGCGACCAGCCGAACGAATTGTCGCCATAGCGTTCGAGCACCCGGCGCGGGGCGTTGCGGACATCGAAGGCGTGCCGGACTGACGGATTCGTCAAGAGCGAAACGGCCGATTGACGCACACGATCGTACCCAGCGGCGGACGCGGCGGTGTCGAGGCCGCGCTGCTGGCTTTCGATGTGGCCGAGCAGGTTCATGCGTTGGCGATGGCGCGAATCGAGGGCGTCTTCGGGCAACGTCAGGTTGGGCACTTCGAAACGCCAATCACGCCGATCGGACGGTTCGCCGCGGTGCAGGTCGAAAAGATACTCCGGAAAGGCACCGGAATACGAATGATACGCGTGCGGCTTGTCGGTCATCTCCAGGAACCACGGTTCGTGGCGGCTGCCCAGAAGGCCCGCGAATTGTCCTGGATAGATCCCGGTGTTCGAGTGATAGATTTTTTCGGGCAGGACGGCGGCGCCGGGCCAGATGCCGCGCCGCTGCGTCTTGGCACCGGCGATGGCCGTGATCGATGGAAAATCGGTACTCTGTGGTCGGCTGGAGCGGAAGTTCGTCGGCAGCTGCGATCGGCCCGTCAGCATCAGGTACGTGGCCGCGTCGTGCCCGTTATTGGTGTGCGTCAACGATCGCACCAGCGACCAGTGCTGGCTACACTGCGCGATCATCGGCATGTGCTCGCAAATCTGAATGCCCGGCGTCCGCGTGGCGATTGGGTCGAACTCTCCCTTGAAATCAACCGGTCCGCCGGGTTTCATGTCGAATGTGTCATGCTGCGACGCTCCGCCCGTAAGGAATAGGAAGATGACCGCCTTGGGCCGTTCCGCGCGATCCGGGTTCGACGCACGCAATCCCGCCACCCCGGCCATGGAGAGGCCAAGGGCGCCGATCGTGCCGGCTTGCAGAAAGGCGCGGCGCGAGACGAACGGATAGCGTGGGTTTTCAGTTTCGTGCATGGCCTACTCCCGTGGGTCGCCTGATTCCTCGCCATGCTACCAGAATCGTACGCAAAAGCAAGATTCGAAAGGCGCATGCTCGTTTCTGTTTTTGACAGCGGACGCCGGGACAGTCTCACGGTATGCTGACGTGTGAACCTTCGCTTGCACAGAGATCTTCCCATGCGAATCACTTTGTTTTCCTTGATCGTGCTGTCGGCGAGTTCAGTCCTTCTAGCCCAAGGGCCAACGGATCGGCAGCGCGAGTACCTCAAGTTCATCAAGTCGCAGGCGTCGACGATGCGGGCCGACGACAAACCACCGGCTGATCGCGCCTCATGGGACACGCGCCGCCGGAACATTCGTGATGCCTTGCAGCAGGCGTTCGGAACGGTCCCGACAGAGAAGTGTCCGCTGGAGCCGAAGGTGCTGGGCGTGCTCAAGCGCGACGGGTACCGCATTGAGAAGATCATTTTTCAGACGATGCCGGGCGTTTGGATGACCGCGAGCGCGTATGTGCCTGACAAGGCCCTCACCCCCACCCCCTCTCCCGGAGAGCGAGGGGAGAAAGTGCCCGCTTTGCTCGCGGTGCACGGTCATTGGCGCGGCGCCCGGCTCGATCCGGTGCTGCAAAAACGGTGTATCGGGCCTGCCAAGCTCGGGTACTTCGTCCTGGCCGTCGATGCCTTCGGTGCCGGCGAGCGCGGGATCTCTAAGAATCTCGGCGAATACCACGGCGAGATGGTCGCGGCCACGCTACTTCCCGCCGGCATGACGCTCGCCGGCCTCCAAGTGTACGAGAACATGCGAGCGGTCGATTATTTGCTCACTCGGCCCGAGGTCGACGGCTCGAAAATCGCTATTACCGGAGCATCGGGCGGCGGCAATCAGACAATGTATGCAGGCGCCTTTGACGATCGCATCGGCGCCGTCATCCCCGTTTGCTCCGTCGGCAATTATCAGGCCTATCTCGGAGCCGCTTGCTGCATGTGCGAGGTCGTCCCCGGAGCATTGCGTTTCACCGAAGAAGGCGGCATCCTCGGACTTACGGCGCCGCGCGGGCTCATGGTCATCAACGTCACCAGGGACGGCATCCAGTTCTCCATCCCCGAAGCGAAAAAGTCGCTCGCCTTCGCCACGAGCGTCTACAAGGTCTACGACAAGCCTGACAGCGTTCGGCACACGACCTTCGATTGGCATCACGATTACAGTCAGGCCATGCGAGAAGCCCTCTACGGCTGGCTCGAAAAAAACCTCAAGGGCAAGGGGGATGGCAGCCCGATCCCCGATCCGCAGATGAAAACTGAAGACCCCGAATCACTGCGCTGCTTCCCCGGCGACAGCCGGCCCGCGGATTGGATGACGATCCCGAAATTCGCGAGCGTGGAAGGCAAACGCCTCGTGGCGGCGCGGAAGATTCCGGACACCGCGGACGCGTGGCGAACGGAGGCGGCGAAGATCCGAACGCAATTGCTCGACGAAGTCCTACGTGGCCCGTCAAAGCGGACCGCGCAACGGGAACCGATTATGTCAAACCCGCAAAGGATCGAATATGTGCCCGAGCCGGGGCTCTTCCTGACAGCAAGTGGGCCGTGGAGGAGCCGAGATTCGCTGGCGATCGTGCTCGATCTCGATGGGGCGGCAAAGGGCGCCGAGAGCCCGCTTGCGGAGTCGCTTCGAGGTGGTGGCTGGGGCGTGGTGACGATCGACCTGCGTGCGACGGGAACTCTGGCCTGGCCCGG
>Ga0194128_10003625_pt1 | contig 23463 bp, 13 predicted proteins | sample TA2KigCa65mmetaG_FD_148650 | JGI IMG/M metagenome (GOLD analysis project Ga0194128, IMG submission 148650) | Freshwater microbial communities from Lake Tanganyika, Tanzania - TA2015037 Kigoma Deep Cast 65m | ecosystem: Environmental > Aquatic > Freshwater > Lake | place: Tanzania: Lake... | reverse complement strand
GACGCCTTTCGCCGCCAACAGGAGAATCCGGCAGCGTAGCGCCACACGCTGGGGGGAGCTTCCGTTCCGGAGCAAGGCTTCGAGTTGCTCCCGTTGGCTCGCTTCTACCGCCAAGGGAGCTGCTGGGATGAACATGACCCAGTATGAGGCAACTCTGCCTATATGTACATAGTTATATGAGACAGGACACTAGATCGAGTGGTCTTTTGATTCGAGCGCTTTCACGCGCTCGTTGAGCGAGGGTAGATTGGCCACCAGCGCGAGCTGTTTGAGGTACTCCTTGAGCGGCCGCGCTGGTGTTCCCCAGTAGGTCTCGCCGCCGCGCACGATTTTCGAGGTCAGCACGCCGCTGCCCGAACCGAGCACCGCGCCGGACTCTACTCGCACCTTGTCGCCCATGCCGACTTGGCCGCCGATGATCGCATCTTTCTCGATCACGCAACCGCCCGAGATGCCGGTCTGCGCCGCGATGACGACGTTGTCTTCGATGACGCAGTTGTGTCCGATGTGCACCATGTTGTCGAGCTTGACGCCGTTGCCGATGCGGGTGACGCCGAGCGCGGCGCGGTCGATGGCCGTATTCGCGCCGATCTCGCAATCGTCGCCTACAATCACGCGGCCCACCTGCGGAAACTTCTGATACGACGGCCCGACCCGCACGAAGCCGAATCCGTCCGAGCCGAGGACGACACCCGCGTGCAGCACGGCCCGGGCGCCAACCCGAACGCCGTCGTAGATCGTCACGCGCGGATGCAGCAGCGAACTTTCGCCGATGACGACATCGTCGCCGATCGCGCTGCCAGCGCCGATCACGCTGCCTGCGCCGATCACCGCCCGCTCGCCGATCGAAACAAACGCCGCGATGGAAACGCCCTCTTCGATCACCGCTGTCGGTGCGACGACGGCCGACGGATGCACACCGGCGGGGAACGTTTTGGCAGGGTAGAGCAGCTTCAACGCCATGGCGAAATGCGCGCGCGGATCGGGCGCTCTCAACAGCGTTCGCCCCTGGGGAAAGTCCGCGTCGACGATCAGGCAACCGGCGTTGGAACCGCTCGCCGCCGCGATTCCCTTGCGGCCGTAGGCGAAGGAGAGATCACCCGCGCCGGCATCTTCGAGCGCCGCGGCACTCACAACTTCAATCGCGCCGTCGCCTTCGAAGGGGACATTCAGAGCCGAAGCCAAATCGCAAACACGCATGCCTTGTATGATACGAAGACGGATGCCCATCGATCCTTCCGCGCAAATTGCACCGACGGCCAGAGTGCATCCCGATGCTGTCATCGGACCGCAAACCGTCATCGGCGACTTCGCCATTATCGAGCGGGATGTCGTGCTTGGCGCGCACTGCAAGATCGAGCCCTACGCCTACATCAAACGCTGGTCCACGCTCGGCGACCGTAACGAAATTTCGGCGCACACGGTGCTTGGCACCGATCCGCTGGACAAGGTCTTCACCGGCGAACGCAGCTATCTGGTGCTGGGCCAAGGCAACAAGATCCGCGAGCACTATACGATTTCGCGCGGGACGAAGCCCGAGACGACAACGACCATCGGCGATAACAACTACGTCATGACTTCCGGCCATATCGCGCACAATGCGACGATCGGCAGCAACAACGTCATCGCCAGTTGCGCGCTGGTGGCGGGGTACGTCGAGATCGAGGACAATGCGTTTCTGTCCGGCGGCGTGGTTGTGCATCAGTACTCGAAGATCGGCAGCTACGCGATGATCGGGGGCAATACGCGGGTGAATCTCGATGTGCCGCCCTATTTTTTGTATACCGATTTCAACGTGACGCCGTGTGGTCTAAACGTCGTCGGCCTGAGGCGGGCCGGATTTACCGCCGAGCAGGTCCGCGCATTAAAGGACGCTTACCGATTGTTGTATCGTAGTAAGCTTCCGCTCGAAACCGCGCTGCATCGTATTGAGACGGAATTGAGTGGGCCACACACCGAGCACCTCGTGAGATTCATCCGAAATTCGAAACGCGGCATCTGCCGCGAACGCGCATGAAGCATCTTCTTCTATTAACAGCCGTGGCGCTGCATGCGCAGACGCTTAAAGAGGCTGTTAACAAAGCCGGCGAGCGCTATCCGTCCATCAAGATTTCGCGCGAACAGGTGAGCGAAGCGGCGGCGGCGGTCAATCTGGCGCGCACTGCATTTCTGCCGCGCGTCGACGCCACGGCGCAGGTCAATCGCGCCACCGCGAACAATGTTTTTGGGCTGCTGTTTCCGAACACGGTCATACCGCCGATCTCGGGTCCGCAGATCGACGGCGATCAATCACGCAACGTTTTCGGCGCGGCGATCGGCCTGCTTGTCTCGTGGGAGCCGTTCGACTTCGGCCGGCGTCAAGCGGAGGTCGACGCCGCCGCCGTTGGAAAGGCCCGGGCCGAATCGTCGATCGCGCGCGCGAAACTGGACGCCGGCGCAGCGGCGGCCGATGCGTATCTCTCGGTTGTCGCGGCGCAGCAGACGGTAGCGGCCGCGCAGGCGTCGCTTGATCGCTATCGCCAGTTCGAGACCATCATCGACGCACTTGTGAAAGCGGAACTGCGGCCCGGCGCCGATCTCGCGCGCATGCAAGCCGAGCGCATCGTCGCCGAGACGAATATCATCCGCGCCGAACAGGCCGTCGCCCAGGCGAAGGCGCTGCTGGAGCAATACACCGGCGAGCCCGCGGCCACGGTTGATTCGGCTCCCTTCGTGAAAATCGCCGAGCCTGTTAATGCCGCCTCCGGAGCGCATCCCTATTTGCGCGAGCAGCAGTTCTCGATTGATGAAGTGATCGCGCGCATGAAGGCCATCGACAAAAGCTGGTATCCGCGATTCTCGGCGCAAGCGGCCGCATTTGGCCGCGGCAGCGGCGCACGGGTGGGAGGCCCCTTCGCCGGCGGCGGGCGCGGGCTGTATCCCGATCACGGCAACTGGGCCGTTGGATTCTCGGCGACGTTTCCGATTCTCGATTACAGAGCGCTTCGCGCGCGCAAGGAGATCGAACTGCAAAGGCAACGCAAGGAAGAAGCGAGGCGCGAGTTGATCGAACGCGAACTCGCCGGCCGCGCCGCGCAGGCGCGCGCGCAACTCGACGGCGCCAAACGCATCGCCGAGATCGCACCGAAGCAGATCGCCGCGTTGCAGGCCGCGCTGGACCAATCGCAAGCGCGCTACAAGGCGGGTCTCGGAACCCTTCTGGAAGTTGCCGACGCGCAGCGCCAATTGACGCAGGCCGAAATTGAAATATCGATCGCGCGCATCGCCGTCTGGCGCGCGGAACTCTCGCTCGCCTACGCGCAGGGCGATCTCGAGCCCTTCCTGGCGAGGCTTCCGTAAATGCGTCTCGTACTCGCAGCTTTGCGAAAGCCCATCGCCGTTTTGGTCGCCGTGCTCGGCATCCTCGGCGCGGCGGGGCTTGCAGTCAACCGCATGCCGGTCGATATCTTCCCGGCGCTCGGCGCGCCGGCGATCTACGTCGCACAGCCCTATGGCGGCATGGACCCAGCGCAGATGGAAGGCTACCTGACGTACTACTACGAGTATCACTTCCTCTACATCGCGGGCATCGAGCACGTCGAGTCGAAGAACATTCAGGGCGCGTCTCTGATGAAGCTCGTCTTTCATCCGGGAACCGACATGGATCAGGCGATGGCACAGGTGGTCGGCTATGTCACGCGGTCGCGCGCGTTCATGCCACCCGGCGTCGTCGGGCCTTTCATAACCCGCTTCGACGGCGGCAGCCTTCCTGTTGGACAGCTAATTTTCTCCAGCGCGACGCGGAGTCCGGGCGAAATGCAGGACATCGCGTTGAATCGCGTGCGGCCGCTGTTTGCGACGCTTCCGGGCGTGTCCGCGCCGCCTCCGTTCGGCGGTAATCAACGCACGATCGTGATCCGGCTCGATCCGGACAAGATGCGCACGCACCGCATCTCGCCGGATGAAGCGATCAAGGTTGTCAATCGTGCATCGACCGTTCAGCCTTCAGGCAATTTGCGCATTGGCGACTTCAATACAATCACGCAGACCAACGCAGCGCTGGGCGGGAACTTGGGCGAGTTGCTCTCGGCGCCGCTGCGGCCAGGCGAAACACCGCCTGTGTTTCTGCGCGATATTGCGACGGTTGAAAGCGGCACGGACATCATTACCGCCTACGCGCATGTGAACGGCAAACGCACCGTCTACATGCAGGTGACCAAGCGCGCCGATGCGTCGAGCGTCGATGTGCTCCGGCGCGTCCGCGCGAACCTGCCCGCATTCAAAGCGGTGTGCCCGGACGATGTCGATGTGCGGCTCGAGTTCGATCAGTCGCGCTTCGTGACCTCGGCGTTGCGATCGCTGGTCAATGAAGCCGCGCTTGGCGCGTTGTTGACCGCGCTGATGGTCTTGTTGTTTCTGCGCGACTGGCGCGGCAGCCTGATTGTCGTCGCGACGATCCCGATTTCGCTGCTCGCCGCGGTGATTGGCTTGTGGGCCTTCGGGCAAACGATCAACATCATGACGCTGGCCGGACTTGCGCTTGCCGTCGGCGTGCTGGTCGACGAAGCGACGGTGGAGATCGAGAACATTCACGCCCACATGGCCGAGGGGCTCAACCGGGCGCGCGCGGTTTACGAAGCCGCGTCGAAGACGGCGCTGGCGCGGTTCCTTTCGATGCTCTCGGTGCTTGCCGTGTTCCTGCCGTCGTTCTTCATGACCGGAGTCGCGCGACAGCTATTCGTGCCGCTGTCGCTTGCGGTCGGTCTCGCCATGATCGCGTCGTATCTGCTTTCGAGCACGCTGGTGCCGGTGCTTGCGACGTGGATGATGCGCCACTCGAGGAGTCCCGTAGCGACGTTTGCGTTCTACGAAAACTACGTGCGGGGCATCTTGCGAGCGAAGTTTGTCATCGTGCCGGTGTATATGATCGCATCGATCGGCGCGGTTTACGTGCTCTTACCCGGCATCGGCAGAGAGTTGTTCCCCGAAGTCGACACGGGCCAGTTCAAGCTACGGCTTCGCGCGGCAACGGGCACGCGCATCGAACGCACGGAGTTGGTCGCGTTGAAGGCGCTGGAGATTATCGAGCGCGAGGTGGGCGGCAAAGCGAACGTCGAAATTTCGAGCGGATTTATCGGCGTGCAACCGGCCAGCTACCCGATCAACACCCTGTATTTATGGACCTCCGGACCGCATGAAGCGGTTCTGCAAGTCTCGCTGAAACCGAGCGCGAAACCGCGCGGGGAAGCGCTAAAGGAGAAACTGCGCGCGGCATTCGCCGCGGAACTCGGCAATACCAAGATCTCTTTTGAGGCGGGCGATATCGTAGCCGAGGTGTTCTCGTTCGGCTCGCCAACGCCGATTGAAGTGGCCATGCAAGGCCCCGCGCTCCCGGCGAATCTGGAGCACGCGCAGAAGGTGATGCGCGAGTTGTTGCGAGTGAATACGCTGCGCGATGTGCAGTTTGCGCAGCCGCTCGACTATCCGACGCTCGACGTGAAGATCGATCGCGAACGCGCCGGTCAATACGGGCTGACGATGCAGGACGTCGCACGGTCGGTCGTCGCGGCGACATCGTCGTCGCGCTTCATCGAACCAAACTACTGGCGCGATCCCGCGAGCGGCAACGCCTTCCAGATCCAGGTTGAAATTCCGCAGCACCGCATGGCGTCGGTGCAGGATTTGAACGATCTTCCCGTGATGCAGAACCGCCAGGCGCGGCCGACGCTGAGCGATCTGGCGACGGTCGAACGCGGCCGTATCTTCGGACAGGTGGAACGCTACAACATGCAGCGCGTGGTTTCGATCACGGCCAACATCCACGGCAAGCCGTTGAGCGAAGCGCAGAAAGAAATCAGTGCGGCGATCGCCAAGGCCGGCGCGGCGCCGCGCGGCGTTACGGTCAACGTGCGCGGGCACATTCCGCCGCTGCGCGAAACTCTTGACGGCCTGCAGACGGGGTTGCTGATCGCGATCGCGGCGATTTTCCTGCTGCTCACCGCCAACTTCCAGAGTTTCCGGCTGGCGCTGGCGATCGTGCTGACCACGCCCGCCGTCGTCGCCGGCGCGTTGCTCGCGATGAAGGTCACCGGCACGACGCTCAACGTGCAGAGCTATATCGGCGCGATCATGGCCACCGGCATCGCGACGGCCAATTCGATCTTGATGATTACATTCTGCGAAGCCGCCCGCGCGCAGGGCCGCGATGTGATCGAAGCGGCGACTATCGGCGCTTCCGGCCGTTTCCGCGCGATCGTCATGACCGCGGCGGCGATGATCGCGGGCATGATTCCGATCGCGCTCGGCATGGGCGAAGGCAGCGAGCAGACCGTGCCGCTCGGCCGCGCCGTCATCGGCGGACTGATCGCCGCGACCATTACAACACTTACCGTTTTGCCGGCCCTCTACGCGATGCTCCAATCGCGCGCCACCCGGCATTCGAAATCTCTCGACCCGAACGACCCCATGAGCCGGTACTATGAACGCGCGTAATCTGATTTTCCTCGTCTCGACACTGGCGGCCGCCCAGGAAACAACGGCTGTTGTGACCAAGGTCATCGACCGCAAGCTGAAACTCCCCGCCGAGATTTTGCCCTATCAGGCCGTCGACATCGTCGCGCGCGTGCAGGGTTTTGTCGAGCGCGTCATCGTCGACCGCGGCTCCGCGGTGCGCCAGGGCGAATTACTGATTGAACTGAAAGCGCCCGAAATGAAGGCGCAATTGGCCGAGCACGAGGCGAAGGCGCTGGCCATCGAGAGTCAGCGCGCCGAAGCCGAGGCGAAGCAGGCGGCGATGGAAGCGACGCTTTCGCGATTGAAGGACGCGGCGAAGACGCCGGGGGCGATCGCGGCGAACGAGATCGTGCAATACGAGAAGGGCGTGGAAGCGCAGAAGGCGCTCATTCGAAGCATTCATACGCAAGCGGCGGCGGCGCGCGCATCGGCGGCGGCGTTGAACGAGATGCTTGAGTATCTCGACATCAGCGCGCCGTTCGACGGCATTATCACCGAGCGCCGCTTGCACCCCGGCGCGCTGGCGGGCCCGAGTGCGGGAACGCTGTTGCGACTGGAGCAGACGAACCGGCTGCGTGTGGTCGTCGCTGTGCCTGAAAGCGAGATCGGCGGCATCATCCGCGGCGCACACGTGCCGTTCACGGTGCAGGGCGGGATTTCGGGAAGTGGCGTGGTCACACGGCTGGCCCGGAGCCTCGATCCGAAGACGCGCACGATGCCGGTTGAGCTTGACGTGCAGAATGGGAGCGGCGTGCTGGCGCCCGGCATGTACGCCGAGGCGACTTGGCCCGTGCGTAAGGCGAAGGCGTCGATACTGGTACCGCCGACGGCTGTGGTGACCACCACCGAGAAGATGTTCGTCATCCGCAATGCGGACGGCAAGGCGGAGCATGTACCGGTGTCGAAGGGCGTGCCGGTTGGGGATTTGATCGAGGTGTTTGGGGATCTGAAGGCGGGCGATCTGGTTGTTAAGCGCGGGTCGGATGAGATCCGGGCGGGGCAAACCCTCAAATAAATAGGCTATCCTAGGGGCATTGCTGCCAATCCGCCCGGGTACGGCGGTTGAAACGTTGTCTCCTAGTAAATGGGAATGGAAGCGCCTAGCTTCCGGGTACATTAAATCCAACCCGCGCGATGACCGTCTGCGCGGCAAATTTTTGAGGGTACAAATGAACACCAAACTTCGGCATGCGCTGACAGCGCTGCTATTGACCGTGCCTATGTTCGCCCAAATCACGGGTGACTTGGTGGTCCGAGTAAACGACTCCTCTTCGGCCGCAATTTCCGGTGCGAAGGTGGTTGCGAAGAACATCGCGCAAGGCTCAGCGCGCGAACTACAAACAGACCTCCAGGGCGAAGCGCGCTTCACGCTATTGACAGTCGGTGACTACGAGGTTCGCATTGAGAAGGCCGGATTTGCCGCAGCCACCACGCGAACTACCGTCAACACTGGCGGCATCCGCGAACTGAAAACCACGCTCGAAGTTTCCACCACGCGTCAGGAGATCGTAATCGAAGAAGCGGCCGTCGCTATCAACACGACTTCCGCGCAGTTGGGATCGGTCGTAGAATCCAAAGCAATCATCTCGTTGGCTCTACCCAACGGTGTTCTGTCACTTGCCGGCACGACCCCAGGTGTAATTCCGGTGACCGCCCGCAACCCGTTTCTCGGTCAAGGCAGCTTTAACTCGAATGGCGGACGCGGACGCGGCAACAACATCACGATTGACAACGCAAACGCAACCGACGTATCCACGACCGGCGGGGCCGGCATCGGCACCGTTCCGCTGGACGCAATCAAAGAAGTCAACGTCATCTCCAACAACTTCAACGCCGAGTATGGCCGCAACGCCAGTTCGCAGTTCCAGATCGTCACCAAGAGCGGCACCAACGATTATCACGGCACACTGGTCGAGTTCTTCAAGAACGACAAATTGAATGCCCGCGACTATTTCGACCGTTCCGGTAAGGCCGCCATTCTCCGCGACAACGACTGGGTGGCGCAGGGCGGCGGGCGCATTATCCGCAACAAGCTGTTCTTCTATGGCACGTACGAGCAACAGAAGATTCGCGGCAGCGGCGGCACCCGCATCGCAACCGTTCCCACTCCAGCGCAGGTTTCGGGTATCACCAATCCCGCCGCGCGCCAACTCTTTGAGGCAGTCAAAGGCGTCAGTTCGCCGTCTGGCACACTTTCGTTCTCCGCTCCTCTTGGCACTAATTCCACAGCGTACTCTTCCAAGATCGACTGGAACATCTCCGACCGGACCACCATCTCGGGCCGGTACGCCTCCCAGAAAACTGCGAACAACAGCCCCGGTTTGACGTTCATCAGCTCCAATATTCCGACCAATGGCGCAAGCTCGACCAACAAGCCGCAAGCGTTCACGATAAACTTCACGCATGTACAGAGCGCTTCGCTTGTCATTAACAATACAACCGGATTCCTCCGCAGCCTGCCGAACTTTACTCCTCTTGAAAGGATTACCGCGCCGAGCGTGGGCTTCCAGGACGGAACGTCCGAACTCGGCTCCTGGGCGGGAATTCCGCAAGGCCGCACGCAGAACGTCTACAACAACTTGACTACCGTGACCAAAACGGCCAACACGCATAACTTCAAGTTCGGCTACAACATCGAACGCATCCAGGCCAACAGTATCTTTGATTCGAACGTTCGCGGCTCGTTGACGTTTGCCAACTTCGCGGCCTTCCAGACCGGAACGCCCGTGCAGTATTCGCAGCGTTTCGGCGGTTCGATCCGAGGCAACCGCGTCACCAACCACGGCATGTTCGCGCAGGACGACTGGCGGCTTCGGCGTGATCTCACGCTCAACGTCGGCATCCGTGTTGAGGTTGCCGGTGGCGTCAGCGAAGTCAACGGACTCCTGTCCAATCTCAATTTGAATCGCCAGCAGGCGCTTGGCGGTGCGGGCACGGGCGCGTTCGGTTCGATCGAAGTCACGCCAACCGCATTCAACCGCAACGCCAATTGGGGCCCCCGCTTCGGCTTCGCATGGAATCCGAACGGCGGCAAGATGAGCGTTCGCGGCGGGTACGGAATCGCCTACGATTTCATCTTCTTGAATCCGATTACCAACCTCCGCTTTTCTCCGCCGTTCATGTACAACTTCTCGACGACCGATTTCAGCGGCGCCAATAACCTCGCCGGGTTGCTCAGCGGAGCGAGCCCGTTCCAACAGACAGGACGCGCTACCGTCGGCAACTTTGGAACCACCGTTCGCAACTTCGGCTCGTTGGCTCCGGTTGATTACGCGATGGCCAATCCCCAAGTGCAATCCTGGAACCTCACCGCGGAACGCCAGATGGGCACTGGCTTCATTGGCAGCATCGGCTACGTTGGCACGAAGGGTAACTTCCTGCAGCGTGCACGTCCGATCAATCTCGTCCGGCCTGGCGTGCTGACTCCGGCCACATCGCTAGCCGACGAGACCGCACGTATCGCCGAGTTCCGCGCGATCAACGCAGGGCTAAACGCCCCGCCTACCTTGCAGACCAACCGTATCGATCCGCGCTTTACCACCATCACCCTTAACGAATCGTCGGCGAACTCGAACTTCCATTCGTTTCAGGCCAAATTCAACCGAACGTTCCGTTCCGGCTTCGGATTTACAACGTCGTATACCGTTTCGAAATCGATCGACGACGTTTCCGATGTGCTTGGCGTTCTCGCCACCGACACGCCAGCCCAGCAGAATCCGAACGACAACCGCAACAACCGCGGTGTATCGGCGTTCGACGTGCCCCAGCGCTTCGTAGTCACGCATAGCTACGACTTGCCGAAGTTTGCAAGCTCCCACGCGGCGGTCCGGCACGCGGCCGGCGGCTGGAACTTGAGCGGTATCTTCCAACTCCAATCGGGATTCCCGCTGAACATCGTGTCCGGCGCCCGCATGGCGCTGCCTGATCCGATTCTTCTCGGCGGCAACGGTGCGGTTCGACCGAACATCAGCGGACCGCTGAATCTGAAGTTCGAGCCAAACCCTGGCACGGTTCCGGCGGCCATCCAAAAGGTGGCGAACTCCAACCTGACGCAGCCGCTGCTCGGCAATTTCGGCAACCTTGGCCGAAATGTCATCCGTATCAACGGTACCACTCAATATGACATGACGCTGCAGAAAGAGTTCATGTTCACCGAGCGGTATCGTTTCCAACTACAGAGCCAGTTCGGCAACCTGTTCAACAACACGTCGTTCTCTCGTCCCGGCGCTTCGCTGGCCGCCCCGGCGACGTTCGGCTTCTACCAGGACACCGACACCAACTCGCGTGTCATAACGTTGGTTGCGCGCTTCATTTTCTAAGCGGCAATTCAACCCAATCAACCGACAGCCGCGCTCATTAGGCGCGGCCGTTGCCATTCTCACCCCGCTAAAATAGAATCTTCCATGCGCATCGCGCTCGGCCAGATCAACACCACTGTCGGCGACCTCGCAGGGAACGCCGCGCTCATATTGAAGACCGCTCGAAAGGCCGCCGAAGGCGCCGCCGATGTCGTCGTCTTTCCGGAGCTCTCGCTCATCGGCTATCCGCCGCAGGATCTCCTCGACCGCCCCGCGCTGTTCGAACAAGCCGCGCGCACGCTCGATCAACTTGCCGCCGACGCCGCTTCCCTCCGCATCTCCATCGTCTGCGGCACGGTCGAACAAGCCGCCGTCGATGAAGGCAAACGCATCTGGAACACCGCCGCGGTTCTGCAACGCGGCAAGGTCCACTTCCGCCAGCACAAGATGCTACTGCCCAACTACGACGTCTTCGACGAGCAGCGCTACTTCCGCTCGGCCGATAAACAGGAGTTGCTGCAACTCGGCGCCAGCCCCGTCGCATTGACGATTTGCGAAGACGCCTGGAACGACAAGCGCTACTGGGACAAACGGCTCTACGAACGCGATCCGGTCGACGAACTGGCCGCGCAGGGCGCGAAGGTGCTCATCTCTATCAACGCGTCGCCGTATCAAATCGGCAAGCGCGCGCGCCGCCGCGACATTTTCGCCGCGGCCGCGCGTCATCACGGCATCCCGGTCGTCTATATCAATCAAGCCGGCGGCAACGATCAACTTGTCTTCGACGGCTCCAGCTTCGCACTCGACGCCACCGGCAAACTCATCGCGCAAGCTGCCAGCTTCGCCGAAGACCTCGTTTTCGTCGACACAAACACGCTGCGCGGCGATGTCCATGCCACGCACGCCGATGAAGACGAGGCCGTTTACGAAGCGCTCGTGCTCGGCACGCGCGACTACATGCGCAAGTGCGGATTCTCGAAGGCCGTCATCGGGTTTTCAGGCGGCATCGACAGTTCGCTCGTCGCCTGCATCGCGGTCGAGGCGCTCGGCAAAGCGAACGTCACCGGCATCGGCATGCCGGGGCCATTTTCGTCCGAGCACTCGGTGACCGACGCGCGGGCGATGGCCGAGCGGCTCGGCGTACGTTTTGAGATCGTCTCGATCAACGACGGGTATCATGCGGCGAATAAAGCTTTGGCGCCCATATTCGCGGGCCTTCCGAACGACGTCACCGAAGAGAACATTCAATCGCGCCTGCGCGGCCTCACTCTGATGGCCTTCTCGAACAAGACCAATGCGCTGGTGCTGACGACGGGCAACAAAAGCGAAATCGCCGTCGGCTACTGCACGCTCTACGGCGACATGTGCGGCGGCCTCGCCGTCATTTCCGACATCCCCAAGACGCTTGTCTACCGCCTCTGCCGCGTCGCCAACAAACGGCTCGGCGATGCGATTCCCGAGAGCGTTTTCAACAAACCGCCATCGGCCGAACTGCGCCCCGATCAGAAGGACTCCGACTCGCTTCCCGAGTACGATGTCCTCGATCCGATTCTCAAAGCCTACGTCGAAGACGACCTTGCGCCCGCGGTCATCGCCGAACGGCTCAGTCTCAACATCGATCTCGTACGCGATGTCACGCGCAAGGTCGACCGAAACGAATACAAGCGGCAGCAAGCCGCGCCCGGAATTAAGGTCACGTCGAAGGCGTTCGGCATCGGCCGCCGCTATCCGATCGCACAGAGGTATCGCGAATGAAACGATTGATTTGGATCACGCTCGGCATCGGCGCCGGCATCACCGCGCTTGTCTCGCAGCCGGAAGGCCGCGAACTGGTCGGCGCGCTTCCAGGCGGGAGGTTCCTTTTGCCCACCGGCGCCGTCGTCAAACCGGCCGGCGCGCAACTTGAGCTCGACACGTTCCCGATGACGGCGCTGCTCACGCCGAACAAGAAACACCTTCTCGTTTTGCACGGCGGCTACAATCAGCCGAGCATTCACGTGCTCGATCCGGCCACGCTTCGCACCCGTTCCACCATCACGCTCGAAGACGCCTGGCTCGGCCTCGCCATTCATCCAAACGGCACGTCTGTCTATGTCTCCGGCGGCTCGACCCACTCGGTCTACGAACTCACGCTCTCCGATGAAGGCCGCCTGACGATGAACCGCACCTTCGAGTTCACGTCCAAAGCGCAGCGCAAGCCCACGGACTTCGTCGGCGATGTTGCGCTCTCTCCGGATGGCCGGCTGATCTTCGCCGCCGACCTGTTTCACAACACCGTCAAGGTCATCAATCCGCAGTCGGGCCGCGTTATCGACGACTTCAAGACCGCGGCGCGGCCGTATCGGATTCTGTTGCATCCCGACGGCAAGTCGTTCTTCGTTTCCAGTTGGGCCGATGCCGTCGTCACGCAACACGACTCCGACAACGGCCGTGTCCTTTCGCGCACCAACGTCGGGCCGCATCCGACCGACATGATCTGGCGCGAGAAGAAAACGGCGGAGGAAGAAGGCGAGTCGCAGCAGTTCAAGGCGCGTATCTTCGTGACACTCGGCAATACGAATACGGTGCGGGTGCTCGCGGTGACCGAATCGAAGGATGTGCGCGGCATCGAGAATATCAACGTGTCGCTCGATCCGATGTCGCCCGCGGGCATGACGCCGAGCGGCCTGGCGTTGAGCGAGGACAAGAACTCCTTGTTTGTTGTCTGTTCGGATGCGAACGCGGTCGCGGTTGTCGACGTGATGACGGCCAAGAGCCGCGTCGCCGGATTCATCCCGACGGGCTGGTATCCGACGGCGGCGGCGTTTCTTCCGAACGAGCGGCTGATGGTTCTGAACGGGCGCGGCTCGCGTAGTTTCGCCAATCCGCGCGGGCCCAGCCCGATACGCTCACCAGCGAATATTCACTCAGGCTCTTCCAGCCCGCAATATGTCGGCCGCCTGCAGCGCGGCTCGGCGTCGGTTGTGAGTTCGCTGACCGATGAGAATCTGCTCGCATGGACCAACACCGTGCGAGATAACACGCCGTACAGGCGCGAGAAACTCGACCGCGCGCACAACGCCGGCGGCAACATCATCCCCGCGACAGCCGATGACAAATCAGCCATCGAGCACGTCGTCTACATCATCAAGGAGAACCGCACCTACGATCAGGTGCTCGGCGATATCGGCAAGGGCAACAGCGATCCGTCGCTTACGCTGTTCGGCGAGAACACGACACCCAACCAGCACAAGATGGCGCGCGAATTTGTGCTGCTCGACAACTTCTACGTCAACGCCGACGTGTCCGCCGACGGCCACAACTGGTCGCTGGCCGCCATCGCACCCGACTACACGCAGCGCATGTGGCCGAACTCCTACGCAAAGCGCCGCGGTACGTCCGACTATTCCGGCCAGGAACGCGCCAACACGCCGCCCGCCGGCTACATTTGGAACAACGTTCTGGCCAAGGGCCTCACGCTGCGGAACTACGGTAACTGGGTTTCGAACAAGCCGATCGCCGAAGCGTCGAACGGCGATCACATCGCGGCGTTCCGCGATCCCGCTCTTGCGGCGCACACGCTGCGTTCCTACCGCGGCTACGATCTCGATTACACCGACGTCGATCGCGCCAACGCCTTTCTGGCCGATCTCGCCAAGCTCGAATCGAACAAGAGCTTTCCGCGCTTCGCGGTAGTGCGCCTTGGCAACAATCACACCAACGGCGCGGCCGCCGGCAAGCGCACTCCGACGGCAATGGTCGCCGATAACGACTACGCGCTCGGCATGATCGTCGAAGCGCTCACACGCAGCCAGTTCTGGCAAAAAATGGCGATTTTCATTCTAGAAGACGATGCGCAGAACGGCGCCGATCACGTCGACTCCCATCGCTCGCCGGCGTTTGTCGTCTCGCCTTTCGCCAAGCGCGGCGTGGTCGATTCGAGTTTCTACAACACGACTTCGATGCTGCGCACGATGGAGTTAATTCTCGGACTCCGCCCGATGACGATACACGACGCGGGCGCGCGCCCGATGCTGGGCGCGTTCGCCGCCGCGCCGGACTTCAAGCCGTTCGAAGCGGAAAAGCCGCGCGTTTCGCTCGACACGCGCAACCCCGCCAACACGGCGCTGGCGCGCCGCACCGCCAAGATGGACTTCGAAGAAGCCGACGAAGTGGACGACGACGAACTCAATCGAATCCTGTGGCTCGCTGTGCGCGGCACCGAGCCGCCCGCGCCGGTCCGGAGCATCTTTGGCCAATAACATCGACGTCGTATTCCTCTGGCACATGCACCAGCCCTTTTACAAGGACCTGGTGCGCGGCGAGTACAAGCTGCCGTGGACACGCCTGCACGGCCTCAAGGACTACTACGGCATGGTCGAAGTCCTGCGCGCGTTTCCGAAGGTGCGCCAGACGTTTAACCTTGTGCCGTCGATGCTCGTGCAGCTCGATGAGTACGCGCGCGGCGAAGCCGACGATCCGTTCCTGCGGCTCGCCGTCAAACCCGCCGAAGAACTAACCGAAGCCGAGAAGCGGTTTCTCACGCGCTACTTTTTCCAGGCCAACGTCGACCACCTGATCAACCGCTACCAGCGCTACGCCGAGTTGCACAACACGCGCAGCCGCGCCTGGGATACGCAGGATTATCGTGATTTGCAGGTGCTCTCGCAGCTTGCGTGGTTCGATGAGTTCTTCATCGCCGGGAACGCATTGGCGCGGAAAGGTCGCGACTTCACGCCCGAAGATCAGGCCGAAATGGCTCGCCAGCAACTGGACATTCTCGGCCGCGTCATACCGGTTTATCGCGAGTTTTCCGCCTCGGGACAGATCGAAATATCGACGACGCCGTTTTATCACCCCATTCTCCCGCTGGTCTGCGACTCCGACATCGCCGCGATCTCCCATCCCCACGTGCCGCTCCCGGCGCGCTTTCGTTATCCCGAAGACGCTCGCGAGCAGTTGCGGCGCGCCCGCGTCTACATGGAGAAGACGTTGGGCATCGCGCCGCGCGGATTGTGGCCTTCGGAAGGATCGGTCTCCGACGAAGCGCTCACGCTGGCCGCTGAGTGCGGCTTCGAGTGGTTCGCTACCGACAACGGTGTGCTCGGCCGCACGCTCGGGCGCGATGCGGGCGTCGTCGAAACGTACAAGCCTTACGAGTGGCGGCATTCGATGAAGGGCATCTTCCGCGATCACTACTTGAGCGACCTCGTCGGCTTCACGTATTCCAAGATGGGCGCCGAGCAAGCGGCGGATCATCTGATGGCGCGCATCCTCGAAAACGCCGGTGGCCGCGATGCGCTGGTGCCGGTAATCCTCGACGGTGAAAACGCCTGGGAGTATTTTCCCGAGAGCGGCCGCGAGTTCCTGCGGCAGTTGTATCAACGGCTTTCCGATACGCCGGGAGTTCGTGCCGTTACTGTGAGTGAGGCGCTCGAACGGCACGCGGCCACGCCGCTGACGGGCATCTTCCCAGGCTCATGGATCAGTTCCAACTTCGACGTGTGGATCGGCTTCGACGAAGACAATCTGGCGTGGGAGTACCTGCGGCGCGCCCGCGAGGCTTACGACAAATACTCCTCGAAGGTCGACTCGGAGAGCCGCGCGATGGCCTACGAAGAACTGCTCATCGCCGAAGGCTCGGACTGGTGCTGGTGGTATGGTCCGCATCACGATTCGGCCAATCGCGTCGAGTTCGATCAGCTCTATCTGGATCATCTGTCGAATGTGTATCGATTGCTAGGCCAGCCCGCGCCGATCGAGTTGAGCCGTCCGATTCTGAAACTTGCTTCCGCCGAACACAATGTGCCGCCCAGCGGCGCAATTTCGCCCACGCTCGACGGCGAAGTGACTTCTTACTTCGAGTGGCTTGGCGCGGGTGAATATGCCGTCGACCAACGCCAGGGCGCGATGCACGGCGGGCGCAGCGGCCTGCAGATGTTGCGCTACGGCGCCAGTGAATCGCACTTGTTCTTGCGTTTCGATTTCGACCCGGTGCCGGAATGGTCGACGCTGGAAATCCGCGTCAAGACCGCGGACGACGAGATCCGCCTGCGCCCCGGCGCATACGCCGCCGCGCGGGTCGCGGAGGCTGCCGTGCCGCTCGGTAAGGACCGTTCCATCCAGTTTCAGATCTCGCTGTGGCTGGACGGAATCCCTGTTGAATCGCTGCCGGTCGATGGCTGGTTGCGGGTCGAGATTCCGGCAGCGAATTGGCGGGTGTAGGGGCTATTTCTCGATTGCCCAATAGTGGCTCTCGGGGCGGCTCGATGTCCAAGAGATGCCTTTCCCGTCCGGAAGGAACGCAAGGGCATTGATGCGGGTTGAGGAGCTCAGTCCGGTTCCGGCGACCTCCTTTACAGATCCACCATCGACGGGTATCAGGGCAAGACTCTCTCTGTTCTTGGTCCCACGCTGGCTCCGCACCAAGAGATATCTCCCATCGGGGCTCCACGCGATATTCGATCCAGCGATTTGGTACCACCCTTCATCCAACTTGCGCACCGTACCCGCCGCGAGATCGACGACACGGAGCGTCCCAGGTCGATCATCCTTCCATTCACCGGAGGCGATCGCGATGCGTTTTCCGTCAAGAGACAGTGCGATTGATCCGACTTCTTCATCGGATTGGAAAACAACTCGGCTTTCGCTCGTTGCTATGTTCACTGCCCGAATTTGGCGATTCCCTGGGCCACCCCTCCGGTAGAAACTTTCGCCGTCCGGCGCGACCTCGCGATTGTCGCAGCCTTGGTCAATCCGCGTCGATTCCCCGCTCTGGACATCGATCCGGTACAAGCCTCTCACACCGGCGGATTCACCCTCTCCGTAAATGAACTTCGTATCCGCCGACCAGAACATCCGCGGGCCGCCTGCTAGGCCCATGTTCGACAGCACCAACTCACGTTCACCGCCGTCTCTCATGTCGCGAATCATCAGCCGCGAACCATAGCGGAACGGACCGACTCGAAGATAGCTCAACCAGCGGCCATCTTTCGACCAAGTCGCGGCGTAGGCTCGATTCGCTGACTTCGGAGCGATTAACTGGGGCTGGCCCAATTCTCCAGTCGTTGTATTCAGCGTGGCCGAAAGCGCAGCGACCCGCGGTATCCGTTCCCCTCCGAAAATCGTGCCGCGCGCGCTGATTCCAACGATGAATTCTCCAGGCGACGTTTCGCGGATGAGAACGGGTGTTCCCGCTGCCGCGCCGTCCCGCACCGGCATGCTGTATAACGCGCTCTTCCCTCCCTCCCGCTTCCAAAACACAAGCCCATCGTCCGGCCAACCTTCAAAAACTCCCAGCGCCGATACGGTCGTCACTCCGCCTCCACCGACGGGTTTGGAGTAGATTTTCGAACCGGACGCTTGAGGCTCGCTCCAGGCAACGTACTTGCCGTCCGGCGAGAAGGCCCCGCGTTCCTCAATTCGGCCAGCATATTCAAATGAGTGCAGTATCCGCAGAGATCCGTCGGCAACCGCGACCGTCGCGATTTCAAATGTGCTCACGCCCTTCGAGGCCGAGTGGCTCAAAGCCACAAGAAGCAACTTCCCGTCCGGGGACCAATTCAGAGGAACGCCCCACTCCTGCGAATCCTTTGAGTGACGCCCCACATAAATTGTTCGCTCGCCGGAACCATCGGTACCTACGATACGGATTTCACCGTTGTTTTTCCCGGCGTAGTGCCACGCAGCCATCCATTTACCGTCTCGCGAGATGGCGCCTTGATCCGCATATCCGGCGGTTTCGCTCCAAGATCCCCACTTCGTTAACTCACGGCATTCACCGGTCACGGCGTCGATAACTCCGATATTTGCAGTCGAGTACTCCGTCGCGCCCAATAGCTTCCCATCAGCGCTAACGTTCCAAGGACTGCACTGTTGCACATCCCCAATCGGTATACGCCGCTGTGTTCCTGCGGTGACAGCGACACCCAACTTCATCCGCGCCACCGCCACCTGCTCCTTCTGATCGCCATAGTCGCGCACCAGTTGCTCATAGAAGCCCCGCGCCTTCGCGTCGCCCATTTTCTGGTGGCACTCGGCCAGCTGCAATAGCGCCTTCGCCGCCGTCGCCCGATCGTTGCGCGCCTCTTTCAGCGCCTTTTCAAAGAGCGCAATCGCGCCCTTCAAATCTCCTTCGAGCGTCTCCTTGCGGATCGCCCGCTCCAACGTCACGCTGGCCTGCGCCAAAAGCGCGGCGGCACTGAGCAAAGTAAGAATGAGTTTCATAGTGCCAGAGTAAAGATCGAACGCGAGGCCATCGCCACGATTGTGTGAGGACTCGATGAGAAGTCAGCCATCGAGCCGGTACCCCATGCCGCGCACACTCACGATCTCCAGGCCCGCGAGCTTGCGGCGGAGGTTCACGATGTGCGCATCGACTGCGCGCTCGGTGATGTAGGTGTCGCGGCCCCACGCCAGATCGATCAGTTGATTGCGGCTCAGCAGGCGACCGCGATTGCGGACGAACGTCAGCGCCAGTTTGTACTCAAGCGGCGTGACATCGACACGTTGCCCGTCGCATCGTACTTCGCCGCGGTCTTCGTCGACGGTGATGCCGCTCGGCGCGGCAGACTTTGGTTGCGTGCGCAGCCGCGCGCGAATCCGCGCCCGAAGTTCGCGCGGACTGAAGGGTTTGGTGATGTAGTCGTCGGCGCCAAGGTCGAGCCCGAGCACCTTCTCCGCCTCATGTGTGCGCGCGGTAAGAAATAGAATCGGCGTCGTCACGCCGGACTTGCGCAGTTCGCGGCAGACGTCGAAGCCGTCCTTGCCCGGCAGCATGACGTCGAGCAGGATCAGATCGAAGCGCGGCTCGCGGCCAAGAGTGCTGGCGGCGGGCCCGTCGGCGGCGGTCTCGACTTCGTAGCCCTCTAGCCGCAGATCGTCCTCCAGCATGCGGGCGATTTCCGGTTCATCCTCGACGATCAGGATGCGGGCCATTGTTGTCCTCCATTGGAATTGTCAACGTAAATACGCTCCCTTCGCCAGCGGCCGGTTCGACATCGACGCGGCCGCCGTGCGCTTTGGCGATCTGCGCGACGATGGCCAGGCCGATGCCTGTTCCGCGAATGCCCGCGCGCCGCGCACTTTCGGCGCGATAGAACTGGTCGAAGATGCGGGTGCGGTCGCCGGCCGCGATACCGATACCGTGGTCGCGCACGTCCCATTTTACAGCGCCGCCGTCAACCCGCACGTTAACCGCAACCTCGCGAGATGCCCCGGAATACTTCACGGCATTATCGAGCAGATTCCACAAGGCGCGGCCGACCGCCTCGCCGTCTGCGTTGATTACGGCTTCGGGAACGTCTCCAACTTCCACACGAAAGCCATTTTCGGCCACAACGCGCGAAAACTCATCGACGACTCGAACGCTGAAAGGGCGTACATCGAGCGGCGCGCGCCGGTAATCGCTCACGCGCCGGAAATCGAGCAAGTCTTCCACGAGCCGCTGCAAGCGGTCCGCCGCCACGCCGAGCGAGTGATAGTACGATTGCCGCCGCTCTTCCGTTGCAAGCCGTCCGTCCTCAAGCACCTCCGCGATTTGCCGGATCGTAGTGAGTGGCGTTCGAAATTCATGCGACACCGCCGCGACAAAATCTTCCTGCATGCGGGCCAGCGCCAACTCCCGCCGTACGGCTCGCACTCCGAAAAAGGAACCTCCGACGGTGAACAAGCCTACCGTGCCGAGCAACACAATCAAGAGACGCTCGCGGCCTTGACCGGCGTCGTGTGATGGCGCCGCCATCACAGTCCAAGGAAGCTTTGTTTCGGCGGGGTACCGGATCGTGGCCGCGCCGGCCTTGGGAGCGCCGAACTCGCGCAGCCACACGCCGGGCCCTGCTTTCGGAAGCCATTCGCGTTCGATGAATTCCCTTGTTACGGCCAATCGCGCACCCTCGCGTTTCAGCACAGTAATTTGATCGACGGCCGTTTCCGACTGCGCCGCGCGGGTCAACCTTTCCAACATTGCCGGGCGCGGGACGCCTATCCAGCGCGCGGCGTCGTCGGCGAACGCAGTGTAGGCGGCCTCGCTCAAGGGATAGCGCCCGCTGTCTAGCAGTGCGCGAAACCGCTGAGCCTCCTGGCGCAGTTGCGGGCGGCTCTGCAGCAACAAGCACCGGCTCCACGCCGCGGCGACCGGCGCGGGCCACTCGCCCGCATGTTCATTCACTAGCGCGCTAAGCCGGCCATACGCCGCGAGCGCGGCATCAATGCGTCCCAACCTGCCTAGCGTCCTGCCGAGGCGCATCAACACGCCCGCAGCCGGGGGGAGTTTCTCGTAAGCCGCGGCCGCGGAGGCCAGATCGCCCCGAAACTCCAGCGCCTCCGCGGCAGCGAGCGGTGCGTTCGGCGCCTCCCGTATCATTGGCGGATTCATTCGGAAGAGCAGTCCTCGGCCATCCGGATGCACGAGCAGTGCCCCTTCGCCGGGAGGGTTCGTGAAGAGCGCAGAATCGTTCACGATCGCGGTGAGCGTTTGAACCGCGCGCTCGGCCGCCTGCTCCCGGCGTTCCATCGAGCGCTGTTCGGCCAACGCACGATCCTGTTCGATCAACCGTAATCCCAGCCATGCAATCGTCGCCGCCGGCAAGCAGAGAACCGCCGCGAGAACCGCCATCACCTTCGTGCGCGACATCGCATTTGAGTGTACAACCCGTGCGTGAGCGTTTGACGAGGAAACGGTGAGGAAGAGGGAGGAAGAGGGAGGAAGTAGAGCACGCAAAAATCTGCGAGAATTGCCAAAGGAGTGCATCTCCCATGGCGATTCGTAAGATGGCGAAATCGCCGGCAGTGATTGCTTATGATTCACTATTCGCGGATGTAGCGGGATTGTTGGAAACTTCCCGGCAAGCCGCAGGCCGGACAGTAAACACGATTATGACGGTGACGTACTGGCAGATTGGCAGACGCATCGTCGAAGATGAACAGCGCGGCGAGACTCGCGCGCTTTATGGCGGGGAACTGATACAGAGGCTCGCGGAGGACCTGTCGGAGCGATTCGGCAAAGGGTACTCGCAGAGGAACCTTTTCCAGATGCGCCAGTTCTACCTCGAGTACAGAAACATTTTCCAGACAGTGTCTGGAAAATCTTTAGCCGCGGCGGCGCTGCCTCTCTCTTGGTCGCATTACGTTCGGTTGATGACGGTAAGCGATCGAAACGCGCGCGCCTACTATGAAACCGAATCGTTGCGTGGAGGCTGGTCGGTGCGTGAACTCGACCGGCAAGTCGCGACGCAGGCCTACGAAAGACTTCGTAGGAAGAAATCCTCCAGTGTATCGAAGACGCCTCGATCCGGAAACCGAGATACGCGACCCATTCGTGCTCGAGTTCCTAGGGCTGGAGGGCGAATACGAAGAGTCGGACCTGGAGAACGCGCTGATCCGGGAGATCGAAAAACTGCTGCTTGAGATGGGTAACGATTTCACCTTCGTTGCCAGACAGAAGCGATTGCGCATCGGTACGACATGGTACAAGATCGACCTGCTGTTTTTTAGCAGAAAGTTGCAATGCCTCGTTGTCGTCGATTTGAAGATCGGCAAGTTCACGCATGCCGACGCCGGACAGATGAATCTGTACCTGAACTACGCGCGCGAACATTGGGCGCTGCCGCACGAGAATCCGCCCGTGGGACTTGTTCTCTGTTCCGAGCACGACAGCGCTGTCGCCCACTATGCGCTCGAAGGCCTCGCCAACAAGGTAATGACACGCGAATACAAACTCGCCTTGCCAGACGAGAAAAGCCTGGCAAGGCGATTGGAGCAGACTCGATTGCGGCTGCTGGGCTCGGGCAGGTGATGGCTATTTTTGCGGCAGGAAGTTTTCCAACGACCATACCTGCCTGTGCGATTCGCGGTACCCAAGCGCTGCGTGTTTGCCGTCCGGGCTGATTACCATTGAACGGATCGTTTTTTTTCAGCGGCTGCCTCCTTGGCGCGCCACCGGTGGCCGGGAATATCTGCAATTCACCCGTGGGCGCAGCCGCGCCGCTACCAGCGACCGCGAAGACAGACATGTCGTCGCCACTCCAATCTCCCGTCGGGATAAGGGATCCGCCCGTCGTAGCCGTTCTCCTGAAAAGCTCTCGAAACGACTTAGTGGAGAGTTCAAAAATCCCGACCAGCCGCATGGAGTGCAGAAGGAGACGGTTCTTGTCCCTCGATAGCCGCAGATTGAGCGGTCCGTGGAACTTCAGATCCAACGAGAGCAGTTTTTCGGATTGGCACGTATCCACACTCACTTGGCGGATCTCCTCCTCCGACAGCACGAAAATCGAATTCCCGTCGGCCGCCGGAAGAATCAACCGGGCTTGATCGAGAGCGCAGACAAAGGAGAGCCGGCCAGACTCGGCGTCGACACGATAGAGCCCTCTTGCCTGATTCGCGGTCTCCGCAAGGGCGAGAAAGGAGCGACCGTCCGGCGCCCACTCAAACCGGGCGATGCTTGTCCAAGAAGGTCGAATCAGGTGCTCGGTATTGTCGCTGAGCCGGCGAATCGAGATTGTCCGGTCGGACGGAGAACTTGCCAGGCGCGTGCCATCGGGCGAGTAACGCAGATTGCCGATGTTGTTTGCCATTCCGACAGATGCGATTGGGAAACTAGTCTCCTGTCTTGGATAATTCGTTACAACGGCGCACCTTGTCGAGGATAACGTCTGCGGAGGCCTTCCATGTGAAGGGGGTCGGGGCTCCGTTCCAA
>Ga0194128_10003609_pt1 | contig 23563 bp, 18 predicted proteins | sample TA2KigCa65mmetaG_FD_148650 | JGI IMG/M metagenome (GOLD analysis project Ga0194128, IMG submission 148650) | Freshwater microbial communities from Lake Tanganyika, Tanzania - TA2015037 Kigoma Deep Cast 65m | ecosystem: Environmental > Aquatic > Freshwater > Lake | place: Tanzania: Lake... | reverse complement strand
GCTGGACGGTGGGAGTCTACGGGCGAGGCAGATAAATGCAATCGAGGATCATCGGTCATCCTTCACTCTCCAGTCAAAAACCGTCGAAAATCACCCACTTGTTTTGGAGAAGAAGCACTTTTCCTTGAGGCACGCGCAGACCGTACACTGTCCCGCGAGAAACGGCAAGCCGGGCTTGCAACTGGGCAGTCTGCGCTACGCTGAAACTTTGAACTTTGAACTTTGGACTTTGGCCGGTAGCTTCCCGTGCCAATGAAATATTGGAAGTACCACGCGCTCGGGAACGATTATTTGGTGCTAAACCCTCAGAACTCCCTTGCGAGTTTGAGTCACACGCAAATTCGGACGATTTGTCATCGCAACTTCGGGATCGGCTCAGATGGCATCTTGTTTGGACCATTGCCTTCGACTGAGGCAGAGTTCGGTTTGCGGATATTCAATCCGGACGGCAGTGAAGCGGAGAAGAGCGGGAACGGGCTTCGGATTTTCTCGCGTTATTTGCGGGACATGAAACTGGTTAACGACCGTCCTTTTTCAATTCACACAGCGGGCGGTGTGGTTAGGTCGGTTGTGCAGAGCGGTGGCCGAACGGTGCGCGTTGAAATGGGTCACGTCAGTTTCCAAAGCGATAAGATTCCCGTAGCCGGTCCCAAGCGCGAAGTGATTAACGAAGAGATCGTGGTCAACGGCAAACAATTTACATTCTGCGCCGCCACGGTTGGGAATCCGCATTGCGTTCTCGTTTTGCCGGAAGTGAGTCCCGGTCTGGCGAAAGAGTTTGGTCCATTTCTGGAGGTCCATTCTTTCTTTCCGAACCGTACGAATCTGCAGTTTATGAAAGTGCTGGACCGCAGAAACATTCAAATTGAAATCTGGGAACGCGGCGCCGGCTATACTTTGGCTTCAGGGAGCAGCAGCAGCGCAGCGGCGGCCGTCGCGCACAAACTTGGCTTATGCGACCGGTCCATCTCCGTTCACATGCCTGGCGGAATCATCGCGATAGAGATTGAAAAAGATTTTTCGATCTTGATGACGGGGCCCGTGACAAAGGTGGCGGAAGGAGTTCTTTCCGAGGAAATCTTCGAAACGGTTATTCCCGGATAGAGACCAAAAATCAGACTCGCCAAAGCCAGTTGTTTGCCTGACCTTAGCGACCCTTAAACATGTTTACTGGAACTTACACAGCGATTGTCACGCCCTTCAAGAAAGGGCAAATCGATGAAGGCGCTTTGGAGCGGCTCATTCACGCCCAGATTCAAAATGGTGTGGACGGAATTGTCCCAGTCGGGACAACAGGAGAATCACCAACCTTGAGTTTTGAGGAGCACATCCGCGTCATAGAACTTTCGGTAAAATTCGCAGCGGGCAAGGTTAAGATTCTGGCCGGGACGGGCGGGAATTCCACGAGCGAAGCTGTTTACCTAACGAAAGCTGCGGAGCGGGCGGGAGTTGATGGCTCGCTTCAGGTTGCGCCATACTACAACAAGCCGACTCAAGAAGGATTATTCCAGCATTTCCATAGCATTGCCCGAGCGACTCAATTGCCGATTGTTCTTTACAGCGTTCCGAGCCGATGCGGTCTCGAGATCGGAGTGGAGACGGTGAATCGGCTGGCTCACGACAGTTTGAACGTCATCGGAATCAAGGAAGCCGGCGGCAGTGCCGATCGAGTCAGCCAATTGCGCGGGGTGCTCGGGAAACATTTTACGATCCTCAGCGGAGATGATTCATTGACACTGCCGTTTATGGCGGTCGGCGCGCAAGGAGTCATCAGCGTGGCGTCCAATGTGATTCCGAGGGAAGTCTCGTTCATGGTGCGAGCGTTCGCGTCGGGCAAGATTGATGTCGCCAAGAAATTGCACGCCCAGTTTTATCCGCTCTTTAAGGATTTGTTCATTGAAACGAATCCAGGTCCAGTCAAGGCGGCGCTGGCCATGCTGGGCCTCATTGAAGAGGAGTACCGGCTGCCCATCGTCGCAATGTCGCCGAAGAATCGCGCCGCGCTGAAGGCCACGCTTCAGAAATGCGGCGTGTTGAAAAAGAGGAGCGGCGCGAAGGCGGACGGCTGACGTGCTATTGAATTGAAATGCCCTGGACGCTACGATTACGCGAGCTCCATCGACGTTAATTCGCACATGTTAAACATCATTATCACGGGTTCCAAAGGCCGCATGGGACAAACGCTTGTCGCCTGTGCCGCCCGCAATTCGGAATTGCGTGTTGTTGGCCAAATCGACCTTGGCGATGATTTGCGCTCTGTCATCGATCGCGGGGATGTGATCATTGACTTCAGCGCCCACAACGCCACTCGCGACGTCGCGACGCTTTGCGCCGAGCGCAAAAAAGCCTTGGTTATCGGCACGACCGGGCATACGGAGGACGAAAAATCGCAAATCGCAAATCGCAAATCACAAATCCCAATAGTCTGGGCGTCGAACTATTCGACGGGAGTCAACATGCTCTTTTGGCTGACGCGCAAAGCTGCGGAGATTCTCGGAAAGGACTTCGATCTTGAAGTAATCGAAATGCACCATCGCATGAAGGTTGATGCTCCGAGCGGCACTGCGACAACCTTGGGTGAAATTCTTGCGGAAGTTCGAGGCGCGCAATTGCGTGAAGTGGCGCGGCATGGGCGCTCGGGAATTGTCGGCGAACGCACGCGCACCGAAATCGGCATGCACGCGTTGCGCGGCGGAGATGTGGTCGGCGACCATACCGTGATCTTTGCCGCGAATGGCGAACGCTTGGAATTGACCCACCGCGCGGCCAGCCGCGAGACGTTTGCCAGCGGCGCCCTGCGAGCCGCGCAGTGGGTGGCAAAACAAAAGCCCGGCCTTTACGACATGCAAGATGTGCTGGGATTGAGAGCGTAGCGCGGATTTCACATCCCGCGCATTGCTTCCATGAACGCGGCAGGACAGCGCGTCTCTTGCGCGCACATGCTGGACAGGCGGGACGCCTATCCTACGACGCCGGTTCATGGGCGGATTCCCGAGTGTTTCAAACGGCGACGTGCCGGCTCTTTCCGACGGATGACCGACGGATTAATTGTGTCTCGATGAGCTTAGCCACCTAAAACAGTCTCAAAGCTGCGGAAGGCGCGGCGCCGGCGTTGGAAAGTGACGATCGGCTCACCCGTACAGAGTTTGAGCGGCGTTACAAGGCGAGGCCGCACATCAAGAAGGCTGAGCTGATCGAGGGGGTAGTCCATATGCCATCATCGGCGAAGATTAAGAGACATGGGGTGCCGCAAAGCGGAATCGTGGGATGGCTGCTCTTCTATGCCGCCCACACCCCGGGAGTGCAGGTCGGTGACAACGCAACCGTTCGCCTTGATTTGGACAACGAGCCTCAGCCCGACGCGATCTTGCGCATTCTGCCTGAAGCGGGCGGCCAATCCAGCGACAGCACGGACGATTATGTTGAAGGCGCACCCGAATTTCCTGCCGAGGTGGCTTCCAGTAGCGCGTCCTGCGACTTGCACCAAAAGAAGAATGCCTATCGCCGCAATCGCGTCCTCGAGTATTTGGTTTGGATAACCGGCGAACAACGCCTCTTTTGGTGGGGGCTCCGCGATGAACAGTACATGCCTTTGGGACCGGATGAGAATGGCCTCATCAAAAGCGCCGTCTTTCCAGGAGTCTGGCTCGATGTAGCCGCCCTCTGGAGAAAAGATTTCGCGAGAGTCTTGGAATGCGTGGGCCAAGGCGTCGCGTCGAAAGAGCACGCGGAATTTGTCGCGCGACTCGATCAAGCGTTGCAGAAAAGCTAGCTCGGGGTCTTGGGAATCGTAAGCGCCAAAGTTTTCCCGAAGCACAGTTTTCCGAGCCTTCGTCGTAAACTTTATCGAAGACTTTGTCGAAAGCTTAATCGAGCGGGTCCAGTTTTCGACAAAGTTTACGACGAAATTTTCCCCATGCGCCAATCCCTTGCAAAAGTTTCCTAAAGCCGATCAATTTCGAAAACGCCAATGTCTCGAGGCTCACGTTTTTCAGATTTTTGAACAAAAAAGATTGACCCGGACACAAAGCGACAACTGGGGCGTGATTGTGGCTGGGCCAGCGGGGTCCACCACCGCATGCGCTTTCAAGCTCGTGCCATAAGCTCGGAACAAGTGCGGCGAAGTCACTGGCTCTCGAACCTGCACACCCATCGCGTGTCCAGGAGGCAGGGAAAGTACGCGCCCGGAATGTTGTTCAGCGGCAAAACGTCGTCGCTCAATTCGTAGCCGAGCGCGTCGCGCATGAACGTGCGGCGCGCTACGCAACGCTGATACAACGCCGGGAATTGATTTCGTAATTTTTGCCGGAGAGAAGCGTCCGCAACCACGATTCCGTCCTCCATATTAACGGAGATGCTTGTCTTGCGACCGACCGGGATGATGTCCTGTTGTAACGCGACGGACGACGGGACTTTCATGCGCGATCCCTTGATGAAGGGCGAACAGACCCACTCGTCCAGCGAGATGTAATGGCCGGGATTGACGCAGAACGTGTAAAGTCCGGAGTCCCGCGCGCGATCCGCGGCGGCCCAGACGTCGCCAGTTTGCGCGCCGCTTGCGATCTCACGATACCAGGCCCGCACTACCGACAGATAATTCTCGATAACCTTCTTATGAATTCTACCCGTCGGCGTGGCGAAACCAGCGGGCCCGCGAATCACCAGCCCCGCACGGCAAGTCAGCGCTCCCCACACGCCGAACGCGGTGGTGAAACGATCTCCTACCGCGACGCGGTCGTTGCCCGGTGAAGCCATGCCGTTTGGAATGTTGCGGCCGGTTGAAATCATCGGATGGCATGACAACGGCAGGCCGCCATTATCGAAATGACGCGCCAGTTCGAATTCGCGAATTCCGGGACGGATGGCCCGGAGCAGCGAGAGGACCGATTCCGACGTTTTTACTGCGGCATATTCGTAAAGGGCGATCTGCTCCGGTTCGTTGAACAGGCGCAGGCCTTGTTCCGAGTGCATCAGCAGGTCGTTTGCGTTGACCGGCTTCGTTCCGCAGATCTCCGCGACAAGGTCGGCGATGTATGCGGGCGTTTCGATGCGAACCGCCAGCAATGTTTTCCAGCCGATCAACCCGCACTTGCATCCGCGGCGCAATCCCGCACGCTTCAACAGCGGTTTCAGGTCCCACGAGCGCGAACGGTCCTGTCCCATTAAACTAAACTCCTGGCAGAGCGCGTTCTTAGTCCGAATGGGGACGGAATCGAGTACACCCGAGCACTCATTACCCACGATGAGGGTGCGTCGACCTTCTCGCGTTAAGATGAAGAGAGCTTCCTCAAAGCGAGGGTCGAATCCGGTGAGCCACGAAATGTTCGCGCTGTGTTCGCGGTCCGCATAGATCGCCACGGCGTCGTAGTTCTCTTCGGCTATCCGTTCGCGCAACCGCTGGAGGCGATCTTCATAGATGCGCGCCGGTATTTCCGGGATCAGGTCCGGCCCGCCGAATGAAGGGATTTCGAGTTTTTCAATGCTGACGCGCATAGGTCAGTCATTGTCATTGTCATTGTGTGTCTCGCTTTGCGCTGAATCGACCCTTGTGGCCGAGGGGATGAATGAATGGACGGAGCGGAGTTGCATAGCTGAGGCGGAGTCTTGCGCGACGGCAGGAGCCGCACAAGTAGATTTGCCGTTGGACTGGCGCGCAGCCGCGGTCATCCTGGCCGCCGCAGAGCCGGGCTTCCAGCCCGGCGGCTTGTGTGCCGGTTGTCCGGCACGGCGATCGCTCTGCGCATCGGGCCGAAGCCGGGCGGCTGGAAGCCGCCCTCTGCGTCATGCAGGATGCCTGACGCTACTAATGGAAGTTCTTGGCCCTTGGATTTCTCGATTCATCTGCTAAAGCTATTTCTATGAAAGCGAACGTGGTCCTCTGGATCGTTGCCTTAAGCGTTGCCGGATGCGGAAAAAACGCGGAGACGACGCCTGCCAAGACCTCGAACTCGACCGCGACAGGAAACCCTCTGACGGCGCCCGCTGACTATCTGGGCGCCGTGGGCAAAGCCAAACGAAGCGCCGAGCGAACAGTGGACTTGGCTTCATTGAATCGCGCGATTCAACTGTTCCATGCGCAGGAGGACCGGTTTCCGGCAACTTTGAATGAGTTAGTCGCCGAACATTATCTGCCGAGCCTTCCATCGGCTCCGGCCGGCATGCGAATTATTTACGACGCCTCGAAAGGAGAGGTCAGAATCGTCAAACAACAATGACTGAAGAAATTGTCATCCTCGATTTCGGTTCACAGTACACTCAGGTCATCGCCCGCCGCATTCGCGAGTGCAACGTCTTTTCGACGATCCTGCGCTATGACACGCCCGCCACGGAGATCGCCGCGCGAAAACCGAAGGGGCTTATTCTGTCAGGAGGGCCCTCGAGCGTGTACGCGGAGGACGCGCCGCTCCCGGACCGCGCGATTTTCAAGCTGGGAATTCCTGTGCTCGGAATTTGTTACGGCATTCAAATTCTCGCTCAGTATCTAGGAGGAAAAGTTGAGCCAGGGCAGAAGCGAGAATATGGCAAAGGGACATTGACCGTTACCGATGATTCGTGCCGGCTTTTTCATCGTTTGCCCGAGAGTTTGCAGGTTTGGAATTCGCATGGCGATCGGATGAGCAAACTGCCCGATGGCTTCAGACCCGTTGCCGTAACGGAAAACTCGGAATACGCAGCTATCGAGAACAAGGCGAAGCAATGTTACGGCCTGCAATTCCACCCGGAAGTCGTGCACACACCGCGCGGCCGGGAAATTCTGAGCAACTTCGTCCATGGCATATGCGGTTGCGGGCGCAACTGGACGATGCGCAATTACATCGAGCAAGCCGTCGAGGAAATTCGGGCGCAAGTCGGAAACGAACGAGTGATTCTCGGTTTGAGTGGCGGCGTCGATTCGAGCGTGGCCGCAGCGCTTTTGCACAAGGCGATCGGCGGCCAGTTAACTTGCATTTTTGTGAACAACGGTCTCCTTCGAGCCAGGGAACCTGAAGTGGTCCAGGAAGTTTTCGGCCGTCATTTCAAGGTCAAACTCGAATTTGAGGATGCGTCCCGCCTTTTCTTGGAACGGCTCAAGGGCGTGACCAATCCGGAAACGAAACGGAAGATCATTGGGCGCACGTTCATCGAGGTTTTTCAATCCGCAACGCGGCGCGCCGGCCACGCCAGATTTCTGGCACAAGGGACGTTGTACCCGGACGTGATTGAATCAGTCCCGATCGCGGGTAATCCAGCGGCGATGATCAAGAGCCACCACAATGTAGGCGGGTTGCCAAAGAAGATGAAATTTAAGTTGGTCGAGCCGCTGAAATGTTTGTTCAAGGATGAGGTCCGGCAATTAGGACTCGAATTGGGCTTGCCCAAGGAAATTGTTTTTCGGCAGCCATTTCCCGGCCCAGGCTTGGCCGTGCGGATTCTGGGTGAAGTGACTCCACGACGCTGCACGATCTTGCGCAACGCGGATCGGATTGTTGTCGAGGAAATGAAATCAAGCGGCTGGTACTATAAGGTCTGGCAAAGTTTTGCGGTGCTGCTGCCGGTTCGAAGCGTCGGGGTCATGGGAGACGAACGAACCTACGACTTCACGGTGGCGCTGAGAATCGTTGAGTCGCAGGACGGCATGACCGCGGATTGGGTGAAATTGCCTTACGAACTATTGGAGAAGATCGCCAGCCGGATTACGAATGAAGTCAAAGGCGTGAATCGCGTTTGTCTCGACATTTCCAGCAAACCGCCGGCGACCATCGAATGGGAATGATATGCGCTACGGTCGCGTGATTTCGGTAACGGAAACCAGTTGCGCGCCTTGTTTGCGGCTTAACTCGCGCGCGCGCTGAAAGCGTTTCACCGCGTGTTCCGAGGACCGCCCGGGCCACTCGCAAGTTTCTTCGGTTTGTCCCTATTTGTACTTAATGCTGAATTTTTTGATGCGTTTCATGCCTGGTATCGCTCCTCCTTCGAGATGAGCCGCTGCTTGCCTGTTTTATGCAAGCCTGTTGCGTACGTAAACAAACAGGGCATAACCTGAAAGAACCTGCCGAGGTTTACTGACCTCCTGATTCTCCCTGATTCTCGAACGTGTCATGGCAATGCCTGTGCCTTTCGGAGAGATTGGAAAAGAGAATCAAAACTTGACCCTAGCAAGCTCCCTGGCTAGCTTTCCTCCGTTATGTCAAATGACCGGCAAGTTATCCTGGCTCTCGTCGTTGTCGTCGCAGGCAGCGCCGTGGGCTGCTGCCGCGTCTAAAAGAAACTTTTTGACGCTAACCCACGGCTGCAACAACGGTCGTGGGTTTTTAGTTGTCCCGCGCCGGCAGCCAACACCGTAATCGAGTATGAGCAAAACCACTGAGTTAACAAAATCGAAAGCAACCGAGCGCGCCGAAGTGGGCCGCCCCATGTTGGGCAGCGAGATATTGGTCGAAGCTCTGGAGCGGGAAGGTGTCGATACCATTTTCGCGTATCCTGGCGGAGCGAGCATGGAATTGCACCAGGCACTCACGAAATCCAAGCGAATTCGGACGATTTTGCCGCGACACGAGCAGGGCGGGGCATTTGCAGCAGAAGGCTATGCGCGAGCGTCAGGCAAAGCCGGTGTTTGCATGGCGACCAGCGGACCAGGCGCGACGAATTTGGTCACCGCAATCGCTGATGCCTACATGGATTCGATTCCGTTGATTGCGCTGACCGGTCAAGTGCCTCAAGCAATGATCGGCAAAGGCGGATTTCAGGAGACCGATTTCTTTGGAATGACCCTGCCCGTGGTGAAGCACAGCTACCTTATCACCAATATCGGCGACATTCCCAGGATCGTGAAAGAGGCTTTTCATATTGCCCAAACGGGCCGTCCTGGGCCAGTGGTGATCGATTTTCCAAAGAACATTCAACAGCAGACGGCGCAGCCGGTTTGGCCAAAGGAAATCCATCTGCGCGGTTACCGCCCCGCCAAACAAGCCGACGATCTTGTCCTCAACGAAATTATAGGACTCATTGAAAAGGCCGAACGGCCAGTCTTATACGTCGGCGGTGGCATCATTTCCGGGAATGCGAGTGACGAGTTGCGGAAGTTTGCCGAAGCTGCGGAGATTCCAGTGACGACCACGATCATGGGTTGCGGTGCTTTTCCGGAGAATCATCCGCTATCGCTGCGCTGGCTCGGCATGCACGGGACGGCTTATGCTAATTGGGCGGTCAGCGGCGAATTCAAGCCGCGGCAAAAACCAACCGATCCCGCGGAAAAGATCGCCGATGGCGCGGACTTGCTTCTAGCCTTTGGCGTGCGTTTCGATGACCGCGTGACCGGCAAGGTGGATAAGTTCTGCGAAACCGGGACGATCGTGCACATCGATATCGATTCCTCTGAGCACAACAAAAACAAGCGGGTCCAGCTGGCCGTCGAGAGCGACATTAAATCAGCCCTGGAATGCTTGAACGCGATGATTGCCAAACGTCCGATTCAGAAGAAGTTCACTGATTGGCACAAACAGATTGCTGCTTGGAAAGCCAAAGCGCCGTTGAACTATCGCGTGACCGAGGAAGTCATAAAGTCGCAGCACATGAAGGATCACTTGGAAGGGCAAGCCAATGAAGTGATTTTGCCGCAGATGGTGATCAATCTTCTTTACGAATTGACTAAAGGGGACGCGATTCTCACGACGGGCGTGGGCCAGCATCAGATGTGGGCCGGACAGTACTACAAGTTCAAATTTGCGCGCCAATTTCTGACGAGCGCCGGACTGGGAGCGATGGGTTACGGTTATCCGGCGGCGATTGGAGCAAAGGTCGCTTGCCCGGACAAACAGGTCATTGATATCGATGGCGATGGCTCGTTCTTGATGAACATTCAAGAATTGGCTACGGCGCACATCGAGAAAATTGCGGCGAAGGCTTTGGTTTTAAACAACCAGCACCTCGGGATGGTTGTGCAATGGGAAGACCGCTTTTACGCGGGCAATCGCGGCCACACCTATCTGGGAGATCCGGAGAACATGAAGCAGATTTATCCTGATTTCATCGCGATGGCGAAGAGCTTCAACGTCCCTTGCGAACGCGTCATGTTTAAAAAGGACCTGCGCGCCGCATTGCAACGGATGCTCGACTCAGATCAGCCTTACGTCCTCGATATCATCACACCCTACACAGAACATGTGCTTCCGTTCATCCCGGCCGGGCGAACAGTTGCAGATATGATTTACTGAGGCGCGCTCGGTTCCGCTTAACGGTAATCGAATTAGCGCTCAATCCTTGTCGTCTTTGCCTGCATGCTACGATTGCTCTTCTGGATCGCCGGACTGCTCGCCGCGGTTGAGATTCGTGCCGCGGAACGCAGTTTCGTTTTTGGCAAACTTCCGCTGAACGAAACTCCAGCGGGTTTCCGAAGCGCTGTTTCCGGTCAAGGCCAGCCCGGCCAGTGGAAAATTATTCTCGACGAAACCGGGTCAAGCACGAACACCGCGTCGGCCATGAAAACGCCCGTCCTGGCCCAGCTTTCGCGCGACAGCACGGATGAACATTTTCCGCTGTTGATTTACGATGACGAAACCTTCGGAGATTTCACGTTAACCACCCGCTTCAAAAACGTGGACGGCGTGGTCGAACAGATGGCGGGCATCGCTTTCAGGATTCAGGACGAAAACAACTATTATTATATCCGGGCGAGTTCGCTTGGAAATACGTTCCGCTTTTTCAAATTGGTCAACGGCCAGCGCAGCGCCCCGATTGGACCCGAAATCGAAATTCCCCAAAAGGTTTGGCACGAGCTAACCATCGAGTGCACTGGCAACCGCATAAGATCGCTTCTCAATGGCAAGGAGCTGATCCCGACGCTCACAGACACTTCGTTCGGCTCAGGGAAGATTGGCTTCTGGACGAAGTCCGATTCGGTGCCTTACTTCGGTGACACAAAGATCACCTACACCCCACGGGAGATTCTCGCGAGCGCTCTTGTCCGAGAGATGATGCAACGCTATCCACGGTTGGTGGGACTGAGGATATTTGCCGCTCGGCCAGGCAAGACCAACCTGACGATTGTCGCGAGCAACAAAGAAAAGGAACTCGGGTTTTCAGGTGGCACGGTAGAACGAGATGTAATTGCTCGCGATGCGGTTGGTTACGGCAAAGAGAATCGGAACGTCATGGTGACGTTGCCCCTCCATGACCGCAATGGAGAGACGATCGCCGCCGCTCAGGTAACCATGCAGTCTTTCAAAGGCCAGACCGAACAAAATGCCATTGCGCGCGCGCAACCGATTGTGAAACAGATGCAAAGCCGAATCCGATCTGCGAAGGATCTTCTGGAGTAAAGCAGGACGCGCGTCCCGCCTGTCTTGCTTTTGGTGTACGCAAGCGCTGGACAGGCGAGACGCGCTGTCCTACGCAATAAAGATGCATCGTGGATCGGTGCATCCCGAGGTTGTCGTCACAATCGTAGCGGCAGGCAGGATGCCCGCCGCTACCGACAACTTCGGGATGCCCTGTCGTGGATCGCGGCAAAGACTTCCCACTTGGTCAAATTAGCAAATGGGTTATAGTGACGCCGAAATGACTATGAATAAGATTGTTCTGGCTTTGACATTCCTGGGTGGAATTGGAGTTTCTTTCTGCAGCAACGCTGCTGTGATCACGGTGACGACTACCAACAACGCCTCGCCCGCTTCCGGCGAGGTTTCGTTATTGCAAGCGATCAAGCGCGCGGTGGATGGCGATCAAATCCGTTTCAATATTTCGGGCGCCGGACCGCATTATATCCCTACGCCTCCTGCCGGTTATCCGTTGATCAAGGCAAACAATTTGACAATCGACGGCTACAGCCAGCCGGGATCCTCGCCGAACACCAACTCCATTCTGGCGCCCAACAACGCCAAAATCAGAATTGTTCTCGACTCGCGCGCCGGTGGCCGCCTCGTGCTGGCGAATATTCCTGATATTCCCCTCAACGGAACGGATGTGCCCGGCTATGGCGACAGTGAAAGCGGCATGCTCTCGATCTACAACGCGACAAACGTGACTGTGCGAGGCCTCGGCTTTCTGTCGAAGCTCGCGGCCGGATCCGCAGAAGACCCGGCGATTTATGGAGTCGCTCTAATCCGCAACGCGGACGGCGCGCACATCAATGGTTGCTGGTTTGGCGTGGATCCTGACGGAAAGACCGTTCATGGTGGCAAGGCGGGCGTCACCGGCTTCCGGCATCGATTGGCTGGACAGGATGATGAGTATCCCGATCATACGGTTGTTGGCGTAAAGGCCCGTTCGGCTGATGCGCCGGCGGAATTCAATGTGTTTGTCGGACAACAGATCAGTCTCGGGCTCGAAGGCGAAGGCTTTCGGATTGCCGGGAATTTCTTCAACGTCTTTCCGGATGGCGTGGCTGATTTTCACACTGCCGGCCGCGACGAGTATCTTGCGAATCCAGCCGAGGGCGCGATGCAAATTGGCCGCATCGGCAGCAACACTGTAATCGGCGTCGATGGCGACGGCGACAATGACGCGCACGAACGGAATATCATCGGCGGTGTCCGTCCACGATCCTTGGGAGGATACTCGCACACGATCGAGTTTTATGGAGGAAAGCGGAACAACATCGTTCTAGCGGGCAATTACATTGGCGTTGGAATCAACGGGACTACGCGATTCACCAACGGCGTTCCGGTGGTGGGAGGATTGCAAGGCGCGGCGCGGATCGGATCGGATTTTGACGGGACCAGCGACAGCTTGGAGGGCAACCTCATTTTCAACAATTATCCAACCAACGTCATCACCCCGGATGTCATCGTCAAAGATTTCCTGGATGGTTTGGGCGCCGACGCAGTCATTTCGCTTCGCGGCAATCGGTTGGTCAATAATTTCGCGCCGCCTGCGAGCCCGTTGCGCGATGAAGGCAGGTTTATCACGAGCTACTACGCCAAGGCGTTAGTCGATGTGAATGCCGGGATCGTTCCAGTGCTGTCAACCAACACGACACTGGCGCGCTTGAAAGGAACAGTTCCGGTCGCGGACACAAACGCATATCCGGTGACGATCGTCGATCTTTACCTTCCCGATCCCGAAGGGTTGGCGAACAAATCCGCGGAGCTGAAGAACGGTTCGATTCAAGGCCTGACCTACTTGGGATCGTTCGTTGAAGGGTCAACGAATGATTTCAATGCGAATCCAGGAGAATTCGATTTCGATATTTCACGTCTTGGCCTGGCGGCCGGAACGTCTCTGACGGTGACGGCAAATTACTCGCAAGCTCCTGTCGGCACGCACAACGCGATCGTGCTGACCAGCCCGTTCGCCAATCTGATGCAAACAAAAGCGGGCCCCGTCGCTCCACCTCCGCTTGCCATCAGCCGCAGCGGGAATAACATTACGATCACTTGGACCGGAGCGGCATTTGCGTTGCAGTCGTCGGCAAAAGTCACGGGTCCCTGGCAAAATCAGCCTACGACCGGAAACAGCTTGACGGCTCAGGCGACGGACACCGCGAGATTCTTCCGGCTGGCGTCTCAGTGAGACGTTCGATTTTGAACTGAAAGCGTCCTATGGCCAAAAGGGCAATCGTTGCATTGGGCTTCTGCGTTATCGCTGCAGCCATTGCTTTCGCTATTTACAAGAAGAGAGCTGCAACGGGCCCACCGGTTGATCCGTCGTTTCATCACACAGCCGAAGGGGTCAATTTCAAAATCCAGGAACAACGCACTTTGCTCGCTGATGCTGTGAAGAACCGGGACTTGGAATTTGTGCATAACCAAATGTACTACGTTCAAACGCTCGGCGACGCGCTTTCCGCAAAACTGACGGGAGACAAAAAGCAGCAAATCGATGTTCTCATTCGCGAGTTAAAAAGAGCCGCTGAGGAAATCGACAATTGGGCTGGCCGCGGCAATCAAGCCGCGGCCGAAGCCGGCTTTCAGAAATTATCCCGCACCATCGACGAACTGAATGCGCACTTTAAGGTCGAAGTGCCGAAGCGCCAGAAGTAGGACAGGCGTCCCGCCTGTCTCTGAAGTTTGGACGGCTTGGACATTTTGTCTCGTGGACCCAGCCGCAAACCGCCAGGTTCAGAGGGAGAGGCTCGCGCAATTGAACGTCTCGACCTGGCTCTGTTTGTTTCTTGCGCTGGTTTCAATCCGCCCGTGTTTTGCCCATGATGCCGGCGCGAGCTACTTGCGGCTCACCGTTTCTAACGAACGAATTGAAGGCCGCTGGGAAATTGACGTGCATGACTTGCACGGACCGTTGAAGCCCGACGCAAATGCCGATGGCAACATCGCCATTGACGAACTGCTCGGGCGCCAACGAGCGCTGCACGATTACGCAACCCGGCATTTAAAAGTGTCGGTGGATTCCACGGTCCGTGCGATTCGGATAATCGATGCCGAACCGATCATTGAACGGAGGCTGAACGGAACGAATGTCATCCTCAATTTCCTCATCACGAATGTTTCAGCGCCGAAAATACTCCAAATCGATTACCGGTTGCTCTTCGACATAAAACCACAACATCGTGGGTTGCTGCAGCTCGATTCCTGGGGCCAAACGCAAACGGCGATTTTCAGCCCGGACCACTGCACCGAACGATTTGACATTGGCATGCCCAATCCAAAGCGCGAGTTCCTCTCATTCTGCTGGCAAGGCGTTTGGCACATTTGGATTGGGTTTGATCACATTCTCTTTTTGGTCGCGCTCTTGCTTCCATCTGTGTTGAAGCGCGAGCAACTGACTTGGCGGGCGGTTAACCGCTTTGGTGAGGCGTTCTTCAACGTCTTCAAGATTGTGACTGCGTTTACTGTTGCACACTCGATAACCTTAAGCTTGGCTGCGTTGGAAATCGTTCGGTTGCCCTCCCGTTGGGTGGAATCCGTCATCGCGGCGTCCGTGATTATCGCCGCCTTGAACAATATCCGCCCGGTCGTTCGCGGACGGCCCTGGCTTATTGCTTTTGGGTTCGGTCTGATTCATGGATTTGGTTTCGCGAGCGTTTTGACGGAATTAGGACTTCCGCACGGTTCGCTTTGGCTGGCGCTCGCGGGGTTTAACATCGGAGTTGAAGCTGGGCAACTTGTGATCGTGGCGGGCTTTCTTCCACTCGCATACGCACTCCGAAGCACACGATTTTATGAGAGTGGTCTTCTGCGGTACGGCTCTCTGGTGATCGCTCTGGTCGCTGGCATCTGGTTTGTCGAGCGGACTTTCAATTTGACTTCGAAGTGAGTTCTTTTAGTTTTTCGAGAGTCTTATTGTGTGATAACCCTTTCGTAACGATGAATTCAGGAAATAAACCGACGTCGCGCGAACAAAGCAGCGCTTTCACTTTGATCGAACTTCTTGTTGTTATTGCCATCATCGCGATCTTGGCCGGCATGTTGTTGCCGGTCTTGTCGAAAGCGAAGGAAAAGGGGCGGCAAGCCGTGTGCATCAATAATCTGAAGCAAATCGGTCTGGCATTTGTGAGTTATGTCGGTGACTACAATGAGACCTTCCCTGGAGCAGCGTCGAAGTTGCCGACGATTCCGGTGGTTGAAGATTGGATTTACTGGAATGTGGATGATTCGCGAATTCGGGAGCCAGCCCGGCGAGATCCCAACAAAGGCGCGATCATGCCTTATGTCGGCCGGATGGACACCAATCTCTTTCGCTGCCCGTCCGATAAGGATGCTCCCAAACGCAAACCCCTGCCGGGTCAATTGCTTTATCCGTTTAGCTATACCGCCAATAGCCATTATCTTGGAGAACAAAATCGCGGGATCACGTCGCTCTTTCCGGGTGATCCAGCTTTGGACGACATCCCGTTCAAGGCCACGTCCATCAAGAGTCCAAGTTCCAAAATCATGCTTGTGGACGAACTCTCGGATAACAAGACCATGCCAGACGACGGGCGTTGGACGCCGACTGTGAAAAGGCGTTTCGGACTGGCGCATCCAATTCCCTTTGCCCCAGGCGAAAGTCACATCAGCAACCGTCACAATGGCCGAGGCACGGTAACGCTGGCTGATGGTCACATCGAAATTGTGAAGCCAAGCTTCGGGAATCTGCAGGAACATTTCGACGCGCTGCATTAGTGTGAGAGGCTCGGTCGCCTGACGTTGTTCCGTCACCGGGCTGCGACCGAAAATTTGCCCAAAAGCCCAACAAAAACCTTGCTTGGGAGCGATGGATTGCCATACTCGACCCGGTTACTCAATATCCCCTGGAAAATATGAAAACACTATTACATTCATTTGCCCTCAGCAGCTTCTTAGCCCTCATACCGTTGTTGCACGCCAAGACGATAACAGTCACCACCACCAATCACGTGGCCGCAGCTGGTCAAGTGAACCTCGCTGGCGCTATCTCCCAACTGGCCGACGGAGATGTCATCAAATTCAATATTCCCGGCGCGGGTCCGCATTATCTGACGACACCGCCCGGCGGGTACCCGCGTATCACGAAGAACAATGTAACGATTGACGGTTACAGCCAGCCCGGCGCCGTGCCGAACACAAACCCGATTCTGGCACGCAACAATGCCCAAATCAAAATCGTGCTCGACTCGCGAAACGGAAATCTCACTCCGATGGCGTATAATCCAGCGAATTCGAATGCGGGCTTTGGTGACAGCGAGTTCGCGGTGTTGGGCACATTCAACGCCAAGAACGTTGCGATCAAAGGATTCTCTTTCCTCGGCGACAAAGCGGAAAACCACTACGCGGTCGCGATGTCGCGCGACAATGCCAACCGCGCCCTCGATGTGGCCGACGCGACCCATGTGAGTGGTTGCTGGATCGGGGTCGATCCCGATGGCAGAACGGTTTCCGGATTTGCCGATGGCATCGCGGCGTTCCGCGATCGCGATGAGAGCGTGGCGGACGCCGCCTTTCGGCGTCTCCCTTCGAACGGCCACATTATCGGCGTCAAAGCCGGTTCCGCCAGTCCACGCGCAGAATTCAACGTCATTGTTGGTTCGACGATCAATATCATCCTGGAAGGTCAGCGCCACCGAATATCGGGCAATTTCATCGGCGTGCTTCCCAGCGGAACCAATGATTATATCGTGCCATTCGCTGAGCTCGGACGGTTCGCGGAAGCGCACATTGAAATCGGACGCGGCGGCAGCGACCTCGTCATCGGCACGGACGGCGATGGTGTCAACGACGCGGATGAACGGAATATCTTCGGCGGCGTTGTCACGAGTGATCATTCGAGTTTGGCCGGCGCAAATAATCTCGGCGGCTATCGCCATGTTATCGAAATCTACAGCTTGAGTTCATCGCCCGGCCCTGAGCGAACCAATAACAAAATCGCCGGAAATTATTTCGGCATCGGCGTCGATGGCATGACCCGTTTCACCAATGGTGTTGCCGCGTTTAATGGGTCAGCCGTAGCCAACAGCCAGTATTGGATCGGCTCGGACTTCGACGGCGTGAGCGACGACATTGAAGGCAACCTCTTTTATAACAATTATCCAGCGGGCCTCTTTTATTCGACTCCCTACCACAACGCCCCCAGCCTCGGATTCTTTGATCAACCAAGCATCGGTGGCATCTACTCCGTTCGTGGGAACACGATGGTCAACAATTACCCGTTCCCAGTGAATCCCGGCACGACGCTCGATGGCGGTGATTTTCTGACGAAGTATATGGCGAAGGCTTTAGCCAGCACCGCGAATGGAGTCGTCCCCGTCATTTCGACCAACAGCACCACCACGAAACTCATCGGCACGGCTCCAGTCGGCAACACCGATTTCCCAACATTAATGATCGACATTTACACAGCGGACCCAGAAGGGCTCGTGAATGGAAAAGTCGTCAATGATCCGACTCTCCCCAATGGCTGGGTCCAAGGCCAAAAGTTCCTCGGCACTTATACGGATGGGTCGGCGGATGATTCGAATCCGAAGGCGGGCGAATTTGAATTCAATCTGGCCTCGCTCGGCATAGCGCCTGGCACCAAGATTACGGTCTCGGCCATCTATTCGAAGGATCCACCACGCACCAAGAACGGTCGATCGCTGGCGTCTGCATTCTCCGCTCCCGTCGCCTTGGCGCAAGGAGTTGCCGGCCCGTTCCATCCCGTCAGCGTTACTTCGGCAAAGCTGAGCAGCATTGTGAAGGACCAGATTGTCTTCAACACCGGCGCTGACAATCTCGATAACTGGGAACCGAACACAAGCGTCCTGGGCAACGGCGTTTTCCTTATTGAGGCCAATACCTTCGCTGAGAACTCAACCGCTGAACAGCGCTATGGTGTGGCCTTTCAACCGGTCGGCGGCGGAGCGCCCAAGATCGGAGATGCCTTCTTCGCGGACGACGGAACGCCTTTCAAGGGACAGATCAACTTCTCCCGCCAAAATGGAAATCCCGGACGGGTCGCGGGCGATAAACGTCCCGGCGCCGTGAACTTTATCGCGGGCGGTGAGGCTTCGCCGCACGTGATTGCAGCATTTGGTGCTGATAATCGTTGGAAGACCGGCGTGGTCCGCGCCGATGAAGCCCGATATGCCACCGTGCAGACGTTTTCCCTCGATCCCGCTACGCTGACTCAGAAGCCGTTGAGCAAAGCGTTCGACGCTGTGAACGGGCGCCGCACGTCAGGTGAGCCGGCTACGACACCCGAAGTCGGAAGGTTCGGCGGCGAACTGGCAGGTCTGGACAACGGCAATTTCGTGGTTGTCGTGGATGACCGCTCTAATTTCGCTGCGCCAGCCCGCGCGACGACAGCTGTAATTGTGGCTCCCGACGGCAGAATTGTGAAAGACACGTTCCTGATCGCCGAGGGCGACATCTGGTCGAATTTGGCCGCGCATAAGGGAGGATTTGTCGTTCGCCGCGGCGGCGTTCTCTACTTCCATGATAACGATGGGAACTTGAAAGGACAGACACCTCAAGCCGATGGTTTGCCGCAAGGCGTGATTTTCGATGCCGGCCGCGGCGATGGCACCCGCATCGCATCGCATATCAATAGTTCCTACGTTTTCCTGGCTGGCAATACCACTGAGTCGCGGGATGTGGACGGCGCTCCGACAAAGTTCGAAGTCGCCCGACTCGCGGTTTGGGACACAAGCACTCGCAAATTGGTGACGGTCGCGAACGTTAGCGAATTGGCGGCAGCCCACGGCGGGACCGATGCCTCGGATTTCAATGCCGATTTGGATCGCATGAATCTGGCGGTGGATGCGCTCAATCGCGTGACGGTGGCCTATGAGGCCAAGCCAGCCGATTACGAACAACCCCAGATCGTCGCTCGTGTGTTGGCGTTTGATGCCGCGACGGGCAAGTTCCGCCATTTGACGCCGAGCTTCTTTGTTTTCGCCAACAACAGTCCCGCCGGCATCAGAACAATCCGGCCCAGCGTCTCGATGACCACGAAGCAGATTCTCATTGCGGGCAAAGGCGAGATCAACATGAAGAATGATCCAGCCGCGGGCATTGACAGTCCGAGGCAGACGACCATTTACACGGTGATCAGCCATCCGGCGCCCGCGGAAGATCCCACAACGCCCGCTGGCGGCGGCGGCAGCGCTCCACCTCCGCTTGCCATCAGCCGCAGCGGGAATAACATTACGATCACTTGGACCGGAGCGGGATTTGCGTTGCAGTCGTCGGCAAAAGTCACGGGTCCCTGGCAAAATCAGCCTACGACCGGAAACAGCTTGACGGCTCAGGCGACGGACACCGCGAGATTCTTCCGGCTGGCGTCTCAGTGAGACGTTCGATTTTGAACTGAAAGCGTCCTATGGCCAAAAGGGCAATCGTTGCATTGGGCCTCTGCGTTATCGCGGCGGCGAAATTCGAGGCCAGCTATTCGCTAATTAATTAGACGTCGCCCAATTCAAGTTTGAACAACACGGAAGAGCGCGGATCCCGCGCTCTTCTTTTTTAGAGGGCTTGCCAGTCCAACAGCGCTGACTGTATGTTCACCAACTCTTTCTGCAATTGTCAGTTGTTTGGCTCAATCAACGTATGAGTGTTCGCGTCCGCTTTGCCCCAAGTCCAACCGGTTTTCTTCACATCGGAGGCGCCCGCACGGCGCTGTTTAACTGGCTGTACGCACGCCATACCGGCGGAACGTTTATCCTGCGGATCGAGGATACCGACGTCGCGCGCAATACTCAGGAAGCTGTCGAGGTCATTTTGAAGGGCTTGCGCTGGCTGGGGCTCGAATGGGATGAGGGCCCGATCAGCGGCCAATCCCGCGGTGAAAGCAAGGGGGCGCACGGCCCGTACTTTCAATCGCAACGCAGTGAGATTTACCGAAAACGCGTCCAGGAATTAAAAGAGAAAGGTCACGCCTACGAGCACGAAGGAGCGGTCAAGTTTAGAATGCCGCGCGAGCCAATCTTGATTTCGGATCTGGTCGTGGGCGGCGTGAATCGTGAATTGACGGATCGCGAACAATTGGACCCGGACTTTGTTATCGTCCGTTCCGACGGCCAGCCTGTGTTTCATCTCGTCAATGTAGTGGACGATCTGGAGATGCGAATTACACACGTCATCCGCGGCGAAGATCACCTTTCCAACACGGCGAAGCACATTGCCCTCTTTCGCGCTTTTGGAGTCGACTCTCCGAAGTACGCGCACATTCCGCTCATCTTAAACAAGGACGGAACCAAGATGAGCAAGCGGGACAAAGGCGCGTCGCTGATGAGCTACATTGATGAGGATTATCTTCCTGAAGCCGTGATGAATTATCTATACCTGCTCGGCTGGTCGCCGAAAGGCAATCGCGAAATCGTGCCGTTGGAGGAAGTGATCCGAATCTTTGATTTGCCACAAATCCTGCGCAGCAATGCCCGGTTCGATTTGGACAAGCTTCATTGGCTGAACTGGGAGCATATGCGCGCGTCGAAACCGGAACGGTTCAACGAGATTGCTATCCGAGCGCTTGGGAAAGCTGGCATTCAGACGAGCGGCTTCGATCCTGAGTACGTGCGCGAAGCGCTGGGCACTTGCAAAGAAAAAGTCAAACTGGCCGCCGACATTCCCCCGTTTGTCGATTTTTACTTCGTTTCCGAACTGAGCTATGACCCGGAAGCGACACAGAAGTACTTCACTCCGGAAAACAAGCCGCGCGTTGCCAAGTTGCGCGAGACGTTCGCTGGCCTCTCCAACTTTGCCCCCGACGCGTTGCAAAATACGCTCAAGGCAGTCGCGGCGGAATTGGGCATCAAGGTCGGAGCACTTGTCCATCCGGTTCGACTGGCTGCCACTGGAAAGACCGTTGGTCCAAGTCTGTATCATTTGCTCGCCGTGCTGGGCAAGGAACGCGTGTTGAAACGATTGGACGACACGCTGGCGCGAATGTCGTAAGGGCCGCCCTTGCGATGGCGGAGCACGGAACGCGAGGCAGCCTGTCTTGCACTTCTCTTATTGGCCTTGGCCGCAACGCAGAGTTTCACTCTGCTGCATCGCCGACTTTCAGTCGGCAGCGCTTTAGCCTTGTCCAGTGCGTCCGCTTGAACGGAAAGGCTGCGGATTGAAATCCGCGATACAGCGCGATACAGCAGAGTGAAACTCTGCGTTGCGATCAAGCTGCGTTCGGACGGGTGGCACTTCGGAAATGCGCCCTTTCTTGTGCTTTCTTGTTGGCGTCGAGACGAACGAGTTGACGCCGCATAAACGAGGCGCGACACTGGCGCGACCCGTAGCAACCCAACGATGACCACCGCCAATAAAATCACGATCTTCCGCATTTTGCTGGTGCCCTTTTTCATCGTGCAAGTGCTCTACTATCTGGACACAGGCCGAGAGTACCACCGTTGGCTCGCCTTTCTCTCGTTTGCCATCGCGGCCATTTGCGACGGCGTCGATGGTTATGTCGCGCGGCGTTACAATCAAAGGAGCGAGTTGGGCGCAATTTTGGATCCGCTTGCAGACAAACTGCTTCTCGTTTCCGGGGTCGTTTTGTTGAGTATGCACAACCAGCCGTATCTGGACCAGATTCCATGGTGGCTCACGGCAACGATTATCGGACGCGATGTAATCCTCGCCCTCGGATTGGGCGTGATTCATTTCACCGGAGGCAATGTCAAAGTGCGCCCGCATTTCATCGGCAAGATGGCCACGGTATTTCAAATGATTGTCGTAATCTGGATCTTGCTCCGATGGCATTATTTCGGGTTGCGCGTGTGGATTTGGGGGGCGGGAATTTGCACTGCGGTTTCAGGCATGATCTATGTTTTCGAGGGCATTCGACGATTGAGCGCGAGTCCTACCAGCGCAGCCACGCCCGGCCAAAACGCACAACGCGGAACGCCCGACCATCGCGCCTGATCAGTAACGCCCGAAGGCACCGCTTTGATTCTTTGGTGAGATCGCCATCGGGTTGCTGCGTTACCAGACCAAAGTGGTGTCGCGCTCTCGCTTGCCACCGCACTGAAGACTTGATTGCATCCGAGTACTTGAATTTGCGTTGAACGCTTACGCGTGGCCATGACATCAATCGTCGCTGAACGAAATGGCGGTCATACCGGGAGTGGACACCATTGGTTCGCCACGACCCATTGGACAACCGTTCTGGCTGCCCGTCATCAGGCTTCTCCTGATGCTACCACTGCTTTGGAGAAATTATGCCAAACTTATTGGTATCCGCTCTATGCTTGCATTCGGCGGCGAGGACATAATGTGCACGACGCGCAGGATCTCACCCAAAGCCGGTACGGGCGCGAGGCTGCGGCCCACTTTTCGCCCGAAACACTGTTCGACCCCGGCTGGGCGGTGACGATCCTCGATCAAGCCTTAGCGCGTTTGCGCGAGCAATTTGCCGCCGACGGACGCAGCGAAGAATTCGCGTTCTTGAAAGTGTATCTGGAAGGAGAGACCAAGCCCGGGGAATACGAAGCCGTGGCAAAACCATTGCAAATGTCCGTCGGCGCCATAGCGGTGGCGGTGCATCGGCTCCGGCAAACTTATCGCAACCTCGTCCGATCTGAAGTCGCGCAAACCGTTTCCGATCGGCGCGATATCGAAGAAGAAATGCGCCATCTCCTCAAAGTGATCAGCGAGTGAGAGCAGCGTTATTCGCGTAGCGCTGACTGCCCAATCTGCCGTTTCGCAGGATGCCATCCTGCGGCGTGGCGAAGTAAGTGCGACAAACGTAGTCTCGATTACGGGGAATGCGGTTGAACTTGGGTCTAACGTCGGTTTGGGTCGTAGTGAAAGAAGCACAGCCTACGCTTAAAAGCATAATGGCCATGGTTGCATTCAGATTTTGCGTAGGGCGCGGCTTTTCTCCGCAATAGCGGATTGCCGATACGAAGGTTAGCATTTTGTTCGGAACATTCCGTTTTCAGTTCTTTACGCTTGCGGCATGAGTAAACCCAAATGCCGCGACATTTCTGCTGAAGCACAACACGTTTTAGACCATGGCCATATTCGGTTGCTGACTTCTCCCGAGGACATCCAACGGTGCGACGCACTAATCGTCGAACACCATTACCTGCACGCTGTGACTTTGGCAGGTGAGCATCTGCGCTGTGCTTTCGTGTGCAAGGGACGGTGGCTTGCTGTGGCTGCGTGGAGTTCGGCTGCCTTCCCCATCAAGGCCCCAGACCAGTTCATTGGATGGAGTTCAGAACAGTGCCGCCGCCGGCTGCCGCTGTTGGCCAACA
>Ga0194128_10003604_pt1 | contig 23583 bp, 19 predicted proteins | sample TA2KigCa65mmetaG_FD_148650 | JGI IMG/M metagenome (GOLD analysis project Ga0194128, IMG submission 148650) | Freshwater microbial communities from Lake Tanganyika, Tanzania - TA2015037 Kigoma Deep Cast 65m | ecosystem: Environmental > Aquatic > Freshwater > Lake | place: Tanzania: Lake... | reverse complement strand
AGAAGTTGATCCTAATGATGTTAATATTATAATTTGTATACCTACTTTTTATAAAAAAACAAAAATATTTGGTGGTAGACAATTTGAAAAACTTTGGAGAACTGAATACGAAGTTATAGTTAAAATATAAAGTTATGAGTGAATCAAATTTAAAAAAAGAGTTTTCGAAACGTGATGTCCAAAGAATGCGTAACCTAATCACAGGTAAATCTGGTGATAAAACACAGATTCAAGCAGGCTACGAAAAAAAACAGCAAGACCATAAAGAAGGAGATGTTTGGGAAGCTGATGGAAAGAAGTGGACCATTAAAAACGGGATTAAACAATCCATTACTAAGCTAGACAAGTTTAAACACTTGGTAAGTCTTCCTTTAACTTGTCCGTGTTGTAATAAGCCAATGAAGTCAAATGACCTTAATAAGAAGATGTACTCTATACATAAGATGTGTCTAGACTGCGTGATTGATATGGAGGCTAAGCTAAAAGTACAAGGTACATTTGACGACTACCAAAAGAACATTATAGATTCTAACAAGAACGCTAGCCTAGAAGACTTTGAAAGAGCTCTAGAATCGTGGCTTGAAGAGAAAGACACTTTTGTTTCTGAGCAAGGTGATATAGAAAACTGGTCTGGTGGTGATAAAACAGCTATCTATCAAGAGCTTAAAGCTAAGATAGATGAATGGAAGAAAGTAGATATTTATTAGTAAATTGTTAGAGTATATGCCAGCAACTTCTAAACAACAGCAAAAACTAATGGGCATTGTTCATGCCCTACAAACTGGTCAAATTAAACCAGGTAAAGCATCAGAGAAAGCAAGAGAAATGGCCAAGACAATGAAGCCATCCGACGTAACAGACTTCGCAGCAACTAAACATAAAGGGCTTCCTAAGAAGGCAAAGAAAGAAGAAGGACTACAGATTCCTGAGATGTATCTTGTTCGTAAGCCTAAAGTAGGTATGAAAGAAGCTGAGTTGATACTAAAGGTAAATCCATTAGAAGGAATTCAACCTCTTAATATTGGAATGGAAGAGGTTCATACTGTAACTGCAGATGAAATACAAGCTCAAGAAATTGCAGCAGAAGCTTACAAATCTTGTATGGAAGAAGCTTTTCAGCTTGAAGAGAAGAAAGGAAAAGTAAGTGACAAGCTTAAAAAGACTATCGATCATCTAGAGAAGAAAAGAAAAGAACACCTCGATATGGCTAAAGAAGATCCTAAGAGTGCAGTTAAGCATAAAGAGTATATTGCTCAACTAGCTACACAAATAGATGATCTTATGACTAAGATGGAGAAGATCGAGAAGAGCAAAAAAGAGATTAAAAAAGACGCTAAAGCAAACGTTAAAGATAACTTAGGTGATTCAGAAAAAGCACCTAAAAAACCAAAAGGTGTTGAAGAATTCAAAGATAAAGGTGTAACTGGTTCATTCAAAACCATTAAAGAAGGAATTGAAAAATCTGATTGGACAGTAGGAAGCGAAATTATTGGTAGTAAAAAACATTACTTTTTATACAACCAAGAAACTGGCAAAAGAAAAGGAACATACAAATCAAAAGAAGAAGCTGAAAAAACTATTAAAGAAGGTTTAGAACAAGCACAGATAAAAGTAGGTGATATTGTTATTCCTAATAAAGGAGAACATAAAGGACAAAAACATAAAGTTATTCATGTATTTGATGATGGCTCAATGAATATCCAACCTGTTAGACAATTATCTACAGGTGAGTATGCAGTATTATCAGCAAAATATATTAAATACCATCAAGGTGCTGCTAATGCAAAACCTGAAGATATAGAAGAAGAATTAAAAGAAACAGTTAAAGAACATCACAACGATCCTGATTTCCCAATAGTAAAAGGTTTATATGAGTTATTAGATGCAATCGTAGCTGATTGGGGTAAGGAAGACTTATACCATGATGTAGAAGATGTTGTTGTTGCTTACATAGACCCAGATGCTACTACTATATCTAAAGAAGCTGTTAAAAGAATTAAAGACGTTCTTGGAAACTATGATGTGTTAGAAGATTATGCTGAATTAGTAAATGGCATAGCTGTTAAAGAACCAGGAACTGGTTTTCGTCCCGGTGTTGATTTAGGTGCTTCATTTGAAAAATTTAAGTCCGCATTAAAAGAAAAATTAAAAACTGATCTTAAAAAAGAAGCAGGAGGATTTGGTGCAATTCCTGAGCCAGTAACAAAAATGACAAGCCAAGATCCTGAAACTGGTAAAATTACTTGGGATGTTACTTACGATGTTAAGCCACAAGAATTACACAAACGTTTAGACGATATAATTAAGTTTTTAGAAAGAGTTAAAGGAAATTCTTATTTAGATGATATTAGAATGTCATTAAGAAATCTAAGAGCAAAGACTCATAGATTAATGACACAAGGTAAATTATAAAACTAAAAGATAATATGAACAGTATTTCATTTTTTAAGGCCCTTCTCATGAAAGAAATAGATGAAGAGCTTAAAGGTGGACAAAAAAAGCTAGATGTAGCTGAGCCTAAAGGTAAAATTACTGCAGCCGACTTTGCAGCTCTTCGTGCTAAAAAAGATGTAAAGAAAGAAAACTCTCAGTTAGAAGAAAAAGTTGATATGAAAGAATTGGAGTCTGAGTTAAAAAGACTTAAACAAGAGAATCCAGGTAAAAAAGTAACTTATGATTTTATCACAGACCCTAAATTCCCAAAAGGATATGTTATTTATATAGATGGAAAAATACCGAATAACGAAGGAGCAGCCCCATCAGTTCCTAACCGTAAATCCAAAGCTATGGATTATAAACAACTGCGGGAACAAGAAATAACAACAGTAAGTGATATAATGGCTACTTCTGCTTTAGATGCAAGTAAAAGATTAACAATACCTAAAGGATCTACAGTACAAGTAGTAAAGAAAAGATTAGAAAATGAACCTACTGTCACTCAATTAAAATATAATGGTCAATTAGTTAATGTAAATGCTGGACCTTTTATTAATCAATATCTTTTTAAAGAAACATCCAAACCAGAAGTTAAAGAAGGTGAATTAAAATTAGGTGTAAATCCAGCAAAATTACAATCTTTAAATGCAGTAAAAAATATTATTAGAAAAGCCCCTTCTGATGATCAAGAAACATTAGTATCACTTGCTAAAATAATGTATAATTGGCCTTGGTATTGGGAACAAAGCGATGCTAGAAATACAGAAGCAGAACGTGATAGAAAAGCAGCAGTAGCTACTAAATTAGCAAATGCTTTACAAACTGAAGAGGGTAAATTAGCAGCAATAGACATTTTTAATGCTTATGCTCCTGAAGATTATAAAATAACAAGTTGGGAAAGCATGATGTCTTACCCTAATTTTAAAGCAGTAGAAGAAAAGTCAGTAGATGATATTACCCTTCAAGGTCTAATGGAAACTTTACTTAATGAGGCTTCTAAAGACCCTTATGACAATGTAAAAGTAATGAAAGTAAAAGAATCACCAAAACCTAAAGCAGATATCTACGGTGAAGATCCTAATCTAGATGTTTGGGCTGATAAAGACATTCCAGGACAAGGAATGACTGAAACCGAAGACCATGAAGTATCAATGGCACACAATAGCCTAGAGTCTATTATCAAGAGTGCTATGGAACTCAAGATGAAGCTAGGAGCAGATGAGCGTAATATCCCAGGCTGGATACAAGATCATATCACTAATGCTGAGAACTATATTGATCAAGCTGCACAAGGCTTTCATGAGCTTCATGACGGTGAAGAAGATATAGATGAACTTCCAGATGGTACAGAAGAACTACCAGCAGGAGATGAAGAAGATGCTCAGATGACTCTTCAAGGTATGATGGAAGATTTGTTTGAAGCTAAGAAGAAGCCTTCTGCTGGTCTTACTAAAAAACAAAAGTCAACTATTGCCAAGAAAGCTGCGTTTGGAAAAGACATCGGTAAAAAAGGCAAAGGCTTTAAAAAGATAGCTAGCAAAGCCGCTAAAAAGTACGGATCAAAAGAAAAAGGCCAAGCTGTAGCTGCCGCTGCAATGTGGAAGAGCGCAGCAAAAAAAGCAAAATAAGCATGCCTGTGTCACAACACGATATATTAAAGTCGATACTCTTACAAGAGTTAGATAGGATGGAGCCTGAAACATCTACGTTTGAGGATGATCCTATGCAGTTTATATTGAGAAAGTATCAAGGTCTCAAGAAGACCTTAGAGTATTTAATGACACCTTCATTTGAAGAGTATATTACTGGTATCTATGTAGTGGCACCTAAGCCTACAACATTCAAGATTGTTCTTCATAATAATCAAGTATTCTTTTTACAATTCATGGGTAAAGCTTATGAAGCAACTGTAGAAGGTAAAAGATACTATTTAATGGCAATTGGTGAGAAAGAAAGGTGCATGGTCGCTATCTCTAGACTATTGAGATATGGGAATCCTTTGAAGACTAAAGGTCCAGAAGGGGCAGAGCAAGCTCCGGCAGGTGGGCCAGATGAAGAAGCAGGACCAACACCTCCATCAGAAAAACCCGCGGCAGGTGAAGAAGAGTTAACTGAAGCTAGAATACTAGAAGCTATATTAAGAGAGGCCGATACTAAAAGGGCTTCTAATTTTGAACTTGCTTTAGTATTAGCTTGGTATGATGTGTTTATGCCAAATGATGATGAAGAAAAGTTCATTTTTGGAGAATTAACCCCTAAAGATGTTGAAACTATTAAAGCTGATAAAGCAATGTATCAAGGTGCTTTGAAAGCAATTAAGGATAATAAGACTTACTTTAGAGGAAAATCTGCATATAAACTTAAAAGAGATTATATTACTACTAGCTTTTGGAAAAGTTTTGGAGCTACTGACAATACACCTAAAACAGATGTAATGTTAGGATCTGCTAGAGTCTCAGTAAAAGCAGGTAATGCACAATTATTGTCTGCTGGTAAAAATGAATCAGAAGCTACTTTAGCTGGCGCAATCAAAACAGCTCCTAGCGTACAGAAATTACCTTTATATAAAGAGTTACAAAATACAATTAGCCAGTTTGTACAAGTAGGATATACTAAAACTGGAACTGTTGGTGGAGCTCTTAAGAAAGGAAAAAATGCTGACATTAATAAAGCTGAAGTATTTCATAAAAAGGCAATGGAACTTCTAAAGCAATTATTTACTTCAAGTAAGGAGTTCAAAATAGCTTTTACTAAAGAAGCTATGTCAGGCCGTGAAAAGTTCGGAGCCGGTTCACCAGCTTGTGCAACTTACGTTTTATCAACTTCTGCAAACTTTACTAGTCCTCAATTACATATAATAGACAATAACTATTCTGATAAAGTAGGAGACCAAGTTAGAATACAAGTAAGATTTAAGAGTACTAGTGAAAAGTTAAAAAGAGAAAAAACAGGCCGTTACAGATATTGGAGTGCACTCTCAGGAATTATAGACCCATCTAAATTAAAAGAAGAAGACTTGACAGAACAAGGAAGTACTGAGCTTCCAATAGATGTTGATGTAGTAGGAGATCAGAGTGTTAATTTTAACGTCTAAAAATAAATTTTTTTCTTTCAACTTTTTTTTGTATATTTAGCCATAAATTCGAATTATGGCAAGAAAAGATATCCTATACCGCACTATAAATACTATTGAAGGAATCATATTTCATGTATATGAAGACGACAGAGGTATAGTTAAACCCCACTCTACAAAAGGCCCGGCTGTAGAATATCCTAAGTCAGAAGCAAAGTCAGACGAATACTTTATTTTTGGTATCAAATATGATTATGATAAATGGCTAGAATTGTCTAGACCATTCAGACGAGCCTTGACTGTAAATAAGGACGATTTAGTTGAATGATAAATATTTATAAGTAAATGGGCAGATATGACATTTAATTTAGAAAAATATTTAACCGAGAACAATCTCACTATTATTTCCAAGATCCGTGAAGATGTTGGAGAGGATGAGACTGGACCATCCAAGGCGGACCTTAAGAAGACCGACAAGGATTTTAAGCAATTCTACAAAGATAAGGCTGAATATGATAAATTAAAAAAAGACCTTAAAAAAATACTATCCAAGTATACTGTAAAACAGTCAGACGGTTCTTTGAAATTTAAGGTTAAAGATAAGACTAAAAAACCAGGAGTAATTGCTCAGTACAAAAAAGATGTAGGAAATATTCCTCAGGACATTAAAAGGTTACAGCAGAAACTCAAACCATTTGAAAACCCTGAAACTGATACAAATGAAGAACCAATGGAGTAAAATAGGCTTGATAGCCGTTGCTATTATAGCATTATGGTGGATATTTGTTCAAAAAGGATGTTCACCTAAGTTCGATACCAAACCATATGAACTTAAAATAGATTCTTTAGAAAATAAAATTGATTCTATAAAAGAGCAAAACGTACTTTTAGAGGACGGTATATATGAGTTACAAAACATAAATACAGGTCTTGTCGATCGTGTTGATGGCCTAAAAGATAAAGTATGGCAGTTGAAAGACGATCTAAAAGATGCCGAAAAAGCTTTGGTTTATACACCAACACAAGTAGACAGCTTTTTTATGATGCAGTATCCAGTACAATTTGCATCTCTAAGTGAAGATACAACTCATCTTCCATTAGAAGTGTCTAAGCAAGTTGTTGTAGATGTAAAACAACTAGAGATTGCTAAACAAGCAATCAAGTTTCAAGATAGTACTATTCTAACTCTTGATACACTAGTTAATAATAAAGATCAGATTATTGTTGACCTTCGTAAAAAAGAAGATAACTATATTAAGGTTGATCTAGAAAGGGTTGAGCAAATGAAAAATTCCCAAATACAAATTGTTGGATTGAATAAAGAAATAAGTAAGAAAAATTGGAAGTTGAAAGTTGGTAAGTTTGAAAAAGTTATAATCGGAGTTGCTGGCTTGGCCGTTGGTATACTCATAAAGTAAGATATGTCTGAACAATTGAGCATAAAAGAGAAAATAAAAGATGAGTTTGTCAAGTGTGCAACTGATCCAATATACTTCATGAAGAAGTATTATATGATTCAGCATCCTTTAAAAGGCAGACAATTCTTTAATCTTTATCCGTTTCAAGAAAAGGTTTTAAAACTGTTTCAAAAACATGATTATTCTATAATCAATAAGTCTAGACAGTTAGGTATGTCTACTCTAGTATCTGCTTATTCATTGTGGATAATGTTGTTTCAAAAAGATAAGAATATTCTTGTTATTGCAACTAAGCAAGATACAGCCAAGAATACGGTAACAAAAGTAAGATTTGCTTATCAGAGTTTGCCAACCTGGTTAAAAATAGGAGCATCAGAAGATAATAGGCTTAGTTTAAAGCTGGCTAATGGGTCGCAAATAAAAGCGGTTTCTGCAGCTGGTGATGCTGGTCGTTCTGAAGCTGTGTCTTTATTAGTTATAGATGAAGCTGCATTTATCGACAATATTGAAACGATATTTACAGCCGCTCAACAAACACTTGCTACAGGTGGTGGTTGTATAGCTTTATCTACTCCTAATGGTGTAGGTAATTGGTTTCATAGAACGTATATCTCAGCACAAGAACAGCAAAACAGGTTTTTACCTATATCGCTTCCTTGGATGGTGCACCCAGAACGTAATCAAGTCTGGCGTGAGCAACAAGATCAAATATTAGGTAAAAGAAATGCAGCTCAAGAATGCGATTGCGATTTTGCTACTTCTGGTACTACGGTAATTGATCCAGAGATACTAAGTTGGTATGAAGAAAATATGTTGACAGAGCCAATTGAAAGAAGAGGTTTTGATAAAGCTTTATGGATATGGGAGTATCCTAACCCATTAAAGTATTATATGGTTGTAGCTGATGTAGCTAGAGGAGATGGTAATGATTACTCCGCATTTCATGTCATAGATATTGAGACTGTAACACAGGTTGCTGAATATAAATCACAAGTTGATACAAGAGAGTATGCAAACATACTACTTAGTATCGCTTCAGAATATAATACGGCTTTACTAGTGGTAGAAAATGCAACCATTGGTTGGGACGTAATTCAGTCTATATTAGAAAGAGGTTACACAAACATCCACTATAGTTATAAACAAGAACAAAACATGGACTTTACTAAATATGTGGATATGTTTAATACGCAGTCTGGATTAGTTCCTGGTTTTTCGATGACAGAGAAAACAAGACCTCTAGCTGTAGATAAGATGAGAGATTTCTTAGAGAATAAAGTAGCAACAATTAAATCAATTAGGCTACTTGAAGAATTAAGAGTATTCATTTGGAAAAATAGCAAAGCGCAAGCGATGCAGAGTTATAATGATGATCTAGTCATGAGTTTTGCTATCGGAACGTATCTAAGAGAGACAAGCCTTAGATTTAGAAAAACAGCAGAAAACCTGACTTATGCGGCATTAAATAGCTTTACTAAAACGCAAAATAATAGTGTTGTTTATAATGCTAATAACCAGTATAATCAAAACCCATGGAGTATGAATATTCCAACTCCTCAAGGTGAAGAGGCGCAAGATTTAACCTGGTTACTACAATAAAATGAACAATAAAGATATTATTTAGATAATTGTAAATATAAGAAAGTAATATAAAATGGCAGAACAACAAAAACAAAACAATCTATTTTCTACTTTAAGACGTCTATTTTCTACAGATGTTATTATTCGTAATGAAGGCGGAGATATGTTAAAAGTAATCGACACAGATACTATACAAAGATCTGGTGTTATTCAAACCAATTCATTAATTGATAGATTCAATAAGGTTTATACAACATCAACTGCGTATGGTGTTAATTTAAATTTAGCACAGAACTATCAATCAGCAAGAGTACAAATCTATGCTGACTACGATGCTATGGATACAGATGCTATCTGTTGTTCTGCTTTAGATATCGTATGCGATGAATGTACACTTAAAAATGAGCAAGGTGAAGTACTTCAAATTAGATCGAGTGATGAGAATATTCAAAAACTCCTCTACAACCTTTTTTATTCTGTACTTAATATTGAATTTAATTTGTGGAGTTGGGTTCGTAATATGGCTAAGTATGGTGACTTCTACCTTAAACTGGAAATAGCAGAAAAATATGGTGTATACAATGTAATTCCATTTTCAGCCTATAATATTATTCGTGAAGAGGGATATAATCCGCAAAACCCACAAGAGGTAAGATTTAAATATGATCCTAATGCAACATTAGCATCTTCTTCTGGTTACAGCCGACAACAAAACAGAGACACCGGTATTTGGTTTGATAACTTTGAAATGGCACACTTCCGTTTGACAGGTGATGTTAACTATCTTCCTTATGGTAGATCATATCTTGAACCAGCGCGTAAGTTATTTAAACAATATGTGCTTATTGAAGATGCTATGCTGATTCATCGTATTGTTCGTGCTCCTGAACGCCGTATATTCTATGTAAATGTAGGAGCGATTCCTCCAGGTGAAGTTGATAATTACATGCAAAGGATGATTAATAAGATGAAGAAGACACCTCTTATTGACCCTAACACAGGTAACTATAACTTAAAATACAATCAGCAAAACCTATTAGAGGACTTCTTTATACCAGTACGTGGAAACGATACATCTACAAAGATAGACACTGCAAAAGGCCTTGACTATAACGGTATTGAAGACGTTGCTTACTTTCGTGAGAAATTGTTTGCGGCACTTAAAATACCTAAAGCTTTTATGGGTTATGAAAAAGATTTGTCTGGTAAAGCAACACTTGCCGCAGAAGATATTCGTTTTGCTAGAACTATTGAAAGACTACAACGTATCATAATTAGTGAGTTGACTAAGGTTGCACTTGTACATTTATATTCTCATGGATATACGAACGAAAACGCGGCTAACTTTACACTGTCACTAACTAATCCTTCTATTATTTACGATCAAGAAAGAATTGCTTTATTCAAAGAAAAGATCGACCTCGCTAAACAAGCTATGGAAGGGTCTTTGTTACCGCGCGACTTTATCTATGATAAGATCTTCCATTTCTCAGAAGATCAATATGCTGAGCTAGAAGATATGATCATTGAAGACAAGAAGCGTGAATTCAGATATGCTCAGATTCAAGAAGAAGGAAATGACCCAGCAGAATCTGGACAAGCTTACGGTACGCCTCACCAAATAGCTAGTTTATATGGTGGAAAAGAAGACTCTGTCTTAAATGTACCACAAGGATATGATGAGAAGCAAGTTGGACCAGGACGCCCTAAAACACAAACTTCTATTATTTCAACTGATGGCTCTGCATTTGGTCGTGATCCATTAGGAGCCACTGCCTATAATAAGGATGCTGAAACTGGTGAAAATAACATGAGGCCTAACTACAAAGGAGGCAACCCACTAGCTCTTGAGTCTACAATGGCAGAGTTCTTGAAGAACAAGAGTATATTAGATGCTATGTATATTAAGAAAAAAGGTAGAAAAGTTAACCTATTTGAAGAGTCAGATCTTCTAAATGAAAATAATATCAAAGAGGGTTTAGATTAAATATATAGATATTTATTATTAGTCGACTTGTACAAAAAACTATGGCAATAAAACACTCAAAATATCGTAATACCGGTATTTTATTTGAATTATTAGTAAGACAGACAACTTCTGACCTACTCAATAATCAAGATTCTAAAGCTGTTAAGATCTTAAAAAAGTATTTTACTAATACTGAGTTAGGAAAGGAATATAGTCTTTATAGTACGTTCTCATCTAGTCCTAAATTAAACGAAGCTAAGGCAGAGATTTTAATTTCAACTATTGTGGAACAGTATAAGAAGCTAGACCACGAAAAGATATCTAAACTTAAATATAACTTGATCAAAGAAATCAAGAAAACTTACGATTTAGACAATTTTTTCAAGACTAAAGTTGACAACTATAAGCCTTTTGCATCTATATATACTATATTTGAGAGCCATAACAGTAAAACAATCGACACAAAGCAGCTGATTTTAAACAAGATCACCCTTCTTGAACATTTAACAGCTACTCCTGCCTGTGATACTAAAGCACCTAGATCTTTAGTAGAAGATTTTATGAAAGAGGATAAAGAGATTCGTCTTCTAGCTTATAAAATACTAGTTGAAAAGTTTAACAACAAATATCAAGGAATGTCTACAAGACAAAAAGATGTACTGAAAGAGTATATTACTAACATTTCAGACACTAAAAACCTAAAGCTTTATCTTAATGGTCAATTAGACCAGATCAAGACAGAGCTAACTCAACTGAAAGATACTACAACTGACACTGTTGTTAAGATCAAACTAGAAGAGGTGATCAAGTTCATTAGTCCAATCAAAGAAAACCAATCTATAAAAGACGAGGTTATAACTGGAATCCTACAATATTTCGATCTAATCGATGAGCTTAAAAAAGGGTAATAGTGAATAAAGAATTCAATAGCCAGTTTGCTACACAGAAACTTCGTCAAGAAACAACTGCTACCAATTTTGGAGGCGCTACTTTTATTACAGGTCAAGACGAACAATCAGGCCCGGTTGCTACAAAAAAGGTATTTAAAAAGAAAGTAAAGAAAGAAGTAAAAGATGTTGAACCTAAATTAGCTGCTGGAAAAGCCAAGATATATATGAAAGATAAATGGGGTTGGAAAGATGCTCCATCTATACCTAACCGCCCTTCAAAAAGTGGTTTTATCTACAAACAACTATTCGAAGAACTAAGTGAATTTGTTAAAGAAGCTAAAAGTAGTTTAGAGGTAGATGATGTAGTTAAAATAGTGTATGGTAATCAATTCTATGGTAAGATTGGAAAAATAATGGAGATTCACAACGGATTCGTAATCGTTGGATTTATGTATGACCAAGATGGAGAGTATTTAGATTGGGATGAGAGTCTTGAAGATGATCATGAAATAGATGTTGAAGAATATAGCATGCACTCTAGTGATGTACAAAAGATAGATAGTGCAGACGAGGCATCAACTACTGATAATGGTCCAGAGACAAATGATCATGAAGAAGTGTATGAAACGCTAACTCATAAAGATTATAAGAAAGCAGACGCTTTATTAAATAAGATAAAAGATACAGATAAGAAGTTATATAATGCTATTTTAGATATTATGAGTGATATATATCCTCATGATTTAGATAAAGAGCTAAGAGCTGATATTAAAGCAGCAGGACTTAATGAGAACTACTCTAAATTCAAGACAGAGACCAAAACTAGAAACAAGCCTGATCAATTCCATCAAGCAGTTCGAGCTGTAAAGAAAAAGGTGCAAGAGATCAATCGTTTATTTGAATATGTTAGCCGCCTAAAATCAGAGCTTTCTGAAGGAGAAAACGGTCTAAAATATAAGATACATACAGAAAAAGCCCTTGCTAAAATCAAGGACATGGTTAATGAACTAAATAAAAATATCAAAAAGTTTAAGTAAGTTGTGGCAAAAGCAAAAGGTGGTGGAACAAGTCGAAAGGTTATTTTTGGTAAACGTAAAAAAGGCAAGGCCTGTAAACATCATAATAAAAACAATAGATCAGAAAGAAACTATCGTGGACAAGGAAGATAAATATTTATTACTATGACAACTGCACAATTATATCGTAAATTTAAGCAAGGTGAAATCAGTCGAAATCGCTTTTTATATGAAGTACGCCGTGATTCTAACCTACCATGGGTTACTAACATTACTTCATTTGACGACGCTGTCAAGATCTTGAAGAACAAGAGTATTATCTCTGAATTGGATGCTAATATTAAAGCAGATCCTGCAGTTGACCGTGTTAACCCCTACTTCTTGAAAGCAGGTGTTCAAAAAATGCTGTCTAAAGAGAAAGAGTTGACTAACGATTCATACATGAAAGCTCTTAACAAGGCTGCAAAGATGCTCCAGAAGAATCCTCATGCATTTGATAAAGAAGTGTTTGCTAATACTGAAGATGTAGATAAGGCAGATACTAAGCTTGAGACTCAAGAAGTTAAGAAGGCAAATCATAAAGATAAGGCTAACGAAATGAAGAAGGTTAAAATCAAAACCTTAAAAGAAACAGTTCTAGATGAGTTGGAGTCTTCTCTTAAAAAAAAAGAGTCAATTAACGAAGACACCCACTGGAAATACACAGTAGGAACTGAGATCCATACACCAGACGGTCCTGGTACTATAAAAGAAATTGTTGGATCTACTTTCACAGTAGAAATGCAAGACGGTACATTGAAAGATTATCAGATCAATGTAATTGAAAATGCTATAGAGAAACATAAAGAGAATCCTAAAGAAGCTTCTGCTATGTTTATGGATGCTCCATTAGATCCTAGCTATAGAATGAATAAAGATGGTCAAAGAGCAATTAACCCAGACGGTGTTGAGTTCAAAGTAGGTGATACTGCAATTGCTAAAGATAATAATGAGCTAATTAAAATTGGTGATTTTAAGCAAGAGCAGGGTAAAATTAAAGCTATTTATACTAGTGGGCTTGTTACTGGTACAATTGATATTGATGGTCTTAAAAAACAAACTGACGATACAAAGCCTAGTCTACAACCTGATCTTGGATCAGCTTTTAATAAGTTGAAAGGTATTATGGAGAAGAAGAAAGACGATAAAGCTTTCTTGACTAAGATGAAAGAAACTATCAAGAAGTTAAAAGAGTCATTATTTACGAAAGGAACAGGCCCTCAAGCAAGTACCGTAGTTGCATCTAGCAATGTTTCTAGAAATGCATTAAGAGCTGCAGGATTCAAAGAGGTACCTAATACTCAAGATGCAAAAGCAGAATAATGACTAAGCAACTCTTAATAGAATATAGCGCTTTCCAACCACTACCTCAATCACTAACTGAGGCAAAACGTCTTGCTAATGGTAACATGGTTGTATCTGGCCTTGTTCAAGCAACAGATAAACCTAATGCTAACAGAAGGATCTATCCTTATACTATATTAAAAATACAAGTTGAGAAGTATATCGCAGGCCCAATTGCTGAAAACAGAGCTCTAGGTGAGTTAGACCACCCGGAGTCTTCTGTAATTAATCTTAGGAATGTTAGTCACAACATTATTAGACTATATTGGAATGAAAAAGACTTGTATGGTGACATAGAGATACTACCTACACCATCAGGAAACATTTTAAAATCATTATTCCAGAACAATATTACTGTAGGTATCTCTTCAAGAGCTATGGGATCAGTCACTCCTATTGGTGAAGGTTTAGTGCAAGTAGAAGATGATCTTGATCTAATTTGCTGGGATTTTGTATCTACCCCATCTACTTATGGAGCTTACATGAAGCCTGCAGGAGGTTTAAAAGAATCAAAAGATTATACTATACCAGTTAAAACATCAAGAGTTCATGAGATTATTTCAGATATTATCTGCTCTCAATCTGGTGTTTGCTGTATCAGTAAATAAAAATATTTTCAGGTTTATGTATTTTTCGATATATACTAGATATTTATTGCATATGCGAGATTTTCTAATATCTCGCTAGTATATTTCAATCATTATATTGCTTTCTATTTAATAAGCAATCCCGAAACACATTTATTGAAATGAGTAATCTGTATCAAGATGCCATTCTCGATGCTAAAGCACTTCGCGCTTCTGCCGTAGCTAATGCTAAGGCTGCCCTAGAAGAAGCTTTCGAGCCAAAAATCCAAGAGATGTTTCGTTTGAAGCTTTCTGAAGAGTTGGACGAAGTTGAAGAACTAGAAGAAGAGCAAGTTGAAGAAGCTAAAGATGGCAACGAAAAAGAAGATGTAGTAGAAAAAGTAAAACATGACAACATGGAAGAAAACTACGACATCAACGAGGTTGAACTAGAAGAGATTCTTGCTCAACTCGAAGAGCTTACTGCCGAAAAAGCTGATCACCTAGAAATTGAAGATCAAAAAGAGGCCACTGTAGAAGAAGCTGAGCAATTAGCTGAGAAAACAGAAGAAAAAAATCTTCCTAAAGTAGATGCTAATAAGCAACAAGGTGCTAATAAGCAACAAATAGCTCGTATTTTACCACTAATTGGTAAAGAGCTAAATAATAATCCATTAGCTAACATCCAGAATACTGAAGGCGGCAAATTGCTTGGTGTCATCAAGAATTTGCTTACTATAGTTAGTGACTCCACTAATTCATCTCAGATTTTAGATAGAATAATGAGTATGTTAAATCAATACACGAAACAATCTGATTCTCCTAAAGTAGGTGCTAATTCCGATAAAGAATTTGTAACTGAAATTGAGACTATGCCAGCTGAAGAAGAAGAAGTTGTTGATGATGAGACTAAAGTAATTGATATTACTCTAGGAGATTTAAAACAAGTTCTACAAGCTGTAATGGATGGACAAGCTAGTATAGATATGCCTTCTGATGAAGCTGATTCAGATTCTGATTCCGATTCTGATTCCGATTCTGAAGCTGAAGTAACTCTAGATGAAGTTTTAGCTGAACTCGAAGAAGAGAATCGAAAAGATGATAAAATTGAAGAAAAAGTAAATATGAAAAATCCTGAAGAATCTGCTACTGAAAAGGAGCTAGAAGAAGCTAAAGTTACTATCGAAACTCTTCGTAAAGATCTACAAGAGGTTAATTTGTTAAATGCAAAATACCTCTACATGAATAAGTTATTTAAATCTAAGTCACTTAATGAGTCTCAAAAAGTTAAAGTAATTAATGCTCTTGACCGCGCTACAACTGTAAACGAAGTTAAGAATACTTACGAAACTTTGAAAGAGTCTTTTAACGAGACTAAGAAAGAACAACTTAAAGAATCAATTGGTTTTGCATCACAAGCAGCTGGTGTTGCTCCAAAGGTTAATATTGTGGATGCTGATCCATTCATTAACCGCTGGCAGACACTTGCTGGAATCAAAAAGTAAATTAATTTTTAAACAAACATTTTTTAAAATGGCAAACTTAGTTCAATCCCTTTTGACTGAATCCGCTCAAACAGCTTTCTCTGACCAACATGGTGTGGCTCAGAAACTTGCTAAGAAGTGGTCAAAGTCTGGCCTTCTTGAAGGCCTACAAGATTACGATGTCAACAACATGGCCGTAATCCTTGAAAATCAAGCTAAGCAACTTGTCGTTGAATCTTCTCAAACTAACCAAGGTGGTGCTACTTTTACTCCAGGTACTGGTGAGCAGTGGGCTGGTGTTGCTCTACCATTAGTTCGTAAGATCTTCGGACAAATCGCTTCTAAAGAGTTCGTTAGCGTACAGCCAATGAACCTTCCTGCTGGTCTAGTATTTTATCTAGATTTCCAGTATGGTAACACAAAGAATCCGTTCGCTTCTGGAGACTCTATTTATGGTACTGCAACAGCTAACTTCGGTAATGCTGCTTCTGGTGCTCTTTATGGTGCTGGTCGCTTTGGTTATTCTTTGAACCAGTTTAGTTCGTCTCTTTCATCTTCAGCTACTCTTTTCGGATCTGCTTCTGCAACTTGGGCTGATGTTAATTTCGATTCTAACTATTCTGCATCTGTAGTTACAAAATCTATCACTAAGATCTCTGTTCCTACAGCATCTATCTCTTCTGATTTTAATCAGTTGGGAGTTCGTTCTTTCATCATCCTTCCTGCGGCAGGTAACGCTACTCAGTTCGGTCCTGCTGATAACCTTCAGGCTTTCACTGAACTATCTAGCTCTGCTGCTGGTGTATTCGTTGCTTTTGAAATCAACAAGGCTATTGCTCTTGGTGGTGCATCTAGCGGTACTAACAACAGCTATGTAGTTTACTACAGCAAGCAAACTGACTTCAACAGTCGTGGTGATTTTGAAGATCGTTCTGGTCTTCCATCTGTACCAAACAGTTTGTCTTCTACTTCAATCGTTATCCCAGAGATCAACGTACAAATGAAGAGCCAAACTATCTCTGCTAAGACTCGTAAGTTGAAAGCACAATGGACTCCTGAATTTGCTCAGGACCTTAATGCTTATCATAGCTTGGATGCTGAAGCTGAATTAACTGGTCTACTTTCTGAGCACATCTCTCTTGAGATTGACCTCGAAATCCTTGATATGTTGATCCAGAATGCTCCAACTATTGAGTACTGGTCTGCAAAGGTTGGTGATCAAATTAATTCTGCACAAACTGCATTTACTTCTAACACTACGGGTGTTTATTACACTCAGATGAGCTGGTTCCAAACTCTTGGAATTAAGCTTCAGAAGGTGTCTAACATCATCCATCAGCGTACTCTACGCGGCGGTGCTAACTTCATTGTTGTTTCTCCAACTGTAGCTACAATTCTTGAGTCTATCCCAGGATTTGCTGCTGATACAGACGGAGCTGCTGATACTATGAAGTATGCTTTTGGTGTACAGAAGATCGGTCAGTTGAATAGCCGTTACAAGGTTTACAAAAACCCATATATGATTGAGAATGCAATCCTTCTTGGATTCCGCGGTAATCAATTCTTAGAGTGCGGTGCTATTTATTCTCCGTATGTTCCTTTGATCATGACTCCACTAGTATATGATCCATCAACATTCACTCCACGTAAAGGTATCATGACTCGCTACGCCATGACCATGGTTCGCCCAGAGTATTATGGTTTAGTGTTTGTATCTGAACTAAACGTAGTGTAATTGAATGATCTTCGCTTAGTGTAGCTGAATAAAAGAAGGGGCCTCTTTTTGAGGCCCTTTTTTATTTATAGCCTCTCAATATTTATTTAAAAGGTATTTGATGACCAATTTAAATGGTAACGTAAAAAAAAGCTGAAAAATATTATAAAGTTTTCGGTAGTTACGCTTAAAATGAATCATAGAGATCCTATAGTAGAACAAATTCTTGAAATATATAAAGCGCACGATTAATGGCATCAACTGCAACTACACCAATTTGGAATGGCTCAGCAGGTCTAATATCAGGATCAACTCCATTCGGTTTTTACGATACTGATACTACATTTCAATCTGATGGTCCTAAAGTAGCTCACTTTTGTGCTAGAAAGTTAGGATATCCTATCATGGATGTAGAATTACAATCCGGTTCATTCTATGCTTGCTTTGAAGAAGCCGTTTCTGTTTATGCTGAAGAGGTTTACTTACACAAGATAAAAGATAACTATTTAACTTTAGAAGGTACTTCTACAGGTTCTATTTTAAATAATCAAGTAGTTGTACCTAATTTAAATTATGTTGTTACTGTAGCTGAAAACTACGGCACTCCTATTCAAGTAGGTGGATATGTTAATCAGTACAAATCAGTTTTATACTTAACATCTAGTAAACAAACATATGATTTACAAGATTGGGCACTGTCTGGTAGTTTAATAGCAGCAGGCGATAGTGTAGTTATTAATAGAATATATTACGAAGCACAGCCTGCGGTTAATCAATATTATGATCCATATATTGGAGGTAGTATTAACTATCAAGGTGCAACAGAAAACTTTGGTTGGGCATCATATTCACCAGGACTTAATTTTGTTTTGTTTCCAATCTATTGGGACATTAGCCGCATACAACAAATTGAAATGTCTAATACTGTTCGTAGATCTTGTTATACATTTTCTTTAACAAATAATAAACTAACTATATTTCCTTGGCCAGAAAAAGATGGTATAGTTGTATGGGTAGATTATGCTAAGTTTAGTGAGTTAAATAGTGTAGCTGGAAATAGTCCTTATTCTGGGTCTGCTAATTTAGTTACTAATCCGTCTAATGTACCATATAATAATATTATATATAAACAGATAAATCACCCAGGAAAACAATGGATCTATGAGTATACACTAGCTTTATCTTCTGAGTTACTAGGTCTTATTAGAGGTAAATATGGACAAATACCTATACCAGGAGCAGAGGTTACATTAAATAGTGCTGATTTAGTAGCAAAAGGTCGTGATCAACAAATAGCTCTTAGAGAAAGACTTCGTAATGATCTTGATCAATTAAGTCGTCAAGCGCAGTTAGAGCGTAAACAATCTGAAAAACAATCAATATCGAGCACACTAAATGAAGTGCCGATGTTTATATATTTAGGCTAACTATGGGAATGTTTGGTTCAATTAGTGATGTCGCAACGATAAAGATCTTTACAAAAGAAATTGTAGAGTATATAGTATCTCAACAAATAGGTTATTATAAAATAATGCTATCAGATACACCTACTAACATATATGGTGAAGCTGTGAATAAGTATTTTATTGGGCCAGTACTAATTCCTTGTTTAATAGTAAGAGGTGATTATAATTTTGTTGGTTCAGACTACGGTCCAGATATAAAACGTGATGTTGACTTCCGCTTCTTCAAAGACCATCTAATTGAAGCAAATGTTGTGCCAGAAGTAGGAGATGTTGTTATGTATAATGAGGTTTATTATGAAGTGCATAATATTAACGAAAATCAGCAAATTGTAGGTAAAGACCCAGACTACACTTATTCTGATGGAAGTGTTAATTTCGGTCAATCGTATTCTATCACAGTAACAGGACATTATACAAGCCCAGATAAGTTAGGTATAACACAAGAAAGATTATAATGTCAATACAAGTAGTAAGACCACAAAACCGTCAAGAATTTATGAGCAAGCTCGTAGGGCCTGCTTATGATCCTAAAGAAGGGACTGTACCTAAACCTTTTTCTGAGCCTACTAAATTAGGACAGCCTGAACAAAATAGGGCATATCAGATTAGTGTTAAAAATGATACTGAAAAGGATTTTTATATTGGGCTAGAGGACATTGATTCTGCAGTTAACCACTACTTTAATAATGTACTTAAACTGTCTGTGGTACAGAATAATACTAAGCTGACTATCCCGGTTATCTATGGAACTCCTGAAAACTGGAAGAGTGTACAAGCTGACGGATACTACCGTGACCAAAATGGCAAGCTATTAGCGCCATTACTAATGTTCAAGAGGACTAGTGTGACTCAAAACAGAGATCTAGGTAATAAGTTAGATGGTAACTTAGTTCACAATGTACAAACATTTGCTACTAAGTATAACAAGAGGAACTACTATAATAATTTTAGTGTACTAAATAGTAGAAGCCCTGAAACAAAATACGTAGTGTCTATTACTCCAGACTATGTTACGGTGGTGTATGAGTGTATTGTATGGACTTATTTTGTAGAGCAGATGGATAAGGTAATTGAGGCTTTGAATTTTGCATCCAGAAGCTATTGGGGCGATCCTAACCGCTTTCAGTTTTATAGTTCAATAGAATCATTTCAAGATTCTATAACCTATGAAATAGGTGACAATCGTGCATGCAGGAATAACTTTAGCCTTACTCTAAACGGGTACTTGATCCCTGACACTATAAACAAAAAACTAGCCAATGCTAATATATACTATGGAGTTAGTGAGATTGTGTTTGGTCTAGAAACTACAAGTGGTATAGAAGAGTTTTCTGTTAAAGCTACTTCTACAACTACAGCTCCTAAGTCTGTACTACTTACTGATTCTCAGAATATTGTTATTAATACTGTAGAAGACACTGCTTTAACTTATCTTGGTATAAATAAGAGTGTCGTTGGAACCTATTCGTCTTCTACTACCATTGTATTTGCTGCAACTTGGGCAATTGCTCCGTCTCCACTTCCAGCAACAAGTGTGGACAATTTTACATTCTTTGTAAACGGTCAATACATTGAACCTGCTTCTATAACTAGTTTTACAGAGGTTGGTAGTACCTCAGTTTTAGTAGTTAATACAGCAGTACTTGGTTTTACTTTCGATCAAACAGACGTTGTATTAGCAGTAGGTAAATTTAGTTAATCATGGCTAGGCTTAAGTTTAAACAAGTATATTCAAATTTACAATACGATACTGCATCGTCTGTACTTACTTTATCTGGTAGTCAACAAACAGACTTCATTATTTCTGGTTCAGTTAGAATAGTATCTACACCTACAATGACAGGATCATTGACCATCCAAAACATCGACAGTTTTGGTGATTCTGGATCATTCTTTACCATGGATTTGGGAGATTATTGATATTTATACGTGAGTGGGCTATATAGTCCTTTTTCGCTAGTAGATACTTAACATAACCAGACACATGTCTAACCAGTTCCTCAAACTGCGTCGTAGCGCAGTACCAGGTAAAATACCTGACACAGGATCATTGGATTTAGGGGAAATAGCCTTAAATACCCGTGATGGTCTTGCCTTCATGAAAAAATCAGTTGGAGGCACTGAGTCAATTGTTATTATAGGAAATACAACTGGTTCATTCTCTGGTTCATTCTCTGGTGTATTTACAGGCTCACTTTTTGGAACCTCTAGCTGGGCATACAATGCCGTAACAGCTTCTACAGCAGATGATTTTTATATTAGAGGAAATGTTACTGGGTCCAATGCCTTATTTTCTGGAACCGTTACAGCACAAACATTAGTTGTTCAAATTATATCTTCGTCTGTAATTTATTCTTCTGGATCTAATATATTTGGAGACGAATTAACTGACACACAACAGTTTACAGGTTCAGTTACCGTTACAGGGAGTCTTAGTTTAAACAATAGCCCTGTTGTAACTAATTTAACATTTACTCCATTTTCTAGTTCGGTTTCTACAAGAGTAACTAACCTTGAGTCTACTGCATCGGTATTAATTAATGCTAGTGCTTCATTTGCTCAACAATCAGGTAGTAATAGTATTAGACTTACTAACTTAGAATCTACTGCAAGCGTGTTAACAACTGCTTCGGCTTCTTTTGCTTTAGTAAGTAGTTCATATTCTGCTGCTAGCCAATCACTTTCTACTAGAACAACTAATTTAGAATCAACAGCTTCAGTACTTACTACAGCTTCAGCATCATTTGCTATAGTATCTAGTTCATTTGTTACAACATCTGCTTCTCTATCTACTAGAACAACTAACCTAGAATCAACAGCTTCAGTACTTACAACTGTGTCAGCATCATTTGCTATCGTGTCTAGTAGTTATGCTTCTGCATCAGGATCATTGTCTACGAGAGTTACTACATTAGAAAATGCTAGTGCTTCATTTGCACAACAATCTGGTAGCAATAGCATTAGATTTACTAATCTAGAGTCTACAGCATCTGTACTTACTACAGCTAGTGCAAGCTTTGCTTTAGTCAGTGGGTCTTATTCATCAGCTAGCCAGTCATTATCAATTAGAACGACTAACTTAGAGTCTACAGCTTCGGTACTTACAATAGCTTCTGCTTCGTTTGCGGTAGTTAGTGCTAGTTATGCAGCTCTTAGTGGCTCATTTACAACAGGCTCATATACAGGATCATTTACAGGAGCAGGTAATTTAACTGGTAGTTTATTTGGAACAGCTAGTTGGGCAATAAATGCAGTCTCTGCAAGCCACGCTCCATCAGCACTTACTGCTTCGTATGCCATATCGGCATCAAATGCTCAAACTTCTTCTTTTGCACAATCTGGTACAGGTATTTTTAATGGATCATTCTCAGGATCGTTATTTGGTACAGCTTCATGGGCTAATAATGCTACGACAGCTTCTCATGCTTTTAATGCTATAAGTGCAAGTTATGCTGCTACAGCATCTTCAGCAGATAGTTTTTTAATTAGGCAGAATGTTACAGCTAGTAATGCCTTAATTACTGGGACTCTTACTGCTCAAACTATTATAGCTCAATTTATAACTAGCTCAACTGAGTTTATAACAGGCTCTACTAAGTTTGGCACATTATTAACAGACACCCACCAGTTTACAGGTTCAGTTACTGTTACAGGAAGTCTTAGTTTGAATAATAGTGCTGTTGTTACAGATTCAATATTTACTCCTTTCTCTAGCTCTGTTTCTACAAGAGCTACTAACCTAGAATCAACAGCTTCAGTACTTACTACAGCTTCAGCGTCATTTGCTATTGTGTCTAGTAGTTATGCTTCTGCATCAGGATCATTGTCAACACGTGTAACAACATTAGAACAAGCATCTGCTAGCTTTGCACAACAGTCTGGTTCAAATAGTGTAAGACTAAATAATCTTGAGACGACAGCTTCAGTACTTACACAAGCTTCAGCTTCATTTGCCATAGTGTCTAGTTCATTTGTTACAACTTCTGGGTCACTTAGTACTAGAACTACTAACCTAGAATCAACTGCGTCTGTACTTACAACTGCTTCTGCTAGCTTTGCCATAGTGTCGTCTAGTTTTGCTACCACATCTGGGTCACTTTCTACTAGAACTACTAATCTAGAGTCTACAGCATCTGTATTAACTACAGCTAGTGCTTCTTTTGCATCAGTCAGCTCTTCATATTCTAGTGCTTCAGGATCCTTATCTACAAGAGTTACAAATCTTGAAACGACAGCATCTGTATTGACAACAGCGTCAGCATCATTTGCTATAGTATCTAGTTCATTTGCTACAACTTCTGGGTCACTTAGTACTAGAACTACTAATCTTGAATCTACAACATCTGTATTAATTAATGCATCAGCTAGCTTTGCCCAACAATCTGGTAGTAATAGTATAAGGTTTATTAATCTCGAAACAACTGCTTCTGTTTTAACAACTGCAAGTGCATCGTTTGCCCTAGTTAGTAGTTCATATGCAATAGCATCAGGTTCGTTATCTACTAGAACTACTAATCTTGAATCTACAGCTAGCGTATTAACAACCGCTAGTGCCAGTTTCGCTATAGTATCATCAAGCTTTGCAAC